>Ga0209853_1000309_pt1 | contig 13600 bp, 10 predicted proteins | sample GWRWS1_30_40_FD_187224 | JGI IMG/M metagenome (GOLD analysis project Ga0209853, IMG submission 187224) | Riverbed sediment microbial communities from areas with vegetation nearby in Columbia River, Washington, USA - GW-RW S1_30_40 (SPAdes)... | ecosystem: Environmental > Aquatic > Freshwater >...
TCGCCGGGATGCAAAAGGGTGGGCACATGAGCGACTGGACGAGCTTCGGTCGGGTCGACGACGACGGAACTGTCTATGTCAAGACGTCGGCGGGCGAGCGGATAGTCGGCTCGTGGCAGGCGGGCACGCCCGAGGAGGGTTTGGCGCACTTCGCCCGGCGCTTCGCCGACATTTTCACCGAGGTGGACCTCATCGAAGCCCGGCTGGCCAGCGGTGCCGCCGACCCGGGGCACACGATGACAAGCCTGCGCCGCATCCGCACCTCCCTCGATGAAGCCCACGTCGTGGGCGACCTGGACGGCCTCGCCTCGCGGCTGGACAAGCTCACCGTCGTCGCCGAGGAGAAGGCTGGCGAGGCCCGCGCCGCACGGGAGGCAGCGCGCACCCAGGCATTGGCCCGAAAGACCGCCCTCGTCGAGGAGGCGGAGACGATCGCGGGCGAGTCCACACAGTGGAAGACGGCCGGTGACCGGCTCCGCGAGATCCTCGATGAATGGAAGACCATCAAGGGGATCGACAAGAAGGCGGACGGCGAGCTCTGGAAGCGATACTCAGCCGCCCGCGACGCGTTCACCCGGCGGCGCGGCACGCACTTCGCCAGCCTGGACGCACAGCGCAAACAGGCGACAGGCCGCAAGGACGAGCTGGTCGCCGAGGCCGAGTCGCTGAAGGAATCGACCGACTGGGCGGCCACCGCGAACCGGCTCAAGGAGCTGATGGCCGAATGGAAGGCCGCCCCGCGCGCGGCGAAGGACGTCGAGCAGAAGCTGTGGGAGCGATTCCGAGCCGCCCAGGACGCATTCTTCGCTCACCGCAGCGAGGTCTTCTCCGCCCGTGACGCCGAGCAGAAGGTGAGCCTCGACCGCCGCCATGCCCTGCTCGCCGAGGCCGAGGCCCTCGACGTCGACGCCGATCCTCGCGCGGCCCAGGCCAGGCTGCGCGAGATCCAGAGTCAATGGCACGACTCCGGCCGGGTACCGCGCGAGACCGCGTCCGGGTTCGACCGGCGCCTGCGGGCCGTGGACGACAAGGTACGCGCGGCGATGGACTCCGCATGGCGGCGCACCACACCCGAGTCCAACCCGCTGCTGACCCAGATGCGTGAGCAGGTCGCGGAGGCGGAGGCGCGCCTCGCCCGGGCCGAGGCCGCTGGCGACGCCAAGCGGATCCGTGAAGCTCAGGACGCCCTGGCCGCCAAGCGACGGTTCCTCGAGCTCGCCGAGCACACCGCCTAACCCCACTGCCCCACCCCGCCGATCATGACCTGGAGGTCATGATCGACGCTGTTCCGCGACGGTCAGCTCATGATCAAGGGGATCATGACGGTGTGGGGACCGGGTGCGCTCGATCGGGGCGGCTGAGCCGGCGCGCTTGGATAGATATATTTGGGCCACCGCATGTGCATGCGATTTCATAGCGGGGCGGACGGGACGCGTAGAGCAAATCGCGGTGTACGTCCTATTTTGGAGCGCCCACCATGCGACGAGGTGGCCGAGATCACAGTAACGTGTGGACTTTTGCTGGCTACAGCCGGTCAGAACCCGCATGTTGTTATTCATCGGTCATGCATGAGTCGATTCAGCCGGATGACGAGAGACTCGGCGCAGCCATGCGGGGCCGCCGAGAACCGCGGGCTACGGGTGGTCCGCCAGAGCCATGAAATCTTGGATGATTCTCGGTGAGCTGGGCTGGCGCCTTAGCTCATACAAGATCTCGGCGAGCCGTAGGCATGCCCAACGCGACGCCGGGTGTGCGGGCGATCCGGCCCGCCTCCCAGGCGTCGCCGGCGCGGGTGCGGCGGTGCGACACCAGTGGGCCGTCGGCGTTGAGGTGGTGCGGGGCGGCGTAGGTCACCGTCGCGTGGACGATATCGCCGGGCCGGATCTCGACCGCGCCGCCGGAGGCATCGCCGGTCGCGAAATGTACCAGGCGGCCATCGCGGGCTCGGCCCGACATCCGACCGGTGGCGGCGTCCTTGCGCCCCTCACCGACAGCGACGAGCACCTCGACGGTCTCGCCGACGAGGCGGCGGTTCTCCGACCAGCTGGTCTCCTCGACGCATGCCATGAGCCGCTCATACCGCGACTGAACGATCTCCTTCGGTATCTGACAATCCATAGTGGCCGCAGGCGTGCCCGGACGCTTGGAGTACTGGAAGGTGAAGGCAGACGAGTAGCGAGCCGCTCGTACGACGTCCAGAGTGGACTCGAAGTCAGCCTCGGTCTCGCCGGGGAATCCCACAATGATGTCGGTCGTGATGGCGGCATCGGGCATCGCGGCCCGTACGTTGGCGATGATCCCGAGGTAGCGCTCGGCCCGATAGGAGCGGCGCATCGAACGCAGGACCGCGTCGGAGCCGGACTGAAGCGGCATGTGAAGCGAGTGGCACACGTTGGGGGTCTCGGCCATCGCGGCGATGACGTCGTCGGTGAAGTCCTTCGGATGCGGGCTGGTGAAGCGAACGCGCTCCAGCCCGTCGTCGGCGAGGGAGCCGCATGCCCGCAGGAGCTTGCCGAAGGCGTACCTGTCGCCGAACTCCACGCCGTACGAGTTGACGTTCTGTCCGAGCAGGGTCACCTCGAGGATGCCCTCGGCGACCAGCGCCCGTACCTCGGCCAGGATCTCGCCTGGACGGCGGTCCTTCTCACGGCCGCGCAGCGACGGAACGATGCAGAAGGTGCAGGTGTTGTTGCACCCGACCGAGATTGACACCCAACCCGCGTACGACGACTCCCGCCGCGTCGGCAGTGTCGACGGGAAGACATCGAGCGACTCCAGGATCTCAATCTCGGCCGTCGCGTTGTGACGGGCCCGTTCGAGCAGTACGGGCAGCGAGCCGATGTTGTGCGTACCGAACACCACGTCGACCCAGGGAGCCTTGCGGATGATCTCGCCGCGGTCCTTCTGCGCGAGGCAGCCGCCGACCGCGATCTGCATGCCCGGGTGGGCATCCTTGACCGGGCGGAGGTGCCCGAGGTTGCCGTAGAGGCGGTTGTCGGCGTTCTCCCGGACGGCGCAGGTGTTGAAGACGACGACGTCGGCGCCGGCGGCGGGCTCGGCTCGCACGTACCCGGCCGCCTCGAGCAGCCCGGAGATGCGCTCGGAGTCGTGCACATTCATTTGGCAGCCGTACGTACGCACGTCGTACGTACGGGGTACGTCGGTGCGTGGCTGCTCGGCCTGCCTGGGCTGTTCCGCGACGATGCTCATGACGTAGTACAGGGTAGCCGGACGCAGGAGGACAGCCGCAGTCGCCGCCGCGGCCGCCCACCCGGCTTGGACCGGTCTCGGCGGTTCGTTCGTCCGCGCGTGGGTAATCAGCCTCGCGGGGGCATCGGTGTTACAGCACCGTGACCAAGGACGGTCTGGACTGACACACCCGCCCGTTTAGAGTGATCGGACCACACCAGAAAGGCTGAGGGGACGCTGTCGTGACGGCTACGTCGGGTGAGCCGCTCATCGTGCTCGACTCGGTCGACAAGTACTTCGGGTCGCTGCACGTACTACGTAATGTCAGCCTGACGGTGGATCGCGGCGAAGTCGTCGTCATCGTCGGGCCGTCCGGTTCGGGCAAATCGACGCTATGCCGCGCGATAAATCGGCTCGAACCGATTGATTCTGGCACAATCCGCTTCGACGGTCGCGAACTGCCTGCCGAGGGGAAGGCCCTGGCGGCGCTACGCAGCGACGTCGGCATGGTCTTCCAGTCGTTCAACCTCTTCGCCCACAAGACGGTGCTGGATAACGTCTCGCTGGGGCCGATCAAGGTTCGCAAGGAGAAGCCGGCCGCGGCTCGCGAACAGGCGATGGCGCTCCTCGACCGGGTGGGCATAACAGATCAGGCCGGCAAGTTCCCCGCCCAGCTCTCCGGTGGCCAACAGCAACGCGCGGCCATCGCGCGAGCTCTGGCGATGCGACCCAAGGCCATGCTGTTCGACGAACCCACGAGCGCATTGGACCCGGAGATGGTCGGCGAAGTCCTCGACGTGATGACCTCGTTGGCCCGCGACGGCATGACCATGATCGTGGTGACGCACGAGATGGGCTTCGCCCGGCACGCCGCCAACCGCGTCGTCTTCATGGATGACGGCCAGCTGGTGGAGTCCGCACCCCCGGCCGAGTTCTTCGCCAGCCCTCGTAGCGAGCGGGCCAAAGACTTTCTATCGAAGATCCTGACGCACTGAAACCTTCGGTGCGTCACCGTGGGGGGCGCGACCGAGCCAGGACGCGCTCCGTCGAAGGAGGGAGAACGATGAGTTTGAAGCGCATCGCTGCGGTCGTGTTGACCGGGGCGCTCGCACTGACCGGCGCCGCGTGCGGCGGCGACTCGGACAATTCCGGTGGAACCGGGAAGACGTTCGAGGCCGGCACCACAATGGACCGACTCAGCAAGGCCCAGAAGATCATTATTGGCACCAAGTTCGACCAGCCGCTATTCGGGCTCAAGGGTCTCGACGGCAAGCCGGCCGGGTTCGACGTGGAGATTGGCAAGATCATCGCGTCCGAGCTAGGCATCCCGGCCGACAAGATCGAATGGACCGAGACGAAGTCGGCGGTTCGCGAAGAGTACATCGAGCAAGGCAAGGCGGACATCGTGGTCGCGACCTACACGATCAACGACACCCGCAAGCAGCGAATCGCCTTCGCTGGTCCGTACTACGTCGCCGGACAGGACATCATGGTCCGCAAGGACGATGCGTCGATCACGGGTCCGGACTCCTTTAAGGACGGTACGAAGAAGGTCTGCTCCGTCACGGGTTCCACCCCGGCCAAGAAGATCGAGGAGTACGTCAAGGACAAAACCACTCAGATCGTTCTCTTTGGCGGCTACGCGCAGTGCGTGGAGGCGCTCAAGACGAGCCAGGTTGACGCCGTGACGACCGACAACGTCATCCTGCTGGGCTTTGTTGACCAGGACCCCAACGCACTCAAGATTCTGGGCGCACCGTTCACGCAGGAGCCGTACGGCATCGGCGTGAAGAAGGACGACACCAAGTTCCGCGCGTTCATCAACGACACGCTCGAGAAGATCTACGCCGACGGCCGGTACGCCAAGGCGTGGTCGGACACCGTCGGTGATGTCGCTCCGGCGCCGACCGGGCCGGCGGTCAACCGGTACTGAGATAGCAGCGACTCGGTCGCCGCGCGGGTTTCGGCCCACGCGGCGACCGCGGTCGACACCGTGGAAGGGTGAGGAGACCCGGTGGGGATCCTGATCGACCGTTTCGACACGTTCGCTAGCGGTTTCTGGGTCACGCTCCAGATCTGCTTCCTGGCCGGTGTTGGCGCGCTGATCATCGGCACCGTCGTGGCGGTCATGCGGATCTCGCCGCTGCCGCCGCTGCGGGCGGTCGGTACCGCGTACGTGACCCTGTTCCGCAACGTGCCGCTGACCGTGGTCAGCTTCTTCGCCGCGTTCGGCCTGCCGCAGTTGGGCTCCAGCGCCAACTTCCTCAAGGTCCCCGTCCTGGACGCCATCTTCTCCAGGCTCGCGATCGACCTGCCGTACTTCCGGTTCTTCATCATCGCCCTAGGCTTCTACACCGGCGCATTCGTGTGTGAGGCGCTTCGCAGCGGCGTCAACGCCGTGTCGCCTGGGCAGGCGGAGGCCGCCCGCTCGTTGGGTCTTACCTTCACCCAGAACGTGCGGTACGTCGTGCTGCCGCAGGCGTGGAAGTTCGCCATCGTGCCGCTCGGCAGCGTGATCATCGCCATGATCAAGAACTCCGCGTTGAGCGGTTTCTTCGGCGTCAGCGGATCCCTGTCGGACGCCATGAACACGCTGACCTCGCAGGAGGGCCTGCCTCTGATCCCGGTGTTCATCGGGATCTCGATCGGCTATCTGATCATGACGGTGCCGCTGGGCATCCTGCTGGACCAGGTCGAGAAGCGTCGGGCGGGGGCGGCCCGATGAAACGTGACGCTGCCGACGCCGTTCTCTACGACGCGCCCGGGCCCAGGACGCGGCGCATCACGCTGATCGTCAGTGTGGTGTCTGCCGTCGCGATCGTCGTGGGCGCCTATCTCTTCATCTACCTCCCGTTGGAGCGCAACGGGCAGTTCACCATGAAGAAATGGGGTCCGATCATCGACCCCGCCAACCCGTTGTTCGACCAGCTGTGGACCCGGCTCGGCCAAGGATTCCGCAACACGCTCATCGCGGCGGTGCTGGCCATCATCACGTCGTTGATCATCGGTACCGTGCTGGCGTTGGTCCGGGTCCAGCTTCAGTCGCTGCGGCGCCGCCGCTACGTCGGGCTCGCCCCGGCCGCGGCGCAGGCCCTGCGGGCGCTCACTCGCGTACTCAATGCGGTGACCCGATTCTGCGTCGAGGTGTTTCGCGGGCTGCCGGTCGTGATCACGATTTTCTTTGTCGGCCGGGGCCTGCCCGAGTTCGGCCTCGACTTCGACACGCTCTGGTACGTCGTCATCGGGCTCACGATCTACAATGGAGTCGTCATCGCGGAGATCCTTCGTTCCGGGATGACCGGTCTGCCCACCGGCCAGGCAGAGGCGGCCGCGGCCATGGGCCTGTCGCCGTTCCAGACCACCCGGCTCATCCTGCTGCCGCAGGCCTACCGGATCATGCTGCCGGCGCTGATCAGCCAGATGGTCGTCGTCCTCAAGGACACATCGCTGGGCTTCCTCATCGGGTACGACGATCTGCTCAACGTCGCGTCACAGGCAATCAACATCCTGAACAATCCGATCCAGCTCTACTTCGTGGTCGGGCTCATCTACATCAGCGTGAACTACGCCTTGTCGAAACTGGCCGTATACGTGCAACGGCGCCTCGCCCGAGGGCGGCGCGCCACCCCACCGACGACGGTGGCACCCGGCACGCAGCTGGAGACCGAGGCCGTGGTGGGTACGACAACCTGACAATGCCGCCGCTCACGAACTGAGTACGAGTTTGTCCATGAGTTGCTCGACCTGTGCCTGCAGTTCGCTGCCCGCTTCGCTGTTCCCGGACAGGTGTTTCAGCAGGCTTTGCTGGAACAACCCGTCGAAGATCGCGTACGCAACATCGGGCGGGACCGCGGGCGGGGCCCCCGCGAGTTCGGCGAACTGGCTCACGATCCGCCAGATCATCCGCTCGAGACTCTGGTCGATCTCGGCAACGTCGGCCTGGAATGACGGCTCGAACATGCTTTGGGTGCGCAGGTCATACCAGAGGCGGTGCATCGCAGCGTCCTCGCGCAGCGTATTGGCCAGGCCGGCGGCAAACTCCAGCTTTAGCTCATCAGCTGTACGTGACGTTGCGACAATCTGGTCGTAACGGGTGACACAGTGCGCCTTGTACTGCCGCACGCACGCCATGATGAGGTCGACCTTGTCGGTGAAGTAGTAGTGCAGCACGCCGTGCGAGAACTCGGAGTTCTGCGCGATTTCCCGCAGGCTGGTCCGGGCATAGCCCAACTCGGACAGCGTCAGCAGCGCCGAGTCGGCCAGCTGTGCCCGCCGCTCGGCGAACTTGTCGACCTGGCGGCGCGAGATCCTGTCGCGATTACTCTGCGCAACCTGCGTCACAGCGAACTCTTCCGTCTGCCTTGCTGGCAACTGCCTGGGACCGCCCGCGGCCTGCGGGTCGGAGCCGAGTCTATACGCACGTCCGTGGATGGTCATCAAAAATCTTGACAGTCGTCCAAGAAAACCTTGACGACTGTCAAGATGAGGCTACTCTGTGGGGTACCTCACATCACGCCGCTAGGCAAGGCCGCATGGGCCGACTCGAACCGAGGAGTGTCGAATGAGTGTTTACGACCTGACCGGGCGCAAGGCATTGGTGACGGGCGGGGCGCGCGGACTGGGCGCGGGCATGGCCGAGGCGCTCGGCCGCGCCGGAGCAGCGGTCATGATCGGTGACATTGCTGAAGACGAGGGCCAGAAGACTGCTGCGTCCATCAAGGAGTCCGGTGCGACTGCCGGCTTCGTCTCGCTCGACGTCACCGATGAGGCGAGCTGGGAGGCCGCCGTTGCCAAGACCGTCGCCGATCTGGGTGGCTTCGACATCCTGGTGAACAACGCCGGCATCGAGATCTCCGCGTTGGTCGTCGACCTCGATCCGGCCGACGCTCGGCGCATGCTGGACGTCAACGTCGTGGGCACGGCGCTCGGCGTCAAGCACGCGTTTCGAGCCATGCGCCCGGGCGGCGCCGCGGGCGGCGGCGGGGCGATCGTCAACATCTCCTCGGTCGCCGCGACGATCCCCTTCCCGGGCATCGGCGCATACTCCGCAACCAAGTCTGCCGTCGACCGGCTGACCCGGGTGGCGGCGATGGAGTCGGGCAAGTTGGGGTACGGCGTACGGGTGAACTGCCTCTACCCCGGACTCGTACCGACCGAGATGGGCGCCAAACTCGCCGACGACATGGCAAGACTGGGACTGTGGCCGAGCGCCGAGGCCGCAGTCGGCGACGTCATCGGACTGACCCCGCTTGGCCGGCTCGGCGAGGTGGGTGACATGGCGGACGCGGTGGTGTTCCTCGCCTCCGACGCCGCCCGTTTCATCACCGGCGCCGGCCTGCCGGTCGACGGCGGCATGGGCATGTGACGCACCGGACCGTTGGCCGATAATCGAAAGGTTGCCATTCATGAGTACGAATAAGCCTGTCGTCGTTTACGGCGTCTCCGGCTATACCGGTCGTCTCGTCTGCGAGTACCTCCGCGAACTCAATGTCCCGTTCATCGCCGCCGGTCGGGACAAGACCCGCGTCCAAGAGGTCATCGACAAGGTCCCTGGCATCGAGAACGTGCAGCACGATGTGGTCGAAGTCGAGCATGAGGTGGGGGCGCTGACCGAACTCTTCACCGGGGCGAAGGTGGTCAGCAACATGGTCGGCCCGTTCATCAAGCACGGTCCGGAGGTGGTGGAGGCCAGCCTTGCGGCGGGTTGCCACTACGTCGACACGACCGGCGAACAGGACTGGGTTCTGGACGCGAAGTCGCGGTGGGGGGACACATTCGCCGAGAAAGGGCTGCTGCTCTCACCCGGTGTGGCGCAGATGTACACGACCGGCGAGATCGCGGCGAACATCTGCCTGGAGTCTCCCGGCCTGGACACGCTCGACATTCTGGTGCTGTGGAAGGGTTTCCCGACGTACGCCTCGACCCAGACGATCTTCACAATCCTGAAGGCGGACTGGTTCTACCTCGAGCAGAACGAGTACAAGCAGTGGGAGCCGGGCACGACGTTCGAGGTCGTCATCCCGGGCCAGCATGAGACCGGTTTGGCCCTACCGTGGGGAGGCACCTGCCATCCGGTGTGGTTCAAGGACGACCCCCGCGTTGCCAACTGTAAGGCCGCCGGTGGCGTCTTCGACCGAACGGTCATGGAAGGTGTGGTGGCCACCCAGAAACTCGTCGAGGAGCAGATCAAGACGCTGCCGCTCGATCAGCAAGAGGCGGCACTGGCCGAGGTCGCGAGTTCGGTTCAGGCGGGTATGCCGCCACGGGAGAACCCGCGGGTCAACACGTCCCTGGACTCGGTGTACGCCTCCGGGCCGCTCGGACGTGCGCATTGCGTGATTCACGGCAACCAAAACTACAAGCAGACCGGGTTGCTTCAGGCCTACGCCGCGTACTCGCTGCTGCAGCAGCCACCGAAGCGAGCCGGTTTCGCCTCGGCCTGCCAGGCCTTCGGGCATCGCGAGCTGCTGGGCACGCTGCGCAGCTTCGGTCTGGTGATGGAGCCGATTCTGACCGTCCACAAGTGATCGTGCCATGCGCCTGACCGACTACCTCGATAAGGGAGCCTCGCTCGGCGCCGGCGCCGCGTGCCTGACCATGGGAGACAGCACGCTCTCCTATGCTCAGGTGCGGGCGTTGTCCTGGCGGGTGGCCCGAGCGCTCGAACACTCGGGTGTGCGTCCGGGCGACAAGGTCGCGATCCTCTCCGCGAACGATCCCGTCGCGTTCTCCTGCGTGTTCGGGATCGCTCGGGCCGGGGCGGTGTGGTGTCCGGTGAACCCGCGAAACGAAGCTGCCGAGAATCGCGACCTGCTCGACCTCTTCGACTGCACCTGTCTCATCTTTCAGGGTGGCTTCGAACCGCTGGTAGAGCAGATCCTGCCCGGCCTACCGAAACTGACCACATTGGTCTGTCTCGACCGGCCGACGGCCAACGGGCTGTCGTTCGCCGAGTGGCTCTCCGCCATCCCCGCCGAGCCGCACGAGGCCGAACCGGTTGATGACGTGTCCCTGATCGTTGGCACCGGCGGTACGACGGGCAAGCCGAAGGGCGTGATGCTGACCGGCCGGAATCTCGAGACGATGTCCGCGCTGACGTTGATGGGGTATCCGTTCCGAGGCCGGCCGGTATACCTGGCGCTGGCGCCGCTCACGCACGCCGCCGGCGTACTGTGTTTTCCGATCATGGCGCTCGGCGGCGAGATCGTTGTCATGCCGAGACCGGACCTGACCGAGTTCCTCGCCTTGATCGAGCGGCACCAGGTCACGCACACCTTCCTGCCACCGACGCTGATCTACATGCTGTTGGCTCACGAAGCTCTCGCCTCGACCGACCTCGGGTCGCTGCAATGCTTCTGGTACGGAGCGGCCCCCATGTCCACCGCTCGGCTGGAGGAGGCCATCGAAAAGATCGGCCCGGTGATGGCGCAACTGTTCGGGCAGACCGAGGCGCCAATGATGATCTCCATGATGGCGCCGGCCGACCATTTCCACCCCGACGGTTCGATCGCACGGGAGCGCCTGTCGTCGGCCGGACGTCCGGCACCCCTGGTGACTGTTGCGATCATGGACGGCGAGGGGCGGTTGCAGCCAACCGGAGAGCGTGGCGAGATCGTGGTCCGCAGTTCCCTGGTGATGGCCGGCTACTACAAGAACCCGTCGGCCACCGAGGAGGCGTCCCGGTATGGCTGGCACCACACCGGCGACATCGGCTACCTCGACGCCGACAACTTCCTCTACATAGTGGATCGCGCGAAAGACATGATCATCACCGGCGGGTTCAACGTCTACTCAGCCGAGGTCGAGCAGGTGCTGATGGAGCATCCCGCCGTGCAGGACTGCGCGGTCATCGGCCTACCGGACGACAAGTGGGGCGAGCGGGTCACCGCCGTGCTGCAGATCCAGCCGGGTCACAGCGTCGCGCCCGATGCGGTGAAGGTGTTCGTCAAGGACCGGATCGGCAGCGTCAAGAGCCCGAAGCAGGTGGAGATCTGGCCGGACCTACCGCGGTCCAAAGTGGGCAAGATTCTCAAGAGCGAGATCAAAGCCCACCTGCTAGCCACGCCGCCTCACGATGACGCTCGCTGACCGAGGCCAGGACGTTAGCGGGCCACTTCGGTGGCGCGAGACTCCCGGACCACGGTGACCCGGATCTGACCTGGGTAGGTCAGCTCCTCCTCGATCTGCTTGGCCACGTCGCGGGCCAGCACAGCCGCTCCGATGTCGTCCACGTCGTCGGGGCGCACCATGACCCGGATCTCGCGACCGGCCTGCATGGCGAAGACCTTCTCCACGCCGGGCTTGCGGGCGGCGATCTCCTCGATTCGCTCCAGCCGCTTCACGTATACCTCGAGGCTCTCCCGCCGAGCACCCGGCCGCCCGCCCGAGCAGGCGTCGCTGGCCTGGGTGAGCACCGCCTCAACGGTCTGCGGCGCGACCTCGTTGTGGTGCGCCTCGATGGCGTGAACGACCTCGTCGGCCTCGCCGTACTTGCGGGCGACGTCGGCACCGACGAGAGCGTGGCTTCCCTCAACCTCGTGGGTGAGCGCCTTGCCGATGTCGTGGAGGAAGGCACACCGCTTGACCAGCGCGATGTCGAGCCGCAACTCGGCGGCCATGATGCCAGCGACGTGGGCGGTCTCGACGAGATGCTTGAGGACGTTCTGACCGTACGACGTGCGGTAGCGCAACCGGCCGAGCAACGTCACGAGTTCGGGGTGGATGTCGGTGATGCCGACCTCGACCAGGGCATCCTCGGCCGCGCGCTGGCAGAGGAGGTCCACCTCGCCGCGGGCGGCGTCGAAGACCTCCTCGATGCGGTGCGGATGGATACGCCCATCGAGGACCAGCTTCTCCAACGTGAGCCGGCCGACCTCACGGCGCACCGGGTCAAACGACGAGAGCAGGACCGCCTCGGGGGTGTCGTCAATGATCAGATTGACGCCGGTGACTGATTCGAAGGCGCGGATGTTTCGTCCCTCGCGGCCGATGATGCGGCCCTTCATCTCGTCCGAGGGCAGGTGCAGGACGCTAACCACGCTCTCGGCCGTCTGCTCGCTCGCGACTCGCTGGATGGCTTCGACGACGACATTGCGGGCACGCTCCTCGGCGGTGGCCCGCGCGTCGGCCTCGATCTCGCGGACGAGCAGGGCAGCGTCTCGCTTGGCCTGGCTCTCGATCGCGTCCACGAGCTCGCCACGGGCGGCGTCCGCGGTGAGGCCGGCGATGCGCTCAAGCTCGCGGCGCTGCATCTCGTTGGCGGCCGAAACCTCCACCTCGCGCATGACCAGGGCCGCCTCCCGCTCGGCGAGATCGGCCTCGGCGGAGACTATCCGCCGGTCCCGCTCGGCCATGCGCTCCGCGTCCTGGGCCAACAGCCGCTCGCGGTCATCGAGGCGCTGCTGGCGCCGCTCCGCATCGGCGGTCTGCTCCTTGGCGACGGCGGTGAGCGTCGCGACCTCGCGCTCCCCAGCTCGGCGGGCGGTGGCGCGGACCTGTTCAGCGTCGCTGTCGGCCTGCCGGTGAGCCCGCTCGAGGATGCCGTCGGCCTCGGTCCTGGCGCTGTCGAGGATCCGGCGGGCCTCCCCGCGCGCCGCGGATGCCTCGGCCTTCGCCGCGGCGGCGTCGCTCCTCGCACCTGCCGCAGCCGCTCGTGCGTCGTCCGCGGCGGCCGGGTTGACCTCGCCCCTCGAGCTGCGCGCAGCCGAGCTCTGCTTTCCGTTCCGAGCGGCTTTACCGTGCGTGAACTCTTTCTGGCTCGTGGTTGGCCCAGCTCGGCCACCGACGCCGAGCTGGCGGAGCAGGCGGACGCCGACGGCGAAGCCGGCCACCACGACGACCGCGAGAAGGACGACTGCTATGGCTAACGCCGTCTCCAAGGTCACGGCGGCCTCCCTCCCCGGCGTTCGTCGCCTCGCGACGCTGCGTCTACCTCGGGAGAGTTCGGGCCACCGCTGCGACCACATCGACCGTAAAACAGGGATGAACCTGCGCTGGGCAGGCATCATTCGTCGCGCCAGATGCCGCCGTCACGCAGACCCTGAGCGTCCTGGCTCGACTCCGCCAGGGCGCGCTCCGTGACCGATTGCTACTCGTTGTGTGATTTGTGTCTTCGGCTGCTACTCGAGTCCCTCGCCGTCCCGGCCAATGCTGATTGATGTGATTTCGTTACGCGATCTATGTTGTGCGGTTGTCATGCGATGGTTCGGTGTACTCCCGGTAAAACCGAGGCTAGGCCCTGACGGCCCGTTCGGTCAAGGACAGATGATCTAGAAGGCTGACCGATTTCCGCCTCGCGGCGAACTTTCGCGACCGGCGAACCTGCTTCTGCCTGCGCGGATGTGGCGGTGATCGATCAGCTACGCGCAGGAAGATTCTCCGCGGCAGTCAGTCGGTGTCGTGCGCCTCGGCG
>Ga0209853_1000310_pt1 | contig 13576 bp, 13 predicted proteins | sample GWRWS1_30_40_FD_187224 | JGI IMG/M metagenome (GOLD analysis project Ga0209853, IMG submission 187224) | Riverbed sediment microbial communities from areas with vegetation nearby in Columbia River, Washington, USA - GW-RW S1_30_40 (SPAdes)... | ecosystem: Environmental > Aquatic > Freshwater >...
GTCTATTACTCCTGCGTCGGGCGGGGCGCGAGCCTGTTCGGGCCGGATTCGGCGGAGCTCAGGATGATCCGCGAGACGCTCGGCGAGTTCCCGCTGGTCGGCTTCTTCTGCAACGGCGAGATCTCGCACAACCGGCTCTACGGCTACACCGGCGTGCTCACGCTGTTTCGTTGAAGGGCGGCGAGCGGCAGTAGTCGCGAGGCTGCCCGACGACGGCCCGTCGGGGAGTCAGGGACCGGAAACCGATTGCCTCGTAAACGACGAAACCATAGGAGACTGTGATGCCAAAAGCGATCCGATTCCACAAGACCGGCGGTCCCGAGGTGCTCGTCTGGGAGGATGTCGAGGTCGGTGACCCCGGTCCCGGCCAGCTCCGCATCCGCCAGCACGCCATCGGCGTGAACTATGTCGATACTTATCAGCGATCGGGCCAGTATGCAGTGCCGCTCCCGAGCGGCTGCGGGTCGGAGGGCGCGGGAGTCGTCGAGGCGGTCGGGGTCGGCGTCACCGACTTCAAGGCGGGCGACCGCGTGGCGTACGCGTCGGCGCCGGTCGGAGCGTATTCCGAGGTGCGGCTGTACCCGGTGGACCGCGCCGTGAAGATCCCGGAGGGGATCTCGTTCGAGACCGCCGCCGCGATGATGCTGAAAGGCATGACGGTCCAATACCTCATCAAGCGGACGTTCAAAGTGCAGCCCGGCATGACCGTGCTTTGGCACGCCGCGGCCGGCGGCGTCGGCCTGATCGCCTGCCAGTGGCTGAAGGCCCTGGGGGTCAAGGTCATCGGCACGGTCGGCTCAGACGGCAAGGCGGCGCTCGCGCGCGACCACGGCTGCGAGCACACGATCGTGTACACGCGCGAGAACTTCGTCGAGCGCGCCAAGGAACTCACGGGCGGGAAGGGCGTGCCGGTCGTCTACGACTCGGTCGGCAAGACCACCTTCATGGGGTCGCTCGACTGCCTGCAGCCGCTCGGGATGATGGTGAACTTCGGCAGCGCGTCCGGGACCCCCGAGCCGCTGAACCTCGGGTTGCTCGCCCAGAAGGGCTCGCTGTTCGTGACGCGGCCGACGCTCAACACCTACGCGGCGAAGCGCGAGGACCTGGTCGCGTGCGCGAACGATCTGTTCGACGTGGTGAAGTCCGGGAAGGTGAAGATCGAGATCGCGCAGCGGTATCCGCTGCAGGACGCCGCACAGGCGCACCGCGACCTCGAGGCGCGCAAGACGACCGGCTCCACCATCCTCCTGCCATAGCGTCGCCGCCTCGCGCCCGGCGGCGGCCGCGAGGTCTGCCCATGGACGCCCCGCAGATCCGCACCGAGCTCTACCCGGAGATCGAGCCCTACGCGTCGGGGATGCTGCCGCTCGACGCGCTCCACCGGATGTACTGGGAGAGCTCGGGCAATCCCAGCGGAGTCCCGGTCGTGTTCCTGCACGGCGGCCCCGGTGCGGGCTCGACGCCGAAGCACCGCCGCTTCTTCGATCCGGCGGTGTACCGGATCGTGGTCTACGACCAGCGCGGCGCCGGGCGGTCGACGCCGCTCGGCGAGCTGCGCGAGAACACGACGCTCCATCTCGTCGACGATCTCGAACGGTTGCGGGGGCACCTCGGCATCGACGCCTGGCTCGCGTTCGGCGGCTCGTGGGGCTCGACGCTCGCGCTCGCGTACGCCGAGGCGCATCCCCGCCGCTGCCTTGGCCTGGTGCTCCGCGGCGTCTTCTTGTGCCGGAAGCACGAGATCGACTGGTTCCTCTACGGCCTGCGGGGCATCTTTCCCGAGCCGTGGGAGAGGTTCGCCGGGTTCCTGCCGCCGGAGGAGCGCGGCGACCTGCTCGGAGCCTATTACCGGCGGCTCGTCGACCCCGACCCGGCCGTCCACATGCCAGCCGCCAAGGCGTGGAGCATCTATGAGGGCTCGTGCTCGACGCTGCTGCCGTCGCCGGAGACGGTGGACTACTTCTCCGGCGACGTGGTCGCGCTCGGTCTCGCGCGGATGGAAGCGCACTACTTCAAGCACGACGTCTTCCTCCCGGAGAACGCGCTGCTCGAGAACGCTCACCGCTTGCGCGGCATCCCGGGCGTGATCGTCCAGGGGCGCTACGATCTGGTATGCCCGCTCATCTCGGCGCACGAGCTCGCCCGAGCGTGGCGCGACGCGGAGTACGAAATCATCCGGGACGCGGGGCACTCGGCGTGGGAGCCGGGGATCTGCGCCGCCCTCGTCGCGGCCTGCGAGAGGTTCAAGCGGCGGTTGCGCTAGCTCGCGCCGCGGTCTCTCGTCCCGGCGACGCTGTTCGCGACTAGGGTAAGAACGAAAACGCCGTGGCTTGCGCCACGGCGTCGTCGTCGAAGACCGGCGCGCGATCAGATCTTGAGGAGCTTCTCCGCTTTCGCGAGCGCGTCGAGCGATTCCGTGTGCTTGCCGGCCTTGTGGAGCGCCTCGCCATCGGCGCGGGCCTTCTTCACGTCCGCCATCTCCTGAGCCGAGAGCTTCGGGTTCTTGGCGAGCGCGGCGTCGATCGCCGCCATGTGCTTCGGGCATGAGCCCGCGAACGCCGGCGCGGCGGCGAGCAGGCCGGCGGCGAGCAGTGCTGTCAAATGGATCTTCACCTTGGCTTCCTCCTTGTCGGGTTAAATCGAGGTTCCGGCCGTCGGACACCTTCGCCCCGGACCAGCCGCACGGTGGAAACATCCCCGCGACCCGCATTATTCCATGTTGGCGGCGCCATCCGGCGACGCTGGGCGCCGTGGCGCGCGGCGCGCCGCGGGAAAAATCGCACGCGCGCCGCCGTGACCCGGCCGCCCGGAGCGGGCTTCGCGGGTAGAATCCTCGCGGCACGACGAACGCCGCGACTCGCCTCCCGTGAACGCTCCGCAACGCCCCGGCTCGTACTCCGCACGCTGGCTTCGCAGCCGCTTCGCGAGCCCGCGCCCCGTCGCGCCGGTGACGATCGGGGACGGGCACCTCTGGCGAAAGGATCGCGAGATCCGGCCCGCCGCGGTGCTGGTCCCGGTCGTGAACCGCGACGACGAGCTGACGGTCCTGTTCACGAAGCGCACTGCGCACCTGCACGATCACGCCGGACAGATCAGCTTTCCAGGCGGGCGTGCCGAGGCCGGCGATCCCTCTGCCGGGGACACCGCGCTGCGCGAGACGGCCGAGGAGATCGGACTGGCGCCCGATCGGGTCGCCATTCTCGGCCACCTCAGCGATTACACGACGGTGACGGGCTACCGCGTCACCCCGGTGGTCGGCCTCGTGACTCCGCCGTTCGAGCTGAAGCTCGACGACTTCGAGGTCGCGGAGGTGTTCGAGGTCCCGCTCTCGTTTCTCCTCGACCCGGCGAACCACCAACGCAACCTCGTCGTGCACGAAGGCAATGAGCGGTACTACTACGCGATGCCCTACGGGCGCCACTACATCTGGGGGGCGACCGCGGGGATGCTGATGAACCTCTACGCCCATCTCGGGCAGCCCGTGTAGTCGGCCCCGGGCGACGAACGGGACACCCTCGCAGCGGGGCACGCCGCCCCGGACCTCGAAGATGACGGCGTCCCGCCCTCGCCCGCGCGAGTCGACGCTCGTACCCTGACCGTAGTCATGACTTCGCCCTGATCACTTGGCTATACTCCTTCGGTCGGACGACCAAAGGAGCCGTCATGCGAATCGAGGACCAGCGGCGCAGCGAGCAGATCGAGGACCGCCGCGGCATGTCCGTCGGACGCGGGGTGGCGGGCGGCGGCATCGGACTCGTCGTGATCGTGCTGCTCGCGCTGTTCTTCGGCGTGGATCCGAGCCTCCTCCTGCAGGGCGGCTCGGCGCCCGGCGCGGTCCCGCAGACGCCGCAACCGCGCGTTGAGACTCGCGCGCCGTCGCGCGAGGACAAGATGGCGGACTTTATCGCCGCCGTCCTCGGCAGCACCGAGGACACGTGGACCGAGCTCTTCGCCCGCAGCGGGCGCACCTACCGCAAGCCGACGCTCGTGCTCTTCACCGGCGCGGTGCAGTCGGCGTGCGGCTTTGCCCAGGCGGCCGTGGGGCCGTTCTACTGCCCCGCCGACCAGAAGCTCTACATCGATCTCGCGTTCTACCGCGAGCTTCAGGATCGCTTCCGGGCGCCGGGCGACTTCGCCCAGGCCTATGTCATCGCGCACGAGGTGGGGCATCACGTCCAGAACCTGCTCGGCATCGCCGAGAAGGTCCAGGCCGCGCAGCAGCGCTCCGGCCAGCGGGGAGCGGCGACGCTCTCGATCCGGATGGAGCTGCAGGCCGACTGCCTCGCCGGCATCTGGGCGGCGCACGCGAACCGGTCGAAGCGGCTCCTCGAGCCGGGCGACGTGGAGGAGGGGCTGAACGCCGCGGCGGCGGTGGGCGACGACCGCACCCAGATGGCCTCGCGCGGCTACGTCTCGCCCGAGTCGTTCACCCACGGCAGCTCGCAGCAGCGCGTGCGCTGGTTCCGGCGCGGCCTCGAGACCGGCGACCTCAAGGCGTGCGATACCTTCGCCGTCGCGAATCTTTGAGCAACAGCGGGTCCCGCGGCGTCGCCGGTCCGAGGCCGCGAACGCCGGCCGGGGCGTATTGACGGGCGCCTTCGCATTCGATGAGTTTTCTCTCGCTGGTCCTCGCGCTCGTGCTGGAGCACCTGCGTCCCCTCGTCGACCGGCGGGTGGTCTTTGCGCCGGTCGCGGCCTACGCCGGGCTTCTGGAGCGGCACTTCGACGCCGGCGAGGCGCAGCAGGGCGCGATCGCGTGGCTACTCGCCGTCGTGCCCCTCGTGCTGGCGAGCTGGGCGGTCTATGCGGGTCTCGCGGCGATCAATCCCCTGCTCGGACTCGCTTTCAACGTGACGGCGCTCTACCTGACGATGGGCTTCCGCCGGCACAGCCACTTCTTCAGCGCCGTCCAAAGGTCGCTCAAGGAGGGGGACCTCGGCGAGGCACGCCGCGTGCTCGGCGAGTGGCGGGGGCATCCTTGCGACGGACTGTCCGCGTCCGAGGTCGCCCGCCTGGCGATCGAGGGGGCGTTCCTCGTCTCGCACCGGCACGTCTTCGGCGTGATGCTCTGGTTCCTGGTCCTCCCCGGGCCGAGTGGCGCAGTGCTCTATCGCATGGCGCTGTTCCTGGCCCACCGTTGGGGTGGGACGGATCGCGCCGGCCGATCGGGACGGATGCTTGGGGCGGGGCTCGCCGGCGCCGAGCCACTGCAGCCTGGCGAGCCGCCAACGCGCTCCGACGACGAGGGCCCGGGGCGGTTCGGCGAGTTCGCCCGGGCGGCCTTCCACGCGATCGACTGGCTGCCCGCGCGGTGTACGGCGGCAGCGTTCGCGATCGTCGGCGACTTCGAGGACGCGGTGTATTGCTGGCGCACACAGGCCGCGCGCTGGCCCGATCCGCTGCTCGGCGTGGTGTTGGCCGCCGGAGCCGGTGCGCTCGGGCTCCGGCTCGGCATGCCGATTGCGCCCGGCGGCGTCGTCGAGGACCGGCCCGAGCTCGGCCTGGGCGAGGAGGCGGACACGCCGTTCCTCGACAGCGCGGTCGGGCTCATCTGGCGCGCGCTCGTGCTCTGGCTCGCGTTGGTGCTGGTCGTGACGGTCGCGTCGGCGTTCGGCTAGGAGGATGATGGGGGAGAACCTTCCCGTTCCTCATTCCCCGTGTCGCATCCCGCGCTGCGCGCCGCACTTCCAGCAAGCGTCGAACTGCCCCTCGAGCCACTCGCCGCAGGCCGGGCAGGTCCACGCCGGGGCCGGCGGCGGGGGCCGCCGCCACGCTTCCAGGAGCGCCTCGGCGCGCGGCCAGTCGGACTCGCGCGACAGGTGCAGCTCGAGCGCGCAGTCGACGAACGGGACCTCGCCCGCGAGCCGCGACAGCAGCTCGTTCTTCACCCAGCAGCGGATGCCTTCGGCCTCGAGGACGTTCTTGAGGTGATGGATCTCGAGCAGATTGAGCGAGGTGAGCAGCGGCCTCATCGCTGTGCCCGCTCGGCGTCGAGGATCCGGTGGAGCAGTTCGAGCCGCCGCGGGTGCACCTCTCCCGACTCGGCGGCGCCGCGCACCGCACAGCCGGGCTCGGCGCGGTGCCGGCAGTCGCGGAACCGGCAGCGTCCGGCGAAGGGGGCAAGCTCGGGAAAGCCGCGCTCGATCTCGGCGGGGGTGAGGTGCGCGAGGCCGAACTCCTGCACGCCCGGCGAATCGATGATCGCGCTGGCCGCGTCGAGGCGGTAGAGCCGGGTGTGGCTGGTCGTGTGCCGGCCGGAATCGAGGAAACGCGAGATCTCCTGCGTCGCGACCTCGGCATCCGGAACCAGCGCGTTCACGATCGTCGACTTGCCCATGCCGGACTGGCCGATCAGCACCGTCGTCTCGCCGGCCAGGTGGCTGCGCAGCCGCGCGACGTCCCGCTTCGCGCTGGTCTCGACGAGCGGGTAGCCCGCGCGGGCAAGCGGCGCGAGTCGCTCCTGGAGCGCGGCCGTCGGCGCTTCGAGGTCGGTCTTGTTGACCACGATGAGGCCACGGACGCCCTGGGACCCGGCGGCGACGAGGATGCGGCACACGAGCTCGTCGCTGACGCTCGGCTCGCCGGCGGTGATCACCGCGACTTGCGTCGCGTTCGCCGCAATCAGCTTGCGGCGATGCGGCGCCGCGCGCAGGAAGAGCGTCGAGCGCGGGTCAGCCGCCTCGATCACGCCTTCGCCCTGGGCGGTGCGCTTGACGAGCACCCGGTCGCCGCACGCGTACTGCGCGTGACGACCCCGCGGGAGGCAGGGAAGGAGGTCGCCGCCGCGGCTCTCGACCAGGAACCGGCGGCCGTATGCCGCCACGACCTGGCCGGAGACGTGCGCGCCGTGCTGGCTCACGCTAACCCGCGGCCCGCGACAGCTCCCGCAGGCGCGCAATCCGCAGCGCCGCTGGCGGATGCGAGTCGTAGAACGCGGAGTGCACCGGGTCGGGCGTGAGCGTCGCGGCGTTGTCCTGGTACAGCTTGACCAACGCGCGGATGAGCTCCTGCGCGTCCGCGTGGCTCGCGGCGTACGCGTCGGCTTCGTACTCGTGGCGGCGCGAGTAGAGGCTGCCGATCGGCTGCAGCAGGAACGTGAACACCGGCACGACCATGAAGAAGAGGAGGAGCGCAGCCGCGGTGCTCCGTCGCTCGACGCCGAGCGCCGCGTAGAACCACGGCTGGTCGATGAGGTAGCCGAGAGCCGCGAGGAACCCGAGGCTGCCGAGGAACAGCCAGGCGATCCGCTTCCAGACGTGGTGGCGCTTGAAGTGGCCGAGCTCGTGGGCGAGCACTGCCTCGACCTCGCCCGGTCCGAGCCGGGAGAGCAGGGTGTCGAAGAACACGATCCGTTTCGCGGCGCCGAAGCCGGTGAAGTACGCGTTGCCGTGGCTCGAGCGCTTGGAGCCGTCCATCACGAACAACCCCTTCGACCGGAACCCGCACTTTACGAGCAGGCGCTCGATGCGGTCCCTGAGCGCCAGGTCTTCGAGCGGCGTGAACCTGTTGAAGAGCGGGGCGATCAGGGTCGGATAAGCGACCACCATGACGAGATTGAACCCGATCCACGTGAGCCAGACGTAGAGCCACCACAGGCTGCCCATCTTCGCCATCAACCACAGCACGGCGAGCATCAGCGGGACGCCGATCGCGAGGCCGAGCGCAACGCTCTTGCCTAGGTCAGCGACGAAGAGCGCGGGCGTCATGCGATTGAAGCCGAACCGCGCCTCGATGACGAAGGTCCGGTAGATCGAGAGCGGCAAGTCGATCGCCCCGGTGATCGCGGCAACGCTCAGGATAAGCGCGATCCCGTGCGCGTAGCCCGCCGGGTCGAACACCTGCGCCCAGAGGTCGAAGAGCCGCTCAAGCCCGCCGCCCAGCGTGAAGGCGAGCAGGACGACGACGGCGAGCAACGCGTCGACGATGCCGAGTCGGGTCTTCGCGGCAGTGTAGTCGGCGGCCTTCTGGTGGGCGGGGAGCGTCACGCTCTCGGCGAAGCCGGCCGGAACGGCGTCGCGGTTGGCCGTCACGTAGCTGATGTGGCGGAACGCGAGCCAGATCCTCGTCGCCGTTGCGATTGCGAGCGCGGCGAGGAAGGCGATCGTGAAGGGATGCATGCGGCGCGACTGGTGCCGTATGAGACAATCCAATTCTAGTTGGACCGCCGCAAAATCAAAAGTGATGCCGCAGGACGCGAATCATCTCGTCTGGCTCGACATGGAGATGACCGGCCTCGATCCGGACCGCGACCGGATCCTCGAGGTCGCCGTCGTCGTGACCGACGCCCGGCTCGGCGCCGTCGCCGAGGGGCCGGTGCTGGTCGTGCACCAGGCGGACCGGGTTCTCGACGCCATGGACGACTGGAACCGAACGACCCATGGCCGGTCGGGACTCGTCGAGCGCGTCCGAGCGTCCGGCCTCTCGGAGGCCGACGCTGAGGAGCGACTCCTCGCGTTTCTCGCCGGCCACGTGCCGGCGAAGGCGTCACCGATGTGCGGGAACTCGATCTGCCAGGACCGGCGGTTCCTCGCGCGCTGGATGCCGCGGCTCGAGGGCTACTTCCACTACCGCAACCTCGACGTCTCCACCCTCAAGGAGCTCATGCGGCGCTGGCGGCCCGATCTCGCACGCGGCGTCGTCAAGCAGGGCAAGCACGAAGCGCTCGCCGACATCTACGAGTCGATCGAGGAGCTCAAATACTACCGGGAGCGATTCCTGAAGATCGAAGACTGAACGCCTTTTCTTCAGTCTTCCACCGGGACCACCTTGCCCGGGTTCAGCAGGTTCTCCGGGTCGAGCGTGCGCTTGATCGCCGCCATGAGGTCGACCCCCCCGCCGTGCTCTTTCCTGAGCCAGTCGATCTTGCCGACCCCGACGCCGTGCTCGCCGGTGCAGGTCCCCTCCATGGCAAGCGCCCGATCCACGAGCCGCCCGTTGAAGCGCTTCGCCTCGGCGAGGTCGGCCTCGACGTCGGGCCGGATGAGGATCATGCAATGGAAGTTGCCGTCGCCGACGTGCCCGAACATCGGGATCGGCATCGAGGCCTTGGCGATGTCCGCGGCGGTCTCGAGCATGCATTCGGTGAGCCGCGAGATCGGGACGCAGACATCCGTCGATACCGCGCGCGCGCCCGGGCGCAGCTGGAGCCCGGCGAAGTAGGCCTGGTGGCGCGCTGACCACAGACGGTTGCGATCCTCGGGCTTGGTCGCCCACTGGAAACCCTCGCCGCCGCGCTCGTTCGCAATCTCTTGGACGAGCTCGGCCTGCTCGATTACGCCTCGCTCGCTGCCGTGAAACTCCAGGAACAGCGTCGGCTGCTCCTTGTAGGCAGTTTTGCTGTACGCGTTGATCGCCTTCATCGTGATCGCGCATAGCGCCTCGCTCCGCGCGATCGGAATCCCCGCTTGCAGCGTCTGGATCACGGTGCTGACCGCCCCGGCGATGTCCTTGAAGGAGCACACGGCCGCCGACATCGCCTCGGGCACCGCGTAGAGCCGCACCGTCACCTCGGTGATGATCCCGAGCGTCCCCTCCGAGCCGACGAAGAGCCGGGTCAGGTCGTAGCCCGCCGCGGACTTCCGCGCGCGCCGCGAGGTCCTGATGATCTGGCCGTCCGCGGTGACGACCGTCAGCCCGAGCACGTTCTCGCGCATCGTGCCGTAGCGGACCGCGTTGGTGCCCGAGGCGCGCGTGGCGGCCATCCCCCCCAGCGTCGCGTCGGCGCCCGGGTCGATCGGGAAGAAGAGCCCGGTGTGGCGGATCTCCTCGTTCAATGCCTTGCGCGTCACGCCCGCCTGCACGGTCGCATCGAGATCCTCGACGTGCACCGCCAGCACCTTGCTCATCTGGCTCATGTCGACGCAGACGCCGCCGCGCGTGGCGAGGACGTGTCCCTCGACCGACGTGCCTACGCCGAACGGGATGAGCGGCGTGTGGTAGCGTCGGCAGAGGTTCACGATGTCGCGAACTTCTTCGGTCGAGTGCGGGAAAGCCACCGCATCCGGGAGCGCGTGCGGGAAGTACGACTCGTCCTTGCCGTGATGCTCCCGCACCCCGCGCGAGGTCGTGACCCGGTCGCCGAGGCGTTCGCGGAGATCGGCGGCGAGCGCCGCGTCGAGTTCACGTGCCACATTCATATCGGGTTTCTCCTGGTGCCGGACGTCCGGACGGCGCCGCTCACTCGAGCTCGATTTTGCCGTCGAACTTCACCGCCAGCTTGAGCGCCGGGATCTCGAGCGTCACCTGGGCGGGGAACGACTCGTTGCCCTTGATCGCGCCCGACTCGCGGGCCTTGGCGACCGCCTGCTCGATTGCCCGCTGCGAGTTCACGCCCACCATCTTCAAGAACTTGCGGGTCGAAAGGTTGAAAGTGTCTTCGTTCATGGCAGTCGCGCTCCGTCACGTCGGCAGATTAGTCGGCAGGGGAGGGCAAGTCAATCCGCCTCGCCTGCGGCGCGGATGCGTGCGATCAGCGCGCGCGTGGAGCTGTCCGCGCCGTCGGCCTCGCGCCCGCCGAGCGCGGGGGCAAGCCCGTTCGCCATCGCCTTTCCTAGCTCGACGCCCCACTGGTCGAAGCTGTTGATGCCCCACACGACGCCTTGAACGAACACCTTGTGCTCGTAGAGCGCGAGCAGCGCGCCGAGCGAATGCGGATCGAGCCGCGGGAGAACGAGGGTCGTCGAGGGCTGGTTGCCGGGACAGCGTCGATGGGGCGCCGCCGGATCGTCGCCGCCGAACGCAAGCGCCGCGCTTTGCGCGAGTGCGTTCGCGAGCAGCGAGCGGTGGGCGTCCGGGTCGGTGCCGGTGGCCGGCTGCGCGGGCACGATGAAGTCGGAGGGCACGAGCAGCGTCCCCTGGTGAAGAAGCTGGTGGAACGCGTGCTGGCCATTCGTGCCGGCCGCGCCCCACACAACCGGCGCCGTCGCGCAGTCGACCGGAGCCCCGTCGCGGCCGACGCGCTTGCCGTTCGACTCCATCTCGAGCTGCTGCAGATAGGCCGGAAGCTCGCGCAGGTCTTCAGCGTACGGCAGCACTGCGTGCGTCTGCGCCCCGAAGAAGTCGCCGTACCACACGCCCAGCAGCGCGAGGATCGCGGGCAGGTTGGACTCGAGAGGTGCAGTCTGGAAGTGTTCGTCCATTGCGCGCGCGCCGTCGAGAAACTCGTCGAAGGCAGCCATCCCGACGGCGAGCGCAAGCGGCAGGCCGACGGCGGACCAGACCGAGTAGCGGCCTCCGACCCAGTCCCACATCGGGAAGACCCGATCCGCGGCGATGCCCCACGCCCGCGCGGCGTCGCGGTTCGCCGTCACGGCGATGAAGTGCGCCGCGAGGTCGGGCGGGTCACCGAGCGTGCGCGCGAGCCAGGCGCGCGCACGCCGGGCGTTGTCGAGCGTCTCGACCGTCTTGAAGGTCTTCGACGTGATGATGAAGCAGGTCGTCTCCGGGTCCAGCCCTTCGAGCGCCGCGTCGAGGTCGGCCGGGTCGACGTTCGCGACGAACCGCGCGCGGATGCGCCCGGCATCGAGAGTGCGTAGCGCGCGCGTCGCCATCCGCGGACCGAGGTCCGAGCCGCCGATTCCCAGGTTGATCACGGTGCGGAGCGGACGGCCGTTCGCGCCGCGCAGCGCCCAGCGGTGCGCGCGATCCACGAGCGAGCGCATCTGCGCGAGCGTCGCGACGACTTCGGGCGGGGGCGTCGCCGCGCGGAGTGCGACGTGCCACGCTGGCCGATTCTCCGAGGTGTTGACCGGCTCGCCGGCGAACATGCGATCGCGCCACCGCTCGACGCCCCGTTCTCGGGCCAGGGCGAAGAGGAGGCGGAGCGTCTCGTCCGTGACCCGGTGCTTGGAATAGTCGGCGTAGATACCGGCGGCTCCGGCGACCAGCCGTCGGCCGCGCCCGGGCTCCGCAGCGAACAGGTCGCCAAGGTGGACCGTCGCCAGCCGTTCGTGATGCTCGCGGAGCTGCCGCCAGCTCGCGGTGTCGGTGAGGGATGTCATTGCCGGGCCTCGGTGCGCCGGTAGAGACGATAACGCTCCCGGTCGCGCGGCTGCCGGTGGCCCTCCCAAACGCGCACCCAGCCCGTCCCCGGCTCGACGGTCCGAGTGCGCACGTTCTCCTGGACGAGCAGATATGGGCAGTCGGTGCGGCCGTGCACCTCGGCGCGACGGGTGATGAGCCCCGCGTGGTAGTGGAACACCGCGCGCGGGGTTGCGCCCAGCTCCCGGCTCTCGACGCAGCGCGCTGTGGCGGGCAGGGCCTTGCGCAGGCTCTCGGCGACGCTCCGATAGCTCTTGCCGTAGTCGATCCAGCCCAGCCAGAGGGTCGCCACCAGCCCCCAGACGAGCGTCATCCCGGCCGCCCAAAGCGTCACGCTGCGGAGCGTGGATCGCTCGACCCGGAGGATCAGGATCCACCACGCGGCGGTGATGGCGAGCGCGAACGCGAGCGAAAGCCAGTGGACCTCGAGGACGAACCCCGGCTCGAGGCGGGTCGCGGTGCGCGCGAGCCGCTCCGGGAAGCCGATGAGCGTCACCAGCCACATGAGCCACATGTAGCTGCCCACGAGGGTGAAGGTCATGATCGCGAACCAGGTGAGCGCGTTCGCCGCCCCGCGCCGCAGCGCCAGCGCCGCCGCGCCGGCCGGGATCGAGAGCGGCACGAGCAGCGCGAGCACGTCCATGTCGCGCGGGTCGGGCATGAACAGCAGCAGCACGAACGACACGATGCTCGCGACGAACGGCGCGGCGAAGCCGGGTTCGCGGAGGTTGCGGCGGTACTCCCACGTCGCCCACAGCGTCATCGGCAGGACGGGCCAGGCTCCCCATGCGAGCGTCTTGAGGATTTCCAGGAGCTTGGGCCACGTCGGCGGATGGCTGACGTTCGCGAGCTGCCACGCGAGCCAGCCCTCGAAGTAGTCGGGGGTCCGGGTTGCGAGCCACCCGGGCCACACGAGGACGAAGGGCGCCAGGATCAGCAGACCGAGCCCGACCGCGACGGCAAAGCCGCGCTGGCGGTACGGGGCGGAGATCACCAGCACGAGGAGCGCGGCGGCGAACGGCTGCACCAGCGCGACGAGTCCCTTCGCGAGGAAAGCGACCCCGCTCCCCAGGCCGAAGAAGAACGCGCCCTTGTACGGCTTCCGGTGCGAGATGGCCACGCCGTAGTACGCGGCGGCGAGCCCGGCGAGCATCGCGGTCTCCGCGGTCGTCTCGTGGCCGTGCCAGAGCAGTCCGACCGAGCCCAGCATCGCGAGCATCGACAGGTCGCCCTGCGGCTTCCCGTAGAGCTCGCGCCCGGCGAGCCGCACGCACCACAGCGCCGCGAGCACGAAGAGCGCGCTCGCGAAGCGGGCGGCGTCGTGAGGCGGCAGCACGGTGCCGAGCGCCTTCACGAACAGCGCGGCGACCCAGAAGTAGAGCGGACCGTCCTCGTAGTACGGCTCGCCGGCGAGGTGCGGTGCGAGCCAGTCGCCGCTCACGAGCATCTGGTGGACCACGCCGAAGCCGACGGCGTCCTCCGTCTTCCAGGGGTCGTGCCCGACGAGGCCCGGCAGCAGGAACGCCGCCACGAGCAC
>Ga0209853_1000311_pt1 | contig 13566 bp, 13 predicted proteins | sample GWRWS1_30_40_FD_187224 | JGI IMG/M metagenome (GOLD analysis project Ga0209853, IMG submission 187224) | Riverbed sediment microbial communities from areas with vegetation nearby in Columbia River, Washington, USA - GW-RW S1_30_40 (SPAdes)... | ecosystem: Environmental > Aquatic > Freshwater >...
GCCTCCGGCATCGCCCGCGGCGAGCGAGTCCTCAGGGTGTAGGGCGGAAGAACCGAGACCGAAGACGCGACCGGGCGTCTTGCGTCTGCCGTCTCCCGTTTCACGAGCAAAGCGAGGAAATCATGAAGGTCTACTACGACAAGGACGCGGATCTTTCGCTGATCAAGGATAAGCAAGTCGCGATCGTCGGCTACGGCTCCCAGGGCCACGCGCATTCGCTCAACCTCCAGGACTCGGGGATTGCGGTGACCGTGGCGCTGCGCAAGGGCGGCCCCTCCTGGGACAAGGCGAAGAACGCGGGGCTCCAGGTCAAGGAAGTCGGCGACGCGGTGAAGGGCGCCGACATCGTGATGATCCTGCTTCCGGACGAGCACCACGCGCAGGTCTACCGCGAGCAGATAGAGCCCAACATCAAGAAGGGCGCCGCGCTTGCGTTCGCCCACGGGTTCAACATCCACTACGGCCAGATCCAGCCGCGCGCCGATCTGGACGTGTTCATGGTCGCGCCGAAGGCGCCCGGCCACACGGTGAGGTCCACCTACACCCAGGGCGGCGGGACGCCGATGCTGGTCGCGGTTCACCAGAATCCGTCGGGCCGCGCGCGCGACGTCGCGCTCTCGTATGCGGCGGCGATCGGGGGCGGGCGCGCCGGCATCATCGAGACGACCTTCAAGGAGGAGACGGAGACCGATCTCTTCGGCGAGCAGACGGTGCTGTGCGGCGGCATCGTGGAGCTGGTGAAGACGGGATTCGAGGTGCTGGTCGAGGCCGGGTACGCGCCGGAGATGGCCTACTTCGAGTGCATGCACGAGCTGAAGCTGATCGTCGACCTGATGTACGAGGGCGGGATCGGGACGATGAACTACTCGGTCTCGAACAATGCGGAGTACGGCGAGTACGTCACCGGGCCGAAGATCATCACACCCGAGACCAGGAACGCGATGCGCGCAGCGCTCGCCCGGATCCAGTCCGGCGAGTACGCGCGCGACTTCATTCTCGAGAACCGGGCGGGGGCTCCGGTGCTGCTTGCCCGCCGGCGGTTGACCGCCGAGCATCCGATCGAGACCGTCGGCGCGAAGCTGCGCGAGATGATGCCGTGGATCAAGCGCAATCGCCTGGTCGACACGTCGAAGAACTGAAAAAACCTCGCCCACGGAGCGCACAGAGGTCACAGAGAATGCTCCGTGATCAAGGTTTCTCCGTGTCCTCTGTGATCTCTGTGACCCGAAGTTAGGTGAAAGCGTATCCGCACCCGATCATCGCCCGCGAAGGCTGGCCGTTCCTCGCCGCGGGCGTGGTCGTGGCGCTCGCGGTCGGCTGGGCCGCCGGCTGGTGGTGGTCGGCGCCGCTGTGGCTCGGGGTCTTGTTCATCGTCCAGTTTTTCCGCGACCCGCCGCGCGAGATCCCGGGCGACGCGCGCAGCGTCGTCGCGCCCGCCGACGGGCGGATCGTCGCCGTCGAACGGGCGAACGACCCTTATCTCGACCGGCCCGCGACTAAGGTCAGCGTGTTCATGAACGTCTTCAACGTGCACTCGAACCGCTCGCCGGTCGACGGCGAGGTGAAGCGGACGTGGTACGCGCCAGGAGCGTTCATCAACGCGGCGTTGGACAAGGCGTCGCTCGAGAACGAACGCAACGCCCTGTGGCTCAAGGCCGACGCCGGGCCGGACGTGACGTGCGTCCAGATCGCCGGCCTCGTCGCGCGGCGGATTCTCTGCTATGCGAAGGTCGGCGACCGGCTCCACCGCGGTGATCGCTTCGGCTTCATCCGCTTCGGGTCGCGCGTCGATGTCTACCTGCCCGCCGACGCGCGGGTGAAGGTGGAGCTCGGACAGCGGGTCTACGCGGCGAACACGGTTCTCGCCGAGCTCTAGGCGACATGGCCGAATTCCATCCGCCCCGGAAGGGCCTGCTGCGCGGGACGCTTCGGCGCCGCGGGATCTACATCCTGCCCAACCTGTTCACCACCGGGGTGTTGTTCGGGGGTTTCTACGCGATCGTCCAGGCGATGAACGCGCGCTACGAGCACGCCGCGATCGCGATCTTCGTCGCGATGGTGCTCGACGGGCTGGACGGCCGGGTGGCGCGCCTCACGCGTACCCAGAGCGAGTTCGGCGCGGAGTACGACAGCCTCGCCGACGTCGTGGCCTTCGGCGCCGCGCCGGCGCTCGTGATGTACGAGTGGGCCCTGCGGCCGCTCGGGCGGCTGGGGTGGATCGCGGCGTTCGCCTATTGCGCGGCGACCGCGCTCCGGCTCGCCCGCTTCAACGTGAACATCGAGGTCGTCGACAAGCGCTACTTCCAGGGGTTGCCGTGCCCGGCCGCGGCGGCAGTGCTGGCGGGGTTCGTCTGGGTCATCGACGACTTCGATCTGCAGCGCGCGGAGTGGCTGCACGGCCTCGCGAGCGCGGTGACGTTCTTCACCGCCGTCACGATGGTCACGAGCATTCCCTTCTACAGCTTCAAGGACATCAACTTCCGCCGCAGCGTGCCGTTCTGGGCGGTCCTGGTGATCGTTCTCGGGCTGATGCTCGTCTCCGCCAATCCGCCCATGGTCCTGTTCGGGCTGTTCGTCGCGTACGCCGTGTCCGGGTACGTCCTCTGGGCGTGGACCTTTCGGAAGTCCCGCGCTCCGTTCTAGCGGCAAGCCGCGGGGGTTTCGACCCCCTGGTCGATCCCTCCGGCCCGGGCTATTGCGTGGCGCCGAGGTTTACGGCTATAGTCCGAGCCATGCGACGTTCCGCTATAACGATCGCGGCTCTTCTCCTCCGCAGCCTGCTGCTCGGGCTGCTGCTGCGCCTCGCGCGCTAGCACACCACCTTCTCCCCAATTCGGTTTGTTTCGGCGCAGCGCGGTGACACCGCATTGCGGCAGCACCTGCAGAGCCTTGACGGGATGCGACCATGACCAAAGAACGGCTGATCATCTTCGATACGACGCTCCGTGACGGGGAGCAGAGCCCCGGTGCATCGATGACCAAGGAGGAGAAGCTGCGCATCGCGAAGCAGCTCGAGCGGCTGCGGGTCGACGTGATCGAAGCCGGCTTTCCCGCGGCGTCGAACGGCGACTTCGAAGCGGTCCGGGCGATCGCCAACGCGATCAAGGACTCGACCGTCGCCGGCCTCTGCCGAGCGAACGACCGTGACATCTCGCGCGGGGTCGAGGCGCTCAAGGGCGCGAAGTCGGGGCGCATCCATACCTTCATCGCCACGAGCGCGCTGCATATGGAGAAGAAGCTCCGCATGACGCCGGAGCAGGTGCTCGAGGCGGCGAAGCTCGCAGTGCGGTTCGCGCGGAACCACTGCGCGGACGTCGAGTTCAGCCCCGAGGACGGGAGCCGCTCCGAGCTCGACTTCCTCTGCCGGGTCCTCGAGACGGCGATCAAGGAAGGCGCGACGACGATCAACATCCCTGACACCGTGGGCTATGCGGTGCCCGAGCAGTTCGGCGAGCTCATGCGAATGCTGCGCGAAAAGGTTCCCAACTCCGACAAGGCCGTCTGGTCGGTCCATTGCCACAACGATCTCGGGATGGCGGTCGCGAACTCGCTCGCCGGGGTCATGGTCGGCGGGGCGCGCCAGGTGGAGTGCACGATCAACGGTCTCGGCGAGCGGGCCGGCAACACCTCGCTCGAAGAGGTCGTGATGGCGGTGAAGACGCGCCGCGACTTCTTCGGGCTCGAGACGCGCATCGACACGACGCAGATCGTGCCGGCATCGCGGCTCGTGTCGCAGATCACCGGCTTCGTCGTTCAACCGAACAAGGCCGTGGTCGGCGCGAACGCCTTTGCGCACGCCTCGGGGATCCATCAGGACGGGGTGCTCAAAGCGCGCCAGACCTACGAGATCATGCAGGCGGAGGACGTCGGCTGGTCGACGAACAAGATCGTGCTCGGCAAGCTTTCCGGCCGGAACGCGTTCAAGCAACGGCTGAAGGAGCTCGGCATCGATCTCGAAAGCGAGGATGCCGTCAACATCGCGTTCCAGAAGTTCAAGGATCTGGCCGACAAGAAGGCCGAGATCTTCGACGAGGACATCAACGCGCTCGTGTCCGACGAGGCGGTGAGCGCGGCGCGCGAGCACTGGGCGCTCGTCCGGATGCAGCAGGCGAGCGGCACCGGCGAGCGCCCGCACGCCACGGTCGTGCTGACCGAAGCGGGCGCCGAGCGCCGCGCCGAGTCGCACGGCGATGGGCCGGTCGACGCGACGTTCAAGGCGATCGAGAGCATCGCCAAGAGCGGGTCGGAGCTGCTCCTCTACTCGGTGAACGCGGTGACGCAGGGCACCGAGTCGCAGGGCGAGGTCACGGTGCGGCTCGCGAAGGGCGGGCGCATCGTCAACGGCGTCGGCGCCGACACCGACATCATCGTCGCGTCGGCGAAGGCGTACGTGAACGCCCTCAACAAGCTCGCGAGCGGGATCGAGCGGCTGAACCCGCAGCACGGGGCGACGCCATGAGCGAAGAGCCGGTGCGGCTCGCGCGCGAGCGGCTGTTCACCGCGGTCTTGTCCGACGTGCTGGACGCCGCCGGCCGCCGGTCGCAGGCGATGCGGCCCGGCGTCCGGCCGCTCGACGAGGCGCTCGTGATGGTCGGGCGTGCGCGCACCGGGCTCTACATGGACGTGTATCACGTCCAGCCCGGCGAGAATCCCTACGCGCTCGAGATCGGACTCGTGGATGACCTGAAGCCCGCCGAAGTGATCGTGCTGGCGGCTGGCGCGTCCGGCCGCATCGCGCCCTGGGGCGAGCTCCTGTCGACCGCGAGCCGCGCGCGGGGCGCGGCAGGCTGTGTGACCGACGGTCTCGTGCGCGACGTTCGCGCGATCCGCGAGCTGCGGTTCCCGGTGTTCGCGGGCGGGATCGGCCCGCTCGACACCAGGGGCCGGGGCAAGGTCATGGCGATCGACATCCCCGTGGAATGCGGAGGCGTGCGCGTCGACCCGGGGGATCTCGTGTTCGGCGATGCCGACGGAGTGGTGGTCGTGCCGCGGTCGATCGAGGACGACGTACTGCGTGCGGCGCTAGCCAAGGTCGAAGGCGAGGAGAGGACGCGCGACGCGTTGCGGCGCGGCGAGAAGCTCGCCGATGTCTTCGCGCGGCACGGAATCCTCTAGGCGGGCCGGGCGAGCGCTCTCGCACCCAGCACGGCGCAAGCAAACAGCGTCAGCGAAAGCGCGACTTCGAGAACCGCGAGCGTCCGCACGGGATCGGCTTCCGACCATCCGCGGACGACGCCTTCGGCGAAATAGCCGAGCGCGAGGAACGACGTCCACTGGAAGGTGTGGCGCCGCCCGTGCAACAGCCCGAAGAGGGGCGCGAGAAGCGGCACCGCCTTCAGACTCAGCCAGGAGCCGCCTGGCCGGAGCGGCGCGAGCCAGATCTCCCACGCGAGGCCGAGCGCGATGAGCGCGAGGAGGCTCGCGACCGCGCCGGCCTGCGCCGCACGCGCGGTCATCCGTCGCGCGCGCGGCGCGCCATCGCGACCAGCGCCTCGCGCGCCTTCCCGGCGTTGGTCACGGGCTCGTTGAACGCAATCCGCAGCAGGCGGCCGTCGGCGCGCACGTCGAAGCCGTCGCAGTCGATCCCGACCATGGCGACCTCGCGCGGCGTCACCCCGTGCTCCTGGCGGCAGTAGTCGGCAAGCGCCGCGGCGTGGTCGGCGTTCATGTGCGCGACGATCTCCTCTTCCGCCGCGGCGAGCCGGTTCTCCGGTGGACGGAATGCGTCCGCGTCGATCCAGTGGATGCGCCCGAAGCCGCGGATGAAGAGGAGCCGCTTCGGCGCGATCGCCCAGAACGAGAAATCGCCGAGCGAGAGGAGGTCTTGCGCGGCGGGGAAGTAGCGGAGGTAGCGGTTCTGTACCGCCGGATCGCCGGCGACCCGCGCGGCGTCGCCTACCAGCGTGAGCCGTGGACCGGCCTGAACATCGTCGTCGCCGTGGACGATCAGGCTCGCCCGCGGATCGCCCGCGAGGTTCTTCGTGTGCTCGGCGAGCGCGCTGATCAGGATCGCGGGCCGGCAGTCCGCGTCGAGCATGAACGGCACGATCGAGCCGAACGGGTACCCGCCGAGGCTCGCCGAAAGCGTGGACAGCACGCCGGAACGATGCGACCGCAGAAACCGGCGGGCTTCTTCGCCGTGAGTCATGCCGCGAGCTTTTTCGCGACCTCGGCGAGCCGCTGGCCGAGCGCGATGCAAAGCTGCTTCTCGGTCTCGTCCACCGGGCGGTCGGAGGCGACCCCGGCGACGTGGCTCGCGCCGTAGGGCCCGCCGCCGCTCGCCGTCTGGAACAGCGCGGCTTCGGTGTAGGGCAGGCCGACGATCACCATCCCGTGGTGGAGCAGGGGAAGCATCATCGAGACGAGCGTCGTCTCCTGCCCGCCGTGGAGGCTCGAGGTGGAGGAGAACACCGCTGCCGGCTTGCCCGCCAGCGCGCCGCGCAGCCAGAGCTCGGCGGTACCGTCCCAGAAGTACTTCATCGGCGCCGCCATGTTGCCGAAGCGGGTCGGACTACCGAGCGCCACGCCGGCGCACTCCTCGAGGTCAGCGAGCTCGCAGTAGGGCGCGCCCGCGGCCGGCACGTCCGGTTCGACCGCCTCGCAGACCGCCGACACCTTGGGGACCGTCCGCACGCGGGCACTCATGCCGGCTACGCGCTCGACGCCGTGCGCGACCCAGCGCGCCATCTCGCGGACGGCGCCGTGGCGGCTGTAGTAGAGGACGAGCACGTCGGGCATCGGCGGCGGGCGAGCGGAGACCTGCTGCTATTATACGAACCGCCTCCGCCCCCATCGTGACGACGCCGGTCCGCAGCCGACTGCAGCTCTTCAGCCGATTTGCAATCCACGTCGGCCGTCGGTTCATCGACGACAACTGCTTCAACCTCGCGGCGAGCCTCGCCTATACGACGCTGCTCGCGCTCGTGCCCCTGGTCACGATCGCGCTCACCGTGGTCGCCGCGTTCCCGGTGTTCCGCGAGTTCACGCAGGGGCTCGACGATTTCTTCGGCAAGGAGATTCTGCCGCCCACGCTCGCGAAGGCGGTCACCGGCTATGTCGACCAGTTCACCCGGAGCGCCGCTCGCCTCACCGCGGTCGGCATCGTCTTTCTCGCGGTGACGGCGATCATGCTCATGATGACGATCGAGCGTGCATTCAACACGATCTGGCGGGTGAGGCGCCCGCGCCCACTCGCGCTCCGCGTGCTCACGTACTGGGGGGTGCTCACGCTCGGGCCCCTGCTGATCGGTATGAGCCTGACGATGACCTCGTACGTCGTGAGCGCGTCGCTCGGGCTCGCCAGGCAGGTCCCGGGCGGGGGCACCGCCCTCATCAGCCTCGTGCCGCTCGTGCTGACGGCGGCCGCGTTCACCCTCATGTACTACGTCGTCCCGAACCGGCCGATGGAGCTCAAGCACGCCGTGATCGGCGGCCTCGCCGCCGCGGTGATGTTCGAGGCGATGAAGCGCGGGTTCGCCCTCTACCTGGCGAACTTTCCGACCTACACGCTCGTCTATGGCGCGGTCGCGGCGATCCCGATCTTCCTGATCTGGATCTACGCCTCCTGGGTCGTAGCCCTACTCGGGGCGGTGATCACCGCGCTCGCGCCGGACTTCCGCGTGGCGCGCGAGGCAAGGGAGATGCAGGGCGGGATCTCGTTCGGGGCCGCGCTGGAGATTGTGCGGGTGCTCCTCCGCGCCCAGCGCGTGTCGCGCACGCCGCGAACGCGCGAGATCCTGTCGGAGGCGCGCACACCGCGCGAGGCCGGCGAGCGCGTCCTGGAGGAGCTGGCGGCGGCAGGCTGGGTCGCCCGCGTGGTGGGCGACCGCTGGACGCTCGCGTGCGACCCCGACGTCGTGACGATCGCCGACGTCTTCCGACGGCTGGTGTTCGAACCTGCCGGCGGCAAGGGGCGCGGGACCGATGCGACGCTCGACGGCGTGATCCAGCGCACGGCGGCCGGGTTCGACCGCGCGATCGCGGCGCCCATCAGGACGCTGGTGGAAGACGAAGGCGGGGCTTCCGGAGGGAAGGCCCAGGTCAGCTCACTGCGGTGAACCGCGTGAGCCGGGCTTTCGAGGGGTGGACAACTCCCCTCGGTCGATCGCTAGCTGACGGCGCTGAACTGGACCAACTGCACGCTCACCGTCCGCTCGAGCAGCCGGGTGGCGCGGACGCGCAGCTTCGACTGCAGATCGCCTAGCGACAGCTCACAGGTCGAGTCGAGCGCGAAGAGCGGCGCGAGAATCGCCGGCGCCTGGTTGAGCGACGGCACCTCCGGCAGCAGCAGGACCCGCTCGGGCTCCTGCGCCCCGCCGCGGGTCTTGCGGATCGACACCGGGCGCGCGGTCGGCGCGAGCTCCTCGAGCCCGAGCTCGAGATGCTCCGGGTTGTCGGACAGGACCCAGCGCACGACGCAGATGTGGCAGGTGTTGCTGTCGCGCGTGCGCAGGCCGACGACCTCGCCGACGCGAATCGGCTCGATCGGGCCCTTGACGTGCATCAGCGCGAAGCCGCGCGGGCTCTCGTTGGTGACCATCCACTCGCCGTTGCCCGGCTTGGTGGCGCCACGCGAGTTGAGGAATTCCCAGATCCCGCGGATCCCGACGCAGACCTCTACGCGCGCATGAGTGCGCAGCCGCGTGAAGCGCCGGTTGGGGACGGCGCCCCAATGCTTGACGAGGCGACCCATCAGATCGCGGAACGCCGCATCGTTCGCTTCGGGCGGCAGGCCGAGACCCTCGGCCGACTCGCCGGCGGAGAGTCGCGCGAGCTGGTCGAGCAGGTGCTCGGCGAGCGGCAGCGTGTTCAGGAGCAGGTCGTGGCCCTGCGGCACCGGGTGGTGACGCTTCGAGAGCGCATAGCCGGGCAGATCCCGCTGCGACTTGATGAGAAACAGGCCCTGTCCGCTCTTCTGCTGGCCCGCTGGCGCGAGCGTCGCCTTGGCGCTGAACCGCTCGAGCCAGGCGGCGACCCGGTCGAGGTCGCCCTGCATGAGCTTGAGCGGCTCCGCGAACGCGAGCAGCAGCGCGCCCCGGTAGATCGAGAGCGGCGTCTCGCCGCCGTCGACGAGCGACCGGCCGGCGAGCCCGCGACGGAGGGCGAACTGATAGAGCTCGTGGAGCTCGAGCCAGACCGCCTTCGGGTTGGTGGCGTACATGCGGTAGCCGAGCTTGAGCCGCTGCGCGAGCATCTGCATCGCGCGGGTGACCGGCAGCAGCGCGCGGCCGCTCGAGGCGAATCCGAAGAGGCGCCGCGATTGCTCGACGAGCAGTAGCTTGTACGAATAGGCGAGCTCGGTGAGGAGCTCCTCCGCGAGCCCGGCGGCGTGCCGGCCCTGAAGGGACAGCGGCAACGTGCCGGAGGCGAGCGCCGCGTCGAGGCGCGGCAGGAGATGCTCCACGAATCCGAGGAAGCCCTCCGTCACGTCCTGGCGCAGCGTGATGCGGACGCGGCTGCGGTTGAGCGGCACGAGCTGCTCGAGGATCATCCGCCCGGCCCTGGCCGGGTCTTCCTTCGGCAGCGTCGCGAGCCACCCGGGGACCTGTTCGGGCGCGAGCTCGAACCGCTTGGTCTCCCCGGCAGCGGTCGGCGGCAAACTCAAGTGCAGCGGCATGTCCGGCTCCTGTAGATGTTGTTGAGCGGCCGTTACTTCGAACCTGCCCGGTGGGTCGCAAGGACCATGCCACGGGTTCAACGCTCGCCCCCGGTGCGGGGGCCGCGGTGTGACACTCGTCCGGTTGGAAACGGCAGGAGGCGAGGCGGGGGAGACTGGCGGCCGGATCGACCCAGACACGACGCTGTGAACTCCGTCACAGGATCCCATCGAAGCCGAGCAAAATCAAGCGTTGCCCCGGCTTCGGCCAAGCGGCTGAGGCGCCGCGACGCGCCGGCGTGCGAGTCCCCCTGTTCCGCGTGACGCCTTCGCGACACGCACGTCGGGACCGCGGCGTGAACCGCGTCACGGCTCGAGCGGCCCGGCTAGACCGCCTGCGGTGCGACCTCGATCAGCTCGATGCTCGGCGTCTTCTCGATCACGCGGCTCGCTCGCAAGGACAGCCGGCCGCGGCGGTGCCGGAGGCTGAACTCCTCGTTCGAGCGCAGCCGGTTCGGCGGCGCCACGACCGCCGGGGCCCGCTTCTGCGCCGGCACCTCCGGGAAGAAGAGGATCGGCTCGGGCGCGACGCGCTCGAGCTCGGAGGACTTGTAGACGGCCGGGACGACGACCGGCGCGAGTTGCTGCAGGCCGACCTCGAAGTGCTCGGGGCTGTTGGACAGGATCCAGCGCACGAGGCAGACGTACACCGAGCCTTTCTCCTTCGACCGCAGCGCGACGATCTCGCCGACGTTGACCGCCGGGAGGCTGCCGGACATGTACTTCAGCGCGTAGCCGCGCGAGCTTTCGTTCGAGATGATCCACTCGCTCGCTTTCGCCGGCGTCTCACGCTGGGTGATGTCGGCGGCCGGGGTGTCCTGGGGCGATTCGGCGCGCAGCAGGCGCCAGATGTCGCGCAAGCCCACCCACAGCTCGACCCGCGGGTGGAAACGCGTCCGCGCCGTGCGGTTCTTCCGCTCGCCGCGCCAGTGCGCGACGAGGCGCTGCAGCAGCTCCTGGTACTGCAGGCGCGCGGCCTCGTCGGGCAGCCCGAGCGAACTGGCCGGGATGCCGTCGTGGAGCTTCTTGAGCTGCTGCTGCAGCTGCTCGACGAGCTTGTGCGTGGAAAGCAGCAGTTCGCCGTTCTCGAATCCCGCGTCCGCGCGCTTGGCATACGCGACCCCGGGCTTGTCCCGGCTCGGGTCGATCGCGAACACGCACAGCGGATCGCCGACTCTCGTCGCCGGTATCACTTCGGCGAGGTCGCCATGGGTGGCGAGGTAGCTCTGCACGCGCGGGAAGTCGCCGTGATTGAGCTTCGTCGGCTGGGCGAAGGCGAGGAGCAGGCTATCCCGGTACACGCGAAGCGGCGAGGTCTGCGGGGCCTCCGCCTCGCGCTCGGCCACGCCCCAGTCCCGCGCGAGCCGGTACAGCTGATGCATCTCTCCCCAGACGGCGCCGGGGCTCCGCGCGTACAGCCGCTGGCTCAGCGCCAGGCGCCGCGCGTGGAAATCCATGGCGCGAAGCAGCGGCAGGTGGAGCTGGCGCTTGAAGCCGATCGACAGCCACGCGCGCGGGACGCGGAGCACGGCGTGCGAGTAGCCCGCAGCGAGCTCCTTGAGGAGCTTCTCGATGAAGTAGGCGACCTGGCGATGATGTCCGGTGAGGGGCGGCTGCGCGCGCGCGATCCGGCTCTCGAGCTGCGGGAGCAGCCAGTCCGCGTGGTCACGGAACATGTCGAGCAGCCGCACCCGCAACCGGCTGTGGAGCTCGGCGTTGTTGAACGCGACGAGCCGATCGATGAGCGCTTGCGCCGTGCCCAGCGTGTCGGCTGCGGAGAGCGATGACAGCCACGCGCGCACGCGCTCAGGCGAGAACTCGCCGTCGTCGTTCGCGCCGCGCGTCGCCGCGATAAAATCCAGCAACATGAGAGTTTCGGTGGTCTGACGCCGCGAGAATCCCGCGGCCTGCACCGGGGAGTTCAGCAAGGAACATGCCGGAAAAACTGTGGCAAATGTCCCGGAAACCCGCGACCGCGACGCGCGCGGGAGCCTTCTTCTGCGGCGCCATCCGATGAGCGCATCGAGCAGCCTCCAGTCCACAAAGCGGATCCCGCGCCGCGAGCGGCTGATCGTGGCGCTCGATGTGCCGAGCGCGGATGAGGCGCGCGGGCTCGTCACGCGGCTCGGCGAGGCGGTCTGGTACTACAAGGTGGGCCTCGAGCTCTTCATGGCGGGCGGCTGCTTCGAGCTGGTCGAGTGGCTTGTCGCGAACGGCAAGCAGGTCTTCGTCGACCTGAAGTTCTTCGACGTGCCCGAGACGGTCCGCGGCGCGGTGCGGGCCTTGCGCGGGCGCGGCGTCACGGCCGCGACGGTGCACGGGAACCAGGCGATGATGGTGGCGGCGGCGGCGGAGAAGGGCGAGATGAAGCTCCTGGCCGTGACGGTGCTCACGAGCCTCGACCGCGGCGACCTCGACGACCTCGGCTTCCAGTGCGACGTCGAGCAGCTCGTGCTCTCGCGTGCGCGCCGTGCGCTCGAGGCGGGTTGCGACGGCGTGATCTCCTCCGGGCTGGAGGCGCCAATGCTGAAGCGGGAGCTCGGCGAGCGGATTCTCGTCGTCACGCCGGGCATCCGGCCAGTGGAGAACCGCCCGGCGGACGACCAGAAGCGCGCCGTCGACGTCGCGCAGGCGTTCGCGAACGGCGCCGACTATGTCGTCGTCGGCCGCCCGATCCGGCAGGCGGCCGATCCGCGCGCCGCCGCGGAGCGCATCCAGGCGACCATCGCTTCGATTTTTCCGGCCTAGGCGGGGCGGCCGGGGTACTTGAAGGTGCCGCGCCAGGCCGCGAGGACCAGGTTCGGGTAGTCGGGGCGGCCGAGGCTGCCGTTGTAGCGGCCGAGCGCGCGGTACAGGTCGCCCTTCTCGAGGTCGAGGTAGTGGCGGAGGATCACGCAGCCGTAACGGATGTTCGTCCGCAGATAGAAGAGGTTGTCGTCCTTCCGGCCGATCAGGCCGACCCAGAACGGCATCACCTGCATCAGCCCGCGGGCGCCGGCCTTCGACACGGCGTACTTCTTGAAACCGCTCTCGACGTGGAGCACACCGAGCACGAGCTGCGGATCCAGTCCGGCGCGGGTCGCCTCGTAGTGAACGGTTTTCAGGAGCTCCACGCGAAACTTCTCGTCGGGGACGCGCTTCGCGAGCCGGTCGGACATCGCGAGCAGCCACTTGTAACCGTCTTGCGGGTCGGCGAATTTGAGCTGCGGCACGCCCTTGTCGCCGATCGCCCGCGACAACGCCGCCTGAACGCTCGCCGAGAGCGGCTCGTACTGCTGCGCGCCGCCCTGGGCGCCGAAGGGCGCGAGCGCTGCACCGAGAACGGCGATCGTCACGAGCTTCCGCACAGCGTCCCTCTCAGAATCTCGACCGCGTCGGCTGCCGGGATGGGTGTGGCGGAGGTGTCCCGGCGGGCCTGATACTCGATTGTGCCATCCTTGAGCCCGCGCTCTCCAATCACGACCCGGTGCGGAATGCCAAGGAGCTCAACGTCGGCGAGCAGCACCCCCGGCCGCTCGTCGCGGTCGTCGAGCAGCACGTCGACGCCGGCGCGGGAGAGCGCTTCGTACAGGTCGTCGGCGGCGCGCCGGACGGCGTCGCCGCGACGGTAGCCGAGCGGGACGATCGCGAGCCGGAACGGCGCGATCGGATCGGGCCAGATGATCCCACGGTCGTCGTGGTTCTGCTCGATCGCGGCGCCGACGATGCGCGTCACGCCGATGCCGTAGCAGCCCATCTCGAAGAAGCGGCTCTTTCCCTCCTCGTCGAGGAAGGCGGCCTTCATCGACTTGGAGTAGCGGGTGCGGAGCTGGAAGATGTGGCCGACCTCGATGCCGCGCACGATCTCGAGCGCGCCCCTGCCGTCCGGGCTCGGATCGCCCGGCACGACCTTCCGGATGTCGGCGACAAGC
>Ga0209853_1000312_pt1 | contig 13517 bp, 9 predicted proteins | sample GWRWS1_30_40_FD_187224 | JGI IMG/M metagenome (GOLD analysis project Ga0209853, IMG submission 187224) | Riverbed sediment microbial communities from areas with vegetation nearby in Columbia River, Washington, USA - GW-RW S1_30_40 (SPAdes)... | ecosystem: Environmental > Aquatic > Freshwater >...
GCCTTTTGTCTCTTTATCGCACATTTCATTTTTTATGGACATCTTATCATCATATCCTACTGCCATTATTGCATGTCCGCCTTCAACCTTTTCTCCTTCACAGGGATAAGGAATTTTACCAGTTGTGGAACTTTGCTGTATCGAATTGTAGACGGTAAATCCGAACATGCATGGAAAGCCCTTTGAAATACTATACTTTATTGATTGCAGCAGAACATCCTTTGCGATACCTGTAGGATCAAGTCTAACATATTTTATTGGCTGATAGTTCTTTGCAAAGGAATAACAAAACGCAGGGGGTTCTTAAATTTTTCAACTTCATATGGCCAGTATTATTCAGGGGCACACCAACTAAGGTTAATGCACCTATGGCGGTCATTAAAAATGCGCGAGTATTTCCTTTGAAGTTGAGTATATTTCTTGTAATCTTATAAGGGAACAGTCTATAGGAACCTATAGGTTTTACCATGACTCTTTTTTCAAATACTCAACTAACGCTACACCATAGTTTGGTGTAAATGATCTTAGCTTGACTTGCTCATCCATTTGAGAATACTAATCTCGGTGACCTTTTTGAGTGAGACTTACCTTTAAGTTCTTAGTTGAGTTTCATTTCATCTAAAAATATGCAATGCGCACCGAAATTCTTATTAAGTTCAGTTATCTAATTGTCATATGCGTAAATTGCTTGCAATAATAATGGCATTGATAGACGGCAAAGCCTCAATAGAAACAGTGGAAAAATCCGCTATTTCGAGGACTCCCGGAGACGTCACTGAAATCAGACATAATTGATTCAGATAGGCAGATTAGCCTAAGTGGATCTTTGCTTTTTCGTATAAATTTGATTAATTAATCGATTTAAGCTCATTCTACAAATTATATAATTTTCGAAAGTACTCTTTTGCCCTCTTGCCTATAATTAGCTCAGTATTTCTAAACAATCTTCCCACCTCAAAGGTCTCGAGGCCTGGGACTATGGCCCTTACCACTGGAATTCCCAATTTTGGATTAGTCATATCGACAATTATAGCTCTCTTCAATCCAGCCTTCTTCAAACGATTTAGAATAAATTTGATATCATCTAAGATATCATCCATGATGTACGATTTAATTTCCGAAAATGAAATGGTCTTTATATTACTCGACCGCATACGGGAAGATGTTGCAGGCATGAATTGCCATTTTCTTTTGTATATCTCATCATTTTCTTTATATTCTATTTTCCTACAATCATCTCTAGCACCTTGTATATTTACCGCCCTAGTCTGTGTTAATTCCGTTATTGCGCGCATGAGTGCTATTCTAGAATCAAGGTGGGTCCCATATCCATATGCGAAATATCCGTATTTGCTAGATATCCATTCAATACTACTTGCAGTGAATGTGGGAATCCCAATATCTTTCTGTGTTATATCTTTTATCAGTAAAGGGAGTCCAGCATCAGCGAATCTCCCGACCAAATATTTAACAGGGTCGAATATATCTGCAATCTCTGAAATGTTGACGTCCGAAAAAATACTCGAATCATCTACAAAATAACTTCCAGAAATGTCAGCAAGTTGAGATCCAGCTTGCTTAGTATTTTTGAGAAACCTTATAAAATTTTCCAGGAGACTGTACGGTAAAGAAGATGCGCATACCTCAGCTATGCTTACTGAATCTCTTTCAATAACCTCACATAACGCATGACATATAGCTTCTTCAAGAACGTTACCTGAGGCAAGACCATTAGTATGGGAATAAGGAAATATATTGACAGAGGGAGGTTTTGAAAAATACCTGGAGAATGCAAGTTGAGCTGGAACCAGAACTTCCTCCTTATTTAGAAGATCAAATCCTACTAAAAAATCAGTAATGGAATCCCTGTCACTATAAGATGATTCTACAGGTTCTACAACTTCCTCGGGGTGAAGCACCTTGTTATATTTCTTTGATAACTCAGAAAAAGTCCCATGAATAAGGACCTGGGGCCACGTACTATATAATGAGCAATACCTTTCTATGGATTCCATCAAGGCACTAACTTTAGCATGTTTTTTCGTTGGCCCCTTTCCACTATAGACCCATATGGAATCATCTGTTCCGGGCAATATAGAGCTATAATTGGGTATATACAATCTGTCCAAATAGGTAATATCAGAAATTCGTGTAACGCCAATCTTTTTACAGATTGGAGTAATTTGAGAGAGAGTATCATCTAAAGATCTGACTCTTGGCGATATATAACCGCTAGTCGGGGAGTATTTTTTTATACTGTTAAGATGCAATGGTGAAGACACAGATGAATTAAACATCGTCACTAGTAAGTTCGTTTGAATTATTATGAATTTCGCGAATATTGTTATTGGACATGATTACTAACCTCTGGTCGAATTAAGCGATATACCATTGGCCCAGATCAACGATGTAAAAAATAATGGGGCATTTTCAATGTTCAAGATTCCATTAAACTACACATACGCTTTGAGGAACAACAACAAATTACTCCGAAGATTCTGATCTGTGATAAAAGTTTTCTAAGGCTTGAAGCAAGAGCCGTTTAAACAACATGCTTCAAAACCCAGTAAGTTAATTGTACTTGAGTAAGCAGTGACTAAAAGAATTCTACGATTTATATTAAATGAAATAAGATGCTGGTAGTCAGGCAGCAACATCAATTATGCAATAAGTATTAGAATTTCTTGAGCAATCTATTTTCCGTTAATTAATATTTCTTCTATTGTATTAATAAATCAAAAACAAATCTTATTAAAAACTATACGGTATAGAAAAGGAAAGGATTAAAGTGAATTACATCCAGTGGTGCGTAGCTAAACCTAACAAACTTGGAGGACTTGGTCATAAGGAATGGCTAGTCGAATATACAAAGTGGTTATTCGGGCCATTTCCATATCACAGAAAAGGGCGGCCGTTATTCGCTCATGGAAATTACAACCCACGCACTGGATGCCGAAAAGAGGTTAACCTTGTAGATGGTCCTGACAGTAGTGTCACCATATTTAAGAATGATCCAATAATACTGGAAGTCATGGGGGTAAATTACATTATAGGAGACGCGGACCGATCAGGCGATACAATAGAAAACGACTCGGACATTATACGTGCGCTAGATTTTGAAGACGAGATGCACTCTCGAGGAAAAGTAGAGTTCAAAAATATAAATGACAAACATTTTACGAACCTGAGTAGTTGTATAGAACATACAAGAACAGACCCTTTCCAATTTTCGGTCAGCAAGAATAATCCTTATTTGGCAGAATGGGATGTTCCAATGCCCTCAGGTTCCCATAGGGGGGCTATGTCAAGTCAGCTACTTTTACTGAAAATTCCAAAGGTTGGGGAATATTTGTTAAAATTTGAGGCAAGGAGTTTCTCAGACTTTGAATCCTGCGGCATATACCAGATAATAGTAACAGAAAGGGATTTTAAATCAAATGAACCAAGTAGTTGGCAACCTAATCTGAAAAACCGTTATCGAGATATTAGTGATAGAGTTGTCTCAGTTACGACTGGCAAAATTCTTTCTCTACACGACGACAGACCTCACCATCTAGTACAAAAACGTAAGCGAACATAAAATATTAAATTTTATTCCTACTTAATTTAAGTAGTTAGCTTTACTATGGCCGTATAGGCAGTATTATACCTTCTTCCTTAAACCTTCAATTCTAGTTCTAGATATCTAGTAATGGTAAGGCTATTGGATTATTCAATTCAGCTATGAATTCGTAAAAGGTAACAAAAATTTAACTGTGTAAGCAAGAGCCAATGACTAAAGCCATGGCGGGTAAAAGAACGGAGTTGAGTATCATATGCAGAATTTCAATTCATAGTTTATCCTTGCCGAAGCCCCATGGTATTCACAATTTTTGGATTCAGATTAAAATATCGGAGGTGGTACATCCCCCAATAACTTGTTTCTTTACAACTTTTCATTTCCGTATTCTCAGCTGGTTGAAGGAATTAGGAGCGATATATTTTCAAATACGTCCCGAGATATCTTTAGTGATTCTCGATTTATTACCGTGTACCTCTATGTCATAAATAGACCTTGTTGAATATTCACCAGGGCCTTCAGCACCAAATGAAATACGATATGTCGATTGTGGTAATGACTTGACTAATATGAAATATCCTCCGACGGTGGCATAATATGTACCAGGTTTCAAGGGTTCGTCTTGGAACTCATTCAGAACACTGTTCTTTGGAACCGTTAACCGAAACAAAGGAGACTCCATTTTATACGGTGCTAAATTTGGAACTATCTTAAAGTATTTTTTTGAATTATTTTTCTTGATCACTGCCCAGATTGTTCTTATCAGATTAAAATCGCTATGTAGAGCGTTTCTTAATTCAACTTCGTTTTCAATGATCTTACCATCAAAATAATCTCCTATTGTGTATGATGCTAATGTTACTGGTATAAATACAGATGTTCCTTCAAGTACTTTATAGCCTTTCTTGCCAGTCATATTCAAAAAACCATCTTGATCTTGATGCCTCGGTGCCCCGGGAACACTACTCACTGGTTTATAATCTATGTTCCCTCTTAAGAATAAAATATGTTGTCCTTTATAGGTATCAACCTCAGGTGACAACAACCAATTAGTCCATACTGCTGCCCAGTCACCGTACGACATCCCTTTAAAAGTTTCCCCTGGTTGTAAAACCTCTATTTTCATAAGAAGCTGTATCTAATTGCTTCATATATGGATTATCATGAGGAATCAAGTCCTGTCATTTAATTAAAGCGTGTCCAAAACACAAATTCTCTGAAGCAATCTCCTTCCATACACTTCCAGTAATGAATCAGCAATATAGGAATATCGATTAAGAGTGTCAAAACGTTATACCAAGTCTGAATTGATAGTGGCAATCTAACACATTAAACTCTTCATCATGAAAATCAATAATAAGGGTTCAAGCCCAATCTCAAATTAGGATCTAGATTGACTAACAGGATTCAGCAAGGAATTTATTATAACAAATTATCTAAATTCAAAAATATGGGTAATCACTCATATGCAATTATTTTTCTAAGGGTTTTGCACAACACTCACGCAAGAGAAGTTGGATATGCTTTAAAAAGACTCTGGCATATGTACGAATTACTAAAGAAAGGTAAGGTTACTGATCTGCCTAATTGTTCTATTCCTAATGGACGAATATCAGTATTAATTGGATATGGTCCTAAAATTTTCAAAATTCGAGGAGCAAAGAAAAAAGTCCCAAGGGATTTCGATGGATTACAGTTCCTTCCAGCTAATTCTGAAAAGCCAATATTACATGGTTCTGGAATAAAATATGTAAAAGGCACGTGTGTAAACCTTGGAATCTCAGAGCACATAGCAATTCAATTAATTTCTGAAACTCAACTCGCAGCTAATCGAGCTATAGTAGAAACGTGGAAACATATATCCGGTTTTGACCACACTAACAGGTATTTACAATTAACCAAGTTCTATACTGGATTTCAACGAGATGACGGCCGCAGCTGGTTAGGCTTTCATGATGAACTTTCCAATATGAGAAATCCCAAAGAGAGGAAAGATGCCATTTCTATTAATAGGCTATATAATCAGCTCAGACCAGATGATTTCTGGACTGTAGGAGGTACATACATGTCATTTCTGAGGACGGAAATTGACCTTGGAGTTTGGCAGAAAATAGAACGCAAACATCAAGAGCTAATAGTAGGTAGAGACAAATTATTTGGAAGACCTCTTATAGGAGTAGATAGACGAGGCAATCCTCTTACTGCAGGAAATTTGACGAAACCTAGTTCAGCTGACACTTATATACCCAAATATCATGACCACCCTGACTACTTCAAACTTCCTAAAGTATCTAACAAATTGGTAAAGCGATTAGATACTAATAAATCAATAGGGATCCTCAGTCAAAGTCATATAGGAAGGACACGCCACATGGGTGAAATTAATAGCAAAGATCCTTCTTCACGACGGATCTTCAGACAGGGTTTTGAATTCATCGATCCTTTGACAGACTCGGAAAAAATGGTTAAAGTGGGCTTGAATTTTGTAAGCTTCCAAAATGATCCCAGAAGACTATTTTTCATATTAAGTGATCCGCGGTGGCTAGGCAATTCTAATTTTGGAGCCTTCCCCAATTTATCTAAGAATCTTCTTTCTGTGCAGGCGTCTGGAATGTTTTTCGTTCCACCGGTTGAGCGGGTATTTCCTGGTTATAGCATATTCAAGTAACGATACAGGATATAAAAACAAGGATATTGCTATCAGATCCCTAGAGGTATTTAGATCTGCTTTAACAGCCTGTTTCAAATTTAATCACCTTGTACTTTATTATGATAATTAAGATTTTGTAGCCGAAAGATTGCTGCTAGTACTCACAAAATGCTTTCCAATTCTTCAAATTCCGTTACTGAGTTATAGATTGTGTGGATATATGGAGAATAATTCTTTTTTTACCTCAAACTGACGCTAGCTATAGCTTACTAACAATCGTTTATACCGCTTGAGAATGAATTTCCAAATTTCTACATTTACGCCCTTCATAGGTTAGAACCAAGTATAGGCATTGAAATTAAGCCATCCAAAGGCCAAAGTAACAATCGATCTAAATATCATAATTTGGATTAATATTAGCTAGGCCCCGCAGTTATGGCAAATCAAAATCCTACTGGCTCTATAAAGTCTGATTACTAAATGAGATATTTTTGAATATGCATTTTAATAGATTCGAAAATTTTCTACTTTACCCTGAAATTAAAAATAACATTCTGAAAATAGTCATAAACGGGATTGGCTGGGTTAACTACACTAACTATGTAATTTAATTTGTGATCACCAACTGTGAGGGGCTTGAGCTCTAGCATAAAACCTTCAGAAAGCGCTCCGAATGTTCCACGATAATCACCCATTAGTTTGTTATTCATAGTGATGTTAAAAGGGTCCGTCATGACTCTGTGCTTCTCAACTTGATAATCACCCTTTACTCCATCCAATGTTACTGAAGCCGAGACTCCATCATTTCCCGATTTTGCGCATGAAATCAAGTCATTCTCAGTCTTTATTCCTTCAGTACCATAATCGCACTGACTAGTCTCGATGGGTAGAAAAATTGCTTTTCCAGCAGGAACATCGCACGTTCTAACTGGAAATTTCTCTTCTACGTCGGGAAACTCAAGAAAAAGTACGTTATGTACCTTATCTTCCCCAATGAAGCATTTACTGGGATTCTTTGTATTATCAATACCCGTGGATAAATTGATATAATTTGCAGAGTTTTCTGCAGAAATTGCAAGTCTAGCTTTCCACCAGTCAGCAAGCCACTTCTTGTGAGGTATTCCGAAAGGATCGGTATCAACGGGGTACATGAAATCACCACTTTCAGTTGCATAGGAGATAACGAATAGAGAAAATGGAATAGAAGACACTAACAGGAAGATAATGAAAAATATAAATTTATTAATCTTCAAAATATTCACCCAAGATTATTTAATTAAATGCTAATTCACTCTATAAAAGTTTCTACTATGGCCTAGTAAAGTCATAGGCCCATATCCTGTTAGTAAACTATATGCACATTTATTGCATAAAAAAACTCGATATTATTCACACCTCACTCTTGGATATAATGTCTCAATTAAATGAATTAGACCTAAATAGATTAAATCTTGGTCTACGCTAATAGATTTAATTAGTTGTTTTGAACTAGGTCAGATATGTTTATGACTTTACAACGTCTCCAAAGGCTAAATTTTATCAAAGGAATGAGTTTTTCTTTAATCTTTATTATGATTACCTTAATAATTTTTGTAGGCATACTTGACAGGACAATAAATCACCTTTCATTATTTGAGTCTAATACTCAAACGTCTTTGACTATTAAAAATATATTTCTAGGTGTCGTACTATTTTCTATAATTACACAATCTATTTTTTTTTATAAAGTATATAGTGAAAACTTACCATTAAAAAAAGGAAAATTTAAAACCGCTTACTTGGTTCCGTTGATATGTCAGTTTCTTAATATAGCTCTTATGACCATCCTAATGACACAAATTTTCCAAGACTCCAGATACCATAAATCTATAATCTTGTTTACTATATGGATTAACACTAGTATAGGAATTTCAATTTTGGCTGTTTTAACCTATCGATTTATTTTGTGGTTAAAGCAGAGTACAAAGAAAAATATTGTTATACTTTCCTACGTTGCGTCCGTTTTATTCTTTATAATTTTAAACGTTAACATTTTACTATATTTTAGTTTAGGTTATCGAGTAGGTGTTCCGTATATCTCCTCTACGACAATGCCTTCACTTATTTTCTCTTCCCCGCATGATGTTTTGGCAGTAATAATTACTATTCTAACCATTTTATCCTTTATAGTTTTGTGGATCTCCTCTATCTTGCTATTGATTCGCGGGAGTGAAAAGTTAAAGAAAAAATATTTTTTAGTAATAGGATCTTCGTTGGTGATTTTCTTTAGTCCCTATATCTTCCTATGGGCTTTTAGTTCATTGATGTTTTCAGATTTTAATCTGTTCCATGATATCTACACTATAACATCAAATATGGGTTTTCCGTTAGCAGGAATTTTTTTTGGGTTTACCTTCTGGATTCTTGCCAAAAATCTGGACGTTTTAAAAGATAGTAATCATGATTACGAACGGGATTTTAGAAAGGTTAAACAAGCCATGTACTTTACCTCTATAGGAATAATCCTGCTTATCTTTTCTGCTAGTCCTCTCGATATTACAAAATTACCATATCCTCCTTTTGGACTGGTCTCTTTTTCATTTATGAATATAGGTGCCTTATCGTTTTCTCTCGGAATCTATAATCTGGCTATAACAATAGCAGGGAGTTCCCAGGTTCGATTCGGATTGAAAAAGAAATCTGGATTTCTCTATTCAATAGGACAATCCCAGGACCAATTGTCTAAAAGAAATAAGATTCTTGGAGTACTCAAGGATTTTAAAGATTATCTTATTGATACTGAGACATCTGAAGATCTTGATAAGGAATATATCAAAGAAGTTGTAACGGAAAGAAGTAAAAGTATCAATGGTTTAAGGAAATTTACTTTTTCAAAAAGTCAGGCACCATCGGGAAGCTCGTGGGAAACATGTATAGAATCATGGTGCAAGTGGTATTATGCTGTTCCGAGAGAGCCTTCTACTAGAGAAGATAAGTCGCATGACAATTGGATTGAAGACAGAGAGACTCCTGAATTATGTTATTTAACAAAGACCATAATAAGAAAATATGAAAATATGATTAAATGTGAATTTACAATTCCAAAAGGAAGAGTATTATTTCTACCTTTGATTAATAATCTGATTAGTTTTTACGATTATCCTAATCTTGAATCGGAACACGACTTGCGATTGTTTGCCAAAAGTGATCTAGATAAAAAAATAATTGCCTTTTTATCTATTAATGATCATGAAATTAAAAACATACAACAATATAGAGTTCAATCAAATTTATTTGATATCACTCTTTCAGAAATTAATGACCCATCCCAAAAAATAAAAACCCAAGCGGTAGCTGATGGATACTGGATTTTTTTGCATTCTTTGCAGTCGGGAACAAATAAAATATATTTTAAAGTGGAAACGTCTTTATGTGAAAGTCCGTCAGAAGAAAATGCAGGTAGTCCCGAAAAAGATAGATTTGTAACAGAAGTGCTCTATAATCTGAATATAACAAATAATTAGAGCCTGCAATAATTGCCAACTATTTTTCATGGGCCATCCATTAAGGTCGATAATTGAAAGTTTTTACCTATAACAGTAACATTCTCATTTATCTTTCATGTCTTACGGTAGACTTTCTTTAGGATCAGCGATTACGTTACCAAAGACAAGTGATACCTCTTGTCTTGGAAGATCATAGTATATACTTTAAACTAATGATTTTGATTTCACTAACATTATGTTATTATGTGGGATAGGGTATTTTTCAATCGAACTCACTAATGATTCATCTCTGATACATACTGTGCTAACGTCCTATTGGACTTTTATATTAAAGTGAGCCTTTTGTTCGTATGGTGGAACACCCTTTCCATGCGACTTTAGCTCAAACTCTCCTGCGACTGGAATTCTCATCAAAAGTAGCTTGCTTGACCAAGCACCTCTATGAGGTCCAGGCTTCATTGGATCATCCCAATTATTTAAATAAGGATTACTATGGCTAGCTTCGAAATTAATAGGTGTCAGACTTACTTCTTCTACACCAGCAGTAAGATTTGTCCAGTTAGTATCTTGTTTACGCTTGAACTCTACAGTGACTACTTTGTCTTCATTTTGTGCACAGTGCCGAATTGCTTGCCTTATTTTTGGGTCAGTATCTATACTATTGCCAGTTCTGTCTTTATCATCAAGACAGAAATTTGTCCCTATAACGTGTACTATTATGGGATCGCCAATATTAATCGTATGAGATTCTTCTCGTTCCCCTGAGCCATCTATAGTTCCGTTTACAAACAATGGATTGCCATTCGTATCATCTGGCTCCGGCCCGAATACCCAATCATTATATGCCTGTAGCGCTTGTCCATGTCCAGAACTTCTAACCCAGTTCATGTAATTTACGTCTTCCATTAACCAAGAATAGAAAATACATACTTATAAGCAATTTGCCATAGATAATGTGTTGAACGATTGTCATTGAGAACAGGATGCAAAGATTAAAGATCTTTTTTCAAATATTATATAGCGAAATGATTTTGGAGGAATAAAAGATTCAATATTTCCGTTATTTTTATTTATTAAAATAACTTCACCCAAAATAATTATACGCATAGACATTCGCCTATGCCTATACGTACTGATAAAAATGTCGTCGAAATGGGCGACGCTAGAATAACAATCCTATACTTTAACTATGTTTTGCAAAATATAGCTGAAAATCAGTTCGTACCAGCTGTTTACTAAACATTATTCACTGGAAGAGTCCCTGTGTAATGTTATATCAACAATGTGGCGTTTCTATATCAATATTCAAAATTTGGAGATAACACATCAATCATATTCCCGCAATTGACAGGAGTTAATCAGTGAACAATTAATATACGTCAATATTATAGTGAACTCCGATCTTTGTAATACCAGACGAACAAGATCCACTAGATTTTATCTTAATATTATCACTAACGGGTTTCAAAAAGATCCAATATCCATCTGAAATTATTCTTGTTTGACCCCCATGGTAATCAAATATGTTATTTTCTGGCAGAAATAGATCAATGAAGGGAGACTCAGTCCTAAATTTTTTCAAAATATCTGTAGTCAACGCTATATCATTAATGAAGATAAGAAGATCTTTTACTACATCCATTCTTTCTCTTGCTACGCGCAATAACTCCTCATCACTTTCTCCATCCTCATGTAGAACTGATACCCAATTTATCACGGGCATAAATATTGCACTTTGTTTTGGAATCCTGATTGTCCTATGTGGGATTTTTTCTGACGATTCTACAGTTTGACATAAAAAGAATACGTTATCATGAATTTGATTTAAATGTGCATTTTTTCCTTCTAAATCGAACAAAGGATTAATGTCTTTTGGAATTTGTAATATCCATTTCCACCATTTCGCACTCCAATCGTTATAACTTAAACCAAATGGTGTGTCATTAATTGGAAATACTAATTCATTGATATCTTGCAATGGCTCTCCAATTAAAATGGGGCTTTGATGTATTTAGATTTATATTGGCAGGCCTATCCTATCGGAAGAACTTTTAAAATTTCATAATTATATGTTGACTATTGTAAAGCTAACATATTGAACCGAGCTTCTGATTAAATGAACCATTAATGATCAGCTCTCAGAGAACCCTTACATTTTGAATATAGATAGAAGATATTCTTACATAATTGTTCATGAAAATAGATAGATTCGAGTCCCGATTCTTGGCTGCTGCAATTGTGTAGTGGAATGGTATTCTTCCTTCTTAGCGACTCCCCTAGATCATTAATACTAATATGACAATAACTGGAACAGGGAATATCAAAAGCGAATGAAAATCATGCACTTATTTTAATATGATATGATAATAAATTAAAGATAGAGAACTATTGTCTATGATCCTTCACAGAGTACCTTGATCACTTTAAATCAGGCATTAAATCATGAACTGCCTATAATTTCATCTAAAATGAAATTCTCTTGCATATAATAATTTAATATTGCATAAAATTAATGTCGAATGACCGAATCAATACTTTCCGATGACAATCGTAAAGCAGGAATACCTCTTTGCTTTGGCAATATTGCTATCCCAAAATCATATCCATAAGGATTTCCACGGTGTTTTTGTCTTTTTAGGTGTTACAGTTCTATAGGTGTTACAGTTCTATAGGTAAGTCTAGCCTATTCCCCCATTCTCCCCATGAACCAAGATACATCTTTATTTTCTTATAACCCAAAATCTTTAATGCTACAAAGGCATTGGCAGCCCTATATCCACCTTGACAATATGTTATTATCTGTGAATTCTTTGGTATTTTTGAATAGATTTTTGATAATTTTTCTTTACTTTTAAAAATATCGTTTTCAGTGTTCCTAGTCCAATCAATATTTAGTGCAGATGGAATATGCCCCCTCCTTGCGGCTCTTACTTCATAACCAAGATATTCTTCTCTGGAGCGAGCGTCCACTATTGTTACATTTTTGTTGCTGATTGATTTATTAACTTCATTGGCATCTGCAATAACTTTAGAATTTGGTTTACCGTTGTATCGTGTATTTCTCAATTGATTACTCTTTACCTCCACTGGCAATTTTTCTCTTTTCCATTTTTCAAAACCCCCATCCAACATGCATACCTTTTCATGAGAAAAATAAAGAAGGAGCCAAACGCCTCTAGCTGCAGATATACCAGAAATATTATCATAGAAAACCACATAGCTTTCCTTTCTTACTCCAATATTTGATAGTAGAAATCTTGTTTGTCTGTTAAAGTCTTTGATGCCTCTTTTGGTTGTATCAAACCAGTGTAGCTGGAAGAGATCAACATTTACTGCGCCTGGAATATGACCGTTCTTAAATTCTGAAAAAGATCTTGTATCTACTACAATGACTCCGCTTTCGTCTTGGATTATTCTGTAAAGGTCTTGTGACGATATTAATAGATCCAATGGTACACGTAATAAGTGTAGTGTGATATTTAATGTTCACATGTCATATTTTAGCACTAAAAATTTCAATGTTATATTTATACTGACGCAAATTCATTGCTTAAAACTATTCTAACTAGTAACAAAAGTACCTTAAACTTGTAGAACCTTCAGTGGCACACACTCATTTCTTAATTTACCAATTCACCCATAAAAATCTGAAATGGTATCAATAATGGCATGTCTGTGAGAAGAATAAAAGACATTATTCCAAAACTGTTATTTTTTCAAAGAGCCTTTAATGATATCAAAAACCTGATTATCTGTAACCTGATCAAAATTCTGATAGTACTGTTCTATTGATTTAAAGTTTCGGTTTTGAGGACTAGTAATA
>Ga0209853_1000313_pt1 | contig 13514 bp, 14 predicted proteins | sample GWRWS1_30_40_FD_187224 | JGI IMG/M metagenome (GOLD analysis project Ga0209853, IMG submission 187224) | Riverbed sediment microbial communities from areas with vegetation nearby in Columbia River, Washington, USA - GW-RW S1_30_40 (SPAdes)... | ecosystem: Environmental > Aquatic > Freshwater >...
GTGCTTCACCCCCTCCATCCTGTACGTGGACCCGGGGTCCACGATCACGTTCCTGAACAAGGATCCCTTCGTCCATAATGTGGCCGCGAACGGCTGGGGCCACCTCGACGACATGAACGAGGGCGACTCGTTCACCGCGACGTTCCAGGACCCGGGGGTGTACCCGTTCGCCTGCTCGTACCACCCGGGTATGACCGGCGCCATCTTCGTGGGCGACGGGATGGGCGCGGGCTCGGGCCGGACGGTTACGGTCGAGTCCTTCTCGGCCGGGTCCCAAGTGCAGCCCCCTCGCGACGGTGACGCCGCGTCCGGAACGGGCAGCGGCGGGTCCACCGGAGCGTGGGTCGGCGGAGCGGCCCTGGGGTTCGCCCTGGCCCTCGGGCTGTGGGTCGTTACGCGGCGCCGGGGGGAGACCACCGCCGGATAGCGCGGAACCATCGGGCCCCTCCCTCGGTCGGGTCGGGTGATCCCAGACCCAGCGAGCGAGGGAGGGACCATGGTCACGCGAGCGGTGGCGGTGCCCGCGATCCACCCTGGCACAGTCCGAACCGGCATCGCGCTCCCCGCAGACTTGGTCCGGCGCGTCGTGGGCCCGCTTTCGGGCCTGCTGCTCCTGGTGTCCGCCGTCGCCCTCCCGGCGGCGATCTCCCTGAACGGCATCCGCGATGCTGCCGCACCGGCCCGGGCGACCGCGCCGGCCAACCTGACCCGCCTCGATGCCTTCGGCGCGTTGCCCGAGTCGGCGTGGCCGAGGAGCCCCTCCCCCGTGGCCGGCCTGGCCTTCGTCCGGTGCACGAGGCTGTGGACGATGCTCCCCGACGGCTCGGGTGCCCACCGCATCCTGTCGATAGAGGGGGCGGCGTCCCCTACCTTCTCCCCGGACGCGCGGACCATTGCCTTCCTCGCGCCGCGGCCGGAGGGATCGCAGGTGTGGATGGCGGCCGCCGACGGGTCGAAGACGCTCCTGGTCGGCACCCTCGAGAGCGATGGCCGGCCGGTAACCGCCCCGGTGGGCGGGCTCACCTGGTCGAGGGATGGGACGCTGCTGGCGTTCGCGGTCGGCGCGCTGGCCCGGGAGCGGGAGTCCTGGTCGATCTGGACGCTGGACGTCGCGGCGGGGTCCTTCGAGCTCCTGGGGACCGGCGGTCCCACCCCGTTCTGGCTGGATCGGGGCTCCCTGGCGGTGGCCGGTCCCGGCCCGGACGCCGACTTCCGCCTCCTGGCCGGCAAGGACAGGTGGACGGCGAAGCGGCTGTCCTCGTCCAACGCCGACTTCTCGGCATCCATGGCGCCGGGATGGTGGACGACCGGGTGGAGCAACGACACCGCCGTCCTTCGAAGGGACGAGGGCGGGAACCTGGAACTCGCGCTCAGGCGAAGGGCCATCGCGACCCCGCCGGATGGCTGGATCATCTCCCCGTCCGCCCGCCCGGCGGTGCTGGAAGGCGGCCCCGTGGCAGTGACGCTGATCGACGTGGAGGGCGGGAAGGACCTCGGCCTGGTGGACCCGGCGACCGGCAGGTGGACGCTGATGGACTACGCGTGGGATCCGGCATGGAGCCCCGCCCCGCCGGCCCTCGGCTCCCTCGAGGCGGCCCAGGCGGCCTCGCTGGTGAGAGAACTGCTGTGGAGATGGTCGGGGTCGGAGCCCGACCAGGTGGCCCTGGCCCTCTCGGGGCCGACCGACCCCTCGCTCCTCCCCTTCAAGCGCCTCGGCTTCACCTTTGGCGAGGCCGCCCGCCGCGGCCCGGCCTGGGTCGTTCCGGCCACGGTCTTCGGCAGGACCGGTGACGGGTTCGGGTTCCGCCGCGTGTCCTTCTCCGTGCGGCCGGAATCGGGACGGTTGACCGTCGCGCCGACCTCGATCGGATCGATCCGGCCCATCCGGACGATCGCCCAGGCAACCCGGCTGCTTGACTCGATCCTCTCGGCTCGAGTCGTGCGCGCCGCGGGTCTTCCGGCCGGGACGGTGCTGGCCAGGGATGCGATCTACGCCTGGTCGTGGGGCGGCCGGACCACGGGCTCCCTGAACCTGAAGGCGCCGGCCCCGTCGGGCGGCGGGAAGCGGTCCCTCACGATCAACTTCGGCGCGAGTGGCTTCGGGTGTGGTCCAAGTCCGGTCCCCCTGGAGCTGGCGACGGGGACGCCGGCCATCGCGAACGATCCGGCGGAGGGAACGACCTACAACCAGGTGGCCTGGCCGGCCGGGCCCCGGGAGTCGAGCGGTCCGTTCGGCGTCTCCGCCGAGCTCCCGCGTGAGACGGTCATCGCGATCGCCGCGGCGATGGACGCCCGGCGGCTGGCCGGGCGGGGCTGACGGACCTCAGGCCATCGACGGGATGGCGATCTCGGCCTGCTGGAGCACGAGCTCGAAGTCGTGGCGGGCCGACGACGCCTCGAGGGCCGCCTGCACGCTCACCCTCCCCGACTTGACCAGCTGGAGCAGCGACTGCTCGAAGGTGGCCATGCCGTAGAAGCCGCCGTCGGCGATGACGTCGTGGATCTCGGCTGTCTTGTCCGGGTCGACGATCCGCTCGGCGACGCGTCCCGTGTTCACGAGCACCTCGACGCCGGGGGTGCGCCCACCGTCGACCGTGGGGACGAGGCGCTGGCAGATGATCCCCCGAAGCGCCCCGGCTAAGGTCAGCCGGATCTGGTGCTGCTGGAACGGAGGGAAGAAGTCCACCACCCGGTTGACCGTCTCCGTGACGTTCACCGTGTGAAGTGTCGAAAGCACGAGGTGCCCCGTCTCGGCGGCCTGGAGCGCAGCCCGGACCGTCTCGGTGTCCCGCATCTCGCCGATCAGGATGATGTCGGGGTCCTGCCGCAGGGCGGCGCGCAGGGCGGACAGGAAGCTCTCGGTGTCGTTGCCCACCTCTCGCTGGTTGATCGACGCCTCCTCGTCCCTGAACACGACCTCGATGGGATCCTCGATCGTCACGATGTGGACCTGCTTCGACCGGTTGATGTGCTCGATCATGGCAGCCAGCGTGGTGGTCTTGCCGGACCCGGTGGGGCCGGTGACCAGGACCAGGCCCCGAGGCTCCTCCGAGAGCTTGCGTACGACCTCGGGGAGGCGGAGCTCGTCGAAGCCGGGGCCGCCGTACCGGAGCTTCCGGAGCACCAGGCTCGTCGTGCCCCGCTGGCGGAACACGTTCGCCCGGAACCGCCCCACCCCCGCAGCCGAGTAGGCGAAGTCGACCTCCCCGGCCGCCTCGAACCGCTCCCGGCGGTCCGGCGGGATGATGCGGCGGGCGATCGCCGCCGTGTAGTCCTGGGTAAGCGCGCCGCGCTCCAGGGGGACCAGCGCTCCCGTCGCCTCACGAATCTTGGGGGGAGCGCCGACCTTGACGTGCAGGTCCGAGCCTCCCCGAGCGGTGAGCTCAGCGAGCCAGCCGTTGAACTCGTCGATGAGATCCCCGGCCTGCGCCGGGCCGTTCTGCGTGCTCTCTGCGACCAACGATCCGACCCCCTCCCGCGGCATGGGCGACGTGGACGCTCCACGCGGTGGGCGCCTCATCCCTATCGGCGCCTGGGGCCTCGTCCCTGAAGGGTGAGGTCAGGCGTTCGAAGCCTTCGCCACCAAGCGGCACACCGAGCGCTCGACGAGGGGCGAGAACTCGGCCAGGCGCAGAGGCGGCTTCAGGCCGCCCAGCATGCCCTCCACCAGGCCCCGGTGGATGGCGCATGCCAGCTCGCGGTGGTCCTCCACCAGGTCCCGAAACGGGCAGTCTCGGAGCGAGACCTCCACGATCTGCCCCCCCTTCCTTCGGAACCGGGGGTCGAACCCGGCCCGGGCCATGGCCTCCTGGAGCACCGCCAGGTTCCGCCGGGCCGGCAGGCGCGTGCCGGGCTTGGGTCCTCCCTGGGCCACCAGGTACTGGCCCCACTCCCTGGCCAGGGCCGAGGCCCGATCCTGTGCCCGCTTCCCGGTGGCCAGGCCGGCCAGGATCTCGGCCAGCAGGCGGTAGTCCCGCCCCCCGGGCTCGTCCCGGTTCACGGCGTAGTACATGGTCTGGGGTCGCCCCACGGTCGAGCCCTTTCGGACCTCCCGGGCCACCAGCCCGGCCTCCTCCAGCCGTCGGAGGTGCGGCCGGAGCGTGTTGGGGTGCAACGAAAGACGCGTGGCGAGCTCCCGGACGGAGACCGGCCGTCCGGACAGCCCGAGGTAGCGGTGCAGGCGGAACCGCGTGTCGTCGGCAAGGGCCTTGTGCACGCCGAGGGGCTTGGGCTCAGGAGCGGGCATCGACGCTCCCCCCCGGGCGACGTACCATGGGTATTTGAACGGTTCGCACGGTACGAATCAGGATAATCCGAAGGAGCGCCCGTTGGTCACCGAGGAACAGGTCCGCCAGGCCCTCCGGAACGTGCTCGACCCGGAGATCGGCAAGCCCATCGAGGACATCGGCATGCTCCGGGGCATCGACGTCCAGGACGGCCTGGTCCGGGTCCACGTCCTCATCACCATCGAGGGCTGTCCGCTCAAGGACCGCATCACGAACGACGTGACGAACGCGCTCCAGCCGGTCGAGGGCGTGGACCGCGTGGAGGTCGAGCTCTCGCCGATGAGCGAAGGGCAGCGCGCCGAGCTGGTGGCCCAGCTTCGGGGCGGCGCCCCGGCGCCACAGCAGCAGCGCGCGTTCTTCGTCGGCACCGACACGACCGTGATCGCGGTGGCTTCGGGCAAGGGCGGCGTGGGCAAGTCGAGCGTCACCGTCAACCTGGCCTGCGCGCTGGCGGCCGAGGGCTACCGGGTGGGCGTCCTCGACGCGGACGTGTGGGGCTTCTCCATCCCCCGGATGATGGGCGTCTCGGGCAAGCCGGTCGGGTTCAACGACATGATCCTGCCCCTCGAGTCCCACGGCGTGAAGATCATCTCGATGGGGTTCTTCGTGCCCGAGGAGACGCCGGTCATCTGGCGAGGGCCCATGCTGCACAAGGCCATCGAGCAGTTCCTGGGCGACGTATACTGGGGCGACCTCGACTTCCTCCTGGCGGACCTGCCGCCGGGGACCGGTGACGTCTCCATCTCGCTCGCATCGTTCCTGCCTGGCGCTTCGATGCTCGTGGTGACCACGCCCCAGGAGGCGGCCCGCAAGGTCGCCGAGCGAGCCGGGAAGATGGCCGAGCGGACGAACCTCCGCCCGATCGGCGTGATCGAGAACATGTCGTGGTTCGCCTGCCCCCACTGCGGCGAGCGGACATCGATCTTCGGTGCGGGCGGCGGGCAGGAGGCGGCCGATACGCTCGGGGTGCCGCTGCTCGCTCAGGTCCCGTTGGTGCCCGACCTTCGGGAGGGCGGCGACGAGGGCCGGCCCATCGTCGCGTCCGACCCCGACTCCCCGGCGGGCGCCGCGCTCCGCGAGGCGGCCCGCAGGGTCGCCCAGGTCACCAGGTCGAAGGTGGGCAAGCCGCTGCCGCTGGCGGCGCGGCCCGGCGTGGCGGCGGCGGCCGGCGGCAACCACGGCCACGCGCACTAGCGGTCAGGTCTCGGGCTCGGAGGCCGGTGCCGTCTCGGCGCGCTCGGCGCGGCCGCGACTCGACCCGATCGCCCACACCAACAGCGCGACCGCGCATACCACCGACACGGTGAGCCCGGTCCACTGGCTGCCGGTCATCCCGAAGAACCGCTTGTCAACGCGGAGGAAGTCCTCGATCACCCGCATCGCTCCGTACCACGCGCCGAACGTGAGCGTGAGGATGCCGAGGCGCCGCGGCGCGCGGCTCAGCCCGTAGAGCACGAGGAACAGCACCGTCGCGCCGATCATGTCGTACAGCGCCGTCTGGTGGACCCCCACGCCGGTGGCGATGACCTCGCCGTTCGCCCGGAGCAGCGTGGCGCTCGTGTTCGTCAGCACGATCTGCTGCCCCTCCTGGAGCCCCTGGCCGCATAGGCCGGCCATGCAGTCGTAGCCCGCCGGAACCCCGCCCTCGTAGCGGAACGCCAGGAGCCAGCTGGTCGGCCTACCGAAGTGGTCGCCGATGATGAGGTCGCCGATCCGACCGAACGCGATGCCGAACGCGAGTCCGATCACTGCGCCGTCCATCACCTGGAAGAAGCGGTACCCGTACCGGCGCATCTGCGGGAGGTTGACCAGCACCGCGCCCGCGATGCCGCCCAGCAGGCTGATGCCGCCCCGCCAGATGGCGAGCATGTCACCGATCCCGTCGAACTCGGAGAAGTGCGCGATCACGTAGAACAGCCGCGCTCCCACGATGGCCCCCACCAGTGCCCAGAACACCATCGAGTTCACGTGGTCGACGGTGACCCCGCGCTTCGGGCCCTCCCGAGTGAAGATCCACGCGCCGAACAGGAACCCGATCGCGATGCCGAGGCCGTGGGGCGAGATGGCGAAGTCTCCGAAGACGTGGACGCGGTCGAGGACCGGCCAGCCGACGGCGCCGAGCGGGATCACGGCCGGAGTCTACCGGCCGTCTCCCCGGACAGCGCGTCGGCCACGGCCCTCCCCAGCAGGAGACCGCCCACCACGTCGGCCGGGTAGTGCACGCCGACGTAGGTTCGCGAGATGCCGACCGCGACCCCCAGGCCGGTCAGCGCGGCCCGGGCTGCACCTGGAAGTCGAAGCTCTCGCCCGGCCACCGTCACGAACGCCAGCAACACGGCCGGGTGGCTGCTGGGCCAGGACGTGGCCCGAGGCGGATCGGCCATGAGCCGCACGCCGGCGGGGTCGGCGACGTACGGGCGAGTACGAAGGAACACTCGCTTCAGGCCCTGCCCCAGGAGCCACGTGACGGAGGCGGCGGCGAGCCCCCGGGATGCGGCCCGGCGGTGGCCGGAGGCGGCGAGCACGGCGGCCCCCCCGATCGATGCCCAGATCGAGCCGAGCTCGGTGATCCCGTGGAAGAGCCGGTCGGCGGCGGGCCCATGGCCCCGGTTGACGGCGCGGAAGGCCCGGGCGTCGAGGCGCTCACCGGGTCCACCCGACGCGGCGATGCCGACGGCCACCGCGGCCCCGGCGAGCCCGGCGATGCGCATCGCTCGCTTCAGCACCGGCCGGGATGATATGCGAGTATCCCGCCGGTCGCGTCGGGGGAGGGGACGATGAGGAGAGACGACGAGGACGACTTCGCCGATCGGGGGGACGGAGGGACCGGGGCTGCGGAGGGCCGGCGGGCCGGCGGCGTCTCGGCGCGCAAGGTCCTGATCTTTCTCCTGGTGGTAGTGCTCATCATCTTCGGGGTCGCGAACTTCAAGATCGTCGAGGTGAACTTCCTCCTGTTCACCACCGAGGCCCGGGTCGTGACCGTGATCGTCGTCGCCGCCATCCTCGGCTTCGTCGCCGGGTACTTCGTGGGACGCCCCGGCCGCGAGGACCGGAAGGCGTTGCGGAACCTCCGGGACCGGAGGGACTAGCGCCGGGACTCGATCTCCCGCTTCTGGGCCATGGTCCCGCGGCGGAGGGCGAGCTGCGACCCGCCCACCAGGCGCAGGCTCCGCGCCGCGAGCTCGCCGAGCGCCCCGCCCTTGAACCGGTAGTCCACGTGATGCTCGAGGCGGCTCCGACCGCCGGGCAGCGGGCTCACCTTCGTGTCGACGGTCGCTTCGAGCAGGCCGGACAAACGGATGCGCGAGCGGGCCGGTGGCGACCACTCCAGGACCTCCGCCCGTACCCTGGCGCGCAGGGCCATGAACCGCATGACGGTGATGTACGCCACGCCTCCGCCGAGCCCGTCCTCCGGAAGGCCCTCCACGGCCACGATGTGCCGGTCCCAGTGGGGCAGGTTCCGGGGGTTGGACACCACCGCCCACACCGCCTCGGGCGGGGCGTCCACCTCCACGGCCACGCTCACGACCGTCACGAGAGCCGGGCGCTCCCGCTCGACCAACCCCGCCACCACACGACGCGCTCCGGCCGGATCCGGATCAGGGCGGCCCCGTTCGGGTCCCCCCCGGTGAGCCTGACGTTCGCGTCCGCCGACTTCCGCCCGGACCGAAGCCGGTCCACGGCGAACGCTTCCCCGCCGCCCCGGACCATGGCCCCCACCATCCGCCTGGCCCGCCACCAGGACGTCCGGTCGATGCCCATGGCCACCGGCGCCCTCGGGCTCTCCAGGCCGGCCAGCGCGAGGATGGCCTGCGGGAGGGCCGCGTACAGGGCTGGGCCGTCCGCCCCCCACGACGCCGGCAGCACGGCCGTCCCAGCTGGACCGTCCACGGCCAGCACCGCGTTCCCCTTGCGCCCCAGGGCCTCGCGCACGTCGTCTGGGAGGGCGGCCAGGGCGTCGGGCCCGCTCCGCCGAGCCCGGAACGCCTCGCCGGACGGGAGCGTCTGTCCCCACTCGCCCCACGCCTCGCGGACCCCGTCCTCGTCCACGATGGCCGCCCGTTCGATCTCGATCTCGACGAACACCCGCCCGGGCGGGGTCCAGGCCAGCGGCACTCGTCTCGCGTCCACCGCGTATCCCGCGAAGAACTTCGCGTTCTTCCGGGTGAACCGCACGGACGCCTCGACGAGCGACGGCATCCGGCGGATGGCTCGGTCCCACGTCTCGACGCCGAGAACGTCGTAGGGGGTCGCCCGGCCGGCGAAGGTCACCGCCCGGGTGCCGTCGCGAACCAACCCGCCCGCCCGCGGGTCGAGGCGCCACGACCGGGCCTTGACGGACCCTCGGGACGTCGTCACCCACACTCGCCCCCCGGACAGGACGAACACCATCGGCGTGAGGTGCGGTCCGTGGCGGGTCTCCGCGGCCACGTGGCAGAACGTACCGCGCTCCAGCGCCTGTTCGAACTCGGCCGGCAAGGGCTGGGTCACGTCGCCTTTCGCGCCGGGATCCTCACCACCGGAAAGGACAGCATGAGGGCCGTCCAGACGGAGTGGCAGAGGAGGGTGGCGAGCACGCCGCCCGTCCACCACGCCAGGGCCGCCCACACCGCGCCTCCCACCACCGCCCCGGCGATGATGGCCAGGTTGCGGCTGGGCAGGTTGGCGGCCACGAACGCCACCCAGGTGGCCGCGGCCCCGGCGGTGCGACCGTCCAGGGCCTCGGCCAGCCGCGGCTGGAACAGACCCCGCCAGAACAGCTCCTCGCCGGTCACCATGAGTCCCGCCGCGAGCACCACGGCCAGGGCGAGCGGCAGCCCGCGTTGTCGCTCGTACATCTCGACGGACTGCCGGTGGAAGGCCCGCCAGCCCCTGACGATGGCCACGAAGGCCCGGGTCGCTACGTACAACGCGACGCCGGCCGCCACACCGACCGGAGCGGCCAGCTCCGGCGCCACCTCCGGGGACAGGGACGGCGGATCCGCGATCACCGCCGCGACGCCCATCGCCGGAAGCGTGAGCCCCATCACCAGCCACACACGGGCGCCCCGAGCCCCGACGGACCACCACGCGACCATCTCCGCCGCGACCCCAAGGACGATGACCGCCGTGACCATGGGCTAGGGCAGGAACCTGACCTTGGCAGCGAACTCCGCGGTGATGGCGGTGATGACGGCGAGGTAGAAGAAGCCCGTCGCAGCCTGCACGGCCGAGGCCCGGGTCCCTCGGAGCGCCGCCCGGATCAGGCCGGCGATGAACGCGGTGGCGGCGACCATCCCGAGCGCGATCCACGACGCCAGCCCTGCGGAGGTGAGCAGGGGGTTGAAGTCCGGGCTTGCCTTGGTCGGCCCGAAGCCGCCGCCGATCACCGCGGCGGTCTCGGCCACCACCGCGACGATCAGGAACGTGGTCGAGCGATTGATCGGTGCGCGCGACAGCCCCCGGTCGGTGAGATACCAGTGTCCGAGCAACAGGCCGTCGGTCACCGCGCCGAGGAACGCGGCGCCCGCCAGCAGCTGGAGGAACCCGACGACCGCCGACCCCTCGGCCGTGCCGGCCATGGCCGCGAGCATCGCCGCGGAGAGCGGGACCGAGACGACCCCGACGACACGGGCCGCCGCCGCTCGCCGAAGGACGAGGAGGACGACCCACACCAGCGTCACCCCTGCCACCGTCCCGGCGAGCCGCATCGCCCACAGCCCGGACTCGCTCCCCTCCACCGCCCCAGCGGCCGCCGACCGCCATGCCGCGACCGCGGCGACCAGGATGACGAGGCCGGTGAGCGTGAAGAACCCCCGGCGGACCTCGTTCCACAGCGGGGTGAGGAACAGGAACGCCGCGCCGCCAGCAGCGACTTCGCCCAACACAAGCGCCGTCACGCCGGCCGGACCTTTCACGCGCCGCGCTCCATGCCGCGGGTAAGCCTACCGGGGGTGGAACGAGGCCTCACCGGATAGGCTGGTTCGCCGGATGGACGACTGGCGTTCCTACGACGGCATCGCGGAGGCCTACGAGCGGATCCATGCTCCTCGTATGGCCCAGCCGGCGCGCGATCTCGTCGCCATGACCCGACCCTCGGCGGGTGGGCGCGTCCTCGACGTTGGTACCGGCACGGGCGTCGCGGTGAGCGAGGCCGCCGAGGCCGTGGGCCCCGGCGGCCTCGCCGTCGGGGTCGACGTGTCCCTCGGCATGCTGGGGGAGGCTTTCCGGGCCCGGCCGGGGGTCCGGTTGGCCGCGGCCTCCGCCATCGACCTGCCGTTTCGGGACGGGACGTTCGACGTGGTCACGGCGAACTTCGTCGTCTCGCACTTCACGAAGTACCAGACGGCGCTGTTCGACATGATCAGGGTCCTGAAGCCCGGGGGTCGGCTCGGGATGTCCTCGTGGGCCGACCACAACGCCGACGAACTCCAGAAGACCTGGTTCGGGCTCGTGGAGGCCACCGTCGGCCAGGCGCTGCTGCGGGACATCCACGCCCAGGCCGTGCCGTGGGGCGAGCGGTTCGCCGACCGGGCGGCTCTTGAGGAGGCGCTGATGGACGCGGGGCTCAGGCAGATCCGCACGGAGCACCGCGAGTACCGTTTCACCTACGCCCTCGACGAGTACGTCGAAGGGCTCGGAACCTGGTCCACCGGCCGGTTCCTGCGCTCGATGCTCGGGCCGGCGGGGTGGGAGTCCTTCCGGAGCCGCACCCGCGAGGTCTTCGAGGAGCGGTTCTCCGACCCCGTGAACGACTTCCGCGACGTCTGGCTGGCGGTCGGCCAGAAGCCATAGCGGCCGAGCGGCTGGGGCGCCGCCAAACGCAGGCTTGGTGGCTACCGGCTTCGCGCCGGGCGCTTGGCCTGGGTGAGCACGTAACGGACCAGGGTGCGGACGGGGACTCCGGTCGCCCCGATCGGCCAGTAGTCGCCGGCCTTCTCCGGGTACGCCGGGCCCGCCACGTCGAGGTGCGCCCAGGGCGTCTCCCCGACGAACTCCGAGAGGAACAGCGCGGCCGTGATGGCTCCTCCCCACCGGTCCTTGCCCGAGTTGCGGACGTCGGCGATGTGGGACTTCACGAGGTCGCGGTAGCCGTCCCACAGCGGGAGCTCCCACCCGCGCTCGCCGGTGCCCTCTCCGGCGGCCAGGATGTCCCGGACCAGCCCCGGGTCGTTCCCGATCACGCCGTACAGGTCCCGCCCCAACGCGACCATGCACGCCCCCGTGAGGGTCGCGACGTCGACGATGGCGCGGGGCTTCCGCTCGGCCAGGTAGGCCAGGGTGTCCGCCAGGACCAGCCGCCCCTCGGCGTCGGTGTTGACCACCTCGGAGGTCCTGCCGCCGCGGTGCGTGATCACGTCGCCGGGACGGATGGCCGAGCCGCTCGGCATGTTCTCCGACGACGGGATGGCCGCGATCACGTTCACCTTCGGCTTCAGCCGGGCGATGGCCTTCATGGCGGCCAGGACCGATGCCGCCCCGGCCATGTCGGCCTTCATCCACTCCATGCCTGCGGGCTCCTTCAACGACAGCCCGCCGGAGTCGAACGTGATGCCCTTGCCGGTCAGGGCGATGGGAGGCCGGTCGCCGGTCGCGCCCCGGTACCGGAGCTCGATCAGCCGGGGGGGGTTCACACTTCCCTGGCCCACCCCCAGGATCCCGCCGAACCGGCCCTTCGCCAGCTCGGCCTCGTTCCAGACCTTGCATTCCAGGCCGACGTCCTTGGCCATCGCTTGAGCCTGCCGGGCCAGGTCGTCGGGCGTGCAGTCCCCGGCGGGGGTGTTCACCAGGTCCCGGGCCCACAGGACGGCGTCGCTCACGATCTCGGCCTCGACGATGGCCCCTTCCAAGGCGCGCGTGATGGGCCGTGTGTCCCACCGCGCCCCTCCCAGGACCTTGACTGTCCGAAGCGCCGGCCGTTCCGGCCCGTCCCCCACCTTGCCTGACTTGTAGCGGTCGAACCGGTACGACCCCAAGAGCATTCCCTCCACCGTTGCCTGCACCGCCTCTGCGGGGGAACGGCCGATGGCCTGGGGGAGCGTGGTGGCGACGGTCCGCCGTTTCGACAGCTGGCCGGCCACCCGTCCGATGGCTCGCCGAAGGGTGTCGGCGGTGACCTTCTGCCGCTTGCCCAGGCCCACGAGCAGCACGGACTTCGCCTGGATGCCGAGGCCGCCGGTGTTCGGGACCAGCAGGGTCTCCTTCTTCTTGCCCTTCAGCTTGGCGTCGGCGTACAGGCCGAGGAGGTCGGCCCCCTTCACGTCCCTCACCCCCGGTCCGGCCTCCGGCCCTTCGTACACGGGGAGGACGAGGACGTCGGCGCGCACCTCGGCCGGGGGATCGGTGGAGAAGACGAAGGTGGCCACGGGACACGCTCCTTGTTCGTTCTCGCTGCTCGGAGGCCCAGTCTATCCACCGGCTCCGGCGGACGGGAGAAGACGCTCGCCGCTAGGCTTGCGGCCATGAAGGCCAAGGACCTGCGCGACCTGGTCCACTTCTCCGAAGACGGGCCGCACCACGAGGCGCTCTACGAGTCCGAGCACATGTGGTCGGAGGTCGTCTGCCTCCGGGACGCCCAGGGCCTCGGTCCGCTTTCCGACCCGGACTCCGACGCCATCTGCACGGTGATCGCGGGCCGGGTGTCGGTCCAGGTCGACCGGGGTCGGACCCGCCTGGAGCAGTGGGGCTCGGTCCTGGTCCCGGCGGGCTCGGAGCTCACGATCAGGAACGCCTCGCCCGATCCCGCCGTCATCCTACTGGTGGCCGCTCCCCCGCCCACCGCCCGAGCGTTGTCGCAGTAGCTCCCCTGCTCGGCGCCACGCCACCCCGCAGGACCACGAGCGACAGGACGAGGGCCACCAGGAAGCTCGGGATGCTGGCGCCGAGGGCCGAATCGAACAGCGGGAACGGCAGGCGGAGCCACCCATGGAACACCGTCCCCACCGTGTCCAGCCAGGCCTGGGGCCCGGTGGGGACGCTCCACTGGTAGAGCACGAAGCCCGCCGCCCACGGCACGACGGCCCGCCACCTCACCCCGGTCTGCGCGAACAGCGTCTCCTCGCCGTAGCTCCCGCGTCGCAGCACGAAGTAGTCCGCCACGAAGACCCCGGACAGCGGCACGAAGACCGACCCGATCAGAAACAGAAAGAACTCGTAGCGATCCATCGAGAGCGCGAGCGCCAGGACGAACCCGATCGCGCCGACCGTCACGGTGAGGCCGCGCTGCGGCAGGTCCGGCCGGACGTTCTG
>Ga0209853_1000314_pt1 | contig 13512 bp, 11 predicted proteins | sample GWRWS1_30_40_FD_187224 | JGI IMG/M metagenome (GOLD analysis project Ga0209853, IMG submission 187224) | Riverbed sediment microbial communities from areas with vegetation nearby in Columbia River, Washington, USA - GW-RW S1_30_40 (SPAdes)... | ecosystem: Environmental > Aquatic > Freshwater >...
GCACAGGTCGCGCGTAAGGTCGTCACGACCCCGACTGTCTCCACCGAGGCTGGGGCGCATTGGTTGACGGCCTGCCAGATGCCCACCGCGGAGGGAATATCGAGGCCGTCGACCTTTGCTGGCCCATTTCCCGGGCTGCCGTCGAACGGCACGCTGTTGTCGGCCAGCCCGTGGATGTTTAGCACCGACGTCTCTTTCTGGTCGCGGCAGGTCCCTAGCAGCGTGCCGGCCACTGGAGCGATCGCGGCGAAGGTTGTTGACTCGCAGGCGAGCCGATAGGACATCATGGCGCCGTTGGAGATGCCCGTGGCATAGACGCGTTCTGGGTCGATCGGCAACCCACCGCTGACACTCGTCACGACGGCGGTGATAAAACGCGACGTCATCCGTGCCGCGACGGCCGGGTTCGCCACAGCAGCCGTCGCCGACCGACCACGCGTGGTTCAACCCGTCGGGGTAGGCCACGACGAACCCGTAACGGTCGGCCTCGCCGTTCCACAGGTAGGTCTGCTCGGCCTCGTCCGCACTGCCGAATCCACCATGGAGCATGACGACCAGCGGCAGCGGGCTCGCCAGCGTCAGCGCCAGCGGAATGTAGAGTCGGAACCCGCGGCTAAGCCCGCCAGCGTCGATCGCATGCGTGGATGTGCCACGCGGAAATGGATCGCCCGGCGCGGCGTCGTCGCGCCGACATCCGGCCACAGTGATGAGCAGGACGGCGATCAGGCACGGGACTTTCCACGCCAGACGCGGCCACCGACGGAGGCCTTGCGCGCCGCCCATCGTGGCAGACGAATGTGAGGGGACGGTAAGGCTACAACGAGCCTCGGGTAAGGCTGGGCCTTCCTCGGCCGGCCGGTGGAGATCAGACGACCTGCGTCAGGCATTGGGCGTACGGGTGTCCGAGGCGGTCGACGGAATCGCAGGTAGCGGGGCTTGGTTCTGACATCGAGAACCAAGCCCCGGATGGTCTGTCGCTCATGCGTTGCGGCACCGGCGCGCGGTTAGTTAGGCGTCGAAGTGGTGGTTGACCGCCCAACGGGCGGCTCGCCGTCCAATCTGTGCACCGTCGTTCATGGAATTGCGGAAGTGCAGGCCGGCCCAGATGCGCGCCTCGAGGACCTCGTCGAGGGCGGCGCTGAAGGAACTGTACGACCGGGTCGTGCCGGTCACGGTGCTGTCCACCGTGTACTGGAACCGATCGCGCCCGAAGTACGCGCGCAACGCGGTGGTGACCGCTCCGGTTTGGCAGCCGTGCCCGGACGGGTACTCCGGGTGGTTGACGTTGAGCAACGACTGCCAGGTCAGATCGGCTTCGGTGGCAGGGTTGCCGTCGGTGTCCGCTCGCGTGATCGCGTGGACCGGTCGCCAGAACCGATAGTGGTACTTCGCGTCCATGCACGCGATGCCGGCGTCGCCGGCCGATACGTGCACCATGGCGAACAGCCGCGCCGCCTCACCAAGGTCGAGCCCTTGCTCGGTCACGATCCGGCGCACGGCCCGGTTCCACTGCGCGGCGCCGTGGTCGGCCCAGAACCGTACGGTTTGGGTCTGCTCCGCGGTGCGGTCCGGGCTGTCGATCCGGCCCAACCGCTTGACCTCGGCGAAGTCCTGGCCGTACCGGGCGCTTGTCAGCGCGTCCGGGCCGGCGGGGCGGAGCTGGTCGATCGCGTGCAGCGCAAGCGGCCGGACCTGGGTGAGCACGATATCGACAGGCGGCGTGGGTGCGGTCGGCTCCCACACGCCCGGGCCGACTGGCGTCTGCATGTACGGCACCGACACGTCGAGCCCGTCGCCGGACCGCCAGGCCAGCACCCGCGCGGCCACGCGGGCCCCCAGGTGCAGGCCGTTCTGCTTCGCCTTGCCGTCGGGCAAGCCGGCCAGGTATTGCTCGTACGCGGCGTCGAGGAACGGCTTCTGGGCCGGAACCCGAGCCACCAGCACCTGGTACGCGGAGGTGGCGATCGCGGCCGGGCCGGACGTGTGTCGCGGCGCCCGATCGCTCCGCAGGTACGGCTCGGCGTCCAGGCCCAGTGCCACGGCGGTGTCGTAGATCGCCACGTGCAGGATGCCGAGCAACACAGACGAGCTGCTCGGCGGGCGGCCGGCTACGATCGCCTGCGCCCCAAATGCATTCCAGTCCAGCACGGGATCGGCCGGCCCCCGGGCCGGCGAATCATGCGCGTACGCCCGCGGCACCGCTATGCCCAATAGTGCCGCCGCCAGCACACCGATCAACGCGGTGCGCCATCCGCTGCGTCTCATGTCCTTCTCCTCATCGTTGAGTGCGCCACGAGGTACGGGCAGGTTTGCCCGCACAGGTGAGGGTCCCCGGTCCGCATCCTCAGATGCATCGGGCTTGTCTCCTTAGGACCGGCCCCAAAGCCCTCAGATTGGGGTTCGCGGCGTGGGACAAGGCGTGGGTTCCGGTGGCAGACTGACCGACGTGGGATACGGGCCGCCGATCGTCCGCCCGGCCTTGGTCGGGCGCGCCGGCGAGGTAGAGCGCGTGGTCGAGATGGTCCGGAGCGTCGCCGCCGAGCACGCGGCGACGCTGTTGGTCTCCGGTGAGGCCGGGGTCGGCAAGACGGCGTTGGTAGGTGCGGCGTGCTCGCAGGTCGCCGACTTCGCGGACGTTGTCTGGGCATCCTGCTTGCCGTTGACCTCCTACGCGGTGCCGTTCTACCCTCTACTGTCCGGGCTGCGGGAATGGGCGGCGGGTCGCGGCGTCGCCGTCCCTAATGCGCTGCGCGGCTCCGACGGGCGGTCGGTGGGGGACGGGCCCCTGGAGTTCGACGCCTGGCTCGATGGGGCCTGCAGGCGGCGCCCTGTGATGCTCGTCGTGGACGATCTGCACTGGGCGGACCAGAGCTCACTGGACGTGCTGATGTACGCGCTGGCCGGGCCGACGGGTCGGCGAGTGGCGGTCGTGGCCACGCTCCGCGCGGCCGAGGTGCGCGAGGGGGATCCGTTACGTCGATGGCTCGCCCATGTGCGCCGGCTGCCGGGCGTGGACGAGTTTCGGCTGGGACGGCTGGATCGGGTGGCGACGGCGGCACAGCTGGCCGGAGTGCTCGGGGGTCCGCCGCATCAGGCTCTGGTGGACGCGGTGTTCGCCCGTACGCGCGGCAACGCCTACCTGACCACGCTGCTCGCTCGCGGGCTGCCGCCGGATGCGACGTCATTGCCCGCGGGTCTGCCAACGGCGTTGCGGGAGGCTGTTTCGCAGGCTTGGCACGGGCTATCGCCGCCGGCGCGGGAACTGACCCGACTGCTGGCGGTGGCGGGGCGACCGCAGCGGGCGGGCCAGCTCGACGTGGTCGCTCGGGTCACCGGCGTCGCCGGACAGATCGTGCCGTTGCTCCGGGAGGCGGTAGACGGCGGCGTGCTCGACGTCGGCACGGATGGCCGGTATTGGTTCACGCACCCGCTGCTGGCCGAGGTGCTCGAGGAGGGGCTTCTGCCGGACGAGCGGAGGTCCCGTCACGCGGCGTTCGCCGCATCGTTGGACCCGGGCTCGGCCGAGGACGTGGACGTCGACCGGGCGGTGGCCCTCTCCGACCATCACTACCAGGCGGGGCACCGGCAGCAGGCCTACCGGTGGGCGCTTGTTGGCGCCGAGGCGGCCGAGGGGGCGGGCGGCGCGAAGGAGATGCTGCGGCTGCTACGACGAGCCTTGGACCTGCAGACCGAGCTGCCCGACGCCGGCGTCACCCGGTTCGACCTGCTGCAACGCATTCGTGCCGGGGCGGAGCGAGCCGGCGAGTTTTCCGAAGAACTGGCAACGATCGAGGGCATGCTGGCCCTGGTGGACCGGGACCAGCAGCCGCTGCTCGCCACCGACCTCCTTGTGAGGCGCATACAGCTGCGGAACGAGACGGGTCGGGATTTCGCCTCACTCGCCGACGCGACGGAGGCGGTCCGGGTGTCGGCCGGTCATCCGGGCAGCACCGAACACGCATTGGCGGTGGCCCAACTCGCTCACGCCGAGATGTGGCGTGCCAGGCCATCCGGTAGGGCGCGGGCGCACGAGGCGATCAACCTTGCGACCGCCTGTGGGTCGCCCAAGGCGCTGGCATACGGGCTGATTGTGCGGGTCATGGCCGGGACCCGCGCCGGCGAGGGTGGCGGTCTGGCCGACGCGGAGCGGGCACAGGCCGCGGCCGCGATGGTGCCCGACTATTTCTTATTTACCGCCGCCGTGATGTGGGCGTGCAACAACATGGACGGACCGGCCAGCCGGCCCGTGATTGAATACCTTCGGCGCGGCCGAGAGCAGCTGACCTCGTTGGGTGCGCCGCACATATACATCGCGAGGCTCTCCGCGACGGAGGCGGCTGGGCTGCTCCTGCTTGGGGAGTGGCGCGCCTGCGTCGACCGGCTGCGGATCGTGCTCGGCTCGACACCCGGGCCGGCGCCGGATACGGACGCTCGGCTTACCTCGGCGCTGTTGGCGTGCTGGCAAGGCCGATGGACCGAGGCGCAGGCCCACCTCGACCGCGCCGAGGAGCTGTTCGCCGAGCTGCCCCGCCATCAGGGTTTCGAATTCGCCGCCGTACGGGCCGAGCTGGCGGTGGCCGTCGGCGACACCGAGATTGCGATCGCGGTCGCCCTGGCCGGTGTGGAGGCGGAGGGGATACCCCCCCTCCTCGTCGAACGGCTAATCCCGCTAGCGGCCAGAGCCGCCGCCGACGAGGTGCAGGCCTGCCGGGACCGCGGTGACGACGCAGCCCCGGCCGTGGCACGCCTGCTCGACCTGCAGCGCCGCTTCCCCGCCGTGGTAGCGGAGGAACGACCCGGACCGATGTACGCCGCGCAGGTCCGAGCCATGCAGGCCATCTACGAGGCCGAACTACTTCGTGGCCAGCTCGACCCGGCCGCAGGCCCGGCGTGGATCCGCGCCGCACAGGCCTGCGTCCAGACCGAACTCCGGTGGGATGAGGCCTACACCCAGTGGCGGGCCGCCCAGACCCTGCTGGCTAACCGATCGACCCGCGACGCGGCCGTGACCGCGCTCAGACGAGCACACGAGCTGGCCGTCGATCTGCAGGCCGCGCCGCTGCGGGCGGAAGTCGAAGCTCTGGCTCGCAGCGGTGCAGTCGCGTTGGATGCCGATACCACGGGGCATGCGGCGGCGGCCGCCACACTCCTGCCCGGTCTCACCCCGCGCGAACGCGAGGTGCTTGCGCACGTTGTTGCCGGGCGGACCTATCGCCAGATCGCCGGCGAGATGGTGATCAGCGAAAAGACCGTAAGCGTGCACATCTCCAACCTGCTCCGCAAGACCCGCACGTCCAACCGGATCGAGCTGGCCCAGCTGGCGCGTCGCCTCGCCGGCCACCAGTCTCAGTGACCAGTCCGGACCAGACCAAGACTCGGTATGCGTTCGTCTATGGCGATTTCCAGCGGGTTCACCGCACCGGGTTGATCGCCTGCGTCTATCGCGCAGCGGAGTGGCGGCTTCAGAGAGTGCCGACGTGGGGATCGCGCCGCGCCGTCCCCGTCGACATCCCCTAACGAGACCCCCAATGAGGGCTGCGATTGAGGGGTGTTTCCCCGATGTGGTCGAGACGGCGTCGGCCCGATTGTGTTGGGCGAAGGAAGGCACCCAACGAGGAGATGATCGCGATGACTTCGACGTCAGCTTCCAGCAGTCCGTGGCTATCATCAACGGACCGATGCGACCGGTGCGGTGCGCGCGGGTACGTGGTAGCTGTGTTCGACGGCGGTGTCCTGGTCTTCTGTGCCCACCACGGCCGCCAGTACTCGACAATGCTCACTACCACCGCGGCGTTGGTTTTCGACGAGTCCGATCAAGTTCTCGTCGCGTGAGGCGCCAGCCCGGCCGGGGGAGCACCTGCGCTGGGCGTGGCCCACAAGCGCCGCCCTGGCCGGTCAGGCTTGACGGTCAGCGTGGCGCCGGTGCCGATCCAAGGGTCGTCACTGTGATCCGCGGACGACTCCGTTCAGGCGCCAGCGAGCCGGGTGAAGCCACCTCGGTCCTCCTGGTGGCACCGAGCTTGTGCAGGATCTGCGACACGTGCACGCCGACTGTCCGGGGGCTGATCACCAGGATCTTGCCGATCTCCGCGTTACTGCGTCCTGTGGCGAGCAATGCAAGGACCTCAAGCTCGCGACCGGTCAGCCCGAGCTTCGCCGCAGCTCTCGCAACGCCCAGCGGCTCGTGCACAGGCCCGACCCGGAGCCGAGCCGCCGCCATTTTCTCGATCGCGTGTTGGAGGGGCGCCGGCCTCACCCGACCCATCCCTACCTTCTCGGCGGGCTGGCCCCGCGCTCGGCGGAAACGCGCTCCCGCACCGCCGGCACGATATCCTCCGCGAAGCGGGTGAGCTGACCCGGCGCCTCCGCCCACAGGATGAACGTGTCGAACCCGTACCCGACTGCGAGGTCGGTGATCTCGTCGATCCATTGTGTAGCGGGTCCACGGAAGGAGCCGTCCGACGCGCCGTCGGTGACGGTGCCGCCGACGTTGAGGATCCGTCGGATCTCGCCCGGGTCCCGCCCCACGGCTGCGGCCTCGTCGTCCAGTCGCCTTGTCATGTCGACGATCTGGCCCATGTCGCCGCGGTACGAAGGGATCCAGCCGTCGGCCTCCCGGGCGGTCAGGCGCAGCGCTCGCGGTCCGAAGACGCCCAGCCAGATTCCGATCGGGTGCGCCGGCACGGGGCCGGAGATCGCCCCGGCGAGGCGATAGTGCTCGCCATCGAGGCGTAGATTGCGTTCGCCGCTCCAGATCGCCCGCAGGCGTTGCCGCTGGGATGCAGGTCGTCGGGCATCATGGCCCGCGGCGCCGGATGCTCGACGAGGGCGAGCACCCGGTTGGCCATGAACCGAGCGGTACGCACAACGCTCCCGCCACGGGTTACCTCGGATACCGTCACCACGTTGCGTACGATCGCTATCTCGACCCGCCGTCCGGCCCGCGTCGCGCTCACCTCGTACGTCCGCGGCTCGCCGCCGGCGTCCACGACAATCTCGACCCTGTCGCCCTTCATCGCACCTCCTTGCGGTGCGGCGCCGACTCCCAACGCCCATTCGGGACGCTACCTGGGCACGCTACGGGGATGACACCAGCACCATCGGGCGTGCGGTACGGGCGGGGGGACTGGATACCCGAGAATCCGCACCGGCGACGCCCGTGGTCGGTATACGTTTTGACCGTGAGCGGACCGCTGAGGGGCGAAGGAGCCGACACATCGAAAGGTATGACCTCGACGCTGGCGGGGAAGATCGTCCTGATCACCGGGGTGGCACACGGGTGCGGTCGAGTCCTGGCCGACGCCTTCGCGGCGGAGGGGGCAAAGATCGTGGGTTGCGACGTCGACGTCGAGGGTGGTCTTGCGATCGCGTCGTCCGTTAAAGCCCGCGGCGAGGAAATGACATTCGTCGAGGCAGACGTCGCTGATGAATCGGCCATGCATAACGTGGTGACGTCGGCGGTGCGAGTGCACGGCAGGCTGGACTGTGCCGTCAACAACGCGGGTACCGAGACGACAGGTCTGATCGCCGACGCCGACGCGGACGTCTTCGACCGCCTGAGCGCGATCAACATCAAGGGCGTGCTGAATGGCCTCAAACACGAGATCCGAGCGATGCGCGCAAACGGGGGCGGATCCATCGTCAACATGTCGTCGGTAACCAGTGACATCACGGCTGTGCCCGCCAACGGCGTTTATGCAGCGACGAAGGGTGCCGTCAACGCCTTGTCGAAGGCGGCGGCCGTCGAGGTGGCGGCCTCCAATATCAGCGTCAACTCCTTGGCATTCGCTGCTATCGACATCGCCGATGACATGTTCTGGCGGTTTCTCAACGACCAGCACATACCACCGGATCAGATCCTGTCGGCGTTTCCCATGGGTCGCCTGGGTCGTCCGGAGGAGCTGGTCGCCGCGGTGCGCTATCTGCTGTCCGACGACGCTCGTTATGTCACGGGCACGATGCTTGTCCTCGACGGCGGATACACGGCCGTGTGACCTCTGCCGTCATCGGGTGCCTCCTCACTCGCAGCCCACGCCGTCGCCGTCGCGGTCGAGATGCCTGCCATAGCCGGGCTCGCCGCGATGCACCGGCGCGGCTCCGGCGGTGCGGGCCGCGGCACGGGTGGTAAAGAAGGTGGCTGCCGTCCGGAGATGACGGGTGGCTGCGTCATGCCTGCCAGGGTGCCGGCTCCCGCCCGCGATCGGTCTCGGCTAATCGGGTGATGGTTGCGTTGGCGCTCCGTATAGCCAATTCCGATCGTGGCCGGGTAGCTTTGTTGCCGACACAATAACTCCTCGTAACCCCGTCTGAATTGTCCTGGTATGCCACCCCGCGTACTCCTGATTGTCGGGCTCATCGCCGCCACGGCTGTGGGCCTGCTCGGCGCGAGCCTGATCGCCGCATCCCGAGATAACGTTGTCGCGCGGATCACTCAACCCGCCAGAGAGACGCCCGACACGACGCTGTCCGCGCCCACGGACGAGGCCACCGCGCCGCCCGAGCAACCTGCCGCGGCCGGCCTCGCGGCGCCCCGTAATCCCAACAGCATTGCCATGGGGGGTGCCTGGCTCCTCGGGTGGGCGTTGCTGGACAGGGAGACCGGAGTCGTCGCGGGTTCAAAGAACTCGGCCACGATGACCAACACCGTCGAGTCGATGATCAAACCCTGGATCGCGGCCGACCACCTCCGCCGCCTCGCCGAAGGGGGCCGGGAGCCCACGACCCAGACTCTCAAAGAGCTGAACGTGATGATCGTGGACAGCCACGACCCCATGGCGGAGAAGTACTACCAGATCGGCGGCTCGGACGCGGTTATCGACCGGCTCATCTCCATCTGCGGACTGACCCAGGTGAGAATCAAGCCAACTCTCTGGAGCTGGACGGAGATGACGCCGCGGGACGCGGTCGCGTACGGTCAGTGCCTCGCGGATGGTCGCGGTTCCAGTCCACGATGGACTTCCTGGCTTCTCGAGGCGATGAAGCAGGTACGCGGCGGGGTCACCGATCAGATCAGCGGCGAGGTACAGGGCGGCCGCTGGGGGATCGTCGACGGACTGCCCCCCTCCTTGGCCCAGGACACCTCCATCAAGAATGGGTGGACGCTCTACAAGGATGGCTGGCACATCAACTGCCTCGCGGTGCATCCGGAGTGGACGCTGGCCGTGATGTTGCGTACCGGGAGAGGTCTGCAAGCCGGTGCGAACGCCTGCAAGTCTGTCGCCGCGGCTCTCGTAGTCAACCCCTAGTCAGGGAGGAGCGGCACCGACAGACCCTGGTCGCGGCCGAGCAGCACGGCGCGCGTGACGGCGGACGAGCCGAACCGGTCCCGTACGGCGTCGAGCGCTGAGTCGAGATCGCCGCCGCTGTACCGGTCAAAGGGCAACTCGGGCTGGACGCCCCGGTCGTCATTGTCGAGGTTGCCGACCGCCACGCCGACGAGCGTGAGGCCCTGACGTTCGATCATTGGCATCGCTGCCGTCATCAGGCCACGCGCGGCGTCGAGGATCGTCTGCGTGTGTGCGGTCGACCAGGGCAGTGTGTGCGAACGGGTCGCTCGTGAGAAGTCGTCGAAGCGCAGCCGGAGTACGACGGTACGACCTACCCGCCCAGCGGCCCGCATCCTTCTGGTGACGCGGTCGACCAGCCCGGCGAGCACGGCGTCGATGTCGTCGGGTGTCCTACCCGATGCTCCGCTTGCATGCTTCGCGGAGGTCGGCGTGCGACCCAATGCCCGCTGCGACCCGATCGAGCCCCTACGTCGGCCTACCTGCACCCGCCGCGGATCGTGATTGTGGGCGAGGGCGTGCAGGTGCCGGCCCGACGCCTGACCGAGCATCGAGACCAGGGCCGCCTCGCCGAGCTGGGCGACGTGGCCGACGGTCGCGATCCCCCGACCGCGGAGCTTGTTGGCGGTCACCGGCCCGACCCCCCACAGCCGCTCCACCGGGAGCGGATGGAGGAAGGCCAGCTCACCATCGGGCGGAACCACCAGCAGGCCGTCGGGCTTGGCGACGCCACTCGCGACCTTGGCGAGGAACTTTGTCCGTGCCACCCCGACCGTGATGGGAAGACCGACGCGTTCAAGGACATCGCTGCGCAGTCGCACCGCGATCTCGGTGGGTGTGCCCGAGATGCGGCGCAGCCCACCGACATCGAGGAAGGCCTCGTCGATCGACAGGCCCTCGACCATGGGCGTCGTCTGCTTGAAAACTTCGAACACCGCCCTGCTCGCCGCGGTGTATGCCGACATCCGAGGCTCTACCACGATCGCCTGCGGGCACAGCCGTCGAGCGGACCGTCCGCCCATCGCCGTCTGAACGCCGCAGGCCTTGGCCTCGTAGCTGGCCGCGAGCACGACACCTGAACCAACGATGACGGGGCGCCCGCGCAACCGGGGATCATCCCGTTGCTCGACCGACGCGTAGAACGCGTCGAGGTCGGCGTGCAGGATCGTCCCCTCGCCGGACATGAACATATGTTCGCATACCCGGGCGGGCCCTGTCATGGTCAGCGGATAACCCGGTCACGCATCGGCGATGATGACCTCGGTGCCGGCGCGACGTATCCCGTCGAGCGCCGCAGGGTCGGCGGATGAGTCGGTGATCAACTCGGCCACATCGGTGACCGGACAGATCTGCGCCAGAAGGATCTGGCCGACCTTGGATCCATCAGCAACCACGATCACCCGGTCGGCGCGACGGATCATCGCGTGGTTGGTGTGTGCCTCGATCTCGTCGTGAGTGGTGAGGCCGCCGCGGGCACTGATCCCGTCAACGCCCACCACGGCCACGCCGATGTTCAACCCGGCCAGCAGCCGGTCGGCGAACGGACCCACCAGCTCGTACGACTGCGTTCGGCTGACCCCTCCCGTCATGATCAATTTGAGTCGAGGGCGCAGAGCGAGCTCGACCGCGATATTGAGGGCATTGGTAATCACGGTGAGGTCGAAACGCTCTGCGAGCAGGCGGGCGACCTCGTACGTGGTCGTGCCGCCGGTGAAACCGACGGTCAGCGGTCCATGGGGCAGTCGCGCAACCGTACATCGGGCGATCGCACGCTTCTGCTCCCGATGCTGGCCGCCTCGATAGAGCACGGGTAGCTCGTACGCCACGTCCGCCGCCACGGCGCCGCCGTGCGTTCGCGAGAGTAGCTTCTGGTCCTCGAGCATCTGAAGGTCCCGGCGAATCGTGGCCGGCGACACGTCGAAGTCGTCGGCCAGCCGTCCCGCGTCGACCGAGCCGTCATGTGCCAGGCGCTCGAGGATGGTCGAGACGCGGTCGGCACGGCGAAGGGTGCTCCTGGCCATGAATAGCGGCTCGCTTTCGGTCGTTGCGGTAAGGATCGTGTGCGCGAACGAGCGTGAGCGAAAGCTCGTTCGCGCGGACGCGAGAGCTCGTCGTACAAACGCTCAGGCTTGAATGCTCGTATTGGCCTCGGATCTTGCCTTTCGCTTACAGTCGAGCATAATCCCGACCATGAGTGCAACTGCCGACGAGACCCTCAGCCAGCCCGACATGTGGCAGACCGCGGTATCTCGGGTCGCAGAGTTCCGCGACATTCTCGCGGCACCCGGCGACCGGGTTCTCGCGATCGGCTGTGGCACGTCGGCGTTCGTCGCCCAGTCTTTCGCCAGACTGCGCGAAGGAGCCGGGGTTGGTGAAACGGATGCCGCGTTCGCTTCGGAGATGCCTGTGGGCAGGCGCTACGACCGGGTAATCGCGATCACCAGATCGGGGGCCACGACCGAGATCCTCGGTGCGCTACGCGACCTGCCGCCCGGCACCCGCCGGGTCGCGGTCACGGCTGTCGCCGGCGAGGCCGTGGATGACCTCGCCGACGACCGGATCGTGCTCGGCTTTGCCGACGAGGTCAGCGTCGTCCAGACCCGGTTCCCGACGACGGTGCTGACCCTCGCGCGGGCAGCCCTGGGACACCACAACCCTCAGTTGATCCATGACGGCCGAGTTGCCGTGGCGATGGCGCTCCCGGTCGATCCGGCGAGTTTCGACCACTATGTATTCCTCGGTACGGACTGGACTGTCGGCCTTGCCCACGAGGCGGCACTCAAGGTCCGGGAGATGGCACAGGCATGGTCCGAGTCGTACCCCGCGATGGACTTCCGGCACGGCCCCATCGCCGCGGTCGGGCCGCGCAGCCTGGTCTGGTTCGTCGGGCAGGCGCCGGACGGCGTCGCCCAATCAGCAGCGGATGCGGGGGCGACTGTCTACAACGACCACTATATTGACCCGCTTGCCCAACTGATACTCGTGCACCGGCTCGCTCTCGGGTTGGCCGCACACCGCGGCCTTGACCCTGATAGCCCACGCCTGCTGACCAGGTCCGTCGTGCTGGCCCCCGCCGGCACACGTTCCGACGGAACTCGATGACTAACGTCTGTTGCGCCCGTCGCAACCGGCCCTCGCACCTGTGACACTCGCACATGTGAAAGAGGTACGGCATGAAACACGATCCCGGAATCCAACGTTCCCGCGCCAGCCGCATCCTCGCGGCCGGCCTGTTCGCGGCGACTCTCGCGGTTGCCGGCTGCACCGGGGGCTCGGCCCCGAGTCCCGACGCTGGCAAGGACGACGCCGACGGCTACGACCCCAATGCGGCGGTCACGATCACGTGGTGGACCGGCCAGTCCGCGGAGGCGCAGGCGATCGCGGAGAGTCTCGCGAAGGAGTACCGGACCCTGCATACCAACGTCACGCTGAACGTGTCCTCGGGCGCAGCGACCACCGACGAGCTCCTGACCAAGCTCTCCGCGGGCTTCACCAGCGGAACCTATCCGGATATCTCCTATGCGTTCGGCAGTTGGGCGAGCGAGCTCGGCAAGAGCGGGAAGACCCAGAACCTGAACAAGTTCGTCGCCGACCCCGCCACCGCGTGGGAGGAGATCCCCGCCGCAGCGCGTGCGACCGCCACCGTCGACGGAAAGGTGATCGGAGTGCCGGCGCTCGTGGACAACCTTGGTCTGATCTACAACAAGAAGCTCTTCGACGCGGCGGGACAGCCGTACCCGACTGACCAGTGGTCCTGGGACGACTTCCGGGCGGCGGCCAAGAAACTCACCAACCCGTCCAAGAACATCTATGGTACGGCGTACTCGGTCTCCGGCAGCGAGGACACCACCTGGCATCTCTGGCCGCTGCTGTGGCAGAAGGGCGGCAAGATCCTCGATGAGGCTGGCGCGCCGGCGTTCAACTCCGAGGCGGGTGTGGCTGCCCTGGAGTTTCTGCGCCAGCTGGCCGTCGAGGACAAGTCGATGTACTTGGACCAGACGGATGAGAAGTACGGCCCGCTGTTCTACGCCGGCAACGTCGCCATGATTATCTCTGGCCCGTGGGAGCTCTTCGACCTTAAGGACCAGAACGTCGAGTACGGCGTGACCTATCTTCCGGGGTTCGACGGCAACCACGAGACCGTGTCGGGTCCGGACCTGTGGGTGCTCTTCAACCACAACGACCCGAACCGTGCTGGCGCATCCCGAGACTTCATCCGCTGGCTCAC
>Ga0209853_1000315_pt1 | contig 13490 bp, 10 predicted proteins | sample GWRWS1_30_40_FD_187224 | JGI IMG/M metagenome (GOLD analysis project Ga0209853, IMG submission 187224) | Riverbed sediment microbial communities from areas with vegetation nearby in Columbia River, Washington, USA - GW-RW S1_30_40 (SPAdes)... | ecosystem: Environmental > Aquatic > Freshwater >...
ACGCGATAAGTAGGGTCTTGAGAAACTCCCACGCAGTCCGCCCCATGCTCTTCCAGTTTGTATTCATGACCTTTCAGCCTGTCTATGATAGACATTCCCGTTCAGCAGCGTCAATCCGCCTGTGACAAATGTCACAGGAACCCTGTGACGGCCGAAATCGCCCTCTCGGATCACTTTACGTACACTGAACTCAGGCAGGCACAGCAGGCACATAGGAGGTATGGCAGTGACTGGTCTTCGAACGTGGCTCTCAACCCTCGTTAGAGAATTCGGCAAGATCCCACACTACAACAGTGAGGGGGAGCGCCTGTTGCGCGCGATGCGCAACGGCAGCAAATTACAGCAGCCCGACGAACTGGGCGTTGGCGCTGTACGATTCAAACCGCCAGCACGGCGGAGAGGCGGCCAAGGAGCTCTAGTGATAAGCAGCACGCGTCCGGTATGACCGGTTCATCGTGCGAGGTTTGAGTTGCAAGTTATGTTACGAGCAGACAAACGCCAACCGGCGAGGAGGCAGGAACGATGCTTAATAACTCGATGTTGAACGAGATGACGAGCAAGTACATCATGCAGGATCGGCTGCGCGAAGCCGAACAGTACCGGCTCACGCGGCGTGCGGAAGTGGCGCGCCGGCCGGCTCCGAAACGCGGCTTGCTCGCGGCGATCCAGCAGGCTCTCGCAGCGCGCCGGTTCATCAAGCCTACGGCCGCTACCGGTTAATAAACGCGTTGACGGAGGCGGGCAGGATCCAAGAGGACGACCTTTTTGCCTTGCAGTTCAATCAGCCCCTGGGACCGGAATGAGGTAAGAGCTCGATTGACGCGTTCGCGCGTCGCTCCTATCATGCTGGCGAGCTCTGCCTGGGTGAGGTCGAAGTCGATTTCGGTGCCGTTGTTGGTCTTGGTACCGTGACGCTCGGCCATTTGGAGGAGAACGCGCGCGACGCGCCCGTGAATGTCCAGAAACGCAAGACTTTCAGCATATTCTGTGATCTGCCGGATGCGCGTACTCAATAGCGCAATGAGAGAGTTGGCAAACTCAGGCGTCGCCGAGAGGAATCGCTGAAAGTCCTCGCGGCTTAAGACGTGCGTGGATGTGTCCTCGAGCGTCTCCGCGCTCGCAGACCTCGGCCGGCCGTCAAGGAGCGCCAGTTCGCCAAACACATCTCCCACCCGGGCGATCTCGACCGTGAGTTCCTCACCGCTCTCCGTGGGGAGAAAAATCCGCACGTGGCCAGACTCGACAAGGTAGAGCGCGTCCCCGGCCTGATCCTTGTGGAAGATGATTGTATCCTTTCGGAACTGACGCCTGCGCAGATTTGAAGCCAAGCGCGCGAGGGCCTGATCGTCCAGCGCTGCGAAGAGGGAAACCTTCTTCAATAGTTCGGGCGCCTGGGTGGACACGCGGGAGCGCTTCGGGGCGACTTCAGAAGGCTCCTGCGCTTAACAAGATGCCCTTCGACTCGAGTGGAGTGGTCGAAGACCATGAGCGAGCCTGGCGGCAGGCAGGCGAGTCGAATGGCGGTGAGGGTGGGATTCGAACCCACGAGAGGCTTGCGCCCCTACGGCATTTCCAGTGCCGCCAGTTCAACCGGGCTCCTGCACCTCACCCTTGACCATCCAATAATATACCGCCTAGATCGTGCTTGCCAAAACCCCCGTCACGCGAGGGCTGGCGAGGAAGGTGGTGCGCCGCTCTTCTGGGAGCGAGGCGGCCAGGCGCAGCAGCAGGTTCCGCAGCCTCTCGCGCTCCGCAGCACTATCGCGTAGCTTCAACCCGAGTTCTCGCGCGTGCCGTTCCAAGAGGACGTTGCCACACCGGTTGCTCCACGTCAGTGCGTGTTCAACGTGCGCGAGCGCCCCGTCGCGATCTCCTTGATGCGCGGCCAGGTGCGCCTGCAGAATCTCGAGCGCCGCCAGATACGATGGGGCACCCAGCCGCTGGGCGTTTGCTCGTTGTGCGTTTACGAGGCGCTCGAGGGCATCATAGGCGCCGAAGGCCACAAATGCTTCACCCACGGGCAACAGAGGCTCTGTGGCCCCGGGGGTGAACTCGTCCCATGGCAGCGTGTCCATTTCGTGGATGACCCGCGCGAGAAGGTCTCGGTCATTCGTTAGCTTTGCGTACACGGCTCGGGAGATCACAATCGGCTGCCAGAACGCGGCGGAGGCCCTATCGATCGCAGCGCACTCTCTGAAATGCGCCGCGGCCCGTTCAAGATCTCCGATTTCTTCAAACGCCAAGCCCGGCCACAACAGGGCCCATGGCACATATCCGAGTGCGAACTCGCGCACCAGCGGCAGGCTCTCCTCGAGCAACTGAATCCCCTCACCCCACTCGCCAAGCGCTAACTGAACACGAGCGAGGAAATCCATCGTAAAGGCGGTGCGCCGATGATCCTCGATCTGCTGGGCCATGGCCAGCGCGGCCCGCCCGTGACGGATCGCCTCGTCGTACCGACTGAGGTACAAGTTGATGACGGTAAGATAGCTGAGGCTGGTGGCCTCTTTGGATTTGTCCCCGGCCTGCTCAGCGGCCTGACGCGCCTCTTCGGCCGCCGCGATGGCTTTGTCCCCATTGCCCACGCGTAGATGCGACATTGCAAGCATATTCAGACCACGCGCGAGGACCGAGAGATCTCCCTCTTCCCGCAGAAGCGATAAGCCCTCCATAAAGGAAGGGTCATCAGGATCTACGCGCCCACGGTCCCAGGAGATGTTTGCAAGGTCCACCAGCGATTGCCCCAATACCAACCGATTCCCTACCTCGCGTGCAATTTGAGCTGCGTTAAGATAGTGCATCTGTGCATCATTGAGTTGTAGCTGCCGGTGGAAGACGAGCCCAACACGGTTCTCGAGCACAGCTTCCAGCTGGCGGTCACCCATGTGCCTGGCCATGGCCAGTCCCTGCGAGAAATCCGCCATGGCGGCCTCGTAGTCACCCCGCAATTGACGCACTTCTCCGCGATCCAAGTGGATGACCGCCCGCGGTTCGTTTCCCAGGCCGGCCGCAGATGCCGCTTCAAGCGCCTGATCGAAGAGGCGAATAGCGTCTGCGTTGACGTAGAGGCGGCGCGCTTTGTTCCCTGCGCGATGAAGGTAGACCGCCGCTTTGGCCGGGTCGCCGGCCAAGCGCAAATGTTCGGCGAGGATCTCTACGACTTCCTCGACGCGGTCTCCGGCTTTGGCCTCCAGCCACCGCGCCGCTTCGGCGTGGGCGCGCTGACGTTGCGCACGCGGCAGCATCGCGTAGGCGACGTCTCGTGCGAGGATATGGCGGAACGCAAACTCGCGCTCGCCGGCAACCGCGGACCGTGGAAGCGCGACGACGAGATCAGTACTGATGAGGCCCTCGATGGAGGCGGACACGTCTTCGGTCGATAGCCCGGCGATGGGCGCAACCGCTGACGGCCAGAACGAGCGGCCCATCACCGCCGCGGCCTGTAGGGTCCGCCGTCCGTTGAGCGGAAGGCGGTCGATGCGTGCTGTGAGCACAGCCTGCACGGTCTCGGGAATATCGGCCCCCGGAGTGCTCCCTTCAAGCAACATGCGGATAAGCTCCTCGACGAAGAGTGGGTTCCCGCCCGCCCGCTGCGCGACCATCTGGCGAACGTCTGGCGTGAGTCCCTCGCTGCTGAGCGATGCGGCCAGTTGCTCAGCCTCGAGCGGACGGAGTGGGCGGAGCTCGATGTTGGTTGTATTCCGGCGGGAACCGGGCCAGGCCGACCGGCGTTCGGTCAGTTCATTCCTGGCCAGACAGATGATGAAGAGTGATGCTTGTGCCGTCACGTCCGCCATCGTCTGGATCAGATCCAGCACCCCGTCGTCGGCCCAGTGGAGATCTTCGAACGCCAGCACTACGGGTCGCTTGCCGGCCAGACCCAGGACAAGTTCTCGCCAGCTCGTGAACAGACGCTGACGCATGAGACCAGGGTCGTTGCCGGCACGGTCGCTCGTTCCAAAAGTCAGTAGGAGACCCTCGAGCAGTTCGTCCGACTCCGGGAGGACGTCGTCGAGCCATGACTTGATCTTGTTGCGGACAACCTCGAGCGAATCCGTGTCCATCAGCCCCGCTTGTAACCGCAGAATATCGAGCAAGGCGTGGTACCCGATCTGTCCGCCGAACGCGACGCTGCGTCCTCGAAGCACGAGCGGGGGAGTCTCGGACTCGCGCAACTCGGCCAGGAACTCACGGAGGAGCCTGCTCTTTCCTACGCCTAGCTGTCCCAGGATGGTGACGAGATGCGTCAAGGGTTCATCGCGACTGCGCTCGTATAGGTGGCGCAGCAGTCCAAGTTCGGCGTGCCGCCCGACGAGAGGTGCCGTAATGCGGCGGATCTCAGCCGATTCGGGAAGCGGCGCCACCGCCGCCCACACCGCGACAGGTCCTTCCTTGCCTTTCACGGTCATCAGAGGCAGCTCGTGGTATTCAATACTCTCTTTCGTCAGCCGATACGTCCGCTCACCGACGACGATCGTGCCGGCCGGCACGTTCTGTTGTAGGCGCGCCGCCATCGTCACCGCGTCCGACACAAGAAAGTCCCGCTCAAACGTTGACCCCGAGGCCGCGACCACCTCGCCGGTATTGATCCCGACGCGCACCGCGAGCTGGATGCCATGAGTGGCGCGCAAGTGGTCGTTGAGGTTCGGCATGGCATCGCGGAGCGCAAGTCCAGCCCGAGCCGCTCGCTCCGGATCGTTCTCGTGCGCGGCGGGTAAGCCAAAAACCGCCAGGATCCCGTCGCCGAGGTAGTTGGCGATCGATCCCTCGTACCAGCGTTCCACGACGTGCTGGGCGACGTCGTAGAACTTCTTGATGACGTCGCGGGCTTCTTCGGGGTCGAGTCGCTCGGTCAGGCCTGTCGATCCGACCAAGTCGGCGAACAACACAGTAATCACGCGTCTCGTTTCCGCGGTGAGCACCGGTTGCGCGGGTGCTGGCGTGCGGTTGGTCAGCGCGATACCGCAGTTGGGACAGAAACGCGACTCTTCGGGAACGTGGGCTCCGCACTCCGGACAAGGCTCCCGTTGAGGCTTGCCACAGTTGGCGCAGAACCGGGCTCCCGCCGGATTCTCGAAACCGCAGTTCCAGCAGGCAGTTGTGGTGGTCATGTCGTGACGCACATTTTGATGCACCATCACCCCAACCCTCTCCTGCCGCAAGGAAGAAGGAAGAGGGTAGAGGGAAGAGGCACTAATCCCTCTTCCCTCTTCCCTTGAGGGTTGTGATGCGGCCGTTACACGGTAGAGGTACGAAGATGACTACCCGGATCGTGCACCATCTTCATGTCAGGGGGTTTGAGCCATGCGGATGCGCTGGACACTGCTCGGTCTCGTCCTTGCTACCATGTTGGTCATGACGGCGACGGCGGCGCCCTCCGTGATTGCGCAGGGGGCAAAGAAGACGATCAAATTGAGCATGGTGTCGTATAAGTTCACCCCGGATCCGCCGGCACGGATGATGGGGGACTTCCCGATCATTACCGTGAACCGCGGTGACACGGTCGTGTTCCAGATCTCAAATGACGACCCGGATCGTCGAAACCACAGCTTTGCAGCCCGCTGGCTCATGAACATTCAGGTCCAGGCGCGCGGGCAGTTCCGGACCGGGGAAGCGGACGAGCGCCGCTTCTTTGCGGCTCAGCCCGGGGAGAAGTTTGAACTCGAGCTCACTTTCAACCAGGTTGGCTCATTCCCGTTCGTCTGCGGCGTGTTCGATCACGCCTGGCGGGGTCTCGGCGGCGCGATCAACGTCACCACAGCCAGACGATGAAAACGGGAACAAGCGAACGCGGGATCGGCGGGAACGCGGACAGGCTTCAGTAGACAGTTCTGCCTAATTCTCGTTAGAGAGCAACGGTAACTTTAAGGGAGGACACAATGCGAACGACTCACAGGGTGATGACTGTGATAATTGGACTGCTGCTTACGGGCTCTGCCGGCATCAGTACCGCCGCGACAACGGAAGTGCGACAGGCTTTGGCTCCAACCGGCAAGCTTCGCGTTGGGCTCCAGCTTGGCAATCCCTTAAACGTAATACAGGACTCCGCGTCGGGTGAGATGAAGGGGTTAGGATTTTACCTCGGAATAGTGTTGGCCCAGCGCATAGGGGTTCCGTTTGAGCCGGTTCTGTACCCATCAATCGGAGCCCTTCTCGACAGCGGGAAATCCGGGGCTTGGGACGTCGCCTATGTTGGGTTTAGTCCTGAGCGGGCGAAGGAGTGGGATTTCAGCGCGCTGCACGTGGAAGTCGAATTCGGCTACCTCATCCCTGGCGGTTCTTCCATCTCAACAATGGCTGATGTGGATCGCCCCGCGATTCGAGTTGCTGTGCAGGAGAGGTCCGGCCCGGATATCTTTTTTTCTCGCACGCTAAAAAATGCCGTGGTGATCCGAGCACCAAGCAACCCTGGCGCATTGGAGTTGCTGAGATCCGGGAGAGCAGACGTAATGGGTAGCATCAAGCCAATCCTGTTCGAGCTGTCGAATCAATTGCCTGGTTCTCGGGTTCTCGACGGTCGGCCCGGCACCGATCCGCACGCTATGGCGATGCCGAAGGGACGGGGGGATCTCGGCGCGGCGTACGCGCGCCAGTTCATTGAAGACGCGAAACGCTACGGTCTGGTCAAAGCCGCGATTGAGAGAGCCGGTTTACGCGGCGTGATTGTCGCTCCACTCCAATGATGCTCTCTACCCGGACGTTAGGCGATCAGAGGACCAACCGGCTCGGGTTGAAGGCGCAGTAGAGTCCCGTCGAGGTCCAAACCGACAAGCGCTTTCCAATGATGCAGTCTCAGACTCCGCGCTCGCAGTGCGATGCGCCCCCCGGACCAGCGGCTCCTCTAATGGGCTCCCGGTCACCCGACCCTGCAAGAGTCCCTTCAGTAGTCATTATCTTGTTTCTTGTTCCCGCGTTCCCCGTTCCCGTTAGTTAATAGGCGGGCGGCGCGTAGAAGTTGACGGTAATCAGTTGCCGCCGGCCATTGTTTTTGATCTCGTCCTTCGACTCACTTCGTTCGCTCAGGGCATTCGACCCGCATTTCAATGGTCGAAGACCATGAGCGAGCCGACGGTAGGCAGGCGAGTCGAATGGCGGAGGGGGTGGGACTCGAACCCACAAGGGGCTTTCGCCCCGCCGGTTTTCGAGACCGGTCCCTTTCCAGTTCGGGGCACCCCTCCTGATGGAAACTCTTTGCCGATTATACCGTAGTTAGCGGGCCTTCTCTGCCGCGATCGCCATTGCGAGGTAATCCGCGGCATCGGCGTGGTCACCGCGTTCCTTGAGCAGCATTCCCAGTTCTCGAGCCGTCTCGGCCAGCTCTGCCTGGCGCCTGCCCTTTTTGAAGATGGCGACGGCTTCTTTGAAATAGTCCGCGGCCTGTTTTCCGCGCTTCTGCGTACGCGACACGCGCGCCATCGTCACCAGCAGCTGTGCGCGCAGGTGCGCATCCGCATGCGATCGGAGCAGATCCAGCGCGGACTTTGCTGCGGCGGCCGCATTGTCATGCCGGCCGACCTGAGCCAGCGCTCTCGCGAGATCCACCAGCACCGCAGTCCGCATCCTGACATCCGAGGAATTTTCCACAAGGCGCATGGCCTGCTGGAGCGACGCGTGGGCATCCTGGTGGTGTCCCGCCGCTGTTTGCAGCGAGGCGAGTGTGCGCAGGGTGGGCGCGAGGTCGGTGGATTCAGCCACGCCTTCGAGCGCACCCTTGGCGTGGCGCAATGCGTCCGAGACCTCCTGGGCGCGCCCGGCCAGGAGGTGCGCGTGCGCCATGCCAAGGTACGCGCGTCCTTGGATAGAGGGAAGGTCCTGACGCTCTGCAACCCGCGCGACGTCCTGAAGCGCCCGCAACGCGCGCGAAGATTTCCCTTGCTCGATCAACGTGCCGGCGTAAGCCAGCATCGCGTCACAGCCATCAACCGAGCGCAGTGTCCGTGTGGCGCGAAACAACCCCAACGCCTCCTCGAGATTCGTTCGCGCAGTCTGATTGTCTCCGTGCTGCTGGGCCAGGGAGGCGAGCCGGGTGAGGATGCGGGGCTCGTAGGCTCTGAGACGGTGCCTGCGCGCCCATGACAGGGCGTCGTTCAGCAGCTTTTCGGCGTCGGGCGTCCGCCCTTGCGCGATGGCGATGTCTCCCCGCGTCAGCATGATCTCCGCGCGGAGATCCTCAGATTCCGCCGACAACCCGGCGGCAGTTGCCAGCAGGTTATCAACCAGATCAGGCTCTTGACCGGCCAGGGAGCGCGCCAGGTACACGAGCGTCTGTGTGGTTTCTCGGGGCAGATCGTTATCTTCGAGCAGGAGCAGCGCGAGCGACGTTTGCAGACGGTTGGCGAGGCCGACAAGCGTGCCGACAGAGGGATAGGTGCGACCGGACTCGAGGAGGCTGATGAAGCTCTTTGTCAGGTTGGGCTGCGCGAGGTCGGTCTGTGTGAGGCCTCGAAACCGGCGAACCTGCCGGATGCGGTTGCCCAGTCGCTTTAGCCAGACCGGCGTCTTGGCCGCCCTGGATTCTGCCATAGTGACGGTTCGATTCTGGGGGGGGAGGGACGCCCCATCTTTTACAGGGAAAGTTTAATCCTACGAGACAGTTTAGGGGTGGGCTTTCGTGATCGCGCGTACGGCGTCTTCCACAGTCGCATCGATCGGTACTGCGTCCTGGACACGGGAGAATTGAAGGATCCGGTAGACGTGAGAGTCACTCGGGACGACTAGCCGCACAAGTTGCTGCCCGCGCGCCGCACGCTCGGCAACCTCAAGGATGAGGTGAACGCCGCGGCTGTCGAGGTAGGACGTGGGTGTGAGATCGATGATGAACCTGGAAGCGGTGTTGGGAACGGCCGCGGTCAGTTGCGCCCGAAGTTGCGCGGCATTCGCAATGTCAATTTCCCCCTCCAGCGACGCTACCGGCACTCCGTTGAGATCCGTCACCTTGATCTGCCCTGTCAACATCATTCCGTGACCCCCTCCTGCGGTATCGCATGCGAACGATCGTGCCTTGATCGGTTTGACGGACCTCCATGTCCTCCACTAATGCCCGTATCATGTGCAGCCCGCGTCCCCGATGTACCCCACGCGGGGGCGTCCAAGTCCCGCGGTCACGCACGGTCACCTCAATCACGTCTTGCACGATCGTCGCGTACACTTCCACGTCGCCGTTCGCCAGCCCGTAGGCGTGCTCGATGACGTTGGAGCACGCCTCGCAGCTCGCCACCAGGACCTCGTAGGCATCGTCGGCCTCGACTCCCGCGTCGGCCATCCAGCGGCGAAGGGAATGCCTGATCGCCGGTAGTGAGGCGGGGATCGCAGGCATAGTGAGCTCGATCTTCGAGGGATCGAGCTCAGCAATGCGGAGAATTAGGAGGGCCGTGTCATCGCTGCCTGCACTCGTGGAGCGAATCTCTTTCACGAGCCGGTCGGCCAGATGCTCGACGTCGTCATTGCCGGATCGCACGACGGCGTCTCTGAGGCGATGCAGGCTCTCGTTGAGGTCGGTGGCCCGATCTTCGACGAGTCCGTCCGTGTACAGCATGAGCAGCGATCCAGGGACAAGGTCCGCCGTGAAGTCCCGGTACGTCTGGTTGAGCGCCGGTCCCAGCGGGATCGAGCCTCCTTCCAGGAACGCTGCATGGCCATCCGGGGTCGCGACCAGCGGCGGGGGGTGACCGGCGTTGGCGTACTCGATCTTCCACGAGCTGGGATCGAAGACCATGAACAGGAGCGTCGCCATCTCCGTGGGCTCGATGATGGTCGCGAGGCGCGACAGGACGACGGAGGGTGGATATCCCTCGCCGGCATACGCGCGTAACGCGTTGCGCAGCTGGCCCATCAGCGAGGCGACCTGGATGCCCCGCCCGGCCACGTCACCCATGACCACACCGACCCGCCCGCCGGGAAGGGAGAACATGTCATACCAGTCTCCGCCCACTGCCTCCGGCGTGGCCGGCAGATATCGCGCCGCCGCGGTGATCCCGGGAATATCGGGAAGGCGGCGGGGGAGCAGGCTGCGCTGCAGCGTTTCCGCGATGCTGTGCTCACGTTCGTACATCTGGACGGCGCGCTCGAGCTGTTTTGCATGCTCCTCGAGGTCTGCTTTTTGGGCGTCGAGCTCGCGTTTGAGATGCCGCGTGCGGATCGCCCGGTTCAGCGAAGCAGCGAAATAGTCGCGCTCGATCGGCTTCGCGATGAAGTCATAAGCGCCGCCGCGCAGGGCTTTCACCGCAAGGTCATGTTCCCCGTGCCCCGTGATGAGCAGCGTCGGTGTTTCGGGGCGGAGCGAGCGGATTTCATTCAAAAGCGCCAGTCCATCCATGCCCGGCATTTTGATGTCGGTCACGACCGCGTCGTAGTCCACAGCCTTGATGCGTTCCAGAGCAGCGGCGGCGGAGTCGGCTGTGTCGACCACGGCGCCGTCAATCCGCAAGCGGAGCGTTTCCGGGAGCGCCTGGAGCAGCGCAGGATCGTCGTCAACAATCAGGATTCTCGTTACAGCCGGCATGTCAGGCGGCGGCCGCGAGGGGCAGTTCGATGCGGAAGGTTGCTCCGTCCTTGACCGACGTGTCGAGGGAAATCGTTCCCCTGTGATCTTTGAGGATACCGTAGGTGATCGAAAGGCCTAATCCGGTACCCTTGCCGACTTCCTTGGTGGTGAAGAATGGGTCGAAGATCCGCTGTTCCAGTCCCTTCGGGATCCCCGGACCGGTGTCGTTGAAGGTGATGATGACGATATCATCGGACACTGCTGAGGAGATCTTGATGAGTCTCCGCGGAGCGTCGGCCAGCGCGTCACGCGCGTTCGCGAGCAGGTTGATGAAGACCTGTTCGAGTTGGATCGGGCTGCCGATCACTAGAGGCTCCGCTGACTCAAGATCCAGCTCGACCGTGATCTGGCGGATTCTGAATTGTTCTTGCATCAGCGACAGCGCCCTGCGGATGACCTGGTTGATCGCCATCTGCTCATGCCCCACAGGTGCGGCCCGCCCGAATGTGCGCAGGTGCGAGATGATCTCCGACGCCTTCCGTACCTGCTGCGAGGCCCCACGAAGGTCCCGGAGGATACGCGTCGTGTCGATCTGGCCCATCTCGATGAGGTCGATGCTATTCCCGAGAAACAGACCAATGTTGTTGAGCGGGTTGTTCAGCTCGTGCGCGACACCTGTGGTGAGCTCGCCCAGGGTCGCGAGCTTGCCTGCCTGCACCAACTGCTCTTGTTTCTCGCGCAGTTCTTGCTCTCGTTGTTTGATCTCCTCGGTCGTCTCGTGCAGGTCGCCCATGATGTGGATCATTGCTTTGCGGCCATCTTCCAGTTTGAGGTTTGAATGATGAGCGTCCTGGAGGATGTGCAGGAGGGCACGGCGTGAATTGTCCGCTCGCTCCGCCTGACTCCCTAGCCGCCGCCGATCCTCCTCGTAGTCCGCCAGGATGTGCAGCATCGCTTTGCGCTGGTGAGAAAGGCGTCGGTTCAACTCATGGAGATCGCCGAGGATGTGCAGGAGTGCACGGCGCTGCGCGTCCCGTTTCTGCAGGTGCTGCTCGAGGACGGCGACCTGCTCCCTCAGAAGGGCAATCTCCTCCAGCTGGGCGCTCTTGTCCAGCTGCCGGGCGACCGCGGTAGCGGGTTCAGCCTGCATCAATCGAGGGTCCCGCCGGCGCGGAGTCGCTCAACTTCGCGCCGCAGGCTCACGAGCTCCTTTTCCAGCGCGATCATTTTCAACTCCCGACCCACGACGACTTCTTCGAACTTTTCCAGGTCGAGGATCTTCTCTTGCAGTTCCTGCTTGGACTCTTCGAGGTCGCGCACGACCTGCTCGTACTCGCGCATGTCGCGGAGGACACCGATGGCGCCGATGACGCGGCCGTCGGATTCGCGGAGCGCGGACGCGTTGAGCGTGGTGGGGATCACTTCGCCGGCCGCCGTGCGCGGGTTCAGCCGGACGTTGCGCGTCACGCCTTTCTCGACGACTTCGCGAAGTGCGGCCGTGAATTCTCGGGTTTCCTCCGGGCTGATGAAACGCAGCAGCGATTGCTCGATCAACTCGTCGGGACGGAAGCCCAGAAGCGCGAAAACCGCGTCGTTGGCCTGAAGAATTTTCGCTTCGAGGTCGGAGACGAAGACAGGGTCCGGCGCGTTTTTGATGAGGCTCTCTGCGTAGGCGCGTGCTTTGTCCAGCTCGCGCATGTCGCGGAGGACGCCGATGGCGCCGATCACGCGGCCCTCTGGGTCCCGCAGCGCGGACGCGTTCAACGTGGTGGGGATCACTTCACCGGCAGCGCTGCGGGGGTTGAGCCGGGCGTTGCGCGTGACGCCCTTCTCGACAACTTCGCGGAGGGCAGCGGTGAACTCGCGGGTCTCCACCGGGCTGATAAACCGTGAGACGGACTGCTCAATGACCTCGTCCGGACGGAACCCCAGGAGCTTGTAGACGGCCTCGTTGGCCTGCAGGATCTTACCTTCGAGGTCGGAGACGAACACTGGGTCCGGCGCGTCCTTAATCAAGCTCTCAGCGTACGATTGAGCTTTGTCCAGCTCGCGCATGTCACGGAGGACGCCGATGGCGCCGATCACGCGGCCCTCTGGGTCCCGCAGCGCGGACGCGTTGAGCGTGGTGGGGATCACTTCACCGGCAGCGCTGCGGGGGTTGAGCCGGGCGTTGCGCGTGACGCCCTTCTCGACGACTTCGCGGAGGGCAGCGGTGAACTCGCGGGTCTCGGCCGGGCTGATAAACCGTGAGACGGACTGCTCAATGACCTCGTCCGGACGGAACCCCAGGAGTTTGTAGACCGCCTCATTAGCCTGCAGGATCTTGCCTTCGAGGTCGGAGACGAAGACTGGATCCGGCGCGTTCTTGATCAGGCTTTCTGCGTAGGCACGGGCTTTATCGGCGTCGCCGGTCAGCGGTGTTAGCGACCGCTCACCATCAACAGCAACACGCTGATTCTTCACCAGCTCGCCTCGCCGCTTGGCCATCAATGCGCCCCTCTCGCTATGAGATTTGGGAATCTTTTCCCGGTGTTGTTTCGACCGAAACCTAATTCTAAAGGCGCGGAGGAAAGTGCGTACACCGAACACGCGTTCGGGCTAATAACCTTGGTGTTTACCGTTCCTCTCGTTGTGGTATGAGGCGGAGGCTCTTAAGGTTGCGTATGCGATCGATGCGTGCCCCGTCGGGAGGATGTGTGAAGCCACCACCGTCACCAAAAATTCCAAACGTCAGTGCGATCCCTCGCAATGGGTCGTAGGCGAGCCGCCGCAGCTTGTCGGCCGCCCACTTGTCGGCGTCGTACTCCATCTGCCAGGCCTGGACCCGCCACAGAGATGTCGCGAAAAACTGGGTCCGTTGGCCTTGCGGCTTCAGATGGCCGAGCCGCACGTGACCGAGCTCATGGAGATAGACGAAGGCGAGCATGTCGGCGTTTTCATAGCGCAGGAGTCTGGACGTGAGGTGAATGACCAGCCGCCCGTCTGGTTCGAGCGCGACCGCGGCGAT
>Ga0209853_1000316_pt1 | contig 13490 bp, 10 predicted proteins | sample GWRWS1_30_40_FD_187224 | JGI IMG/M metagenome (GOLD analysis project Ga0209853, IMG submission 187224) | Riverbed sediment microbial communities from areas with vegetation nearby in Columbia River, Washington, USA - GW-RW S1_30_40 (SPAdes)... | ecosystem: Environmental > Aquatic > Freshwater >...
CAGATGGTCAGCTTGGACTGGTCAACAAGATCATTATCGCTATGTTCAATGTCACTAGCCTCACGATTGGCTATCTGTTGCTCACAAAGAGGAGGGAAGGGATACGATATTTTGTGGAACTCTACCGGAGTTTTACGCTCATTTGCTTTAATGTCCTGGTGCTTCTCGTGCTTACGAATTTTGGCATCTATATGGGCGGAATGGTGACAATTGGATCTGACGCTGCGTCCTCTATCGATATACGGGGTGCTAAATTGTTTGAAGAGGATGGGAGACCCGTAGATAACGGTCGACGTACTTTTTTAGCTATGAGCTGGTTTGACTATTCAGGATATGGCGACTATGACCCAGCCTATGTAGGCGAGGTGCTCGATGAGTTTTGGTCGCTAGAGCAAAAGGGATTTTTCTACCAACCATGGGTCCAACACACGGAGCCACTTTTTCAAGGGGAACTTGTATCAATTGTCAGCGATGCTGGTGGGCTTCCGATCAGGAACACTTTGAATCCATCTCAGGATTCCACCAAAGCCGTTATTCGAATTTATGCTTTTGGCGGAAGCACAACATTTGGGTATCTTGTGTCAGATGAGCATACATGGCCCACGTACCTTTCTCGCATCCTCAATGAGAGAGCCAGAGCTCAAAAGTTAGATGTTCAAGTGGAAGTTGTGAACTATGGGAAAGGTTGGTTTGCCCCCAGTCAGGAGACAATCCTACTCATTGATCTTTTGAAAAGTGGGCATCGTCCAAGTCTCGTCATTTTTATGGATGGTGTAAATTCTTGGGGCCCAGGTCTGGAAGATGTCCCCTCTTTCACGCAAAAAGCTGAAAAAGCCTTTCTGCGGGCCCAACATGGGTTTCCGGACGCAACAACTTCCTTCGATTGGCTCCCTCTGGCTCGCATAGCACGGTCTGTTCAGGCTGCGCTTCATGCCGATCGGCATTCCACTCGCAGTGAATTTGAAGAGGAGCAGGATCGCTGGATAGGCGCGGTGTCTGGCGAAGACGACGTCGATATGATTGTGAGGCGATTCAAATACAATCGAAAGATATCGAAAAGTGTCAGTAATATGTTTGGCGTTCACACTTTATTTATTCTGCAACCGGATCCTTTCTACAATTATCCGCTCCACCTCTTTCGGCCGACAATCTCTGATGCGGTCAAGCGACCCTTGTTCAATGAGAAGGTGAGGGCATTGCGGCGCATGTTTCATCACAAAATGAAGGAAGAGAAGGATATCATCTATCTTGGAGATCTCTTTCATGAATGGGGAGATGATCGGAAGGCCATAATTGATAGTGCGCACTATAGCCCAGCATTTCACCGTTTTCTTGCTGAGAGAGTTGCGGACTACATCGACTTAAGAAAGCTAACCCCTTCCTCGAAACCAATCGACTCGTCGATCGCCACCGGAGGGATCAGAGGTTCAGCGACGAGGCAGGCGCGCCTCCTTGAGGAGATTCAAACGCCCTGATTTGAAATAGCAGGAGCGGGACGCGGCCCGGTCGTGTCACAGGGCCGGTTGCAACCCTCCGCCTTGATCATACGGGAAAATTTCGTCCGTCGGGGTGGTTGGTGGTCTGTTCAAGGCAGAGGAGGATCATCCACATCTTGCTCGACGGGGTTAGATGCAGGTCATTCCCTAGGATGGTGTCGAGGCGTGGAAGGAATCTCCAACGGTTTGCAGAGTTGAGAAGGGACAACGATGGTTCATGACACTTCAGATTCAGCCTTGAAGGTCGACGATCTAGCAAGTGAGACAGCGGATCCTGAGCTGTCCATTGTGATGCCTTGCTTGAATGAAGCTGAAACCTTGGGAACCTGCATCGAAAAATGCCAACGAATTCTCCGTGAGTATGGAATAGGGGGCGAAATCATCGTAGCGGACAATGGCAGCGTAGATGGATCGCAAGCCATCGCTCTGCGGATGGGAGCCCGCGTCGTCCCTGTCCCCGCCAAAGGCTACGGCAACGCGCTGATGGGAGGCATCGCGGCTGCTCGTGGGCGATACATCATCATGGGGGATGCCGACGACAGTTACGACTTCCTGGAGATCCCCAAATTCCTCGAGAAACTTCGCCAAGGCTACGACCTGGTTCAGGGATGTCGCCTGCCTTCCGGCGGCGGACACGTCATACCTGGAGCCATGCCGTTCTTGCATCGCTGGTGGGGAAACCCGATGTTCTCCCTCATGGCGCGACGATGGTTTTACGCACCGATCCACGACGTGTACTGCGGGTTACGGGGATTCACCAAGGACCTGTACCATCGTCTCAATCTTCGCTGCACGGGGATGGAATTCGCGACGGAGATGATCATCAAGTCGAGTCTCTATAGCTATAAAATTGCCGAAGTCCCTATTACGCTGCACCTAGACGGTCGCACCTCTCATCCGCCACATTTAAAGACCTACCGTGACGGCTGGCGCACTCTACGTTTCTTCTTAATCTATAGTCCGCGCTGGCTGTTTTTTCTCCCTGGCGTTCTGCTGATTCTGCTCGGCCTTGCCGGCTATGCGTTAGCAATGCCTGGAATGACTGTTGGCGGAGTCACCTTTGACGCGCACACCTTGTTGTTCGCCAGTTTGGCTATATTATGTGGTTATCAGTCCACCCTGTTCGCAATTTTTGCCAAGACATTTGCCATCACTGAAGGACTGTTGCCTGAAGATCCAAAACTGAATCGCTTTTTCCAAATTGTGAACCTTGAGAGAGGCCTCCTTCTGGCATCATCCGCTCTGATTGTCGGGTTGATGTTACTCCTCTTAGCCGTGAACGAGTGGCGCGTAGCCGGGTTTGGACCGCTGGATTACGCGAAAACTATGCGCCTCGTCGTCCCCGGCGCGACGCTGACGGCCTTGGGATTCCAAACTATTCTCTCGAGTTTCTTTGTCAGTGTTCTGGGGATGCATCGGCGATGACGGATAAGACCCTCTCAAGTACAGGATTTGACGACTACGCGGAAGGCTATGATGAAGCCCTCGCCAAGGGGTTATCTGTCTCCGGAGAGGATAAGGAGTACTTTGCGAGAGGTCGGGTGTTGTGGCTCAGCGAGTGTCTCCGACAACTTTCAACGAAGCCTCAATCAGTGATGGATTTCGGATGCGGGACGGGATCTGCATCTCAGCTCTTTCTTAATGTGATAGGGGCCGAGTTCGTCCTCGGGATCGATAGCTCGCAAAAACTGCTGGATATCGCAAGACAAACCTGTGGCTCTGAACGCTCAGCTTTTGTGTCGATTGATGAATACCGCCCGTCCGGAACAGCGGATTTGGTATTCTGCAATGGTGTCTTTCACCACATTCCACTCCGAAGTCGCGCCGCTGTGGTCGGGTATATCTATCGCTCATTACGACCGGGAGGAATATTCGCACTCTGGGAAAACAACCCATGGAATCCTGGCACGCGCTATGTCATGAGACGGATTCCGTTTGATCATGACGCTATTACGCTCACCCACGCTGAAACCCGTCGTCTACTGCTTGATGGTGGGTTCGAAGTCCTACGCACGGATTTTATGTTTATCTTTCCAAAAGTGTTGCGTTGGTTTCGATGGATGGAACCTCACTTCTCTCGGCTGCCGATCGGTGCCCAGTATCAAGTCCTAGCCCGGAAACCCGCCTCTAAGTGGACTGCCTTGTGACCAGGTGAACCTGGATGCTTGGCAAATCCGTACGCGACCGATTCTTCTGGATTCGGCGACCAGAGAGGGAAGTGATCGTCGCTGTCGATGCAGGCAAAGGGGAGAGTCTCCTCTTCCCCGCCACCTTCTTGACGGTCATCCTACTCACGTTTCTCTTTAGTCGCCCAGGCATTCACCAGCTATAACAACCCGAAAGGGAACACGGACACGGAACGGCTCATGCGGACCCTGAAGGAGGCTCCAACACTCAGATCGTGGCTGCTTGATTAATCGGGAGCACTACAATGGGGGCCATCTCGAACCTCAATCGCATTTCCAGGGGGGGCGAAGTCAAAAGAATTGTTGTTCACACCTGTATCGACGAAGCAAGGTAGCTTTACACCTCAATTTAATTGTCCCCAAAATCTCTGCTCCGTCCCGAGTTGTGAGGCCGCCCGTGAAGTTCGCCTTGATCAATTACAATGATGTGTAAGCTGGCGCACGGTCTTCGTAAGTTGTTTTTCTGCTTCTCCGTTCTATTAATATTACTTATCCCTGAGATCTCGGCTCGCTTGCTCTCTAAAGTATCTAAACCACAATCTCCCTTTCCGAACTATCCGTACTACGTAGAGATTAGTCACGGCTATAAGCATGTAGATCAGTTGATCCAAGATTGGAGCGCCGTGTGGGTTCAATATCACGACTATTATATTTATTCGCCTGGACCCGCATCCAGTAAGACGGTTAACTTCACAGATTATTTTGGGGCGCGGGCCACCCCGGCCAGTGCCGATCTTGATGAAGCCGATGAAGTAATCTGGGCATTCGGGGGCTCTACAATGGCGGATCTCGAGACAGACGATGATCTTTCGCTAGCCAATCAAATCGCTGTCGAGCTAAACAAGGACAACGTAAAAGCACGAGTACGCAATTTCGGGGTTGGAGGCTTTCAGAGTTCTCTTGAAACAATAAAATTTCAGGATTTACTTCGCAGGGTTCCGCTGAGGGAGAGGCCCACGACTGTAATTTTCTATGATGGCTTTAACGACGTGGGTTACGGCTATAATTTTGGAGCCGCGAGTTTGCCACGGGATGTGTCCCTCAAACTGAGGGATCTGGTTGACCGCAATTACACAAGACTCCTAGTGTATATTTTCTCAGAGTTGTTATCGCGCCATTCAGTTTTCTGGAAGGATTTCATCAGGAATCGTATCAACAAACGCCTCTACGAAGGCCAGACGACTAACCAGGATTCTGAGAATTTGGACAAGACTGTCTCCTCTTATGTTGTCAATGTCCGCATGACCAGGGGAATTTGTCAGGAACTTCACATCCGCTGTTTGTTTATTCTCCAACCCCTCATCATAACGAAAGCTAATCCGACATCAGTGGAGAGGAAAGTCCTCGATTCTTTTGGCAAGGATTTCGTGCATTTTGCCAGAGGGTTTTATATGAAATCCACACTTCAGTTGCATAATCAAGAAGGCTTTCTTGATCTTTCACATATTCTTGATCAGAGCGAAGAATCAGACTTTTATGACCTCGGTCACACCTCCCCATTTGCTGGAACAACTATTGGTCGGGAGATTGCTACTCAAATAGTCAAGTCAAGAAGGGCTAGCGGGTTAGAAGCGCAAACAGCCAGGACTCCTTAACGATTCAGCCATCGGGATCAGTGATGAGCCATGGCTGTTAGAAATGTCTGTGAACTTGGAGAATCTGGAAAGAAATGAATCGGAGAAATTGCTTTCCACTGCTTATCAGCCTAGTGAAACTAGATGAGGCTCTCTGGATACTCGTGCTCGGAGTATACTGCTCCCCTCTAAGACGAGGGCCACCCGAACTGAGGAGACTGTGGCAGATTCACCCAGGGTAGATCAGGATACTGATGCACATGCTCAAGGAAGAGCTGCATTGGCTCCGGGGTGGACCAGCCCCGGTGAGCCGCAGCAGGGGCCGGCTTCCTGGATCGACTGGTACATCCATCACTACTTCCTTTCAGCCCTGGGCTATAAGACGCCCAGCCAGTGGGAACGCGATTATCAACCCCGCCACGTGACTCAGCCTGCGGCCGCTTGAAAAATGGGGAACGGTACCCAAGTGAGTCCTCAATCAAAGGGACATCTTGAGGCTATGTTCACGATGGAAAAGTACGTTCGGGAGAGGTTTTATCCCCGGCCTGGTGATCCATTCTATTTGCATCTGTCTGACCTGCTCCTGGCTTTGAAAAGGGTGGCAACATCTGAGGCATTTACTATACTGGATTATGGAGCCGGAGCCTCCCCGTACCAGTCGTTATTTCAGAACAGCGAATACCATCGAGCAGATATTGCGGCCTTTGGAGAACTCGAGTATCTCATCAAGGACAACGGAACCATACCCGAGAAATCCAAAATGTTTGATGTGGTGTTGTCTACTCAAGTTCTAGAGCATGTCAATAATCATGAGACCCACTTATCCGAATGTTTTCGTCTCCTCAAGCCAGGTGGAATGTTATTGGTGAGCACGCACGGCTTATATGAGGACCATGGTTGTCCGTACGATTTCCAACGTTGGACGGCGGATGGACTGAAGCGCGATCTAAGAAAAGCCGGTTTTGAAGTTATAAGGATGGATAAATTAACGACCGGACCGCGAGCCATAATGTTCTTAATCGATCGGTACTTCGACACAATGTCCACGCCTACGAAGACTGTACCACGGGTGTTACATTGGGCGTGCAAGACTATGGTTCAAGGCTTTCGCCGCTGGATCCACGTGGTATTGGATCGATATTGCTCTGGGTATCGGAACGTCCCGTCAGAGGCCGGCGAGATTTTTTACATTGCGCTATTCGCCTGCGTTCGCCGTCCACTGTGAGGCCGTTCGTCTTTGAGGAATACGTTGCGCATGGGACTTGGAGCTCTGGATGAGTAATTCCGCTCAGGAGGTGCCAATCATTTCGATTGTCGTGCCTCTATTTAATGAAAAGGAGAGTCTTCGGCCCCTTTACAGGACCGTTACACACCAGTGTGATTTACTGCACCGGCCCTATGAAATCGTGTTTGTGGACGATGGGAGCCGAGATGGGACAGGTCAGATTCTAAGAGAGATTCACGCAGAAGACCCACAGGTAAAGGTAGTCCGATTCAGAAAAAACTATGGCCAGACTGCTGCGATGGCCGCCGGCTTCAACCATGCACGTGGAGAAATAATCATTAGCATGGATGGAGACCTTCAGAACGAACCGGCTGATATCCCGCTGCTTCTTGCCAAATTGGATGAGGGGTTCGATGTGGTCTGTGGCTGGAGGAGGAATCGGCAGGATAAATTTTGGACGCGCCGTCTTCCGTCAATGATCGCAAATTGGATCATTGGTCAGGTCACGGGAGTGAAGATTCACGACAACGGATGTTCCCTGAAGGCGTATCGGGCGTCGGTCATTAAAAGGGTGCCCCTTTATGGAGAGATGCATCGCTTTATCCCTGCCATGACAACTCAGGCAGATGCACGGATTGCAGAGATCGTGGTGAACCATCATCCTCGGCGTTTCGGAAAGAGCAAGTATGGCATCGGTCGGGTCTGGAGAGTCCTGCTCGATATCATCACAGTGAAAATGATCACCGGCTTTGCGGCGCGTGCGATGCTTTGGTTCGGATTTATGAGCGGATCCGCCATGTTTTTGGGGTTCTCGGTCATGCTTGTTGGGGAATTAAGACGTGCAACTCTGCTTCCTGAGGAATGGACTGTGATTTACACGGTCGGCTTTTTGTTGCTTTTCCTGGGAATCCATTTTATCGCGTTAGGGATCGTTGGCGAACTCACCATGAGAACCGGAGACTTCTCTCCTCAAAAGAGCCTCGTTCGATCGGCTCAGCGCGAAGGACGCTAGGACCATGGAAAGCACGGACGCGATCATCAAAGAGAGCGAGATGCAGCAGAAGGAAACTCCGTCGGAACAAGTCGTACAGTTGTCCGTCGTCATTCCCATCTCTGGACGCTGGGACGATCTTCGAGACATCTACGATCAGTACGCCAAGGAGATCTCGGCCACTGGGCATTCCTATGAGTTTATTTTTGTCCTTGATGGACCAGATCAAGCAGCTCTGCGGCCCCTGCGTGCGCTGAAATTCGAGCATCCCGAGATTCAGGTCATTGCGTTGAATCGATGGTTTGGAGAGGCGACAGCGCTCGCAGTTGGGCTCGAACACTCCCGCGGAGCTGTAATCCTGACATTGCCTGCTTATTCCCAAGTTGAGCCCTGTGAGATTCGGAGATTACTGGGACAACTCAAGGACGGCGGTTATGACATGGTCGTGGCTTGGAGAAATCCACGGATCGATTCCCTCTTCAACCAAGTCCAAGCATGGGTCTTTCGGTGGTTGGTCAGCGTGCTGACTGGAACCCAATATCACGATGTGAGTTGCGGCCTCCGGGCGATGAAGCGAAAAGTCATACAAGAGATTCGATTGTACGGAGACCTTCATCGTTTTCTCCCTTTGCTGGCTTATGAACAGGGATTCAAGGTTTCAGAGGTGCCCGTACAACAGAGTCGATCTGATATCAAGCGACGGGTTTATAAACCTGGAATCTATCTTCGCCGGCTATTGGATGTCTTAACTCTCCTTTTTCTTCTGAAGTTCACAAAAAAGCCACTTCGATTTTTTGGGTTGGTGGGTTCCGGTCTGTCGTTGGCCGGACTGGTGATGTTGGGATATTTGGGCTTGTACCGCCTCTTGCAGTATGGGCCCATCGCTGGCCGCCCACTCCTTATACTTGGTGTTCTGCTGACAGTCCTAGGTCTTCAGTTATTTTCCATTGGGCTGCTCGGAGAGCTGATTGTCTTCACCCACGCACGTGAGAGGAAGGACTATCAGATTGAAGAGATCTCGGAATAGAGATGCCCCTAGAACGTCTCTGGTCATTGCGTCACGATGCGATAGTCCGGTAGGGTTTTTGACTGCTTACAGCACAGATTGATCTCTCCAGGATTCATACTCAAATACCATCGTTGCATGTCGGAGAAGTACGTGGGGCTAGCTCAATCTGTCCCATCTTGCTTTTGTCCGCGCCGTTTTCCTCCTTTGCATTCTGTCGTTGCGACACCTCTTTGATGGAGTCTGTCCAGAGCTTCGGGATAATCAGTTTATTACGTGAGTCCGTGGGAAGGATATATCGACTGGAAACGGAGAGATCGTGAACTTCTTTGGCAGGACATTTCAGAAAAGCCATGTGATTTTGATTGTATTGTGCATCGTCAGTCTCTCTTTGAGACTGTGGCTTATAGACAAACAGTGGGTCAACGTGGATGAGGGGGCCCATTTGATGGACGCGGCTCTCGCGTTAGAGGGTCACATCCCCGAAGTGGATTTTTCTTCAAGGCAGCCACTGTATGTCTATGTGCTTGCCGGCTTCGTGAAACTGTTCGGGGCCGACTACATCGCCGGACGGCTTTATGGAATTACTTTCTCCTTGCTGACGGGCATCATTGTCTTCCTCTTGGCAAAAGCTCTCTTTGATGAAAAAGTCGCAATGTTGTCCGCGGCGATGTACTTTATGCTGCCACTGGAATTATTTGGATCAACCCTTGTGAAGACAGAATCATTGGCCATATTTCTTACCTCTCTTAGTATGTATTCCGTCGTCAGATTTTTGCAATGCGCCCAGAGGCCATGGTTGGTGGCAGCAGGAGCCATTGCAGCCATGGCTTACTATGTCAGGGAATCATCACTCGTTATTCCTGTGGCAGTGCTGACGTTTCTCTTCGTCTTGCACCCTGGGCGAGTTTCTAAGGTTGTTCACAAGTTCGGTTTGTTTCTGGCCGGATATCTGGCTGTTGTGCTCACGGTCATGGCTTTCTACAGTCAGTACGTGAGCCCTGATCGTTTCCTCACCATGTCACCCTTTGGCTTCCTTTTCTTCTCACTTGCGCGGCTCGTGGATCTTCCTGTCGCCTCAGTCACGCCTGTGAATGGCGAACCACTTGTTCACGGGGTCTATGAATCGTTGAGTCTTTACTCCAAATTTCTTACTGAGGCGTTTATCCTGAATTCTTTTCTTATCCTTGGCTTCGGGTTGTCGGCAGTGATGTTGGGGTACCGCATGGTTGCCCATAAAGGGGAGGGGGACTTCACGGCAAGCCTTGCGCCTCACATACTCTTGCACAGTTGGGTGCTGTTCCTCCTGCTGGCGTATTTCTACTACCTTCTCACGACGTCGTTCTATCTCGACTATGCCCGCGAATTTCTTCCACCCTTGGTGATCATTTTCTCGGCTTGGTTGACCTATTCGATTCCTGCCCTTAGAGCGCAAGGAGCTATAGAAAAATTTGTGGTTGCCATGCTCTTGCTGGCAGCGATCTTGTTTGTTGTCCACTCCGTACACAGGGACTTTGGACTAGGGTATCTTTCTTCGCTGTCCATTGCCCTGTATGCTCTTGGCAGTTTTGCGCGCGCTTTTGAATTACCGGCGCGCCGACTCTGCTTTCTGTCCATCTTTGTCATGTTGACAGCGTTTATCCTGGTCTCTCGCGACGAACCTTTCAAAGCCTATTTTTCAGGCATTGGTCCATCCCTTGCCATGATTGTCATCATTTACGGCCTCACGTGGATACTGCTGGAACGGACCGCACGGCCTCCGGTACGAAGTTATGCGACTTTCATCGCTCTCTCTCTCGCAATGGCTTCCTTCGTCGTGAGCGTCAGTTACGCGGGGTGTCTGTTTGATCTTGTATTTGAGGGCCAATGGAGCCCTAAGGCGGTGAACAAGGTGGCCACCTATCTTCGAAGTCATACTAATGATCAGGATGAGGTCATGTCGGGTGGGGTAATCTGGGAATTCCAGGCCGTGCGTAAGCCATTCCGAATGATTTCCCATCCGTTGAGGTTCGAGCGTGGGGCCTCAGAAGAGGAACGTAGGGCAATCGAAGCCTCCTCGAAGCTGAGCCCTCCGAGGATAATTATTCTCGACGGATATACAGAAAGGACCTATATTCGAATCGTTCCGGAATTAAAGTCACTCGTTCAAGCAAGATATCACCTGGTGCTTGAAGCGGGTCCAGGTTTTGCCCCCGTGAAGGTCTATGAGTTCAATGATATCTCACCGGGGCAGGAATCCGGAGTGCAGAGCGCTCATGCCGGCAAGGCTTAACCTTCTCTATTCTATAGCAGAGGCATCAGCCTTTTTCCCCAGATCGGCTTACTCGTACTGCTTCTGACTCACTCCAGGAGAGACAAGTGAAAGCTCCTAGTCATGTGATTCAGCCCGATACCAGTCTGTTCCACTTGGACTTGCCAGCTCTCTGGCACTACCGTGAGCTTCTGTACTTTTTGGTTTGGCGGGACATCAAGGTCCGCTATAAACAGACGGTGCTAGGAGTTGGGTGGGCGATTATTCAACCCTTGATGATGATGGTTGTCTTCACTTTGGTCTTTGGAAGGTTCGCCAAGATACCCTCCGATGGACTTCCCTATCCGATCTTCGCCTTTGCGGCGCTGTTACCCTGGACCTATTTTTCTGAAGCTCTGAGTAGAGCCAGTATCAGTGTCGTGAACGAAACGAATCTAGTCCAAAAGATTTACTTCCCTCGGCTGCTTCTTCCGATTTCTGGAGTCGTGACACCCTTAGTGGATTTTGTCCCAGCGTTTGGCGTTTTCCTCGTCATGATGATCTGGTATGGTATGCTCCCGTCCTGGAGCGTGTTTGCGCTACCCATCTTTGTCCTCATCGCGTTGCTCACGGCGTTGTCTGTGAGCTTGTGGCTATCTGCACTCAATGTTAAATATCGGGACGTGAAACATACCATCCCGTTTCTTGTTCAACTGTGGCTCTACGCGTCGCCGGTGGTTTATCCGATCAGTCTTGTCCCGCAGGAATGGCGCGTTCTTTACAGTCTCAATCCAATGGCGGGAGTGGTTGAAGGGTTTCGATGGGCGCTTTTGAACAAAGAAAGCCCTGATTTTGCTGTAATGGCCGTCAGCGCGAGTGTGGTGGTGGCATTGCTCGTGGGCGGGTTGGTGTTTTTCAATCGGATGGAGCAGACCTTCGCCGATGTCATTTGAGCCGAAAAACGGATGCCTGCCGCGAAGAATAGCAGGAATAGGACCTGATCTCGCCGGAGGGAATATTGCGGAATGAGCGACCTCGCAATTAGAGTCGAAGAGCTTTCCAAGCGGTATACCATCAGGCTGCCTGGTTCCCAGCATGATACTCTGCGCGATACCCTTGCCGATTTGGGATCAAGGCTCTTTAAGCGGACCTGGCAGCCATCAGGTTCGACATCAGAACGGGGACATTCTAAATTCGACCAGTTCTGGGCTTTGAAGGATGTGTCGTTTGAGATCAAGCAGGGCGAAGTGGTCGGCATCATCGGTCGTAACGGAGCAGGCAAGAGCACCCTCTTGAAAATTCTTTCACGCATTACCATGCCGACCGAAGGTCGGGCAGAGATTCATGGTCGCGTGGGAAGCTTGCTGGAAGTCGGAACCGGGTTCCATCCTGACCTGACTGGCCGAGAAAACATTTACTTCAATGGCGCTATCTTAGGGATGAAAGGTGCCGAGATTAGCCGAAAATTTGATGAAATTGTGTCGTTCGCCGAGATCGACAAGTTCGTCGACATGCCCGTCAAGCGCTATTCCAGCGGGATGTACGTGCGGCTGGCTTTCGCGGTCGCCGCTCATCTTGAACCGGAGATTTTAATCGTCGATGAAGTGTTGGCGGTGGGCGATGGTTTATTCCAGAAGAAATGTTTAAGCAAAATGCAAGATGTCGGCCAACAGGGACGGACAGTTCTCTTCGTCTCTCACAGCATGCCGGCCATTACTCGTCTATGCGAGCACGCCATATTGCTCGACAGCGGCACTGTGGTGAAAAAGGGGCCCTCCCACGATGTGGTCAGCACTTACTTGACTGCAGGCCTTGGTACCACGGCGATAAGGGAATGGACGGACCCGGCCAGGGCACCTGGCGGAGAGATCGCTCGTCTGCGCGCCGTGCGGGTGAGGGAACAGGGTGGTCGAATTGCGGATACCATTGACATCCGGGAGCCAGTTTCCGTTGAAATGGAATACGATGTGCTTAAGCCCGGCTACATGTTGATGCCGTATTTTCAGTTTTACAACGAAGAAGGAGTGGTAGCGTTTTCAGCTCATGACCTTGACCCTAACTGGAGGCGCCGTCCCCGTCCGGTCGGACGATATGTGAGCAGGGTGCAGGTCCCCGGAAACCTTCTTTCTGAGGGAACGATGTTCGTCGGCGCCTGCCTCGATACGATCGATCCCGTCATCGTTCAGTTTTATCTACTGGATCTGGTCGCGTTTCAGGTAATCGAAAAGCAGCATGGCGAATCGGCCCGAGGCGATTACGCCGGAAAGATGGGCGGTATTGTACGACCGCTGTTGAACTGGACGACACAATTCATCCCCGACTCTCATCTTGAGACAGACGCATCCCGCGCGCAAGCCGATGCGGAGCCGCAAGCCCCGTCTGTGCGTTCGTAAGCCCCGACACCTGACTGGCGGTCATCCGACGTCGCAATAAGATCCCTTGAAGATTCCTCGATGAAGAAACGCATCCTCGTCATTGCGCGTACGCCCGAATACGGCGGTGCTGAAAAACATCTCCTGGAACTCGTCACTCGGTTCGACGCATCCACTGTGGATTGCACCATTTTGTGCTACGCATCAGATTTTTTCAGTAGTCGTCTGCAGGATCGGCCTTCTATTCGAGTCGTATCGCGCCAACCAATTAACAGTTTTTGGTCTTATTGGAGGACCTTTACCAGCTTTCGACCTGATATCATATTTTTCGTCAAAGGAATCTATAACCACTACCCCTGGTATACATACCTAGCTGCTAAGCTTTCAGGAGCGAAACGACTGGTTGTAAT
>Ga0209853_1000317_pt1 | contig 13447 bp, 13 predicted proteins | sample GWRWS1_30_40_FD_187224 | JGI IMG/M metagenome (GOLD analysis project Ga0209853, IMG submission 187224) | Riverbed sediment microbial communities from areas with vegetation nearby in Columbia River, Washington, USA - GW-RW S1_30_40 (SPAdes)... | ecosystem: Environmental > Aquatic > Freshwater >...
CGCACGAGCTTCGGCTTCCGGGCGCCGATGGCGGTCTGGACGAAGTTCGTGAGCCCCGACCCGCCGGCGCTGTATCACGATTTCTTCGCGATGCTGATGCGCGTGCCGGAGTTCGTCCTCGAGGGCGACGGGCTCGTCGCCATGCAGAACGCGCGGGCGCTCCATCGCATGATGAACCTGATGCGCGGGTAGGAGGCGGCGATGCCACGCTACGAGCCGATCGTCGGCCGCTACGTCTCGGTGACGGCGGGCGAGGCGACCCACCGGATCTTCTTCGAGGAGGCGGGCCGCGGGATTCCGCTCCTCTGCCTGCACACCGCCGGCGCCGACAGCCGCCAGTGGCGCCACGTGCTGAACGACGCCGAGATCACCCGGCGCTTCCGCGTGATCGCGTTCGACCTGCCGTATCACGGCCGCTCCACGCCCCCGGACCGCTGGTGGCTCGCCAAGTATCGGCTGACGACCGCGGGCTACCTCGAGACGATCCGCGCCGTGTGGAGGACGCTCGAGTTGGAGCGGCCCGTGGTCATGGGGTGCTCGATGGGCGGCGCGATCAGCCTGAAGGTGGCCGCCGAGTGCCAGAACGAGCTGACGGGAATCGTCGGCCTCGAAGCGACCGCGTACGCGCCGGGTCGCTACAACGACTTCCTCCACCATCCGGCGGTGCACGGCGGCGAGCTCTGCGCGAGCTACACGTTCGGGCTCTGCGCGCCGTCGAGCCCCGAAGCGGCCAAGCGCGAGAACTGGTGGTACTACAGCCAGGGCGGTCCCGGCGTCTATGCGGGCGACGTGCACTACTACAGCTTCGACTGGGATGCGCGCGAGGACGTCAAGCGGATCGACACCCGCAAGTGCAAAGTGTCGCTGCTCACCGGCGAGTACGACTATTCCTGCACGCCCGCGATGACCGAGGCCGTCGCGAAATCGATCCCGGGTTGCCGCATGACGATCATGAAGGGCATGGGCCACTTCCCGATGATCGAGAACTACCCGGGCTTCCGGCCGTTTCTCCTCCCCGAGCTCGAGTTCATGGCCGGCTGATCGGTCGCGTGTCCGGGACTCGCAGCAGCGTCTACGGTCCGACGGGCGCCGAGCGGCGGTTCTTCCCTGCTGCGCTGCGTGCTCCAAGGGGGGTTACGGCGGCTACCGACCCCTTTCCCGACATTCGCATGCACCAATAGCGGACGCTCAACGCGCTGCAACAATCTCGTAATGCGGCTGCTTAACGGTTCGGCCACGCCGCCTCTCATGCCACCCCGAGACCGGGTCGTCCCTTGTCCTTTGCTCATGCGCTCCTGCGTGGGTCTTCGTAGCTTAGCGTCGGGAATTTTTACAGAGCGCTATAAGCCTGCGCTCGTCAATGTCGAAAAATCAATGAGATGGTGTTCTGGCATGCACGATGCCTGCGGCGATAACGACAAGCACCTCTTACCAAATGAAGGGCTGGAAGGAGGGCAGGATGTCGCTTCGAAATAGCGCCCACTGGCTTGGCGCGGTGTTTGCACTCTGCGCTGCCGTACCCGCCCAGGCTTATCAGTTCTCGCTCGACAACTTTTTTGTCCAGCGCCTCGACGCTTCGACCGGCGGGCTGATTTTCAGCTTCAACGACCCGTTTACGGACGGCAATGCGCCGCCGAGTGCGCCGAACTTCTCGACTGGCACGCCGGCGAGCTACTTTGTCAGTGGCTCCTCTCCGCCGCTCGGGACCGAGGCCGGGGGCAAGCTGATATTGAACGGCTCAGATACCCAACCGACGATCATCAACGCGGCCGACTTCACTATCGAACTCGCGACGCTCCTGACCAACATCGCACCTGCTTCAACTCTCGGGCTGCGCCAAGGCAGCCTCATTAGCGTGACCGGGATCTTCGATCTCGCCGCGCCGTCCCTTCCTAACCAGTATTACGGAATCAGATTGCTCGACGGAACCGCCGCGTCCAATGGCGACGACGATGTCAGAGTGATCGTGCGACGGACGTTAGCCGGGGACGTCGCCGTCCAACTTTGGGACGTTGATCTCACCGCCCTGACCATTGCCGTTCTCAGCTCTGATGTGCTCACGGCCGCTGAGCTATTGAATCCGCAGATTCAGCTGGCCTTGAACGTCAATGAGCTAGGTGACGTCGCGGGCAGCTACAGCCTCGATGGCGGACTTACCTTTACCTTGCTGCCGGCCGCGACCATTCCTAGCCTCTTCCATGGGGAGACGTTTACCCGCGCCGGATTCCTTGTTGTGAGCCCTGTTCCGATCCCAGGAACGCTGTGGCTGGTTGCGCTCGCGCTGGGCGCGCTAGGGATCGTCGGCCGGAGGAGCGCGTCTAGCGGGCGCAACTTCACCGTCTGAGCGCCCCCCAGGCGTCTCGCCGCACGCGCTCCCGAAGGACCTGGGGCTCGGAGCACGAGCTCACCGCGGCCGAGCGCGCAGGGTGCGAACCCGGGCAGTTTACCCGAATGGCCGCTCCTGGCCGCGAGCGGACCCTGCGCCTAGCCGGAGAAGCGACTGCCGGCGCGCACCCTTACGCATCAAACGGTAAGGTGTGGCTGCTGACCGTGAGTAACACTCACAGGTGCAGAACGGCGATGACCGGGGCCGTCGCGCAGGCTTTGGTCGAGAACTACGTCGGCTTCGGGCCGTTCCCGCTGCCCAACTGGAGTTCATCGCCGACTGATCGCCGCTGCTCCGACTAGCGGCCGGTGAACCGCGGCTTGCGCTGCTCGCGGTGCGCCGCCATCCCCTCGTCGACGTCGCTGCTCCACTCGAGCGCGGTGCGGAGCGCATCCGAGAGCTCGCGCGCCGCGCGCAAGCCCGGGTCCTGGCGCGTTGCGGCGATGCGCTTCGCGCCGCGCACCGCGAGCGGCCCGCTCTCCGCGATCCGCTGCGCAACGGCCATCACGGCCGGCAAGAACGACTCGCGCGGGAACACGCCCTGGACGAACCCCAGCCGTTCCATCTCGGCGGCGTCGACCTCGCGACCGGTGCAGATGATCTCGAGCGCGCGCGCCCGGCCGACCAGCAGCGGCAGCCGTACCGGCGCCGCGGCGCCGGGGAAGCCTCCCCAGGTCGCCTCCGGCAGCGCGATCGTCGCGTCGGTCGTGGCGTAGCGCAGGTCGCAGGCGAGGCACAGCTCGACCGCGCCGGCGACCGCCTTGCCGTTGAGCGCCGCGATCACGATCTGCGGCAGCGCCTCGATCGCGTCGTAGACGCGGTTGGCTAGCCGCACCAGCCGCACGATGTCCTCTTTTCGCGTAGGTGGCGCGGATGGCGGGGTTGAGGATGCCCATGGAGAACAGCTGCGCTCCGCCGGTGATCACCAGGACGCTCGCCCCCTGGTCCTCGCGCAGCGCCTCCGCGATCGCGCCTAACCGGGCGAGGACTTCGGGGGTGAGGCGGTTCAGGTCATCGGGACGATCGATGGTGACCCTGACGACGCGGCCGTCGCGCGCGGCGACGACGCCTTCGGGGAAGGCCTCGCGGCCGGTTGCGGCGATCTTCGCGGGCAGGTTGATGGGCACTCTCGCAATCAGTCGCGCCACGGCCGGCCGAGCGCCGACGCCGACAGCCCGCCGTCCACGACCAGCTCGATCCCGGTGATGTACTTCGCTTCGTCGGAAGCGAGAAAGAGCACCGCGTGCGCGACGTCCCACGCATCGCCCATGCGTCCGAGCGGGACGAGATCGTCGCGCTCCTTCAGCTTCTCGCGATGGGCGTCGCCATGAGTGTCCTGCAGCCGCTTCGTGATCCGGGGTGTTGCCATCAGGCCCGGCACGACCGCATTCGCGCGGATGCCGTGTTGGGCGTACTGCATGGCTACCGTGCGCGTGAGCTCGTTTACCGCGGCCTTCGACACCGAGTACGGCAGGCACGGGTAGGTGAAGCGGATACTGGTGAGCGACGAGTTGTTGACGATCGCCCCCGAGCGCTGCCTCACCATCACCGGCAGCACGTGCCGGCAAGTGAGGTACATCGACTTGACGTTGACCGCCATGACGCGGTCCCAGGTGGCCGCGTCGATCTCTTCCGGGCCGCCGACCGCCTGGATGCCGACGTTGTTGAAGAGGACATCGATGCGGCCATAACGCTCGATACACGCCGCCACCGCGCCGGCGACGTCGCGCTCGACCGAGACGTCGGCGGCGTACGCGACGCCGTCCCCGCCTTCCGTCCGGATCGCCTCGACCGTCTCGCGCGCCAGATCGAGATCGCGGTCGATCGCGAAGACCTTCGCGCCCTCACGCGCGAACAGGACGGAAGTCGACTTGCCGTTGCTCCAGCCGGGCGCGACGCTGCCGGCGCCCGCGACGAGCGCGACCTTGCCTGCGAGCCTGCCGCTCATGGAGCGGCCGGCGCGCGCGCTTTCGCGCGTGCCGGCCGGCGTTTGATTATTGCTTCGGCCAGATCGGTTTCGCGACCGCCGAGTCCGGTGGATACACCGTGACCGGCTCGCCGTTCTGCCACTGCACGACGAGCAGCCCGGCGTCGGCGCGCCGGCCGTTCTCCTCGAACTTCACCCGCCCGCCGGGGAAGTACTTTGCCGGGCCGCTGGTGGTGTCCATCGCCCGGATCGCCGCCGCGACTTTCTTGCGGTCGGCCGCCCCCGCCTTCTCGAGCGCCTCCTTGAAGATCCACATGTCGCCGTACGTGGAGATCGAGTCCTGGGTCATCCACGGCTCGCCGGTGCGCTTCTTGAAGTCGGCGATCAGCTGCTCCTGCCCCTTGGCTCCCCAGTTGGCGACGATCGTCATCACCCCTTCGAGCAGGTGCTTGCCCATCACGTTGAGCAGGTCGGGCGCGCCGATGTGCGCCCCGTTCGAGATCACCGGGATGCGGCCGCGTCCGAGCCCCATCTCGGTCAGCTTCTCGAGCACGAGCTTGTCGTCGGGAATGCTCGTCGGCAGCAGCAGCAGGATGTCGGGCCGGGTGTTGCGCACCTTCTGCACGACCGAGGTCGCATCCGGCAGCGGCGGGGTGAAGATCTCGTCCATGACGAGCTTCAGTCCGAGCTTCTCGAGGCCACCCTCACGCATCGGCTTGACGAAGCTGACGGGCGACGCGGTGTTGTCCATGATGATGCCGACCGTCTTCGCCGGCTTCCCGGTCGCCGTCCTCGCGAGCTCGAGCAGCGCCGGCAACGCGCCCTGCGCCTGCGCGCCCGCAGTGGGCGAGGTCTGGAACACGTACTTGAAGCCGCGCGCGGTGATCTGGTCGGAGTACGACAGCGTCAGCACCGGCAGCTCGGCGCGCTCGGTCACCTCGGTCACGGCGAGCGTGAAGGAGGAGAGCCATGCGCCGGTGGCGCCGATCACGTCGGTTTCCTGCGCGACCAGGCGCTGTGCGGCGTTCTTCGCCTTCTCCGCGGTGTCGCCGGCGTCGACGACGAGGAGCGCGAGCTTCGCGCCGCCGAGCGCCTTGATGCCGCCGGCCTTGTTGATCTCCTCGATCGCCATGTCGGCGCCCTTCTTCATCAGCTCGCCCTGGCGCGCCCAGGGCCCCGACAGCGGCGCGATCATCGCTACCCGTACGTCCTTCACCTGCGACCACGCCGGGGCCGCCGCCAGCGCGAATCCCGCGCCGGCAACCGCGGCGAGCAGGGCCTGAACCATCCTCCGTCGCTGAGTTCTCATTGCCGCTTCCTCCTTTTGGATAAGCCCCTTAGGGCCTGGTGACAAGCTTACATCCCGAGATAGGCGCGTTTCACCCGCTCGTCCGCGAGCAGGGTGTCGTGCCGGCCTTCGAGCACGAGCCGCCCGGACTCGAGCACGTAGCCATAGTCGCACGAACCGAGCGCCTCCGCGACGCGCTGCTCGACCAGCAGCACCGTGACCCCGGCCTGGCGGTGGATCTCCTCGATCCGGCCGAAGATCTGGTCGGCGAGCACCGGCGCGAGGCCCATCGAGGGCTCGTCGAGCATCAGCAGCCGCGGGGAGGACGCCAGCCCGCGCCCGATCGCGAGCATTTGCTGCTCGCCGCCCGAGAGCGTCCCCGCGGGCTGGTCGCGGCGCTCGTTCAGCACCGGGAACAGCGTGAAGATCTGCTCGAGGTTGCGTGCCCACTCGGCCCGCCCACGTTCAGGGACCGCGCCCATCTCCAGGTTCTCCAGCACGGTGAGGGTCTTGAACACCTGCCGGCCCTCGGGAACGTGCGCGATGCCGAGGTGCGCGCGCCTGGCCGCCGGCAGCGCGAGCAGGTCCTGGCCGTCGAAGGTGATCCGGCCCGCGAGCGGCGGCACCACGCCCGAGATCGCCTTGAACAGCGTGGTCTTGCCGGCGCCGTTCGGGCCGACGATCGCGACGAACTTCCCCTCGCCGACCGAGATCGAGACGTCGACGAGCGCCTTCAGGCCGCCGTAGGCGACGTTGAGCCCCTCAATGCTGAGCATTGGCCATCCACTTCTTGCCCAGGTAGGCCTCGATGACCTTCGGGTCGCGGGTGACTTCGTCGGGCTTGCCCCGCGCGAGCACGGCCCCGTGGTCGAGGACGACGAACCGGTCGGCGAGCCGGACCATGGCCTGCATCGTGTGCTCGATGATGACGATCGTCAGGCCCTCGGAGGCCAGCGAGTTGATGGTGGCGAGCAGGCGATCGATCTCCTGGCTGCCGAGCCCGGCGAGGGTCTCGTCGAGGAGCGCGACCTTCGGTCGCGAGGCGAGCGCGCGGGCGAGCTCCATCTCCCGCAGCTCGACCGTCGTCAGGCTGCTCGCGAGCGAATCGGCGCGTGCGGCGAGGCCGACGCGCGCGAGCGCCTGGCGCGCGGCCGCCACCGCCCGGTCGTCGTCGGCTTCCGCCACGAACGCCCCGACGAGCACGTTGTCGAGCACCGTCATGCGCGGGAACGGCCGCATGATCTGGAACGTCCGGCCGATGCCGAGGCGGCAGATCCGGTTCGGCTTGAGCCCGAGCAGGCGCTGGCCCTCGAACGTCACCTCGCCGGCGTCCGGCCGGATGAAGCCGTTGAGCAGATTGAACAGCGTGGTCTTGCCGGCGCCGTTCGGGCCGATGATCCCGAGCACTTCGCCCTTGCGCACCTCGAAGCTCACGTCCTGGACCGCGCGCAATCCACCGAAGGCGCGCGAGAGGTTCGACACGCGGAGGAGTACCTCGCCGGCCGGCGCACGCCGCGCCGCCGCGGCGATCGCGACCGGCCCGTCGACTTGCGGAGCGGCCGCGAGGGGCTTGCTGCGACGCGCGAGCCGGTCGCGGATCCGCGGCAGCACGCCCTCGGGGGCGAGCACCATCACGAGGACGATCGCGAGGCCGAACACCACGCCCTGGATGCCCGGGATCCGGTGGCCGAGCTCGGCGTGCAGGATCTCGGCGAGCGGAATCAGGATGAGCGACCCGATGACCGGCCCCCACAGCGTGGCGACGCCGCCGAACAGCGTGACGATGAGCGCCTGCGCCGAGGTCAGCATGCCGAACACCGTCACTGGCGTCACGATCAGCAGGACGACGGCGTAGAACCCGCCCGCGGCGGCGGCCATGGCGCCGGAGATCATGATGGCCTTGAGCTTCCAGGCGAGCGTGTCGATGCCCGCCGCCTCGGCCGCGGCCTCGTTCTGCTTGAGCGCGTTGAGCGACAGCCCGAAGCGGGAGCGCTCGACCCAGAGCGAGGCGAGCATCGCCAGCACCAGCAGCCCGAGCGCGAGCGCGACGTAGACCCGGTGGTCCGCGAACTGCATGAAGGCGGCCGGCGCCTCGCGCTTCATCGGCAGCGACACCTCCTGGTAGCCCAGCCACTCGAAGATGTAGAGGAGCGCAAGCGGATAGGCGAGCATCGCCAGCGCGAAGTAGTGCCCGCGCAGGCGGAACGTCGGGTAACCGATGACGACGCCTGCAATCACGCCGACCACCATCCCGATCGGGATGCCGATCCACGGCGTGATGTCGAACTTCACGAGCAGCAGCGTCACCGTGTACGCGCCGAGGCCGAAGAACGAGGCGTGGCCGAACGAGATCAGGCCGGAGTAGCCGCTGAACACGTTCCACGACAGGCCCATGACCGCCCAGACGAGAACCAGCGTCAGCATCAGCTGGTAGTACTGGTTCTGCACGAGGAGGCCGACGAGGAGGTACGCGGCCGCGAATGCCGCGATCCCGGCGAGCGGCTTCCCCCAGCCCTGTCGGAGCCCGCTCACGTCCGCTCCACGTTGCGCCCGAGCAGGCCTTCTGGCCGGATCAGGACGATCAGCAGGAAGACGACGAAGATCGCCGCATTCTGGAGCTGCACCGGCAGCACGAGGGTCGAGAGCTGCTGCACCAGCCCGATCGTCAACCCGCCCCAGAACGCGCCGACGATGCTGCCCATGCCGCCGAGCACGACGCCGGCGTACATGATGATCACGAAGTCGAGGCCGACGTACGGCTGGAACGGGTAGTAGGTCGCGACCAGGCCGCCCGCGACCGCGGTGATCGCGCAGCCGAGCGCGAAGGCGATGCTGTGCGCGCGATCGACGTCGATGCCCATGTAGGTCGCGGCCTCCGGGTTGTCGGCCGCCGCGCGGAGCGTCTTGCCGATCCTCGTCCGGCCGATGAACCGGTACAGCGCGACGGCGATCGCGACCGAGACCAGGAACGCGACGCTGCGCGCCTTGTTCAGGAATATCGAGACGTGGTCGCCGATGAACGGCCCGATCTCCCACGCGGTCGTCGAGAGCGGCGTGCGCACGGTCTGCGGCATCGAGCCGAAGAAGATGAGGCCGGCGTTGGCGAGGATCAGCGAGACGCCGAGCGTGAGGATGAGCTGCGGGTAATGGCCCTCGCCTTCGCTCCCCACGACCCGGATGCCCGTCACACGGGTGAGCAGATAGCGGTGCATCAGCAGGCCGGCGAAGTAGAGCACGACGCCGGCGATCAGGGCGCCGACGATCGGACCGATGTACGACCCGAGCATCACGCCCAGGTTGAGCCCGGTGAACGCGTAGAGCGTCGCGTACATGCCGAGCATCAGGAACTCGCCCTGCGCGAAGTTGATGACGCGCATGACGCCGAAGATCAGGCCGAGGCCGACGCACATCAGCGCGTAGATGCTGCCGACGAGGAGCCCGGCGGTGAGCACCTGCAGGACGTTCTCGAGGACGACGGCGAAGTCGTTCATGGCGCGGGCCGGAATCGCGGCAGGGTGATGCCTTCCCGTGTCTCGTCGAAGTCGATCACCACCGGCAACCCGACCCGGAGCCAGTCGTTCGCCAGGCCGACGACCTTCGCGGTCAGGCGCGGTCCTTCCTCGAACTCGACCTGCACGACGTTGTACGGAATCTCGGCGGCGAACGCCGGAAACCACTCCTTGTGCACGACGGTCCAGGTTGAGACCGTTCCGCGGCCGCTCGCCGCGCGCCACTCGAGCCGGTCCGCGAAGCAGAACGGGCACACCGGCCCCGGCGGCAAATGGGGCTTGCCGCAAGCGGCGCAGTACGGCAGGACGAGCTCGCCCTCTCGCAGCGCATCCCAGAACGGCTGGTTGTCGGGCGTGATCCGCGGCAATGGCTTCGTGTGCTCGCTCATCGTGAGCTCCGGAATATCACCGAGTCGCCCCACGCGGTTCCCCACTGCAGATGGCGCGCGTTCGCGATCTGGCGTTCGCCCGCCGCGCCGCGCAGCTGCCGCACGATCTCGAGGATCGAGTTCCAGCCGCCGACGTGCGCCTCCGATAGCAGCCCGCCCGAAGTGTTCATCGGCAGCTCGCCGCCGAGCTCGATTCGCCCGTTCTGCACCCAGCTTGCGGCCTCGCCCGGTCCGCAGAAGCCGAAGCGCTCGAGCACGAACAGCACGACCGGAGAGAACGCGTCGTAGGTATAGAGGCCGGCGACGTCCTTGCGGTCGATCCCCGCCATCCGATAGACCGCGAGATCGCGCTCGTCCGGTCGCGACCGCATCGCCGGCTGCTGGTTGATGCCCAGGCCGCGCGGCGCGAAGATGAACTCGTCGCGGCCCGACCGCATGCCCTGCATTCCGGCGATGTATACCGGAGCCTGCTTCAGGTCGCGTGCGCGCTCGGCGGAAGCCACGAGCACGACGGCGGCACCGTCGGTGATGAGACAGCAGTCGTAGAGCCGCAGCGGGTCCACGACCATGCGCGAGGCCTGGTGCTCGGCGAGCGTCAGCGGCTTTTTCATCACTGCGTGCGGGCTCTTCAGCGCGTGCTTGCGGAACGCGATCGGCACCGCGGCGAGCTCGGCGCTCGTCGCACCGTAGAGCGCCATGTAGCGCTGCATCGCCAGCGCCGCGCCGCCGGCCGGCGCCGTGAGCCCGTAAGGCGGGGATTCGCCGTGCGTCCCGCCGTCCTCGCGCGTGCCCTCGGCATCGCCCGGGCCGCCGAGGATCTGCCGCTCGCGGGTGAAGCTGATCGCCGTCACGCACGCGACGACGTTCGCGAGGCCGCAGGCGACCGCCATCGCCGCCTGCTGGATTGCGCTCGTGACGAACCGGCCGTGCAGCCACGTCTGGCTGACCCAGCGGAGGTCGAGCCCGTACGTCTCCGCGACGCGGTCGTAGTCGACGCCGAGCGGCCAGCCGAGGTGGATCGCGACGCCGTCGACGTCGGCGCGCGTGAGGCCGGCGTCGTCCAGCGCGGCTTTCAGCGCGTTCGCCCCGAGTCTGAGCTGGCTGTCGGGCAGGAAGCGGCCGAACTCGCTCTGCCCGATGCCGACGATCGCCGTCTGGTCGCGGATGGAGTAGGCCATGCGCTCAACCGTTGGGGCGCAACAGAATCCGACCGGCCGCACGTCCGGCTTCGACCAGCGCGTGCGCCTCGCCGGCTTCTTCGAGCGGCAGCGACCGGCCGACGATCGCCTTCACCTGCCCCCGCTTCATCAGCGCGAGCACGTCCTCGAGCTGATTGCGCGAGGTGCTGGTGACCGAGAACATCGACTGGTTCTTGAGGAAGAGCTGCGCCGGATTGAAGGGCACGAACTGGCTGGTGAGCTGCCCGATCAGGATCCAGCGCCCGGCGACGCCGAGGCTTCTGCGCATCGGCTCGAAGAGGGGCGTGCCGACGTTGTCGATCAGCACATCGACGCCGCGGCCGTCGGTGAGCTTCTTCACTTCGGGCGAGAAGTCCTCCCCGCGCGCGTGGACGACGACGTGGTGCGCGCCCATCCTCCGGATGAGATCGGCCTTGTCCGGAGAGGTCGTCTGCGCGATCACGTAGGCGCCCGCGAGGCGCGCGAGCTGCACCGCGTGCACGCCGAGCCCGCCTCCCGCGCCGGTGACGAGCGCGATCTCGCCCATCTGCAGTCTGCCAACGTCGCGCACGCCGTTGAGGAGGGTCCCGATCGCGCACGCCGCGATCGAGGCTTCGGCGAGCGGCACACCCTCGGGAACGAGCGCGACGTTGTCGTCGCCGACCGCCACGTAGCTGGCGTACCCGCCGACCAGACCCCAGTCGCCGAGGAACTTCCGGTCGGGGCACAGCGTCTCGCGACCGCTGCGGCAGAACCGGCACGCGCCGCAGATGTAATAGCGCTGCGCGGTCGCCACTTGATCGCCCGCTTTGAAGCGGGACACGTCGCGCCCGACTTCGACGACAGTGCCGGAGATCTCGTGCCCCAGAACGCACGGCAGCTTGACCCCGGCCTTGAGCGTGCCGTTGCGCGTCAGCACGTCGTGAAAGCAGACGCCGCAGGCTTCGACCTTGATCACCACGTCTCGCGGCCCCGCCACCGGCTCGGGAATCTGCTCGAGCTTCATCGCATCGAGCCCGCCGGGCTGTCGCACCACCATTGCTTTCATTTCGATTCCTGAATGAACTTCACCAGCGTGACTTCGGGCGTGACCGGGTCGAAGCGCGCCCGCACGCGCAGGCCCGACCTGATCTGCTCCCGCGGAACGCCGACGAGGTTGCTGAACAGCCGCACCCCGTCGTCAAGCCGGACCTGCACGACGTCGTACGGGACCTCGTGCTCGAAGCCCGGCCAGTAGGCCTTGTGGAAGGTGCAGAAGGACTCGACAACGCCGGCGCCGGAAGTCGCCACCCACTCGCTCCGCTCGCCGCGGCACTGCGCACAGTACCGCGCGGCCGGAAAGCGGTGGCGGCCGCAGTCGAGGCAGCGCTGCAGCATCAGCACCCCGCGCTTCGCGCCGTCCCGGAACGGGCGGTTCGCGGCGTCATCCGGCGGCAACGGCTTCGCGTACTCGCTCATCGGCGGTCTTTCCCGTAGATCATCGACGTGATCACCGGCGCTGCGGTCATGTACTGCACGAGCTCGGCGCCCGCGACCTGGCGCGCGCCGCATTCGCCCCGCAGCTGGCGCACCGCCTCCACGTTGAGCGCCCAGCCCTGCATGTACGACTCGGAGAGATGGCCCCCGCTCGTGTTCGTCGGCAACGCGCCGCCGAGCTGGAGTTTGCCGTCGGCGACCCACGCCCCGCTCTCGCCGACCGGGCAGAACCCGAACCCCTCGAGGGAGAACAGCACCGTCGGCGTGAAGTTGTCGTAGATCATCAACGCGTCCACGTCGCCGGGGCCGACGCCCGCCATCGCGTAGACATCGGCGGCGACCAGCCGCATCGGCCGGCGCCAGAAATCGTCGGGCGGGAAGGTCGAGCCGGCGAGCTCCGACGCCTGCGCGAAGCCGCGGATGTACACCGGCGGCCGGCGCAGATCACGCGCCCGCTCCGCCGTGGTGAGGATCATCGCGACGCCGCCGTCGTTGATCAGGCAGTAGTCGAGAAGGCGAAGCGGCTCGCAGATGAACCGCGCCGCGAGATAGTCCTCGATCGTGAACGGCGTGCGCATGACGGCGTTCGGGTTGAGGCTCGCGTGCCTGCGGAACGCCATCGCGACGGCGCCGAGCTGCTCCGGCTTGGTGCCGTACTGCTCCATGTGCCGGCGCATCATCAGCGCGTGGAATGCTCCGGGCGAGGTCATGCCGTAGGGGAACCACAGCCCCGCGCCTCCGCTGCCGTACGCGTCGGACGCGCCGCCATAGTGATCGCCGGCCGAGCGGCCGTTGTTGCCGTACACGAGCGCGACGGTCTCCGCCATCCCGGCGGCGATCACCGCGATCGCGGTCTGGATGCAGATCCCCGAGAACCGGCCCTGCCCGGGAGTGATCGTCGTGTAGCGCGGGTTCAGGCCGGTGACCTCGCCGAAGCGCTGGTAATCGGGAATGCGGTTGACGATGAGGCCGTCGATGTCCTCGAAGCCGAGGCCGCAGTCGGCGAGCGCTTCCTTGAGCGCCCAGACGCCGAGATCGTACGCGTCGTGCTCGGGCAGCTTGCCGTAGCGCGTCGTGCCGACACCCGCGACCGCCACGCGCCCCGAGAGCTCCTTGCTCGGCATGTCCTCGGGCCCTCCGCGCTCAGCCGTCGAATCTCGGCTCGGGCAGCCCGCGCACGCCGACGTCGAGCGCGAACACGCCGCCCGCATGGGGCTGGGCCGCGAGCGCTTCGCCCGCGAGATCCATGCGCGCGCTGGTCACGTACAGCGTCGCTAAGTCCGGTCCGCCGAAC
>Ga0209853_1000318_pt1 | contig 13444 bp, 12 predicted proteins | sample GWRWS1_30_40_FD_187224 | JGI IMG/M metagenome (GOLD analysis project Ga0209853, IMG submission 187224) | Riverbed sediment microbial communities from areas with vegetation nearby in Columbia River, Washington, USA - GW-RW S1_30_40 (SPAdes)... | ecosystem: Environmental > Aquatic > Freshwater >...
GATCAGGATCCCCAGCGTCCCGCCGGCGGTGATTGTGCCCGCGGAAAGCTGGCCGTCGTACCCGGTCTTGACCATGATCGGCGCGGCCATGATGCCGAGCACCGTCACCGCTGCGCCGACGATGCCGGTCGCCATCGCGAACACGGTCGCGGTCAGGATCACGACCAGGAACAGCGCCCCGCGCACTGGCGCGAGCAGGATGCGAAACGCGCTGAACAATCGCTCCATCAGCCCCGCCTGCTCGACGATGAAGCCCATGAAGATGAAGAGCGGCACCGCCGCCAGCAGCTCCTCCTTCATCATGCCGATGGTCTGGAAGTAGGCGAGGTCGAAGACCGTATGCCCGCCGAGGCCGAAGTACCCGAAGGCGAACGCGAGGAACAGCAGCGTGAAGCTGATCGGGAAGCCGATGAAGATGGCCCCGATCATCACGATCAGCATGATCAGGCCGAGGAGCGCGGTGCCGCTCATCTCAGATCTCCAGCTTTTCCTTGTGCTCGAGCTCGATGCCGGTGCGCGCCGCCCAGACGCTCTTGATCGTCTCCGACACGCCCTGGATCAGCAGCAGCAGGGTCGCGAGCGGCACCACCATCTTGAACGGCCACAGGATCGGCCGCCATGGCGTCTGCTCCGAGGTCTCGCCGATCGTGAATGCGTACCAGCCCTCCTGGGCGCCGATGACGAAGAAGACGACGAGCGACGGAAAGAAGAACACGAGGTAGGCAATCGAGTCGATCATGCCCTTGGTGCGGACCGACCACCGCTCGAAGAAGAAGTCGGTGCGGATGTGGGCGCCCTTGTGCAGCGCATATGCGGCGCCGAGCATGAAGAGCGTCCCATAGAGCATGTAGGTCACGTCGAACGACCAGATCGTCGGGGCGCTGAAGAGGTAGCGCGAGAAGACCTCGTAGCTCACCGCGAGCACGAGCGGCACGCTGAGCCAGGAGATCCAAGTGCCGGTCGTGTCGGTGAACTTGTCGATCACCCGGACGAGCGCGATGAGGTTTGGCGAAGGCTCGGCCATGCGAGTTCCCCGGGTCTCGGTCTCTCGTGGGCTGGGGCAAAAAACCGGCCCGCCGCTCGCGCGGCGGGCCAACGCATCGTCTAAGCGGCGCCGGGTTGGATCCCCGCCTTCGCGGGGATGACCGTCGCTAGCGCAACGTCACTTCTTCGCCGCGGCCGCCTTCGCAACGCCGCCCGCGCCCTTCTCGGGGAAGTAGTAGTTCGCCACGAACGAGTACGGCGGGAACATGAGCCGCTTCGCCGGCACCACGAGGCTCGCGTAGGCGCGCTGCGAGTCGTGGACCTTCTTGAAGAACGGGTTTTTCGCCGCTTCCTCAGCGGCGATCACGTCCCAGGTCTTCAGGAACTCGATCAGGATGTCGGGCGGGGTGCGCAGGATCTGCACGTTGTGCTTCTCCTGCAGCTCCTTGATCGCGTCGGCGTTCTGCCGCTGCCACCTCGCCCACCAGCGATAGAACGTTTCCGTCGCGGCCGACTTGATGATCTCCTGATGCACCGGCGAGAGCGCCTTCCAGACATCGCCGTTGATCAGCAGCTCGGCGATCGTCACGTTCTCGTGCACCCCGGGCGTGTAGTGGTACTTCCAGACGTTGTGGAAGCCGAGGCGCAGGTCCTCGACGCCGCCGACCCACTCGGCGCAGTCGATCACGCCGCGCTGCGCCGACGGGATGATCTCGCCCCCGGGCATGTTGACCGTCTGCATCCCCATGCGCTGCCAGATCTCGGCGGCCATGCCGGTCTGGCGGCATTTCATGCCTTTGAAGTCGGCGAGGTTCTTGATCGGTCGCTTGAACCAGCCGAACGCCTGCGGGCCGGCGGGCAGGATGGGCAGCACCACCACGTTGAGCTTCAGCTCCTTCTGGTAGAACTCCTGGTAGAGCTCCAGGCCGCCGCCCTCGAACATCCACCCCATCGCGTCGATGTAGTCCATGCCGAACGTGCCGCCCGGGCCGCCGGTGAAGAGGATCGCGGTCTTGTTCTTGCCGACCCAGTACCCCGCCCAGGCGTGGGCGCCGTCGAGCACCTTCTTGTGGGTCGCGTCGAGCACCTCGAACGCCGGGACGACCTGGCCGGCCGGCATGGTCTCGATCTTGAGCGAGCCGCCGGAGAGCTTGCTCACCCGGTCGGCGAAGAAGGTGAAGTTCTCGTAGAGCGTGAGCGACGCGGGCCAGGTGGCCTGCATCTTCAGGTTCACGGTCTGCTGCTGCGCCAGGGTCGGTGCCGCGGCGAGTGCGAGCGCGGCGAACGCTCCCAGCGACGCGCAGACGCGCGACCAGGTTGGACGGATCATGGCCTTCCTCCTCAGTGGACTAAAATCGTGTTCCGCCCCCGCACCGCCGTGTGGCGAAGCCGCCTGCCGGCCGTTGCTCCCGGCAGCCGTGCCTCGCGAAGCCTCCTCGCTTCGCGACGCCCAGGGCCGCCACGCGAGGCGCGTCCGGGGCGCGGACGAACGCGGCAAGTAAGCCCGACTTCCCGCGCAGTGTCAACTCCATCCCGGCGCGCTTCGAGCGCGTCAGGACGGCGTCAGGATCCGGTCCACGCCGCGCATGCCGCGCGCACCACGTCGGGGAGCGAGCCGCGCTTCTCCAGCACCTCGCGGAGCGTCCGCGCGTCGTTGGCACGCGCCGCCGCCGCCTTGAGGAGCGCGGCAACCGCCTCGCCGCCGCCGAGCCGTTCGGCGCGCGGCAGGCACCGGGTCAGCGTCGCGACGATCTCGTCGCCGAGCGGAACGTGCTCGCGCGTGAGGGGATCGACGACCGTCGCGCCGAAACCGAACCGGCAGGCCTGGAACCGGTTGTAGCTGTAGACCTGGTACAGGCTCGGATGCGGGCTCCACGCGAGGTCGTCGCGCAGGCTCGCAGCGAGGGCCTGGGCGTAGGCCGCGAGCTCCGCGGCGCGCGCGACGGTGAGCGGCGTGTCGCACACCCGGATCTCGATCGTGCCGTACTCGGGCTTCGGCCGGATGTCCCAGTAGAAGTCCTTCATGCTCTCGACGATCCCGAACCCGCGCATCTCGCCGAAATAGATCTCGAACTCCTCCCAGTCGCGCACGAACGGCATGCAGCCGGCGAGCGGAAAGGCGTTCACGACGTTGAGCCGCGACGAGTCGAACTGGGTGTCCGCGCCGAGCGAGAACGGCGACGAGGCCGACAGCGCGATGAAGTGCGGCATGTAGCGCGCGAGCCCGTGGGTGAGCCGCACCGCCTCGTCGCCCGAGCGCACGCCGACGTGGATGTGCTGCCCGAAGACGGTGAACTGCTTGGCGAGGTAGCCGTAGAGCTCGGAGACGCGCTGGAAGCGCGGCGTGTCGTAGATGCGCCGCTCGCTCCACTTCTGGAACGGATGCGTGCCGCCGCCCGCGACCCCGAGGTTGAGCTTCGCCGCGGCGTCGCCGAGCACCTGCCGGATCGCGTCGAGCTCGGCGCGCACCTGGGCGTAGCCGCCGCAGACCGAGGTGCAGACCTCGATCATGCTCTCCGTGATCTCCGGCTTGATCTCCCCCGGGTGCTTCGCTTTCGCGACCGCGGCGAGGAGATCGGACGCGCCGCGCGTCAGGTTGTAGTCGCGCGTGTTCACGAGCTGCAGCTCGAGCTCGACGCCGAGCGTCAGCGGCTCCGAGGTCTTGAATTCGAGCATGCGTTCCTCCGGATCCCCGCGCGTCAACCCTGCTCCGCGCCCGCCTCGCCCGCCCGCCGGATGGCGAACTGGGTCGCGATCGGCCCCACCAGCTCGAGGATCACGACCCCGGCGAGGACCACGGACGCGACGGCCGCGCGGATCTCAGGGTAGAGCGTCGCGGTCTCGTGCACCAGCACCACGGCCAGCCCCGACATCGGCATGAGCGCGAGCGCGACGAGCCCCGCCTGGCGCAGCTTCAGTCCCGCGAGCGGCGCGAGCGCCAGCACGCCCAGCGCCTTCCCGGCGAAGCGGGCCAGCACGAACGCCAGCCCGGCCGCGCCCGCGGTCGCCACCAGGCCGAGGTCGAGGCGCGCACCGGTGATCACGAACAGGATGACGTAGAACAGCTGGCCGGCGTCGCCGAAGTCCACGACGATGAAGCGGTGCGCGCGGTCGGCGTTGCGCACCATTGCGCCCATCGCGAGCAGCGCGAGCAGCACCGAGAGCTTCAGCGCGACCGCCGCGCCGACGGTGAGGACGACCACCGCGATCACGACGATGAACTGGCGGCCGGCGTGCTTGCCGACGAGCTGCGCGAGCTTCAGGGTGGCCTGCGCCGCGGCGAGCGCGAGGACGAGCGAGCCAGCGATGAGGTAGAGCGGTTGCACGAGCATCGTCACCCACCCGCCCCGATACTCGAGGTGGAGCCAGGGGATGAGGACCGTGAGCGCGAGGAACGCGATCACGCTGTTGATCGCGGTGAGAATCAGCGCGCGCTCGGTCACCTGGCCCTCGGCGTGGAGATCGGCGGCGACGCGGATCAGCACCGCGGGCGAGGTGGACATGGCGATCGCCGCGGCAACCGCGGCGACCAGCGCCGCCTGGCCGAAGTAGTAGTTGAGGACGAAGAAGACGAGCACCCCCGCGAGCAGCGCCTCGGCGACCCCCATGAGCGCGAGCGAGGGCGAGCGCCGCAGCCACGCCAGGTCGAGCCGCTGGCCGAGCTCGAAGAGCACCAGGCCGAGCGCGAGATCCGCGAACACCGTGAGCTCGTCGAGGAGCGGCTGGCCGATCAGCGCCAGGCCGCTCGGCCCGAGGACGAGGCCGGTGGCCGCGTAGCCGGTGATCCGCGGGAGGCGCAGCAGCCGCTGCACCGCCTCCCCGCCGGCGACGCCGACGGCCAGCAGGACGCCGACCCAGATCATCTGGTTGATGAGCGGCGGCCACTGTGGCAGGAAGGCGAGATTGTCCATCGTTGGCGTGGTGGTTCGCCCGGCGTTTCGAGCCGCCGCCTGCAGCGGGTAAGGCTCTGAGCGCCCGCCCGAGGGCGGGGTTCCGGCACGGGGCGCCGCTCAGCCGGCGCCGCGCACGACGATCATATGCACCCGGGACGGCCCGTGCGCGCCGATCACTACAGCGCCTTCACGATGTCCTCGACCACCTTCTTCGCGTCACCGAAGACCATCATCGTCCGGTCCATGTAGAAGAGCGGGTTGTCGAGGCCGGCGTAACCGGCCGCCATCGACCGCTTGTTCACGAGCACCGTGCGCGCCTTGTGCGCCTCGAGGATCGGCATGCCGTAGATCGGGCTCCCGGGCTGCTCGGCGAGCGGGTTGACCACGTCGTTCGCGCCGAGCACGAACGCGACGTCGGTCGTGCCGAAGTCGCTGTTGATGTCCTCCATCTCGACCACCTGGTCGTACGGCACCTCGGCCTCCGCGAGCAGGACGTTCATGTGCCCCGGCATGCGGCCGGCGACCGGGTGAATGGCGTAGCGCACGTTCACGCCCTTGTGGATGAGCTTCTCCACCATCTCCGCCACTGCGTGCTGCGCGCGCGCCACCGCGAGCCCGTAGCCGGGGATGACGATCACGCTCTCGGCGTTGCCGAGCAGGAACGCGACATCGTCGGCGGAGCCGGACTTGACCTGCTTGTCGCCGGTGCCGGCGGCCACCTGGCCTTCCGCGCCCCCGAACCCGCCCAGGATCACGCTGAAGAACGAGCGGTTCATCGCGCGGCACATGATGTACGACAGGATCGCGCCCGACGAGCCGACAAGCGAGCCGGCGACGATGAGCATCGAGTTGCCGAGCGAGAAGCCGATGCCCGCCGCCGCCCACCCGGAGTAGCTGTTCAGCATCGAGATGACGACCGGCATGTCCGCGCCGCCGATCGGGATGATGATCAGCACGCCGAGCACGAACGCGATCGCCGCCATGACGAGGAACGGCGGCCACTGGGCCTCCCGGGGCGCGAGGAAGAACGCGACGCCGAAGCCGATCATCACCAGGGCGAGGATGAGGTTGAGCAGGTGCTGGCCCTTGAACACGACCGGCGCGCTCGAGAACAGGCGAAAGTGCTTGCCCAGGCCCGCGAGCTTGCCGAACGCGATCACGCTGCCCGAGAAGGTGAGCGCGCCGACGAACGTACCGATGAAGAGCTCGAGCCGGTTGCCGGTGGGGATCGGGTCGGGCAGGTCGAACGCCGTGGGGTTGTTGACGATCGCGATGGCGATGAGCACCGCGGCCATGCCGACGAGTGAGTGCATCGCCGCGACGAGCTCCGGCATCTGCGTCATCTGCACCCGGCGCGCGACCACCGCGCCGATCGTGCCGCCGGCGAGGATCGCGAGCAGGAGCAGGTCGTAGCGCTCGGCGAGCGTGAGCGTCGTGAGCACCGCGATCGCCATCCCGACCATCCCGAAGAGGTTCCCCCGGCGCGCCGACTCGGGGTGCGACAGCCCCTTCAGCGCGAGGATGAAGAGCACGCTCGCGGCGAGGTACCAAAGCGCGACCTGGTTGGCCGACATCAAGACGCCTTCCAAACAGGTCGAGATCCGGCCGGCCGCCCGTCGCGCCTCACCCGGCACCGCCCTTCTTCTCCTTGCGCTTGAACATCTCCAGCATCCGCTGCGTGACGAGGAACCCGCCGAACGTGTTGATCGCCACCAGCCCCACCGCGACCGCGCCCAGGATCGACCCGAAGTCGAGGCTGCGCGGGCCCGCCGCGAGGATCGCCCCGACCATGATCACCGAGCTGATGGCGTTGGTGACGCTCATGAGCGGCGTGTGCAGCGCCGGCGTCACGTTCCACACCACGTGGTAGCCGACGAACACCGCCAGCACGAACACCGTGAGGTTGACGACGGTCGGGTCGAGGGTTCCGGTCATGCGGCTTCCTCCCAATTCGCTCGCGCTAGCCCTTCTTCACCACCGTCCCGTCGATGCAGACCAGGCTGCCTTCGATGATCTCGTCCGCGCGGTCGAGCTTCAGCTCGCCCGACTTCGGGTCGACGAGGAGGTTGACGAAGTTCAGCACGTTCCGCGCGTACAGCGCGCTCGCGTCGGCGGCGAGCATCGCCGCGAGGTTGGTGTGGCCGACGATCCTCACGTCGTGCTTGACGACCACCCGGTCCGGCTCGGAGAGCGGGCAGTTGCCGCCCTGCTCCACCGCGAGGTCGACGATGACCGAGCCCGGCTTCATGCCGCGCACCGTCTCCTCGCGCACCAGCACCGGCGCCGGCCGGCCCGGGATCAGCGCGGTGGTGATGATGATGTCCGCGGCCTTCGAGCGCTCGTCGATCAGCGCCGCCTGGCGGCGCTTGTAGTCCTCGCTCATCTCGCGGGCATACCCGCCGGCGGTCTCCGCCTGCCGCTTCTCCGCCTCGGAGACCGGCACCTCGACGAACTTCGCGCCGAGCGACTCGACCTGCTCCTTCACCGCCGGGCGGACGTCGAACGCCTCGATCACCGCGCCCAGGCGCTTCGCCGTCGCGATCGCCTGCAGCCCGGCCACGCCCGCGCCAAGCACCAGCACGCGCGCCGCCTTCACCGTGCCGGCGGCGGTCATCAGCATCGGCATGAACCGGCCGTACTCGTCGGCGGCGACGACGACGGCTTTGTAGCCGGCGATGTTCGCCTGCGAGGACAGGACGTCCATCGCCTGCGCGCGGGTGATCCGCGGCAGCCATTCCAGCGCGAACCCGGCCACGCCGGTCCGCGCGAGGGCCTCGACGCCCGCCGCCTCGTACGGGTTGAGCAGGCCGACGAGGATCGAGCTCCGCCGGAGAGCCGCGAGCTCGGACGCGTCGGGGCCGCGCACCTTCAGGACGATGTCGGACTGCGAGTAGACGTCCGCGGCCGACGCGGCGATCGTCGCGCCCGCCGCCTGGAACTCGGCATCGCGAACGGCTGCGCGCACGCCCGCGCCCGCCTGCACCACGAGCGAGTGCTTGCCGCCGGCGGCGAGCTTCTTGACCGTCTCCGGAGTCGCGGCGACGCGCGCCTCGCCCGGACGGATCTCGGCAGGAACGCCGAAGCGCATGGCAAGTCCCCTGTGTCGCTGTCCGGCGCGCTTTGCGTGTCGTTGTTGCGGCCCGGCAGCCGGCGGCGATGATACCTCAGCCGCCCCGCGCGGCGAACGGCGCGCGGCGCGATCGCGGCGGGTCAGCCGGGAAGATCGGAGGCCATGAGCTCGGGCGTGCTGCCGTCCTCGGCGTTGGCGAAGTTCAGCTCGATCTTGATGCCGTTCGGGTCGAAGAGGAACAGCTGGTAGAGCCCCTGGTCGCTCACCTGCCGCTCCTTGAAGTCGGCGCGCTGGCGCTTCAGGTGGTCCATCGTCTCGCGCAGCCCCGTGGCGCGGAACGCGATGTGATCGATCACGCCGCTGCCGCTCGTCGCCTGCGACTCCTGCCCGATGTAGCGCTTGCGGTTCTCGCTCACGGCGGCGCCGCCCTCGGTGATGTGGATCACGTCGCGGTCGCCGAGGTAGAGCCAGCACACCGGGAACTTGAAGTCCGGGTGCCAGCCTTCCTCGAAGCCGAGCACGCGCACGTACCAGTCGCGAGTGGCGGCGATGTCGGTGGTCTGCACCAGGAAGTGCTCGATGTGGCTGAGCGGCATGGTGATCTCCCGTGTCCTTCAGCGCGGCGTCGCCTCGCCGCCTTCGACGATGACGTTCTCCACCACGCCGGCGCCGCCGCGACGGAACGACGCCGCTTCCTGGTACTCCTTCGACTCGAAGCAGGCGACCGCCTGCTCGAACGTCGGGAACTCGATCACGACGAAGCGGTGGAACGTCTCCGGACCCTCCATGATGCGGTATTTCCCGCCGCGCGCGAGCACCTTGCCGCCGTGGCGGGCGAAGATGGCGGGCAGCGGGTCGGTGTACTTCTTGTACTCGACCGGATCGGTGATCTTCGAGCGGGCAACCCAGTAGGCGGGCATCGGTTGGCTCCTTCCGATTTGTATGATATTCCAGCGAACGCTACGACAAGGAGTCCCCCGGAATGAACCCCACCGTCGGCGTGATCGGGCTCGGCATCATGGGCTCGGCGATGGCCGCCAACCTCGTGAAGAGCGGCTTCAAAGTCGTCGGCCACGACGTGGCGACCCAGGCGCGACGGGCCCATGCCCGCGCCGGCGGCGTGGTCGCGCGCTCGAACGCCGACGTCGCCCGCCGGGCGCCGATCGTGATCACCTCGCTGCCGTCGGTCGCGGCGCTGGAATCGGTCGCCGCCGAGATCGCGGCGGCGCGCCGCCGCGGGCTGATCGTCGTCGAGACGAGCACGCTGCCGATCGAGGCGAAGCAGGCGGCGCGCGAGGTCCTCGCCCGCGCCGGAACGACGCTCCTCGACTGTCCGCTGAGCGGCACGGGCGCGCAGGCGCGGGCGAAGGACCTCCTCGTGTACGCGAGCGGCCCGCGCGCCGCATACGCCGTCTGCAAGGAGGTTTTCCGGGGCTTCTCGCGCGGGCACCATTACGTCGGCGGTTTCGGCGCCGGCTCGAAGATGAAGTACGTCGCCAATCTGCTCGTCGCCATTCACAACGTCGCCGCCGCCGAAGCCTTCACGCTGGCGCGCAAGGCGGGGCTCGACCCGGCGCTCGTCCTCAAGGTCGTCGGCGACGGCGCCGGCGCCTCGCGCATGTTCCAGGTTCGCGGCCCGATGATGGTGGCGGAGGACTACACCGATGCGACCATGAAGATCGAGGTCTGGCAGAAGGACATGCACATCATCGGCGAGTTCGCGACCAAGCTGGGTTGCCCGACGCCGCTCTTCGCGACCTCCGCGCCGATCTATACCGCAGCGATGGCCTCGGGGCACGCGAAGCACGACACCGCCGCGGTGTGCGCGGTGCTCGGGGAGATGGCCGGGCTCAAGAAGGCCCGGCGCCGGCGCTGATCGCCGGGCACGGCCGGCTGGCGCCTGGCCGCCGTACTGCCCCCTCCGGGGACCCGCCATTCGGAGTACGCGGTCGCCCGGATGAAGGATCCGTGCTCCCTTGGGGCCTGGCCATCTTCAGCGGCCGCGCGGTCGACTGACTGTAGACACCAACGATCCCCCGCCCAGAAACGGGTGTGGCTGCCTGATTGCTTGCGAGGCTCAGCCAGTGAGCCATCGACGAGCGCAGCATGGAACCCTCCAGATGAAGCGGATCAGCCAGCTTGCGCCGCATGATGAAAGGCCCCGAGAGCGTGCTCGCGCAGCCAAGCCGCCAAGAGAAGCGCAGCAGGTGACCGGGACGAAGGCGTTGGTGCCTTCCGAGCGGATCGCCAACGCGATTCTGCTGATCCGTGGGCACAAGGTCATGCTGGATTCCGACCTTGCCGCACTCTACGGCGCCACCACCAAGCGGCTCAACGAGCAGGTGCGCCGCAACCCCGAGCGGTTCCCGGGGGACTTCACGTTCCGGCTCGCGCGAGAAGAATGGGACGCTTTAAGGTCGCAATTTGCGACCTTAAAGATCGGACGGGGGCAGCACCGCAAGTACTTGCCTTACGCCTTCACCGAGCACGGCGCTCTCATGGCCGCGAACGTCCTAAACTCGGCGCGCGCAATCGAGGTAAGCGTTTTCGTCGTCCGCGCTTTCGTGCGGCTACGCGAAGTGCTCGCCACTCACAAGGAGCTGGCGAAGAAACTCGAACAACTGGAGAAGAAGACCGAAGCCCTTGCGCTCAAGCACGATCAGCTCGCCGCCAACACCCACGCGCAGTTCCGCGAAGTGATCGAGGCACTGCGCGCGCTCATGACGCAACCCGAACCGAAGAAACGACCGATCGGGTTCGTCACGCCCGAAGATAAGAAGCGCGCTTAGCTGTGAGTCAGCCGCGGCTATGCCGCGTCCAGGCGACCGAGCGCTCGGCGAGCTCGAACCCACCCTGCACGACGAGCGCGAGCACCGCCGCGGGCACCGCGCCAGCAACGAGCAGCGCGTTGTCGTTCAGGGCGAGGCCCTGCACGATCCGCTCCCCGTAGCCGCCGGCGCCGATGAACGCCGCGATGGTCGCGGTGCCGACGTTAATGACCGCTGAGGTCTTCACGCCGGCGAGGATCGTCGGCGCCGCCAGCGGCAGCTCGATCGCGAGCAGGCGGTCGCGCGCAGAGAGCCCCAGCGCGAGCGCGGCCTGGCGCATCCCCGGCCGGATGCCCTCGAGCCCCGTGTGGGTGTTGCGCACGATCGGCAGCAGCGCGTACAAGAACAGCGCGACGAGCGCCGGCACCGTCCCGATGCGATTGAGCGCCGCGATCAGGAACGCCAACAGCGCGAGCGCCGGCACCGTCTGGATCACGCCGACCGCCGCCAGGATCGGCTGACCCGCGGCGCGGACCTTGAACGCGAGCACACCGAGCGGCACGCCGATCGCGATCGCTGCCGCGAGCGACACCGCGACCAGAAGCAGGTGCTCGCGCGTCAGCTTGCCGAGGTCCGGCCCGAGCAGCGCGCTCCAGTAGCCGCGCGGCGGCGTCGTGCTCGATTCCCCGAAGAACAGCTCCGCCGCCTGGGCGAACGTCCTGCCCTCGAGCTCGGCGGCGGCATTCATCTGGATCATGTGCCGCGCGTCGATCTTTCCCTCGAGGCCAGCGAGCGCACGCCAGCCGTCCGGAAACCGCGCGGGCAAGTCGCGACGATAGAACAGCACCGCGTCGTACTTCGGGAAGAACCCGCGGTCATCCTCGAGCACCCGCAGCTTGAAGCGCTCGATCTTGGCGTCGGTCGAGTAGATGTCCATCACGTCGATGCGCCCCGCGGCGATCGCCTCGTAGGCGAGGCCGTGATCGAGCCCGGTCGGCGTCGGATGAGAGAGCACGTAAGCGCGTTTCAGGCCCGGCCAGCCGTCGGCGCGCCCGATGAACTCCTGCGACAGCCCGAGCTTCAGCGCCGGATGGCGCGCGAGATCGGAGATCGTCCGGATCCCGAGCTTCGCTGCCTGATCCTCCCGCATTGCAAGGGCGTAGGTGTTGTTGAAGCCGAGCGGCACGCCGACCGCAAGCCCGATCGGCGCGAGCCGCTCGTTCAGCTCGGCGATCGACGGGTTGCGCTCGAGCTTGAGCACCTCGCGCGCGATCGTTCCCGTGTACTCGGGATAGACGTCGATCGACCCCGCCTTCAGCGCGGAGACGAGGATGCCGGTGTTGCCGAGCCCGGCTTTGTGCTCCGCCTTCGCGCCGGCGCGCACGGCCGTCTCGCGCAGGATCTCGCCGAGGATGTACGACTCGGTGAAGCGCTTCGAGCCGACCGCCAGGACGGCGTCTTGCGCGTGGGCGGCGCCTACCAGGGCGCACGCGGCGAGCGCCACGCGCAACGCGGTCATGCGGCGGCGTGCAGCGGCACCTCGCCGCCGAGGAGCTGCAGCTCGGCGAGGCGCGCGTAGAGCCCGCCCTGCCGCACCAGCTCGCCGTGACGGCCTTCCGCAATGATCCGGCCGTGGTCCATCACGACGATGCGGTCGGCGCTCTGCACCGTGGCGAGGCGATGCGCGATGATGAGCGTGGTGCGGCCGCGCATCAGCCGCTCGAGCGCGAGCTGCACGTAGCGCTCGCTTTCCGCGTCGAGCGAGCTGGTTGCCTCGTCGAGCAGGAGCACCGGGCGCGCGGCGAGCAGCGCCCGCGCGATCGAGAGCCGCTGCCGCTGACCGCCGGAGAGCCGCACTCCGCGCTCGCCGAGGAACGTGTCGAAGCCCTGCGGCAGGCGCTCGATGAACTCGAGCGCGTACGCCGCCTCACACGCGGCTCGCACCTCCGCGTCGATCGCGTCGGGCCGTCCGTACCGGACGTTCTCCGCGACGCTCGCGCCGAACAGCACGGGCTCCTGCGGTACGAGGGCGAACCGGGCGCGAAGCTCCCGCGGATCGCAGTCGCGCGCGTCCACGCCGTCGACCAGCACCCGTCCCGACTCCGGATCGTAGAAGCGCAGCAGCAGCTGGAACACCGTCGACTTCCCGGCCCCGGAAGGGCCGACGAGCGCGACGCGCTCGCCCGGGGCCACGGCGAGCGTGAACTCGGTCAGCGCCGCCGTCTCCGGCCGCGCCGGGTAATGGAAGGTCACGCGCTCGAGCTTCGCCTCGCCGCGCGCCGGCGCCGGCAGCGGGCGCGGCGCGGCCGGCGCGACGATGGCCGGGCGCACGTCGAGCAGCGCCATGAGCCGCTCGGTAGAGCCGACCGCGCGCTGCAGCTCGCCCCAGGCCTCCGAGACCGTCCCGGCGGCGCTCGCGACGACCACCGCGTAGAAGACAAACGCCGACAGCTCGCCCGCCGAGAGGCGCCCGGCGAGCACGTCGTGGCCGCCGATCCACAGGATGAGCCCCACGGCGCAGAACGCGATCAGCATCACCGACGAGATGAGGAACGCCTTGTTGCCGATGCGGGCGACGCCCGCCGCATACGCGGCCTCCGCCCGGTCGCCGAAGCGCCGGCGGTCGGCGTCCTCGTGTCCGTAGGCCTGCCCCGTGCGCACCTCGTGAATCGACTCGTCGACGTACGCCGACACGTCGGCGACGCGGTCCTGCGAGTCGCGCGACAGGC
>Ga0209853_1000319_pt1 | contig 13426 bp, 13 predicted proteins | sample GWRWS1_30_40_FD_187224 | JGI IMG/M metagenome (GOLD analysis project Ga0209853, IMG submission 187224) | Riverbed sediment microbial communities from areas with vegetation nearby in Columbia River, Washington, USA - GW-RW S1_30_40 (SPAdes)... | ecosystem: Environmental > Aquatic > Freshwater >...
CGGCATCCGCGACCTGTACGAGATCTTGGGCATCCCCCGGACCGCGAGTCAGGAGGACATCAAGAAGGCCTACCGGCGCCTGGCCCGGGAGCTTCATCCCGATTCGAGCGGCGACCCCGCGACCGAGGCGCGGTTCAAGGAGGTCACCGCGGCGTACGAGATCCTGTCCGACCCGGCCCGGCGCAGTCAGTACGACCTGTACGGGCAGGGTGATCCGGAGGTCTTCCCGTTCGGTGACATCAGCGAGGTCTTAGAGGCTTTCTTCGGGACGGGGACGTTCGGCCGGCGCCGCGGGCCCACCCGGCAGACCCGGACCCGAAGGGGCGACGACGTCCATGCCGGGGCGAGGCTCTCGTTCCGGGAGGCGGCGTTCGGAACCCGACTGGACGTGTCGGTGGAGACCCTCGAGGCGTGCGACCGGTGCAAAGGATCGGGGGCCGAACCGGGGACGGCGCCCACTCGCTGCCGAAGGTGCGGAGGGACCGGCCAGGTCCAAGAGGTTCGGCGCAGCATCTTCGGCACCGTCATGACGGCCCACCCCTGCGGCACGTGCGAGGGCACCGGCGAGGAGATCGTGTCGAAGTGCGAGCGGTGCGAGGGGGACGGCCGCGTGCCCCGGTCCCGGATCGTCTCGGTGGACGTGCCGCCGGGCGTCCCCCACGGGCTCGAGCTCCGGGTCCCCGGCGAGGGTCACGCCGGCGGGGCGGGCGGGCCTCCCGGCGACCTGTACCTCTCGATCGCGGTGGAGGAGAGCCCCGTGTTCGAGCGCCGGGGCCAGGACCTGCACGCCGTGGTCGACGTGCCGATGGTGCAGGCCGCGCTGGGCGCCGAGCTGGAGCTGGAGACCCTGGACGGACCGGAGCGCGTGAAGCTCGAGCCGGGGACGGAGTCGGGGACCGTGATCCGGGTGCGGGGCAAGGGGATCCCGCACCTCGGCCGGCGGGGGCGGGGCGACCTGTTCCTCACGGTCCACGTGGAGACCCCCCGGGACCTCCGGAAGGAGGAGCGCGCGTTGCTGGAACGCCTGGCGGAGGTTCGGGGAGAGCCGGCCAGCGCGCGCTCCTCCTTGCCGGCCCGCCTCCGGCGCCCGACGTAGCCTCGGCGGGTAGAGTCGCTTCGTGGACAGAGCCTGCGCGTTCTGCCGGATCGTGGCGGGAGAGGATCCCGCCCGGATCCTTCACGTCTCCGACAGCGTGGTGGCGTTCCGCGATGCCAACCCCAAGGCCCCCACCCACGTCCTGCTCGTGCCCAAGGAGCACCTGACCTCGGTGGCCGAGATCGAGGAGCGCCACGGTCCTATGCTCGCCGACCTGTTCCAGGCTGCGGCCCAGCTGGCCCGGGCGGAGGGCGTCGCCCGTACCGGGTGGCGCCTGGTGGCGAACACGGGATCCGATGCCGGGCAGTCCGTGCACCACCTGCATTTCCACCTGCTCGGGGGGAGACGGATGCAGTGGCCCCCGGGCTAGTGGCCATGGCCGCCCCCACGGTACAATCGGCTTCAGCTGGGGTCGTCATGTGACGACCTCATTTCCATCAGGAGGGACGGGGGACCACCCCAGAAGAACGCGGTTGGCGAGAGCCACGACCCAAGTGAAGATCCTGGTCCCGGGCGACCAGGCCATGGTCGCCCTCCTCGGGCAGCGCGACGAGCTGCTCAAGCTCGTTGAGTCCGCCTTCGACTCCGAGATCATCGTCCGCGGGAACGAGATCACCATCTCCGGACCGGAGGACGAGGCGGGCAAGGTCGGCCTCCTGTTCGAAGAGCTGATCGCGCTGCTCCAGCTGGGCCACGACCTCACGGTGTCCTCGGTGGGCCGGTCGATCGAGCTGATCAAGGGGCAGGAGGCTCGGCCGACCGAAGTCCTGGGCGATGTGCTTCTCACGGGCCGGGGTCGGGGCATCGCCCCGAAGACCCTGGGGCAGAAGAAGTATGTGGACGCCATGCGCCGGGCCACGCTGTCGTTCGCCATCGGCCCGGCCGGAACGGGGAAGACCTACCTTGCCGTCGCCACCGCCGTCCGCGCGCTCCAGGACAAGATGGTGTCCCGGATCATCCTCACGCGTCCGGCCGTCGAGGCCGGCGAGCGGCTGGGGTTCCTCCCCGGCACGCTGTACGAGAAGATCGACCCCTACATGAAGCCGCTATACGACGCGCTATTCGAGATGACCGGCGCTGACTCGCTGCCCCGGCTCATGGAGCGGGGGACTGTCGAGGTCGCGCCGCTCGCATACATGCGGGGGCGAGCGCAGCCCCTGGAGAGCCGCGTGCTGACGCCCACCGGATTCGTCCCGATCGGCAAGCTGACCATCGGCGATCTCGTGATCGGCTCCGACGGACGCCCAACACCCCTGATCGGCCTGTATCCCCAGGGACGCAAGGAGGTCTTCCGGTTCCGATCGCAGGATGGCGCCTCGACGTTGTGTTGCGGAGAGCATCTGTGGTCCATGTCCACGGCTGAGGATCGCAGGCGGGGCCTGCCGTCTCGAGTCGTCGAGACGAAGGAGATGATCGGGCGACTCAGGCGAGCTCCCGCTCACCGCTTCGAGCTCCCACTCGTCTCCCGACCCGTCGAGTTCGAGCCCTGCGACGTTCCCATGGACCCGTACGCGCTCGGGCTCCTCTTGGGCGATGGATGTCTCACCACCTCGACGACTCCGTCGTTCTCGACGGCCGATCCCGAGCTCGCTCTCGCCCTCGAACTGAACCTCGAACGTATCGAGGTGTTGCACAAGGGTGGGTTCGACTACGTTCTCAGGAACCGAGCCGGCGGCCGCGGCGGCGTCATCGTCGCGAACCCGGTCACGTCCCTCCTGCGGGAACTCGGTCTCGCCGGCGCCCGATCCGCGACGAAGTTCGTCCCGGAGTCATACCTTCAGAACTCTCCGGCCGTCCGCCTCGCGGTTCTCCAGGGACTCCTTGATGCCGATGGCGGACCGGTGACGCAAGCGAGCCGCAGCTGTCGCATCCAGTACTCGACGACCTCTCCCCGCCTGCGCGACCACGTCGTGTTCCTCGTCCGATCGCTGGGCGGTGTCGCGTATTGGAGGACCCGCCGCTCCGCTGGAAGACCTCCCGGGCGCGCGAACGGACGGCCCGTGGGATACCGTTCCGACTCGTACGTCCTCGACATCCGCCTGCCCGAAGGCATCGTCCCCTTCCGTCTCACCCGCAAGCTGTGGACGTATCTCGCGTTCGGCGGAGGTGGCCGCCCGATGCGCTTGGTCGACTGCATCGAACCGGCTGGTGAGGAAGACACCGTCTGCATCCAGGTCGCTGCCGCCGATTCCCTCTACGTCACCGACGATTTCCTCGTCACGCACAACACGCTGAACGACTCGTTCATCATCCTCGACGAGGCCCAGAACACCACGCCCGAGCAGATGAAGATGTTCCTCACGCGTCTCGGCTTCGGATCCAAGGCCGTGGTGAACGGCGACGTCACGCAGATCGACCTGCCGAACGGCCAGCGGTCCGGCCTCGTGATCGTGCAGGAGATCCTGTCCGGCATCGACGGGATCGAGTTCTGCCAGCTCGGGGCCAGGGACGTCGTGCGCCACAAGATCGTCCAGGACATCGTGGAGGCGTACCGGCTGTTCGGCGAGAGGCGGGCGGCCAACGCGGATGAGTGACGGCGACCATACGCCGAGGATCCTCGTCTCGAACCGCCACCCGGCCCCCATCGACGAGGGATCGCTGATCGAGCTGGCCCGGGCCTGCCTGGCCGGCGAGGGCGCGGCCCGCTCCGAGCTCTCGGTGTCGTTCGTAACCGCGGACGAGATGGCCGACCTGCATGCCCGCTACCTGGGCGAGGAGGGCCCCACCGACGTCCTGTCGTTCCCCCTCGGTGATACCGACGAGGGAGGCGCCCGGATTCTGGGCGACGTGGTGATCGCGCCCGACGTCGCCGCCGCGAACCGCCCGGAGGACCCCGCCGCCGAGTTCCGGCTGCTGCTCGTGCACGGCATCCTGCATCTCCTGGGGCACGATCACGAGGACGAGGGCGAACGGGCCGAGATGTGGGCCAAGCAGGAGCGGTACGCGGGGGTGCGGGTCCCGTGAACTGGCTGTGGGTCCTCGTGGTGGTCCTGGTCCTATTCGGCTCGCTCCTCGCGATCGCCGAAGCCTCGCTCACGCGGATGACGCGGGTCCGGGCGCTCGCGCTCGCCGAGGAGGAGCGTCGGAACGCGCTGATCCTCGAGCGGATCGAAGCGGATCCCCCCCGATACCTGAACGCCGTCTACCTCTCGGTCATGTTCGCCCAGAACGGCTCGGCCATCCTGGTGGCGATCCTGGCCGAACGGACCTACGGGGGCCTCGGCGTCACGCTGGTCTCCGTGGGGTTCACGCTCCTGTACTTCGTCGCGGTCGAGGCCATGTCGAAAACGTTCGGTGTCCTGCACAGTGACGGGGCGGCCCTCGCGGTCGCACCCCTCGTGTGGGCCCTCGGGCGGGCCCTCGCGCTTCCCACCCGGCTCCTGATCGGACTGGCCAACGTCCTCCTCCCGGGCAAGGGGCTGCGTCAAGGGCCGTTCGTGTCGGAGGCGGAGCTTCGGGCCATGGTCGAGGCCGGCCACGAGGAGGGGAGCATCGAGGAGGAGGAGAAGGAGCTCATCCACTCGATCTTCGAGTTCGGCGACACCATCGTGCGGGAGGTCATGGTTCCCCGCCCGGACGTCGTGGCCATCGAGAGCGACAAGACGCTCCGCGACGTCCAAGCCCTGGTGCTCCAACACGGCTACTCGCGGATCCCCGTGTTCCGGGACGACATGGACAACGTGACCGGGGTGGTCTTCGCCAAGGACGTGCTGAAGGCGCTCCATCAGGGTAAGCACGACATGCCGCTCTCGGAGATCGTCCGCGAGGCCCACTTCGTGCCGGAGTCGAAGAAGGTGGCCGACCTGCTCCGCGAGATGCAGCAGCAGAAGTTCCACATCGCGCTGGTCACCGACGAGTACGGCTCCGTGTCGGGCCTGGTGACGTTGGAGGACCTCCTGGAGGAGCTGGTCGGCGAGATCACCGACGAGTACGACCGTGAGGAGCCGGGCGTGGTGGACCTGGGCAACGGCATCTACCGGGTGGACGGCCGGGTGGGGATCGACGAGGTGAACGAGCTGCTCGACGCGGAGCTCCCCGACGAGGAGTGGGACTCGGTGGGCGGCCTGATGCTCGGCCTGATGGGCTCGATCCCTGACGAGGGGGAGGAGGTCGTCTACCAGAACCTCACGTTCAAGGCCGAGAAGGTGAACGGCCGGCGGATCGCCAAGGTGCTGATCAGCCGGAGGCCGGAGGAGACGGCGCCGGACGAGGCGGAGGCAACCGCTGAGTAAACCGCCCGAGGAGCGGATCGAGGACCTGGTCGCTGCGGCCACCGAGGTCCGGGCGAACGCGTATGCGCCGTACAGTGGGTTCCATGTGGGAGCGGCGGTCCTCGCGGGTGGGCGGATCTTCACCGGCGTGAATGTAGAGAACGCGTCGTACCCGGTGTCGGTGTGCGCGGAGCGGAACGCAGTGGCGGCGGCGGTGGCGGCGGGGGAGCGGCGGATCGACTGCATCGCCGTCGTGACCGACCAGCCCCGGCCGACGCCTCCGTGCGGGGGGTGCCGGCAGGTCCTGTGGGAGTTCGGACCGGAGTCTCTGGTCGTATCCGCATCGACCGGTGGGGCCCGGGCCACGTGGGTGCTGGAGGACCTCATCCCCGACGCGTTCGGCCCGGACTCGTTCCCGCACCCTTCCTGACCCGCTTCCGGGCCGGGGGTTCCGAGGATTGGGCTACCATGGCATTCCCTGCTGAGAAAGCCGAGCTGATGTCCCAGGCAGCCGAGATCGAGCGTCGGTCCACCACTCCCGTCCGGTTCAGCGCCAAAGAAGCGGCGAGGCTGGTCGCGCGGACGACGGCCGTGGACGCCGTGGGCCTGGAGGAGCGAGCGGCGTCCCTGGCCAAGCGCTCGATCAAGCGCGAGTCGAAGCTGTGGGCCCTCGACCTGGCCATCCGGTGCATGGACCTAACGACGCTCGAAGGCTCGGACACCCCGGGCAAGATCGTGGCGATGTGCGCCAAGGCCGTCCGGCCGAACCCGATCGACTCCTCGATCCCCTCCGTCGCGGCCGTGTGCCTGTACCCGCACCTCGTCCCGGTCGCGGTGGGGCAACTGAAGGGCACGAGTGTGAAGGTCGCCTCCGTAGCCGGCGGATTCCCCAGCGGCCTCGGCCCGCTCGACTCCCGCCTCCGCGAGGTGCGCGAGGTCGTTGAGCTCGGCGCTCACGAGGTCGACATCGTGCTGAACCGCTCCCTGTTCCTGGGAGGCCGGTACGCGCAGGCCTTCGAGGAGCTGGTGGCGGCCCGAGAGGCCGCTGGCGACACGCACCTGAAGGTCATCCTGGAGACCGGCGAGCTCGGCTCCTACGACCGCATCCGGCAGGCCTCGGTGCTGGCCATGGCGGCGGGGGCCGACTTCATCAAGACCTCGACGGGCAAGATCACGCCGGCGGCCACGCTGCCCGCGGCGCTTTGCATGATGGAGGCGGCCCGCGAGTTCTTCCACGAGACCGGCCGCCGGGTCGGCGTGAAGGTGGCCGGCGGGATCCGCCAATCGAAGCAGGCCATCCAGTACCTGGTGCTCGTATACGAGACCCTCGGCGCGGAGTGGATGACGCCTGACCTGTTCCGGATCGGCGCCTCCACGCTCCTGAACGACGTGCTGATGCAGATCGACAAGGAGCGGACCGGCCGGTACCAGGGCCCCGACTACTTCACCATCGACTGACCATGGCGAAGATCGAAAGGCAGGAACCGCAGGCGCCCGAGCGGCGGGAGCCGGTCTGGGAGTACGCGACCGCTCCCGAGTCCACCGATATCGTGCGTCTCGAGGACCGGTACGGCCTGTTCGTCGGGGGCGAGTTCGTCGAACCGAAGTCCGGCCGGTACTTCGAGACCATCAACCCCGCCACCGAGGAGACGCTCGCCGAGGTGGCCGAGGCCGGACCGGAGGACGTCGACCTCGCTGTCAGCGCCGCACGGGAGGCGCACGAGCGGCGGTGGCGCGACCTGCCGGGCACCGAGCGGGCGAAGTACCTCTTCCGCATCGCGCGCATGCTCCAGGAGCGGGCCCGCGAGTTCGCCGTGCTGGAGACGATGGACGGCGGCAAGCCCATCAAGGAGTCGCGCGACGTGGACCTGCCCCTGGCCGCGGCGCACTTTTTCTACTACGCGGGGTGGGCGGACAAGTTGGAGTACGCCTTCCCCCATCGCCGGCCCCGGCCGCTTGGCGTGGCGGGGCAGGTGATCCCGTGGAACTTCCCGCTGCTGATGGCGGCGTGGAAGCTCGCGCCGGCGCTCGCGACCGGCAACGCGGCCGTCCTGAAGCCCGCCGAGACCACCCCGCTCACGGCCCTGTTGCTGGGGCAGGTCATCCAGGAGGCGGAGCTGCCGCCGGGTGTGGTGAACATCGTGACGGGAGCCGGGGAGACCGGTTCGAACGTCGTGACGCACCCCGACGTGAACAAGGTGGCGTTCACGGGCTCGACCGAGGTGGGGAAGATCATCCGGCGAGCCTTGGCCGGGACGGGCAAGCGGCTCACCCTCGAGCTCGGAGGGAAGGCCGCGAACATCGTCTTCGAGGACGCGCCGCTGGACCAAGCCGTGGAAGGCGTGGTCAACGGCATCTTCTTCAACCAAGGCCACGTGTGCTGCGCCGGCTCCAGGCTTCTCGTGCAGGAGCCAGCGTTCGAGCCACTCCTGGACAAGCTAAAGGACCGGCTCCAAACCCTCCGGGTGGGGAACCCGCTCGACAAGAACACCGACATCGGCGCCATCAACTCTCGGCAGCAGCTCCAGAAGATCGAGGAGCTGGTGGCCTCCGGCGTGGAGGAAGGCGCCGAGATGTACCAGCCCGAGTGCGTTCTGCCGGAACGGGGGTTCTGGTTCCGCCCCACGCTGTTCACGAACGTCTCGCAGTCGCACCGCATCGCCCGGGAGGAGATCTTCGGGCCGGTGCTCTCGATCCTCACCTTCCGCACGCCGGCCGAGGCCGTGGAGAAGGCGAACAACACGCCGTACGGGCTGTCGGCGGGGGTGTGGACCGACAAGGGCTCGCGGATCCTGTGGATGGCCGAGCGGATGAAGGCCGGGGTGGTGTGGGCCAATACGTTCAATCGGTTCGACCCCACGTCGCCGTTCGGCGGGTACAAGGAGAGTGGGTTCGGCCGGGAGGGCGGGCTCCACGGGCTGGAGCCGTACCTCGACTTCGACGGGGACTCCGAATGACCGAGCGGGTCCCCGTCCGGCGCACGGCCAAGCTGTTCATCGGTGGCGAGTTCCCGCGGAGCGAGTCGGGCCGCTCCTACGAAATCTTCGGGGAAGACGGACGGGTGCTGGCGTGGGCGGCGCGGGCCTCGCGGAAGGACCTTCGGGAAGCGGTCCGGGCGGCGCGGGCGGCGCAGCCCGGGTGGGCCGCGAAGACCGCATACAACCGGGGCCAGATCCTGTACAGGGTGGCCGAGCTGATGGAAGGTCGACGGGCGCAGTTCGAGGCGGAGCTGGCCGACGCCGGCGCCGCCGACCAGGCGTGGGGCGTGAACGCCGCGATCGACCGGTGGGTGTGGTACGCGGGGTGGTGCGACAAGGTTCACCAGGTGCTGGGGGCCACGAACCCGGTCGCCGGCCCGTACTTCAACTTCACCATCCCCGAGCCGACCGGCATGGTGGGGATCGTCGCACCGCCGGATCAGCCGTTGCTCGGCTTGGTGTCGCGCCTGGCACCGGCCATCGTGAGCGGCAACACCGCCGTCGTGCTCGCCAGCGAGAGAGCGCCGCTTCCGGCCGTGTCGCTGGCCGAGGTGCTCGCGACCTCAGACGTACCGGGCGGCGTCGTGAACGTCCTCACCGGCTTCACGAAGGAGCTCGTCCCGTGGCTCGCCGGGCACATGGACGTGAACGCGATCGACGTCACGGGCGTGCCCGAGGACATGCGGGCCGAGGTCGAGTCGCTGTCGGCCGAGAACGTGAAGCGCGTGACCCGAGCCAAGGCGGCCGACCCGTTCTCGCCGGAAGCGCAGAGCCCGTACGAGATCACCGCACTGATGGAGTTCAAGACGGTCTGGCACCCGATGGGGGCCTGACAGCTCACGCGCAGGGTCCTTTGAGCAAGGCGCCTCCCCATCGTCCCTTTTGCGATGCAATCCCTTCCGCGTAATGTTCCAACTCGGATGGGGAGAGAAAGCCGATGGGCGCGATGGAGGCAGCCCTTGGCCATGGTCGCAGGGCCCTGGCCAAGGGGGACTGGGAGGGAGCCCGCGCCGCCTTCGAGGCCGCCCTGGCGGAAGGGCCGTCTCCAGTGGCCGAGGAAGGGGTGGGGCGAGCCCTCTGGTGGCTCCAGGACGTCGATGGGGCCATCTCCCGGCTCGAGCAGGCGTACGCGGGGTTCCGCGCACGGGGGGACGCGGCGCTCGCGGCCTCGGTCGCCCTCTGGCTCTCCCGCGAGTACGCGGCCGTCCATGGGAACGCCACCGCCGCAAGTGGCTGGTACGCGCGGGCCGAGGGACTGCTGCGGGATACCGACCCCGGGGTCCAGCACGGTTGGCTGGCCCTCACTCGAGCGGAGCGCGCGAATGAGCCGGCCGAGGTTCGCCGAAACGCCGAGGAGGCGCTGGCGCTCGCCCGGAGCCTCGGCGATCCGGACCTCGAGGCGGCGGCGCTGGCGCGGCTGGGCTACGCGGAGATCGCGGCCGGCGAGGTGGAGGCCGGCACTGCGAAGATCGATGAGGCGATGGCGGCCGCCACCGGCGGCGACGTCCGGAGCCTGGAAACGATCAGGGACGTCACACCGTGGCGGCCTTCGAGCTCGCGGCGGACTGGCAGCGGGTCGAGCAGTGGGGACAGGTGGTTGAGGCGTGGATCCGCAACCACAACGACGTCGCCGTTCTCGGGTTCTGTTATGCCTGCTGCGCGGAGATGTTCGTGGCCTCGGGGGAGTGGGAGCAGGCCGAGGGCATGCTCGCCGAGGGGCTGGGCGCCCTCAAGGCGGCAGGACACAGGTCCCGCTGCGTGCACCCTGCCGCCAAGCTCGCCGAGCTGCGTCTCACGCAGGGACGGATCGAAGAGGCCGAGCAGCTGCTCGCCGGCTTCGAGGAGCTGCCCGAGCTGCTCACGCGCTTGCGACCCAGCACATGGTGAGGGGCCAGACGGCGTTGGCGGCAGCGCTCCTCCACCGCCGGCTCAACGCCGTGGGCGACGACAACGTCCTCGCGGCGCCGTTCCTCGCGCTGCTTGTTGACGTGCAGCTTGCCCAGGGTGATGTGGGAGGCGCGTGGGCCACGACCGACCGACTGGCCGGCATCGCCGAGCGGTCCGGGCTACCTCGGATCGCCGCCGAGGCGGACCTGGCGCGCGGGCGCGTCGGTGTCGCCGCCGGCGAACCGGACGCGGTCCGGCAGCTGGAGTCAGCGTTGTCGCGCTTCGCCGCCCAGGGGATGGCCCTCCAGGCGGCCCGGGCCCGCTTGGAACTGGCCCGGGCCAACGAGGAGTCCCAGCCCGAGGTCGCCGTGGGCGACGCGCGAACCGCCCTCGCCGAGTTCGATCGCCTCGGCGCGCCACGGGACGCCGACTCCGCAGCCGCCCTCCTGCGCCGGCGCGGGGTTGGTGGACGGACCGGCCTCAAGCGCGCCGGTCTGCTCAGCCGCCGCGAGCAAGAGGTCCTCCGGTTGCTGGCCGAGGGGCTCACGAACGCCGAGATCGCCGCCCGCCTGTTCATCAGCACGAAAACGGCGGGGCATCAAGTGAGCAACGTGCTTGCCAAGCTGTCCGTCCGGACCCGCGGCGAGGCGGCGGCCTGGGCCCTCCGGAACCTGGACGAGCTCCCCGTCGAGGGTCGTTCCCGGAAATAGGGAACCTTCACGATCCTTCCCGGCGCCGCCAGGTCCACCATCGCCCCATCAGACGATGGAAGGAGCTACGTCATGGCGACGCGGCGTGTGGGGAACGGGCGAGCCAACGCCCTGAAGCAGGAGATCGTCATCCGGGTCGAGGAGCGCCCCCGGTCTCCGGCGGAGGTCGTCTACGACCTGCTGGCGGACCTGCGGAGCCACCTGGTGTGGGCGGGTGAGCGGCAGGGGAAGAAGACGCGCTTGGTGTCCTTGGAGGCTCCGGAGGGCCCGGCTGGGGTGGGAACCGAGTTCCGCACGGAAGGCACGGATCCCATGGGGCAGTTCACCGACTTCTCGGTGGTGACCGAGGCCACCCGTCCCCGGGTCTTCGAGTTCGTCACCGAGGCGTGCCTACAGACGAAGAAGGGCAAGCGCGTCGACTGGACGAACGTCCACCGGTACGAGCTCGTGTCCGAAGGAGGCTCGTGCTGTATCCGGCGCGGTGCGGATCACGCGCATCAGCGAGCTCCCCGGGATGCTCGCCGTATTCAAGGTTCCCGTTCTGTCGGCCCTCGCTCTCAAAGCGTCGGAGGGGCTAGCCCGACGAGGCGTCCGGAACCTTGCCCGGATGGCCGAGCAGCGGGCGGGGCTGTGAGCCGGGAGGCGATGGGCGGGGGGTCCGCCGCCGGGAAGGGAGGAGGCATGCACGCTGTTCACGTTCGACCTCACGACGACATAGCGGTATAGTCCGGCGGCCGGTCGGCGCCGTCGCCGACCGGCCGTTGTTTCGTGCGTACCGGCTTCATGGAAGGAGGAGGGGATGCCGAAGACGTCGAAGGAACAGGCCACGGAGCACGTCGAGGCGGAGGGCTTCGAAGGCCACTACCAGGAGGTCGGAGGCTACACGGTCGGGTTCGAGCGCTACACGGCGGACGCCGACCTGGCGCCCTTGTTCAAGGGCTTGCCGGATGATCGATGCCAGGCCTCGCACTGGGGCGTTGTGCTGAAGGGGAAGCTCGCGTACGTCACGGCGGACGGGGAGGAAGAGATCACCGCCGGGCAGGCGTACTACGTGGGCCCCGGGCACACGCCGAAGATCTACGCCGGGACCGAAGTTGTGGAGTTCAGCCCCACGGATGAGCTCGCCCAGACGCTCGAGGTGGTCTCGAGGAACATGGAGGCCATGGGCTAGGGCCGACGACGGCGGAATCCTCGTAGGGGGGGCCGCACCGGCAGGTGCGGCCCCCCCTGATGTCACGGAATCGCCAAACCCGTTCCCGGAACCCGGTCCGGGCCGGGCGCTACGATTCGGGTGATGCCCCTCTACAAGGAACAGGGCGTCGTCCTTCGTTCGGTGAAGCTGGGCGAGGCCGACAAGATCGTCACCGTGATGACCCAGGGCGCCGGCAAGGTCCGGGCCGTGGCCAAGGGCATCCGCAAGACCAACAGCCGGTTCGGGGCCCGCCTCGAGCCCTTCACGCACGTCTCGCTGATGGTCTATCGGGGCCGGAGCTCGCTCGACACGATCAGCCAGGCCGAGATCATCTCGCCGTTCCGGGCCCTTCGCGACGACCTCGGGCTGTTCGCGGCGGGGGAGACCATGCTCGAGGCCGTGGACAAGGTGGCCGAGGAGCACGAACGGAACGTCCGCCTGTTCCTTCTACTGCTCTCGGGCCTCCGGGCCCTGGAGACCCGGCCGGCCGACCCTGCCGCGGTGGCCGAGTCGTTCCTGCTGAAACTGCTGTCGCTCTCGGGGTTCCACCCCAGCCTCACCGCTTGCGCAGTCTGTGGTCGGCCCGACCCCGACCTGTTCGCCAGCGGCCAGGGCGGCGCGGTGTGCCGGGCCTGCGCCGAGCACGATGCCGGCCAAGCCTCACGGGAGGCGCTCGGGTACCTCGGCGGGCTGGCAGCCGCCGGTCTCCTCGACGCGAATGGCTCGGCTCCCAACCTCGCGGTCCGACGCGAGGCCCGTTGGCTGCTGTTCGGGTTCGCCGAGTACCACCTGGAGCGGCGAATGAAGAGCCTCCCCATCCTGGCCGGGAGCCTGGCGCCATGAGCACCTACCTGTCCGACATCGACCCCACCCGGGTCCCCGCGCACGTCGGCATCGTCATGGACGGCAACGGCCGGTGGGCCACGCAACGCGGGTTTCCCAGGACCGAGGGCCATGCGGCGGGGGAGCAGGCCATGTGGGACACGGTCCAGGGTGGTGTGGAGGTTGGCCTGGGGTGGCTCACCATGTTCGCGTTCTCCACGGAGAACTGGAACCGGCCGAAGGCCGAGGTCCGGTACCTCATGGGGTTCAACCGAGGGCTCCTTCGCCGGCGACGGGACGAGCTCGACGCCATGGACGTCCGGGTCCGGTTCCTTGGCCGTCGGGACTGGCGCGTCCCCCGCTCGGTGCTCCGGGAGATGGAGATCTCCGAGGAGCTCACCCGGGACAACACCGGGATGAGGCTGACCATCGCCTTCAACTACGGCGGACGGGTCGAGATCGTCGACGCGGTGAAGAAGATCCTGGCCGAGCACGACGCCGGTCGGCTGCGGGGGGAGAAGCTCACCCCC
>Ga0209853_1000322_pt1 | contig 13304 bp, 10 predicted proteins | sample GWRWS1_30_40_FD_187224 | JGI IMG/M metagenome (GOLD analysis project Ga0209853, IMG submission 187224) | Riverbed sediment microbial communities from areas with vegetation nearby in Columbia River, Washington, USA - GW-RW S1_30_40 (SPAdes)... | ecosystem: Environmental > Aquatic > Freshwater >...
CGGCCGAGTTCTTCACGAGCGGCGTGAACGGAGGCATCGAGGCCGAGCTGAAGGCGCTGGGCGCGCGGAAGGAGACCGCCGCGGCGGGCACCTCGTGACGACGGCTTTCGTGTTTCCCGGGCAGGGATCGCAGTTCCCCGGCATGGCCGACCCGTGGTCCGAACACGCGGCCGGCCACGCGGTGCTCGAGGAAGCCTCGGAGGCCGTGGGCCAGGACGTGGTGGCAGGTTGCCGCGACGCGAAAGCCCTCTCCACCACCGAGTTCGTGCAACCGGCCCTGCTCGCGTGCGACGTCGCCGCCGCCAGGGTCCTGGAGGCGCAAGGCGTGACGTTCGGGGCCGCGGCCGGCCATTCGCTGGGTGAGTTCGCCGCACTGGTGGCCGCCGGCGTCCTCGACCTGGCTGCGGCACTTCAAGCCGTGGTCACGCGGGGACGGGCCATGCAGAAGGCATCCGAGGAGCGTCCGGGAACGATGACCGCGCTGATCGGCGTGGGACCGGGTGAGGCCGCCGAGATCTGCGAGACGGCCGGCCGGGGCGACGTCCTCGCCGTCGCCAACGAGAACGCCTCGAACCAGGTGGTGCTGTCGGGATCGGTGCCCGCCATCGAGCGGGCGGAGGAGGCCGCGAAAAGCCGCGGCGTCAAGGCCATCCGGCTGAAGGTCGCGGGAGCCTTCCACTCCCCGCTCATGCAACCGGCGGTGGAGCCGATCCGGGCCGCCCTCGCCGGCTTGGAGTTCAGGGAACCCCGGTTCCCGATCGTGGCCAACGTTTCCGGACGGTTCGTGGGCGATCCGGCGGCGCTTCGCGACGGGCTGTCCCGCCACGTGGTCTCCCCCGTCCGATGGGAGCGCTCGATGCAGGCGCTCGGGGGGGCCGGCTTGGACGCGTTCGTCGAAGCCGGCCCCGGCGAGGTGCTCTCGAAGCTGGCCAAGCGGCAGCTGCCGGGCGTCCGCGTGACCGCTGTCGGTTCGCCTCAGGAAGCGGAGGACTTCGCTCGCTCCATCTCCGAGGGCGTCGCGTCGTGAGCCCCTCGGAGCCGGACCCGGACGAAGGCTCGGGGGAGTCCGCCGGGCTTCCGATCACGCTCATCGTGTCACCGGCGAGCGGCAGGTTGCGCGTCCTCCCCCCGGTCCGGTTCCGGGGCGGGCGCGAGTGGGTGGAGGCGGGTCAGCCCGTGGCTCGCGTCGAGCATGGGGGGTCCGCCGACGATATCCTCGCTCCCATGCACGGACGGTTGGGAGGCGTGCTGGGCCACGACGGGCAGCCCGTGAAGGCGGGCCAACCGGTCGCCTGGATCGAACGCGGAGGGGAACCATCTACATGAGCGGGCGTCGCCACTCAACGATCGCCGGCGTCGGGTCGGCGCTCCCCGACCGCGTCGTCCCGAACGCGTTCTTCGAGTCGATCCTGGACACGAGCGACGAATGGATCCGCCAGCGAACCGGCATCGGAGAACGGCGGTTCGCCGCCGACGGGCAGACCACCTCGGACTTGGCGACCGCCGCGATCCGATCGGCCCTCGAGGCCGCCGGCATCGCCCCCGACCAGCTCGACCTGATCATCTGCGCCACCCTCACGCCCGACACGCCCATCCCCGCGACGGCGGTGTGGACGCAGCGCAAGCTGGGGATCGGCTGCCCGGCGTTCGACGTCAACGCGGCCTGCGCCGGGTTCTCGTTCGCACTGTCCACCGGGACGGCGTTCATCGAGTCGGGGGCGGCCGAGACCGTCGCGGTCATCGGGGCGGAGGTGCTGTCGCGGGTCCTGGACCTCACCGACCGGAGCACGTGCGTGCTGTTCGGCGACGGGGCCGGTGCGGTCGTCCTTCGACCCTCGGACGCGCCCGGGCTGATCGGCTCGGTCCTGGGGACCGACGGGACGGCCGCGGAGATCCTGATCATCCCGGCGGGCGGCTCGGCTCGGCCGGCCACGCCGGAGAGCGTGGCCGGCCGGGAGCACACGATCCGGATGCCGTCGGGGCGGGACGTGTTCAAGCGCGCCGTGAAGGAGATGGCCAGCGCCTGCCGGGAGCTGCTCGACAAGTCCGGCTACGAGCCCGGCGACGTGGACCTGCTGATCCCCCACCAGGCCAACTCGCGGATCATGGTCGCCGTGGCCGAGCGCCTGGGGATCGGCCTGGACCGTGCGGTGGTCGACGTTGCGGAGATCGGCAACACGTCGGCGGCGTCGATCCCCATCGCCCTGGACCGGGCGTGGCGGGCCGGCCGGATCGCCCCGGACGCGTTGGTCCTCATGACCTCGTTCGGCGCCGGCCTGGCTTGGGGGGCGAACCTCCTTCGATGGACGGCGCCCGCACCGGTATCGTGAAGGTCGCCGTCGTCACCGGGGGCTCCCGGGGCATCGGCCGAGCCTGCGCCGAGGCCCTGGCCGGATCGGGATGGACGGTGGCCGTCGGCTACCGGACCAGCGACACCGACGCCAAGGAGACGCTCCACGCGATCGAGTCCGCCGGTGGCGCCGGCGGGATCGTGAAGCTCGACATCCTGGACGAGGCCTCCGTCGCGGAGGCGTTCCGCGAGGTGGGCGAGACGCTCGGTCCCGTCACGGGCTTGGTCAACAACGCCGGCTACTCCCGCGACGGGCTGATGCTCAAGTACTCCCTGGAGGAGTTCGACCGGACCATGAACACGAACGTACGCGGCACGTTCCTATGTTCGCAGGCCGCGCTTCGAAGCATGCTCCGGGCTCGATGGGGTCGCATCGTGAACATGTCGTCCGCGGTGGCGCTCCACGGCAACCCGGGGCAGACCGCATACGCCGCCTCGAAGTCGGCGCTCGTCGGCATCACCAAGTCGCTGGCCCGGGAGGTGGGCGGCAAGGGCGTCACCGTGAACGCCGTCTGCCCGGGCCTGCTCGACACCGAGATGACGTCGCACCTGACCGAGCAGGCGCGCGCCTACTACATCGACCAGACGCCCCTGGGGCGCGCGGCACACCTCGAGGAGGTGGCCGCGGTGGTCCGGTTCCTGATGTCGGACGAGGCGTCCTACGTGAACGGGGTGGCCATCCCCGTGGACGGGGGGCTCACGGCCTAGTCGCCCGGGGCCCGCTCCCTCTAGAGTCTCCGAGCGCCGTAGAGAGCCCAAGGAGGGAAGGATGGACAAAGGAGAGATCGAGGCCCGGGTCCGCAAGGTCCTGTCGGAGCAGCTCGCCGTGGACGAGGGCCAGGTGACCCCCGACGCCCGGTTCGCCGAGGACCTGAACGCGGACTCGCTCGACCTCGTGGAGGCCGTCCTCGCCCTCGAGGAGGAGTGGAACATCGAGATCCCCGAGGAGGAGATGGACGGGGTGAAGACCGTGGGGCAGGCCGTCCAGCTCGTGGCCTCCAAGCTCGGTGTCAGCTGAACGCAAGGTCGTGATCACCGGCATCGGGCCGGTTACGCCGATCGGCATCGGCGTGGACGACTTCTGGGCCGGCGCGACCTCGGGCCGGAGCGGGATCCGAAGGATCACGCGGTTCGACCCGTCCGATCTCCCGGTCAAGCTGGCGGGAGAGGTCGACGGATTCGACGTCTCGAGCTGGCTCGATGTGAAGGAGGCTCGGCGGACCGACCGGTTCGTCCACTTCGCCATCGCGTCGGCCAAGCTCGCCTGGGAGGACGCGGGAAGTCCCGAGATCAGGGCGGATCGCGGCGGCGTCGTGTTCGCCACCGGGATCGGCGGGATCGAGTGGCTGTTGAACCAGTACAAGGTGTTGCTGGAGAAGGGCCCGGGGCGGGTGAGCCCGTTCATGGTCCCCGCGCTCATGGCCAACGCCGCCGCCGGCCACATCGCCATGGTGTTCGGCCTGATGGGCCCGAACTTCTGCATCGTGTCGGCGTGCGCGTCCGGCGCCCACGCGGTCGGCGAGGGGTACCGGATGATCCGCGACGGGATGCTCGACCTGGCGATCGTCGGCGGCTCCGAGGCGGCCACCCTCCCGCTCACCGTGGCCGCCTTCGCTCAGATGACGGCGCTGACGAAGAACCCCGATCCCGAGACCGCGAGCCGCCCGTTCGACGCCGAGCGGGATGGGTTCGTGCTCTCCGAGGGCGCGTGCGCCCTCATCCTCGAGCCGGAGGAGGGGGCTCGGGCCCGGGGGGCGAAGGTGTACGCGGAGGTCGTAGGCTACGGCGCCTCGGACGACGCCTTCCACATCACCGCCCCCGACCCCAAGGGCTCCGGCGCGGCACTCGCCATCAGGCTGGCGCTGGAGGACGCGGGTGAGGAGCCCTCGGCGGTGGACTACGTCAACGCGCACGGCACGTCGACCGCGCTGAACGATGCCTCCGAGACGGCGGCCCTCAAGGCTGCGTTGGGCGACGACGTGGCGCACGAGGTCGCGGTGTCCTCCACCAAGTCGATGACCGGACATATGCTGGGGGCGGCCGGAGCGGTCGAGGCAGCAGTGTGCGCGCTCGCCATCCAGAACGGGGTCATCCCGCCGACCATCCACTACACGACGCCCGACCCCGACTGCGACCTGGACTACGTGCCGAACGAGGCCCGCCAGGCCGACGTCCGCCTGGCGATCTCCAACTCCTTCGGGTTCGGCGGCCAGAACGCCGTCGTCGCCATCCGCCGCCCGTCCTGAGCCGGCCTAGCCGAAGAAGAGCTTCAGCTCGCGCTCGGCGGACTCGGGCGAGTCGCTGCCGTGCACCAGGTTCTCCGTGATGATCAGGCCGAAGTCGCCGCGGATCGTCCCCGGCGGAGCGAGCGCGGGGTCGGTGGGACCCATGAGGGCGCGGAGCACCGGGACGGCTCGCTCACCCTCGACCCGAGCCACGACCACGGGGCCAGAACCGATGAACCCGACGAGCTCGTCGAAGAACGACTTCTCGCGGTGTTCCGCGTAGTGCTCCTCGGCCGTCGCCGGATCGATCGTCGTCATCCGCATCTCGACGATGCGCAGCCCCTTGGCCTCGACCCGCCGCAGGACCTCGCCGATCAGCCCGCGTCGCACGGCGTCCGGCTTCACGACGAGCAGCGTCGACTCCACGGCCACGATCAGGATGCCTTTCCGAGCGCCCGACGAGCGTCCGCGACAGTATAGAGAGAGCCCGTTACCAGGATGAGATCGTCCGCTCCGGCGCTGTCCCTGGCGGCCCGGAGCGCCTCAGCCACCGACCCGAACGTCTCCACCGGGACGCCGGCCCGCGCCAGGGCCTGGGCCACGCGGGCCGCATCGCCCGATCGCGCACTGGTGTTGCGGGCGGCATACGACCGGTCGGCCACGGGAGCCAGGGCGGCCAGGATGCCGTCCACGTCCTTGTTCGCCGAGACCGCGATGACCAGGTGCAGCCGGTTCCACGTGAACGCCTCCGCGAGGGCCGACGCAAGCGCCTCCGCGCCCGCGGGGTTGTGCGCGCCGTCGAGGACGATCGCCGGCCGGTGGGCCACCACCTCCAACCTCCCGGGTGAGCTGGCTGCCGACAGCGCCGAACGGACCGCGTCCGGCGACAGCCCCTTCTCCAGGAACGACTCCACGGCAACGATCGCTGCTGCGGCGTTCCTGGCCGCGTGCTCGCCGAAGAGCCCGAGGGGGACCTCCTCGTAGCGGTCGAAGAGCCCTCGGACCGTGATGAGCTGTCCACCGACGGACCCCTGGCGGTCCTCCACGGCGAAGTCGCGTCCCTCATACCGCAGGCGGGCCTCGAACGCCTCGCTCCGGTCCTGGATCACCCGGAAGGCCTCGGGGGGTTGCTCCCGGCACACCACCACCTTGCCCGGCTTCACGATGCCGGCCTTCTCCGCGGCGATCTGCTCCACCGTGGAGCCGAGCTCGGGGTGATCCACGGAGATGGGGCAAATCACCGCCACGTCGCCGGCCACCAGGTTGGTGGCGTCCCATGCGCCGCCCATCCCCACCTCGAACACGGCGAGCGACACCGGCCTGTCCGAGAACCACACGAACGCGAGCGCCGTGAGCGCCTCGAAGTACGTGACCCGCTCGCCCTTCGCGTCCACGAGCAGGAAGTACGGCAGCAGCCGCTCGTACTCCTGGGCGAACGCCTCTTCGGAGATGGGCTCGCCGCACGCCGAGATCCGCTCCGTCACCGAGTGCAGGTGCGGAGACGTGTAGAGGCCCGCCGTCAGGCCGTGCGCGCACGCGAGGTCCGCGATGAGGCGGGCCGTGGTGGTCTTGCCGTTCGTTCCGGTGACGTGGATGGTCGGGTAGGTGAGCTGCGGGTCGTCGAGCAGCTCGGCCAGCGCCGTGATCCGGGCCAGGTTGGGGACCATCCGGTCGGGCTGCCGCCCATCCAGCTCCGCAAGGGTTTGGTCGAATCGCACGACTTGTCAGGACGACGCGAGCGTCGTCTCGACGGCGAACGCGTCAGCCTCGACCGTCTCCAGGCTCTCGATGTTGCCGGCCTCCCGGAGGTCGGCCCCGACCGCATCGAGGATGGCCAGCCGCTCCGGGGTGTCGCGGACGATCACGCGTTCGGCCCTGGCCCGGAGCGACTGCTTGCTCAGGGCCTTGAACTTACGAACCTCTCCCAGGACGGCGGCCGCCACATCGAGGATCGCGGGATCCGCGCTTTCGGAAGCCGCCGTCAGCTCGCCGGCGGCCGGCCACCCGGTGAGGTGGATCGATCCCTCGCGCCACCACGACCAGACCTCCTCGGTCACGTAGGGCAGGAACGGCGAGAACAACCGGAGGAGCACGGACAAGGCGGAACGCAGCGCCGACACGGCCGACCCGGCCGCGTCGGCGTCGCGCGCCCCGTACGCCCGACCCTTGACCAGCTCCAGGTAGTCGTCGCAGAAGCTCCAGAAGAAGCGCTCGGTGACCTCCAAGGCCCGGGCATGCTCGTAGCCCTGGAACGCTCGTGTGGCCTGGTCGACCGCCTCGGTCAGCTGCCGCAGCATCGATCGGTCCAGCGGCTCCTTCACCGTTCCCTCGGCCGCCTCGAACGAGAGCACGAACCTCGACGCGTTCAGGACCTTGATGGCCAGGCGGCGCCCCACCTTGATCTGGCTCTCGTCGAACGCCGTGTCGGCGCCGAGGCGCGCCGACGCCGCCCAGTACCGGACGGCGTCGGCCCCGTACCGCTCGAGGAGCGGCATGGGGGTCACGACGTTCCCCTTCGACTTCGACATCTTCTTTCGCTCGGGGTCCAGGACCCACCCGGAGATGGCCGCGTTGGTCCACGGGAGCGAGTCGTGCTCCAGGTGCGACTTGAGGACCGTGTAGAACAGCCAGGTCCGGATGATGTCGTGGCCCTGTGGCCGAAGGTCCATGGGGAACACCCGGCCGAACAGGTCGTCGTCCTCGCACCAGAGCCCCGCGATCTGGGGCGTGAGCGACGACGTGGCCCAGGTGTCCATGACGTCGGGATCGCCGGCGAACCCGCCGGGCACGCCGCGCTGGTCGGCCGTGTAACCCTCGGGGACGTCGCTCGAGGGGTCGATCGGCAGCCGTCCCTCCGGCGCGAGCAGCGGATGCTGGTGGTCGGGCTCGCCCCGTCCGTCGAGCGGGTACCACACGGGGAACGGCACGCCGAAGAACCTCTGGCGGCTGACGCACCAGTCCGAGTTCAGGCCCTCCACCCAGGACTCGTAGCGGGCCCGCATGTGCTCGGGGTGCCAGTGGAGCTCCCGGCCCCGCTTGACCAGTTCCTCCCGGAACTCGAGGGTCTTCACGAACCACTGCCGGCTGGAGATGATCTCGAGGGGCCGTTCGCCTCGCTCGTAGAACTTCACGACGTGCCGGACGGGCTGGGGTTCGCCGACGAGGTGGCCGGACTCGGCGAGGAGCTCGGCGGTCCGTTTCCGGGCTCGCGTCGTGGAGAGCCCGGCCAACTCCGACTGCGCTCGGTTCGCCCCCTCCGGATCTCGCGACTCCCATCCCGGTTGGCCCCACCGCGGCCACGCGATGGTGCCGTCCCGCTGCACGACGACCCGCGTGGAGAGCGAGAGCTCCCGCCACCAGGTCACGTCGGTCATGTCGCCGAACGTGCAGATCATGGCGATGCCGGTCCCCTTCTCCGGTTCGGCCAGCCCGTGGGCCACGATGGGGACGAGCGCCCGGAAGAGCGGGGTCAACGCTTGCCTGCCCACCAGTTCGCGGAAGCGCTCATCCTCCGGGTTCACCACGAGCGCCACGCAGGCCGGGATGAGCTCGGGCCGGGACGTCTCGATCTCCACCGAGCCGCCGGCCTCGAGCTCGAAGGACACTCGGTGGTATGTCCCGTTTACCTCGCGGTCCTCGATCTCCGCCTGGGCCACGGCGGTGCGGAAGTCGACGTCCCACATCGTGGGGGCCTCAGCGTGGTACGTGAGCCCACGGGCCAACAGGCGGAGGAACGCTCGCTGGGAGGCCCGGCGGGAGCGCTCGTCGATCGTCGCGTAGGTCATCGACCAGTCCACCGACAGGGCCAGACGGCGGAACAGCTCCTCGAAGGCCCGCTCGTCCTCTGCGGTCAGACGGCCGCACAGCTCGACGAAGTTGGGCCGCGACACCGCCACCGGCTCGCCGTTCGGGCGGTCCAGTGCGTCCGGGTCGAAGGTCGGGTCGTAAGGAAGAGAAGGGTCGCACCGGACCCCGAAGTAGTTCTGGACCCGTCGCTCGGTCGGCAGCCCGTTGTCGTCCCACCCCATGGGGTAGAAGACCATCTTGCCCGCCATCCGCTGGAACCGGGCGATCACGTCGGTGTGCGTGTACGACATGACGTGGCCCACATGGATGTAGCCGCTCACGGTGGGGGGCGGCGTGTCGACGGCGTAGATCTGGTCGCGAGACCTCGACCGGTCGAAGCGATGGGTGCCGGCGGACTCCCACCGCTCGCCCCACGCGGCTTCGAGTCCCTCGACGCTCGGCTTCTCCGGCACGCTCATGCCGCGGAGTCTACGAGAAGCCTGGGCCGGGACCGGGCCACTCCGACGATAGACTCGCTGGCCGTGAAGACGTGCGCGGCCTGTGGGGCCAAGAACTCCGACGACGCCCGGTTCTGTGCGGCGTGTGGAGCCTCCTTGACGCGCGCGTGCCCCCGTTGCGGGTCGGAGTTTCCCGAGGGCGCCCGGTTCTGTCCCGCTTGCGGCAGCCCCATCGGCGAGCCGACGGGCGCGCCGTCCGGCCAGGAACGGCGCATCGTCACGATTCTGTTCGCCGACGTGACCGGCTCGACCGGCCTCGCCGAGCGCCTCGATCCCGAGCGACTCCAGGAGGTCATGGCGTCCTACTTCGCCACCATGCGGGGGGCCATCGAGGCCGAGGGGGGCACGGTCGAGAAGTTCATCGGCGACGCCGTGATGGCGGCCTTCGGCGTCCCGACCGCCCACGAGGACGACCCGGCTCGGGCGGTCCGTGCCGCTCTCGGGATGCGGAGGGCCTTGGAAGAGCTGAACACGGGCCTCGCCGAGACGCACGGGCTCACGCTCGAGATGCGGGTCGGCGTCAACACCGGCGAGGTCCTGGCTGCCACCAACGCCCGCCCCGGTGAGCCCATGGTTACAGGCGATGCCGTGAACGTGGCCGCTCGCCTCGAGCAGTCGGCCGAGCCCGGCCAGATCGTCGTGGCCGAGCGAACTGCGCGAGCCGCCCGCTCCTTTTGGTTCCAGGACCTCGGCTCCGTTGAGCTCAAGGGCAAGGACCATCCAGTGCCGGCTGTCATGCTCCTCGACCAGCTGGAGCGTCCCGAGCGAGGGGTCCCGGGGCTCTGGGCGCCGATGGTGGGCCGGGATCAGGAACTCTCCCTGCTGGAGACCCTCCTCGAACGCGTGGCCGCCGAGGGGAGGCCGGACCTCGTCACGATCTACGGCGATCCGGGCCTGGGGAAGAGCCGACTAACGGCGGAGTTCCTGGCTCGGGCGGACGTAACGGTTCCGAACGCCACGGTCGTCCGTGGCCGCTGCCTGCCCTACGGCGAGGGCGTCACTTACTGGCCGCTAGCGGAGATCCTGAAAGCCCTGGCCGGGGTTCGAGACACCGACCCGCCCGAGATCGCGCTGGAACGGATCAAGTCGGTCGGCCGGGCGGAACTCTCGCAGGAGGTAGCCACGAGCCCGGAGAAGGCCACGGCGGCCCTCGCATACACTGTTGGCCTGGAGGATCCCGCGTTCTCCTTCCGGGACCTCGAGCCCCGGGAGGTGCGACGCAAGATCCATGCTGCGTGGCGCTCCTTCTTCTCCGCGCTCGCCACCCGTGCGCCGACGATCGTGGTGGTCGAGGACATCCACTGGGCGGACGCCGCCCTCCTCGAGCTTCTGGAGGAGCTGGCCGACCGCATCGTGGGGCCCGTGCTCTTCGTATGCCCTTCCCGCCCCGAGCTCACCGAACGTCGTCCGAGCTGGGGCGGCGGCCGGCGCAACTTCTCGTCCATCGCGCTCGAGCCGCTCTCGGAGGTCGAGTCGGACCGGCTCGTCTCACTCCTGCTCTCGGTGGAGGAGCTGCCTCCGTCCATGCATCGCCGGATCCTCGAGCGGGCGGAGGGGAACCCCTTCTTCCTCGAGGAGATCGTGAGGCACTTGATCGACGACGGCCGGATCGTTCGAGAGAACGATCGGTGGCGGGCCCGGGCCGACATCGATAACGTCGTGATCCCCGACACGATCCAGGCCGTCCTGGCGGCTCGGATCGACCTACTAGCTCCGTCGGAGAAGCGCGCGCTCCAGGGCGCCGCAGTGGTGGGAAGGGTGTTCTGGCCCGGCCCGGTCCGGCGCTTGCTCGACGGCGAGGGCACGGCGGTCGAGGAGACACTCGCCCGGCTCGAGGTTCGGGAGCTCGTCCAGTCTCGCCTGGCCTCCTCGATCGCCGGCGAGGCCGAGTTCATCTTCAAACACGTCCTGACCAGGGAGGTGGCGTACGAGAGCCTTCCCCGCCGCGAGCGGGCCGGGGCGCACGCGGCGGTGGCCGCGTGGATCGAGTCGACCGCGGGTGAGCGCCGTGGCGAGTTCGCCGAGCTGCTGGCCTACCACCACGAGGAGGCCTATCGGGGTGGGCGAGACGACACTCGAGCCGAGCCGGAAGCCGTGGAGCGCCAGCGGGAGAACGCTTTCTCCGCGCTCATGCAAGCGTCGGAAGACGCACGACGTCGGTTCGCGGTGGCGAAGGCCGCCGCGATGGCCGAGCGGGCATTGGCGCTCGCTCGCGAGCCGCTCGGGCGAGCGATGGCGCTGGAGCAGGTCGGCATGGTGGCGCTGAACGACTATCGAGGCGACCTCGCGTGCTCGTCTTTCCGGGAGGCTGCGGACCTGCGAGCCGAGTACGCGCCGATGGACCGGATGGCCATCGCGCGGGTCTGCGCCCGCGCCGTCGAGGTGCCCATGCGATGGCCGGGATCGATGATGCACGTTCCGCCCGAAGAGGAGGTCCGCCGCTATCTGGACCTGGGTATCGCGAACGTGGGCGATGGGGATAGCGAGGAGCTCGTCCGGCTGCTCCTCGCGGGAGCCTTCGCGGCCTACGCGTTCGGGCCGAGGCGGGCGATCGCCGACGGCGAGTACGAGCGGGGTAGGGCCGACGCTGAGCGAGCGGCGGACATGGCGATGCGGCTCCGGCGCCCGGACCTGGCCTCCGCGAGCCTCGACGCCGCCGGGGCGACTCTTTGGCCGCGCGGCCTCTACGGTGCCTCGCTCTCGATCATCCGACGACGGCTCGAGCTGGCGGAGACGCTCGAGGATCCCTGGGAGCTCGGCGACGTGCACGCGGTGGCGGCCTGGGCGTCCGCCCTCATCGGCGATTACCCCGAGGCTGTCCGACGGGCGGAGCGAGGGGAGGTCATCAGTGGGGGCGAGGCCGCAGGTATGACGCTCCACAACCTCTCGTGGCGCGCGTTCGCTCGTTTCTCGCTCGGGGACTGGCCGACGGTCGTCGACGAGATCTTGCCCCGCGTCTGGGGGCTGCTGGGAGATCGGAAGGACGACCCGCCGTACTTCACGGCGCACGCGTTCGGCTCGGCGGCCTTCGTCCACGCAGCTCGCGGCGACCCGGCGGCGACGGAGCTTGTCACCTTGCTCCGGCGGCACGCCGGAGCCGAGGGAGGTGAATGGCCCCGCCTGTCGCTCGTCTGGCTCGCCTGGATCCTGACGCGGCAGGGCTTGGCGGAGGAGGTCTGGGACCTGCTCGGACGGCTCGGGCTGGGCCACACGGAGCTTGTGCGTCCGCTCGAAGACCAGGTTCGCGCGGTCGCCCTCGCAGAGCACGACCGATGGGACGAGGTCCCCAGGTTCCTCGAACGATCACGTGCCTTCGCGGACAAGGGAGGGCTCCGAGCGCTCCCCGTCCACCTGGACAGGCTCGAGGGGCGGACCGCGGTCGCGACCGGTGAGCCGGAGCGCGGGGTGGAGCTCCTGCGCGTGTCGAGCGCCGGCTTCTCGAACCTGCAGGCGCGGTGGGAGCGCGCCTGCACGGACCTTTGGCTCGCCGACGCCCTCTTGCAGGTCGGGCGGGGCGACGAGGCCAGGGCCCGGCTGGACGAGGCGATCGAGGTGTTCGAGGAGCTTCGGTCGCTCCGTGAGATCGAGCGGTCACGGGAGCTGCTGGCGAAGCTGGAGGGCTAGGCCGTCCGTTCCTTGCGAACCCGCGGCGCCGGCTCCTGCCGCGGGACGAGCGTGGGGTTCACCCCGGACATCACGACGCTCTGGTCGATCAGGCACTTGTGGACGTCCTGCCGCGACGGCAGCTCGTACATCACGTTCAGCAGGACCTCCTCCATGATGGCTCGAAGGCCACGGGCGCCGGTCCCGCGGAGGATGGCCTGATCGGCGATGGCCGACAGCGCGCCCTCCTCGAACTCCAGCTCCACGCCGTCGAACTCGAAGAACTTGCAGTACTGCTTGACGAGCGCGTTCTTCGGCTTGGTGAGGATGTCCACCAGGGCCTGCTTGTCCAGGTTGTGCACGTGGGTCAGGACCGGCACGCGTCCCACGAACTCGGGGATGAGCCCGTACTTCAGCAGGTCCTCGGGGAGGACCCGCGACAGGATCTGTCCGATGTCCTTCTCCTCCACCCGCCGAACGTCGGCCCCGAACCCGATGCCCCGGCTGCCGATGCGGCTCTCGATGATCTTCTCCAACCCGGCGAATGCGCCGCCGCAGATGAACAGGATGTTCGTCGTGTCGATCTGGATGAACTCCTGGTGGGGGTGCTTGCGCCCGCCCTGCGGTGGGACGCTCGCCGTCGTTCCCTCCAGGATCTTCAGCAGCGCCTGCTGCACGCCCTCGCCCGAGACGTCGCGGGTGATCGAGGGGTTCTCGCTCTTGCGGGCGATCTTGTCGACCTCGTCGATGTAGATGATCCCGGTCTCGGCCTTCTTCACGTCGTAGTCGGCGGCCTGGATCAGCTTGAGCAGGATGTTCTCG
>Ga0209853_1000324_pt1 | contig 13285 bp, 14 predicted proteins | sample GWRWS1_30_40_FD_187224 | JGI IMG/M metagenome (GOLD analysis project Ga0209853, IMG submission 187224) | Riverbed sediment microbial communities from areas with vegetation nearby in Columbia River, Washington, USA - GW-RW S1_30_40 (SPAdes)... | ecosystem: Environmental > Aquatic > Freshwater >...
CCAGCACCTTCAGGCTGACCTATCCAAACGGGACAGTTGCAAGTCAGACGGGTTCAGCGGTCAACATTCTTCCGTCAGGCACCTACTCGATGTCGGGCGTGACTTGGAAAGGGGTCGACGTGACACCCGGGACGGTGAACTTCAACCCCAAAAACGGTCCTCCTGTCCTGAACTTAGGAATATTCGACGCGACCATTCTGGTCGTCAATCAGGACGGGCAGCCACTCCCGGGCTCCCAGGTGACCCTGAGCCTAGGTGGGGTTTCCGTTGCGCAGGGCACAACAGGGCCTGACGGGGTCTTGGTTGTTGACGACCTTCCGAAGGGACAGTACATAGTACTCGTGGACTACCAGTCACAGACAGTAACAAGCACGATAGACCTAGCCCAAGACCAGAGTAGCAGAGTCCAGGTAAACCTAGCTCCCTCGACAACCTGGATTGGGCAGACCCTCAGCTGGGTGATGGTTCTAGGTGCTGCCGTGGGAGGGCTGGTCGGATACAGGCAGTTCACTAGGTCCCGGCTGGCTTTCAAGGAAGAACCTTTCGAACACTTGGACTCGGTCACGGGTGGCGGTTTCAGGAGCGGCGATACGGCCCTCATCGTCGGAGATCTCGGAACGGGCAAAACCACAATGTGCGAACAGCTAACACACAAGACGCTAGCGGGCGGTGCCCCGGTGATTTTCCTAGCATACGACAACCCTGACAATGTCCGTGCGTCCATGAAATCACTCCATTGGGATCCCTCCCAGTTCGAGGCAAATGGTCAGTTACAAATCGTGGGCTGCGAACTCTCGTCATCGGAAACGAATGCTCGGGGTTTTGGAATTCTGGAAAACTTCTACGACATCACAGCCCTAAACATTAGTATCAATTCAGCGCTCGAAGAGACGAAAATACCCAAACCAACCGTCATGATCGACTCTCTCACCCCTCTTGTAGAGAGGGCAAGCCTCCTAGGTCTAGTTAATCTGCTTCAAGAGACGGCAGCCAAGGTCAAGAAGCTACAGGGACAACTGTTTTTGACAGTTGACAGAAGCGTACCGAGGACCGCGCTAGTTAGACTTGAGGAAACTGTTGACTCTATAATTGAGCTTTCGCAGGTTACTGAAGGCGGTAAGACCCTCTCCGAGCTTAGAGTCAGGAAACTGAGGGGACGGAAGACTGACAACAAGTCCATTCGAATGCGGGTTGATTCCAGAAAGGGAATCGTCTTTCAAGTGCGAAGAACCATACACGGCAAGCCCCTAGGCGAGGAAAAGCCAATTTCTGTCCAGAACAGAAAGAATTGACTGTTGTCCGGCCGGCTACAGCTGAAGACTTCGAACCGGTCGGTACACCCGGAGAAGATAAGCACCAATTACTGTCCAGTAGCCTAGGTAGACGAATACCCGCAACCACTCCGGGTTCCCATCATAGCCCACGAGTGCTCGCAAGATGGAACCGACTGCTCCTTTCTCATGGAAGACGTCCTCGGTGCTTGAAGGGTTGATGTTGAACGCGTCCTGGGATAATACTCCTAGACTGAACCCTGAGGATTCTGATGCTTCGATCAACTCGTGCGTACCATAGCCGGCGAGCCCTGCCGCCAACACTACCAGTAAGATACTAGAATACTTGAAGAATCGTCTAATGTCCAGCTTGTAGGTTCCTTTCAGGAGGAGCATTACCAGTAGAAGTACTGCTCCAACCCCAAGAGTTATTCCCAGGGCGGTGCCTGACGGGTCAGCAAAGAAGAAAACAGTCAAGAAAAGAACTGTCTCGACACCTTCCCGGACGACCGCCACAAAGGCTAGGGCAAAGATGCCAAAGGTCTGTCCTCGGGACACGGCGACATCGACCTTCTGTTCTATCTCATGTCTTATCCTTCGGGCGTTGCGTCCCATCCAGAGCACCATGTATGTGAGCACGAGTGTGGCCATAAGTGCCGCTGTACCTTCGAACATTGCTGCAGCCACACCTTTCAGTTCTCCGTAAATCAGGTGAACGGTCCAACCTAAAGCTAGGCTCACGAGAACAGCTAACAAGGACCCTGCGAGAAGGTACCGATTGAGCTCAGTTCTTCCAATCTTCCTGAGATAAGCGGAGATGATTGTAACGATGAGCGACGCTTCCAAAGCTTCGCGGAACGTGACGAGGAGGCTCGCGAACACCATTTAGTTAGGCACTCCTAGCAGTGGTGAAATTCTGTGCGTATTTAATTGTTAGGCTCGCCTAATATTTACAGGGGTTACAAATGAGGGGGGCAAGAACCTTTACACAGGACCAGTGCAACTAGGAGTGCGGACATGACTGACTGCAGGGCAGCTGAACACGACACCGCTCCTTCTGCCAAGGAGCATGTGGAAGAGTACCTTGAGGTCCTGAGAATCTTTCAGGAAGAGGGCAAGGACCTTGTCAAGATTAGCTGGATTGCAGAACGCCTCGGCATTGCCAAGCCGAGCGTGGTTCAAATGCTCAAGAAAATGCAGGGCCAGAATTATGTCAAGTATCTACCGCACCAGGGGGTCGAACTTACCTCAAAGGGAAACGGTGTCGGGACGCGAATACTCCGCAACCACAGGGTCATGGAAGCATTTGTCAAAGACACAGTGGGCGCGGAGCTGGACGGCAAGGTGGGCTGCGCCATCGAACACCACATGAGTGAGGATTTCACCAACACCCTTTGCACCTGGCTGAAACATCCAGCGATATGCCCCCACGGATACTCTATTCCTCCAGGTAAGTGTTGCGACAGGCTGGGAGCGTAAATTCCAATCGTGGAATTCTCCGGCCAGGCCGGTACTCCTGTACGATAACGACTGCAGCATATGCACTAGATTCGCCAGGCTTGTACATAGCGGCTCAAAGGGCTGGATCGACCCAGTGGGCCTGTTCACAGAGAGGGGCTCAGAGATAAAAGCAGAGTTTTTCCTCCCTGCCGACAATCCAGACGAAATGTTCTGGATTTTAGTCGGCGACACTGGTTATGGGGGTCGGTCGGGGCTGTTACCATTGTTCAGGGAGATAGTTAGGGGACGTATCGTATGACTCAAGAGGAAAACGCCTGTCCGAGGCCCAAGAACGCAGTGCAGAGGATACTTGGGACTCTACGTCGTGGGCGCGTGGTAAAGAGGAGAAGCTAGCTCTGTGGGTCAGTTGACCCTTAGGCTCTTGTCAGCGTCAAACCCTAGCCGGCGTCCCCAGGCCTTGACACCGTCAAGGATCTTCTTGGAGCCAAACCAGCAGAGAGTGGTGAACACTGACTTGAAAATAGGATTGAGCTTCATCAGCGTCGGAGGCATTGTGTGCAACTCTAGAACCGTGTGTCTCCAGCTGCGGTAGATGACCCAGAACCTTGCTTCGTCAATCCCTTCGTCTACGTTGAAGAATCCCTTGTTCTTCAAGACGCCGAGGGGCACGAAGCTGAGCGGGGTGACGGTGAAGTGCGCCCTGTTTCCAATCTCTCTTGGAAGTCCTTTCTCCATCCGGTCGAGAAGGCGAACAGTGTCTAGGGCGTCTTCGCTGGTCTCGCCGGGAAGCCCGACGATTATCGTGTAGGCTGGGAACCAGTAGTTTTCGTTGAAGACCCGGGTCCCGTTGTATATCACGTCCTGCCATTCGTCGGGGCTGAATGGTTTCACCTTCAAAGGCATGTACTTCTTTATCAGCTGAGAGGACCCGGTTTCGAGTCCGGACTGTATTCCGATGTAGCGGTCGCTTCCAAGCCTAACGGTTTCTGATATTTCCCTGATCAGGTCAGGGTCTGCAACTGCTGGTGATGTGGTGCCGTGGGTGGGGTTGGAATAGTTGATTCCACGGACCGACATTACGGTCTTGAACAGGTCGAGGACGGCTTCGTGGTTTGGCATGAATTCTTTCTTGTCTTCCAGCTTGTAGAGGAAAATGTCCTCGCTGTGGACCCAGACGTTCGGGTTACCTATCTTCGTGTTAACCGTGATCTCACGTATGATCTTGTCCATAGGATAGTACTTGGCTATGCGCAGGTTCGGCTCGCAGAACTGGCAGTTCCGCCCACAGCCCCGCATGACCTCGACCAGTCCGTGGACTGTCGGGGCGACGATGTCCGGAATGTCCTCGAGTTTCGGGCCTCGGGGAACGTGTATGAACTCGGGGCTTCCGTTGAACTCGATATCATTGTATATCTGGCCTATTACATGGTCGCACTCGCCTAACACCACATGGTTGACGCCTAGGGCCCTCGTCTCGTCGTCTTTGACCTCCATCTGCCAGGCTCCGGACCCGCCTACGACAAGTTTTGACCCTGGAAACTTCTTCCTCGCCGTGTTTATCTCGTGGACCAGTTCAACGAACTTTTTCTTCGTATAAGCGGTCATCTTTCCGCCATCCGTGAACATCATGCTCACGGGGCCCAGCCCTAACGGGTCCATGGTGGAAATTCCCACAATCTTGGTTTTTTCGTCGATGAACTTTGAAACGTGGGCAGGGTGCGCCACGACTATGTCCTCGGGCTTGTAACCGCGCAACAATGCGGCCTCCAGCTTCCGCAGCCCATACGGCGCCATCGTCGCCACACCGTGGCTGTGCTTCACGGATGGAGAGAGGAAATCGAAGACGATACGGGGGACTTTCTCTGCTGGGGCGCAGCTGAAGAAGTCGAGTAGCGGTATTCCCCAGTATTCGCTCATCTGAGTAGCGTCTGCGGTAAGGACCACTCTAGCCATCTTATTCGCTCACCATTCACAATTCAGGCCTGAATTTGGCTTTCTTTCGTCGAACTCTCTAAGAACACATTTTCTTCTCGGGATTGCGTATTTTAAGCTAGTGTTTTGTTCTCGGGAAATAAAGAATAGATCATCGCTTGAGCGGGACTGTGTCACACTCGTGAGAGGATTAACAGGTCCGTCTCAGAACCCTCTCAATCCAGAACCAGTAGCCATCTCGCCTCCGAGCTGTATCATTCTTACGACACATGTGTCAGACTACGGACCCGGAAGAGAAGAACAGGAGAGGAGAGGAAAAGCCCGCCTTACCCATCTCCCCCATTAGGAGCTGGACGATGCGCATAAATCAGAGACGGTCCCTCTCCTTCGCATCATGCAAGCTGTTCCTAGGCTTGAGCCCGGAAGGCCCGCACCCGACTTCGAGGCGCCCGTAACATCAGGGGAAGTTATACGCCTGAGCAACTATCGGGGAAGACGAGTAATTCTCTACTTCTACCCCAAGGATGACACACCCGGGTGCACTGTGGAGGCGTGTGGGCTAAGAGACCACTACGACAGGATACGGGAGCTAGGGGCCGAAGTTCTGGGAGTCAGCATGGATGATGCGGAATCTCATCGAAGGTTCACGGGGAAGTTCAACCTTCCATTTGCACTTGTTGCAGATGTTGATGCGAAGATTGCAGAGGCGTACGGGGTTTACAACGCGGAACGTAAGACAGCTCGCAGGGTGACGTTTCTCATCGACGAGAAGGGAAACATTCAACGCGTATTCGACCCTGTAAAGCCCGACGAGCACCCGAGAGAAGTGTTGGATGCCCTAAAGGCCTAGAGGAAAAAAGGCCGGCCTAGTTTATCACGGGTAAGAATCTGTCTTCATTGATGGCGGAACTCAGCTGGCCCACTATGGGCAATTGATAACCACATTTCATGCACCTGTTCTTCTCGTCAAGGTTCCAGCCGATAATGTCGAAACCATAACGCTTCACTGCAATAGTCTTGCATTCTGGACAGTAAGTGTGTTCCCAGGGATGCCCTGGCACGTTTCCAACGTACACGTATCTCAGCCCCTCCTCTCGAGCTATCTTGCAGTGTTCCTCAAGAGTCCTCACCGGCGTGTTGGGCAGGTGCATCATCTTGTAGTCTGGATGGAACCGTAGAAAGTGCAGTGGAACATCTGGCCCTAGATTATCGTAGAGCCAGCGGCTCAATTTTCTGGCTTGCTCGAGATTGTCGCCTACTTCTGGAATGACAAGGTCGGTTATTTCGGTGTGAATCTTGGTCTTGTCCCTGATGTCAATTAGTGTCTGGAGGATAGGCTCTCCATCTGGAACGAGCACCCATTTTCGGAGAAAACCTGTTTCGTTGTTTCCCTTGAAGTCCACGGTGATACAGTCCAAGAAATCACTCATCATTCCCACGGACTCGGGAGTATCATATCCGTTGGAGACGAAGATGTTGATCAGCCCGCCCTTGTGGGCTTCCAGTCCTACGTCCCGGGCGAACTCGATAAATATTGTCGGCTGATTGTAAGTGTAAGCCAGCCCCTGACAACCCCGGCTCACGGCCAAGGCGGCAATTTCAGCAGGGGCGAGGTCTGTTCCTTCTGGCTGGCGCCTCTGGCTGATGTCATAGTTCTGGCAGTACTGGCAGGCCCAGGAGCATCCTGTGGTTGCTATGGAGAATATTTTGGAGCCCGGCATGTAGTGTGTGACGGGTTTCTTTTCGATGGGGTCTATGTGGCCGGTTATGACTTTTCCATAGACGAGGAGGTTTAGTTTTCCGTCTATGTTCTGTCTTATCCCGCAGAAGCCGATTCTTCCTTCTGGTATGTTGCAGTATCTAGCGCACGCGGTACAGCGGACCCTCTGGTTGGCGAGCGGCTGGTAGAGCTGTGCTTCCTTGATCATGGGCGATGTCCACGGTCCGGCCGCAAAACACTGGGAATCGGCCCGGGGACCGCTAGTAACTAGCGGACCAGCGTCTTGAAATCCTTTTCCTTACCCCCGTCATCTTTGGGCCGAGAGTGGTGGGTCTGCAGGCAAGACTCTACAAGCCTTCCAGGGCAGAGCAACGGAGGGAAGTTGCCTGCGGGGTTTGTAAGGGCAACATGCTCGTCTGCGTGCGCAATCCGTCCCGTTGCCCGGTTTTTCTCCGGGCCAAGAAACTGGTCGATTTGGAGAAGGCGGTTTCCAAGACAAGCTTCTTTGGTCCATCGCCGCCCGGTGTTTTTCTTGGAAGCTTCGGTTATCCCCACGTTCTGGCGGGGCCATTGGTCCCGGCGGTGGTTGAGTCCGATCCGTCGACTCTGGATTCTCCGGACCGCTGGCTTGACAAGCCGATAGACCAGCTGATACGGTACAGGTTCGCACTGGTCAGGGGTAAGTCGCTGATTAGGGTCCAGAGTGCCACGAACCCTGACAGAACTCTGTCCCTAGTTCAGGAGATGGTCATGTCGGAAAGGCCGACGGACACTGAGCTGCTCCTAAAGAAGAAACCGCATATCAGAATCAACCTTCTACCTCGCAGCGCCCCGCATGGTCCCTCAGGAGTCATCGAAAACCTCAGCCTTGCCAGCAACCCTTCAGTTCCACGGCCGATAGAGAGGGTAGTCGGAGACTCTGACCTTGGGGCTGAGAGCGGAGCCTACGTATTGTACAAGAGCGGGGTCTCGCAGCAGCAGATAACCCGAATATTCTCAACGGGGCTCTTAGGAGTTCGCAGAAACAGACGTCTTGTCCCGACAGAGTGGAGCATCACAGCCGTTGACGATATCCTCGCGAAGGGCATTCGTTTTAGGATTGGAGACTATCCGCCGGTGGGGGAGTTTCAAGTCTTCGGAGCAGAGGCTCTCGGGAACAATGTTCAGATTCTCCTTCTGCCAACCACCTGGATGTACGAGGCTTTAGAGGGCTGGCTGACCGGCCTACGGCCGCAGGTCTACGTGGACTATGAGCTGAACAAAGGAAGAACAAACTATCCGGCAAACCTTGCAGGCGCATACCATGCTGCGAAGCTTCCGGTGCTGGAGTATCTGGACCGGGAGAGAAGACAGGCGGGGGCGATAGCGTTCTTGGAGGTCTACCAGGACTGGGTCCCCTTAGGAGTCTGGAGGTTCCGGGAACTCGCAAGACGCGCGCTCTCGTCACCCGCCTTCAAGACGGGAAGCCTGGAGCAGGCACTGTCACAGGTCTGGAGGAACCTGAGAATCCCGGCCGCTGAGTGGCTACGTGCCGACAAGCTTCTCGGCCATTATAAGAAACAGGCTCTGCTGGACCTATTCACAAGGTGAGGCTTGCTGAAGGGCTACACAGGTACCGGCGACAAGGGAGAAACAAGCCTCTACGGCGGGTCCCGAGTTGGAAAAGAGAATCCTCGCGTAGAAGCGTACGGAGCGGTTGACGAGCTTAACTCGCATATCGGCTTGGTCCGGGCCTGGGTGAAGGATCAGCGGATAGAAGCGATTCTGCGGACAGTTCAGAAGGACCTGTTCGTTCTAGGCGGGGACTTGGCCGCTGAACTTGTAACAGCTAAGATTCCGAGGATCGAGAAGAATCACGTTTCCAGCTTGGAGAAGGTCTTGGAAGGAGTTCATGGAGAACTGAAGCCTCTGAGGAGATTTGTCCTGCCGACAGGTGGTGTTGTCGGTGCGGGTCTTCATGTTGCGAGGGCGGTCTGTCGCAGGGCTGAAAGGAGAGTGGCAGCTCTGGCGAAGGCTGAATCCATTAACCCTGAAGCTCTCCGCTACCTGAACAGGCTCTCGAGCTTACTGTTCGACCTGGCACGGTTGGCCAACAAGGGCGAGGGTTTCGTGGAAGAGGAATGGATCCACGAATAGGAAGGCTCCATTGCTCCCCAAAATGCTGAAAACTCAGGTTTGGGACGGGGACCCCTACCCCGGGTTTATATAGTCTGCACGAAGGGAAAATCGTGTTTCCTAGGGGAAACCGTTCGTTTCGTGCATGTTTGAGGGCTGTTTTTTTCATCTAGCGTCGGGCGTTGACGGCTTTCCAGACCTCACCGTGGACATTCTCAACGTGTCCTGTTCCGTCCACAACTTTCCAGCGGAACCTTTTGGCAAGCGTAAGGTAGGTCTTGCGGACCCTTAGCAGAAGGTTTCGGTCACTTTCGTGAACGTCGCGGTTCAACGCTTTGCGATTAAATGAGGAGGGTACTGGAACGTCTAGAACAATGATTGTGTCTGGAAGCGGAAGCCCCTTGTCTAGCCCAACAAGCCATTCCAGGTCAAGGCCTCTGGCCACTCCGTAGGCTAAGTTGGAAGCAGAGTACCGGTCGGCAACCAGAAAGTTCGACCGTTCCAGATTCTCGGTGATCTGTCCCAGGTTCTCCCAGCGGTTTAGAGAGTACAACATGTGGAGGGCTTGGAAGGAATAGTTTCGCCGGCCTTCAAGGAAGGCCCGAATCTGCTGCCCAGAAGGCGACCCGTAGACGGGAAAACTCATAGTTGCAACCTTGCCGCCCGTTCCCCTAAGCCTCCTCACAAGGAGACTGGTCTGGGTTTTCTTCCCCGACTGGTCTATTCCCTCCAGAGAGATGAAACGGGCACGCAAAACGCAGAGGGACGAAGACCTGCACAATATAACAATTCGGCCGTCAGCTGTCCAGCGGCGCTTGCACAAACTGAGTCATCCGGCCCTGAACCTCTGGAAACTCGTAGACGGTTTTCAAGTACAACTTTCGCGTTCGTGGCCGAATCAAGTGGAAGATTAGAAGACTGAGATTTCTCTTCAGGTCACGGGTCAAGCTACTCAAGGCCCCGGATGAAGGTAACACTGACCAAATCAGGGCCGGGTTCAAGCCTATGGGGACGAGAATTGCCGAAGAAAGGGAACCTACTCGTACTCCTAGTGGCTTTCATGATTGTCGTTGCACCAGTCGTACTGGTTCACGCACCTCCGGCCGATGGTACACCACCCACCATTAGCCAACCTTCGATACAACCAGTTTCACCCAGCTCCTCGGACGCGGTGACAGTCTCGGTCGTAGTTAGAGACCTTGGCGGCCAGGCCACCGGCGTCAAGAACGTCTCCATAGTGTACAGTAATGATAACTGGCAGGCAGTCAACATCACATTGGCAGCGGCTTACAATGCAACAAGCGAAACCGCGACAGCCCAAATACCCCCGTCCAGTGCCAACGTCACATACTATGTCATCGCCTTCGACGTCGCGGAAAACATGGCCGTCAACAACAATAACGGCAACTACTTCACCTATGGCATACCGGCCCCTGCCTATGTCAGCACGATCGCCTATATCATAGTAGGTGCAGCAATCGCAGCCGGAGTTTCACTCATAGCTTTCATGATGCTGAGAAAACCCTCCAAACCCGGCACTAACGCCAAGACAGACTACTACGCCAACCAAGAAGGGTCATCGTAGAGCTAACTTGGGACGTTCCGATCCACTAGGGCCCGGAACTTCCTCGCAAACCAGACCTACTCGGTGTGCCGCTGAAACAAGAAACAAGCGAGAGAGGAGGGTGCCTCATTCGGTACTTTGGCCGCCTGTTTCGGGTTTCATTCTGCTTAACATGGAATGCTACATTTCTTCAGTCATAGATGCGGGAGAGTAGTTCACACGGTTTACAGTATTGATGCTAGAACGGGTTTCTGGAAGGGCTTCTCTCGCCCCGCAAGGTTCATCATTCTAGCCCAGACCCTTGTCATAGGTTTTCTTTCCTTCTGGGTATACCAGGAGTACCTGAACAACTTGTACCTTCGCATCTATGTCAACAATATGGTTCAGACGACCGGCTGGGCGTTCGCGGTCCTAGCTGCAATAGTGCTACTCGGGGCCGTCACGACTGCAATCTCGAGAGGTAAGAACGCCAAGAAGGCTGAACCAGAGATAGTTGAAACATTGACAATGGAGGTCGAGACCCCGACCCCCACCCCCACGCAAACAGCCATCAGGCCTCCAATAGACCTCCATCCCATGGTAGCCCAATTGAAGGCCGAACTCGCTGGCACCCACATGCCCATCGAATCTGTGCCTGTTCCTAAGTTGGAGGAGACACCAGCTCCCACCGGAGTCCAGTCTACTGCTACTACATACCCGCCTGCTCAACTAACCACACCGATTCCATCAACCGTTGTAATCGGGGTAGTGCCGGTTCAGAAGAAGGAGGAGAAGCAGGTTCCAGCTGAGGCGAAGCATACAGAAGAGGAACAAAAAGCCACGGACGAGGCAAAGGGCCCTCCTGGTAGCTAGATTGTGGAGTGTTGAATCTCGGAAACGCGTAGGTGGTTTCGCACCCGCTCGTAGTGCTCCACGAGTTCCGCAACACTTTCGAATTTTGGCGAGGCACGCGATGGGGGCTCCCAGAGGTATAGTGACCGGTTGTCAGGGTCCCGGAACTCCGCGGTCCGCCCGTACGCTTCATTCTGTATAGGACCCGCAAATTTCAGACCCCTCTGTTCAAGCTCATCATAGGTTCGTTCGATTTCGCGTTCTACCAGAAAGACTAGGAAGCCGTCGTTCCCTGCTGGCGGACGTTTCGGGTCCTGTGGGTGAATCGAGAGGCGAATACTTCCCGCGTCAAAGTGAAACGCCGCATCTTCATCTGCGCCGATCTGGGGAAGGCCAAGCCGTTCGCGGTAGAACTTGGCCGTCACAGCAGGGTCTTTCGCGTATAGCCAGACTGTTGAGAGCAGATGTCTCCCAAGTAGCAATCCAGTTCCTCGCCGTCTCGAAGCTCAGAGTGACGTATTAACTCTGGTGCCTCGGAACTAGTTGTTAGTTTTGGTGGACCGGGCGGGATTTAGACCCGTTTGCGTTTCAAATCTCAACCCAAGTTCAAGCCCCTCCAATCTCCCTCGCTTGTCACAAACATCTAGAACACGCGTTACCCTCGTGGCGCAGACCTTCATGGGTTCGAATTCCCCCCAGCGCCAACTGGCTACTTACTAATCCAAGACCGCCACACGCCAAGAGTTGCCAAAGCCCTGAGTGGCAATCAGCGTCCCACAGTGGCCGATGCAGGATCGAGCCTGGACATAGAGCTTCACTTGGACAAGTCCGATGCTGACGACAGTTCATATTGGGCTCTGGCTTCTGTCCGGTGCTGTGCCGTGGCAGACGGTGCAGGTTTTCCAGCCTAGAGTGTCCACTCTGAAGGTTTGATCTTTTCCACAGGTCGCGCAGTACTGGACGAATCCTATTGCATGCCGCGGTTGAGCCTGGACCTCAACCATTGTCGCGTCCTTCATGGCCGGTTCTTTCTTTGGGATGGGTTTCGTCAAACGTTGAAGGTACTCTTTGCTGAACTTGAGCTTCGGCACAGTCTAACCAAGCTACTATAGATGATTCTCTAGGCTTTGAGCACTATGTTTACCCTAGCGCCTGCCTAGCAGGCAAGGATCCCATAAGTTGGTGGACCGGGCGGGATTTGAACCCGCGACCTTCCGGTCTACTGGACCAGAACGTCTTGCAAACCGGACGTTCTTCGGCCTGGCCAAAGCCAGCATACCAGGCTGAACTACCGGCCCACAAACCGACCGCGATTTACAATCGGGGTTAAAGCTTTGACGAGCGGAGGTAATTCTTCTGCGAACATGTGGGGCCGCCGCCGGGAAATTCCCACCGTGTCAGGTGTTTTGAACCCGGCCTCTAGGCTCCACTGGCCAAGACCCTGCGAGGGTCTTACAGGCCTATACGCTACCAAGCTACGTTACGGCGGCCACGACACGAGTCCGGGACCGGCGGCGATATGTAGGTTTTGACCCGCCGGAAAGAGCCAATTTTCGAGAAAGCCAGTTTATTGGGTCTGAAAACCAGTTGTCACCCAAAACAGGGGTCCTGTTATGACATCTACCAATCCATTCTGGACGAGCCAAGCCCGGTTATTTCCACGAACGCGGCCCGGCCTGTCCATTTTGGGCCCAACTTGTAGACGGCAGCCTCTCGCACAAGGCAGGGTTTCTTCCAAAAACCCCATTAAATTCCCCCTCATACTGCGGGCGTTTACTGACCGTGAAATGGTAAGCCTCAAGACGGAAATTTGGCTAGTGAAGACCTTCAGGCTACTACTGCCCGCGACAATGTTCGTCATACTGTTCTGGACAATCGAAGCACCACCAGAGTGGCAGAACTCGCTCATCAGCTCCCTCGGAGAGAACGCCAGGCACGTTTTCTTCTTCCTCGGGCTCGGAGTGATCGCTGCTCTCTACAAGTTCATGGGCGTCTACGAGCGCAAGATTTTCTTCGAAAGCCACCGCCTCAAGAGCCCACTGCTCCGGCGGCCCGAAGAATAACCCAGTAGACACGACAATCAAGACTCTCCCTTTACGTTAAATACGTAGTGGAGACTCTGTCTCGCCCAGAAGAATATTGGTCAAGGCCATAATTCTGGTCACGACCAAACCAGGCGAAGCAAGAGCAGTACCCAAACGCCTCAAACGGCTCAAAGGAGTCAAACGGGCATATCCCACTCTCGGACGCTGGGACGGAGTAGTCGAGACCGAGGATACGAGCCTCGAACACGTTGGGCAACTAGCCGTTAAGGTCAGCGCGACAAACGGCGTCAAAGCCACCGAAACGCTAGTAGGCTTCTAGGAGGACAGAAAACGTGACAAACGCATG
>Ga0209853_1000325_pt1 | contig 13265 bp, 18 predicted proteins | sample GWRWS1_30_40_FD_187224 | JGI IMG/M metagenome (GOLD analysis project Ga0209853, IMG submission 187224) | Riverbed sediment microbial communities from areas with vegetation nearby in Columbia River, Washington, USA - GW-RW S1_30_40 (SPAdes)... | ecosystem: Environmental > Aquatic > Freshwater >...
GCAACGCGGCGACCGCGCGCAGCCCACGCGTGAGGGCGATGAGCCGGTCTACGACCTCCCCGCCATAGGTGACCTCGGCGACTCCCGGTTGCCTGGCGACGACAGAAGCGACCACCGGGGCCGACCGCGGGTCCGTAAGCTGCACCTCGAGTGAGTCCGGCAGCGGATTCGTCGAGGCGAGGTCGGCGAATGCCGCGTGCTCGCCCATCTGCTGTTGGAGCCGCTGCAAAGCCTCACCCCGACCAACAAACTCGACTTCCTCAACACCGGGGACCGCGCCCACGGCGGTCCGGACTTTCTCCGCCTCGACAGATGTCAGCCCGTCCCGGAGGAAGGCCACTACCTGGACTTGTCCTTCCACCACCTCGGCGATGTTGCCCAGGTTCAAACCGATCAACACCGCAGCGCCCACGACGAGCAAAGCGACCATGATTGTCGTCACCGCTGCCGCCGTCATCAGGCCGTTGCGCCGGAAGCTCGCTGAGGCATCCGCGACGAACGACGTGCCCTGCTCCAGGACACGTTGCGTCCGACGGCGGAAGCCGGTGCTACGCATCGACCGCATAGAGCCCCCGCGACTGGTCCCGGACGACGCGTCCCGCGGCGAGCTGGACGACGCGCCGGCGCAGGATGTCGACGATCATCTTGTTGTGCGTGGTCATGATCACGGTTGTGCCCCGGAGGTTGATCCGCGAGAGGACCTGCATGATCTCCCACGATGAGTTGGGATCCAGGTTGCCGGTGGGCTCGTCCGCCAGCAGCAACGGCGGGTCGTTCACGATCGCCCGGGCGATGCTGATCCGTTGCTGTTCCCCGCCCGAGAGGTGCCCAGGCATCGCGTCCGGACGGTGGGCCAAGCCCACGAGGTCGAGCGCCCGTATGACCCGCGACCGGATCTCCTGGGGCGGCGCGCCGATGACGCGCAAGGCGAAGGCGATGTTTTCGAACACCGTGCGAGACGGCAGCAGCTTGAAATCCTGGAAGACGACGCCCAGCCCCCGGCGCAGCTCGGGGATGGCGCGATGCGGCAGCGCGCTCACGTCGCGTCCGGCCACAAAGACCCGACCTTCGGTGGGCGACTCGTCCCGATACAGGAGCTTGAGCAGGGTGGACTTCCCGGTGCCGGTAGGGCCGACGACAAACACAAACTCCCCCGGATCGACCCGGAGGGAGACGCGGCGGAGGGCGAGCACGCCGTTTGGATACCCTTTGGTCACGTCCTGAAATTGGACCATGCGCTGCTCCGACGAAAGTGTGAAAGGCGCGACGATGTATTCAGAACGCCGGAACCCGTGTTCTACGGCCCGTCCGGGATTCCTCTATTGATGAGGGGTTTCGAAAGGGACGGCCAGCGGCCAGCGGGCGATCACTTCGCGCAGCCGTTCGCTCGTAAGGTCCAGCCCGATCGGCGTGACGGAAATCTGCCCGCGGGCCAGGGCCCAGCTATCCGTGCCCTCGTCGTCCATCTGGGGGGCGGGTTCTCCGGTCAGCCAGTAATAGGTCCGCCCGCGCGGGTCGGTGCGCTTCTCGAGCCGGCTGATGTAACGCTTCGTCCCCTGCCGCGTGATCGCCACCCCCGCGATCTGCGGGCCGGGAAGATTGGGGACGTTTACGTTGAGCAGCGTATCCTCGGGCAGCCCGTAGCGGATGATGGCCTGCGCGAGGTCCACCGCGAACTGCGCGGCGGTCGTGAAGACCGGGTTGCGGAAAGAACCGATACTGACCGCGATGCTGGGGACGCCGAAGATGGCGCCCTCCATGGCGCCGGACACCGTCCCGGAATATGTGAGATCGCGCCCCATGTTGGGGCCCACGTTGATCCCCGACACCACAATGTCCGGGCGGGAGCCGAGCAGGTCCAACATGCCGAGGGCCACGCAGTCCGCGGGGGTCCCGTTGGTCGCCCACGCCTGCGCGGCGGAACCGGCGATGCCGGACGGATGCGCGCGCAGCGGCTTGTGCAGGGTAATCGCGTGGCCGGTTGCGCTGCGTTCGTGCTCCGGCGCGACGACGTACACCTCGGAGGCGGCATCGAACGCGTGAACCAGCGCAGCCAGGCCGGGCGAGCCGATGCCGTCGTCGTTGGTGATCAGAACGCGCACGCGACCCTCACGCGCTCCGGGAGGGCGCGCGCACTGAATCGTCGATCCACTGTAAGTAGTCCGGGTTGCCTCCGACGATCGGCAGCGCGATGACTTCCGGGACGGTGTAACTGTGGAGTTCCCGCACCCGGCGGATCACCGCCTCCAGCAGATCCTCCCGCGTCTTCAGGACGATCAGCGCCTCGCCGGAGCGCTCCACGTTGCCCTGCCACCAGTACGTCGACGCGATCGACGCGATGAGATTGCTGCAGGCGGCCAGCTTCTCGTCCACCACAGTTTGGCCGATCGCCGCAGCCTCCTCCGCCGATCCGGCGGTCACCAGGACCAGGATGTGCCGCATCAATCCGCGTCCTCCAACGCCTGAGTGAACGCCTCCGACGCCTCGGCGTTCAATCCCACCAGAATGATTGACCGCAGGCCGGTCGGCCCGCGTAAATAGGCGGTGATCTCCTCCAGCATCAGCTGCGCCGCTTCATCGAGAGGAAACCCTCCCACGCCGGTGCCAAGGGCGGGCAGCGCGAGCGAAGTCAGGGCGAGGTCGTCGGCCGCACGCAGGCTGGCGCGCGTGGCCGCGCGGATCGTCGGGCCATCCGTTGCGAGATCTTGCCCCATCGTGGCCGCGTGAATGACGTAGCTGCAGGGAAGCCGGCCGGCGCCGGTTGCCACGGCCTGACCGGCCTCGATCGGCGCCTTGCCCATGGCTTCCCGCTCGATGTCTTCTCCCCCGGCGCGTTTGATCGCCCCCGCGACGCCGCCGCCCATCCACAGATGAGTATTGGCGGCGTTCACAATGGCATCGGCCGTGAGGCGGGTGATGTCCCCTTGTTGGACCGTGACCACCGTATTGCCGAAGCGCCTGTCCATGGATGGGCGCAGCAGACGAGGAAACGAGGGGGTCGAACTGCCTAGTCCTGCTCTCTCCACCAGTCGGGAGAGATGTCCTTGCCGCGTGTGAACTTCCGCACCTGCGGCCGGGTGCCGGCGCGATCCTTGGCGACCCGCGCGCGCAACTCCTCGTACTCGTGCAGTCCGGTGAGGATCTTGAGCGTGTTCCACGCGGCTTCTTCCACCTGCTCGCCATCGTGCATGATCAGCTGCACGAGCGGGTCCACGACGCGCTTGTCCCGCAGGCGCGCCATGATCCGGATGGCCAGGCGCTTCACATCGACGTCTTCGTCCGCCAGCGCGTGCACCAGCTGATCGAGGGCGCCGTCGCCGAGCAGCGCGAAGAGCGCCTTCAGCGCAAAGCGGCGCACCTTGGCGCTCGGGGTCTCGAGGGATTCCTGGAGGTGCTTGGTGACCTCCGCGCGAGGCCTCGCGGCCAGCCCCTCGATCACTTCCCGGGGCAGCGCAATCTCCCGGTCGGCGGTGTGCGGCATCTCCAGCACGCCCCGCTCTTCCAGGCGGGCGATCGTGGTGACCACCGCCTCCTGCATGCGCGGATCGTCGAGGAAGAGGTCCACCAGCGGGCCGACGACGCGCTTGTCGCCGATGCGTCCGAGCACAGAGATGGCGGTGAGCCGGACGTATTGATTCTCGTCCCCCATCATCTCCAGGAGGGGATCGATGGAGCGCGTGCCCATGTCCACCAGGATCTTCCAGACCTGGTTGCCGATCCGCCGCCGGAGATTGCGGTCCTTGAAGGCCTCCATCAGCGGGACGACGGCGTCGGGGCCGATCCGCACGAGGGCATCGGTTGAAGCGAGCTGGAGGGAGCGCTCCCGGCGGGCCAGCACACGGATCAGAGGCTCGACCGCCCCGCGATCGCGCATGTCGCGCAGCCCGTTGACAGCCTGCAGCACGACTTGCTCGGAGCGATCACCCAGCGCGGTGCGCAGGGCCTCCATCGCGCCGGTGCCGCCGATCCGGCGCAGCGCCATCACGGCGCTCTTGCGGACGTACTCGTCCGAATCCTGGAGGGCCTCGCCCAATGCCGCGACGGCGCGCTCGTCGCCCAGCTTGCCGAGCTGGTGCGCGGCGTCGCTGCGGACGGTGACGTCCGGGCTGCGGAGGCGCTGAAGCCACCGCTCAAGATCCGTATCCTGTGCGGCATCGGGCATGGGGGGACATGTCCTCCTAGCTCTAATCTTAGACGACTTCTCGCAGGCCCGGAAGTAATCCTTGCTTGAATGTTCGGGGGTCGACGGCTATACTAAGCCGGAAAGTGATGCGCCGTTCGTGCAGGAGGTGACACCGCACCAGGTGCGCGATCGCGACAACCAGGGAGACTCCGCAGCCACCAGACCACGATTCGCCCACGAATCCGAAGAAGCGTTCGCCAGCCTCCTTGACTTCTACGGCATCCGCTGGGAGTACGAACCCCGAAGTTTCCCCCTCGAACGGGATGAGGAGGGACACGTCACTGAAAGTTTCAGCCCGGACTTCTACCTCCCTGATTTTGACCTGTACATCGAGCTGACCACCCTGAAGCAGAGTCTGGTCACCCGCAAGAACCGGAAGGTGCGCCGTCTGCGCGCGCTCTACCCCGACGTGCGGCTCAAGATCTTCTACGGCCGCGACTTCCGCAGCCTGCTGTTCAAGTACGGCCTGGCCCGGCCCGACACGCACTAACTCCCGCGATGGCCCTGGACGAGCACATCGACCGGGTGCTCTTCACGGAGGCCCAGATTCAAACGCGCATCCGCGAGCTTGCCGCCACGATTTCGGCCGACTACGCTCACACCACCCCGCTGCTGGTCAGCGTGTTGAAGGGCGCGCTGTACTTCATGGCCGACCTGACCCGGGCCATGACTATTCCGATTGCCATGGATTTCATGGCGATCACGACCTACGGCTCAGCGCAGGCGTCCTCGGGAGCGGTGCGGTTGATCAAAGACTTGGACGAGGAGATCAGCGGCCGGCACGTCCTGCTGCTGGAGGACATCATCGACACCGGCCTGACCGCGGCCTATCTGCTGCGAACCCTCCGCGCGCGCGACCCCGCCAGCCTGCGTATCTGCGCGCTGCTCGACAAGACGGCCCGCCGCATCGTCGACACCCTGCCGATCAGCTACCGCGGCTTCGAAGTGCCGGACATGTTCGTGGTGGGATACGGCCTGGATTACAAGCAGCTCTACCGGAACTTGCCCTTCATCGGGGTGCTGAAACCAGAAGTGGTGGCGTCGTAGACTAGCGGGGCCGCCGCTGTGCGAGCTCCAGGCGGAACACGAACCGTACGATTCGCTGCCGGTCTTCCTCTGCAATTTGCAGGAACTGGCTGCCGGCAAGCCAGCGCGACCCGCGCAGAATCTCCCGCACGTACTTGGCGCGGCACTGGGCTTTGATCGGCAGCCTGCCATCGGGAATGTTCAGGGAGATGCCGAAGTCGTTACCCTCATCCACCGACGGGATCTCGCCGAAGAGCAGACTGATTCCACCGCCACTGACGTCCTTGGTCACGCAGCGAGTGCGGGCTCCGTTCCAGTCCATTTCCGCGTTGAGGCTGGCATCGCGTCGAACGAAGTCGCGGCGTTGCGTGCGCAGCGGCTCTCCGTTCATCTGGATGACGACCAGGCCCTCGGGCGTTCGCTCGCCGGAGACATCGCGCACGCTACCTTCTTCCTCGTAGAGCCCGTCTTTGCGGACAAAGGTCATGCGGATGCCGACATCCGGCGCGAGCGCGCCGTCTTCCTGCCGCGGCAGCGGCAGCGCCAGGGTCATGACGTGACCCTCGGCGATTTCCCTGACCTCGCCGGCATACGACTCTCCGGCGGGCAGGACTTCGACCATCACACGTTCCCCAACCCTCGGCCGATACACCCGGCCCCTCCCCCGCCGCGCGAGTGTTATTATGCGCGGGCGCGCGACGACGCAGGGTGGAAAAATTTCCACCACTGCGTCGCAGGTGTTCCAGGAATACTATCGGCGAAGTGACCCCAATCTTGAGGTGCCCCCACGGGAGGCGTCCTAGACGAGGGTGCGTCAACGGTGAGGCACACTAAAAAGGCGGCGTGCCGCAAGCAGAGAGACACGCCGCCCTTGTTACTGCTGCAAAACTACTTCAGAGCTCGCTCCACGACCGGGAGGAGGAAGTAGATGAGGAACGCAATGGACGCCGCGTACATCATCCAGTGCACCTGGTTGCTTTTCCCGCGCAGCACCTTGACGGCTGTGTAGGTAACGAACCCCGCGCCGATGCCGTTGGTAATCGACCACGTGAACGGCATCGCCAGCATCGTGACGAAGGCCGGGATCGCCACTTCGTAGTCCGACCACGGGATGTCCCGGACGATCGTCATCATGTAGAAGCCCACGATAATCAGCGCCGGCGCCGTGGCCTGCGGCGGGATGACGCCCGCGATCGGCGCCAGGAACATCGCCAGCAGGAACAGAACGCCGACGACCACCGAGGTGAGGCCGGTCCTGCCGCCCTCCGCCACCCCGGCCGCGCTCTCGATATAGGTGGTGTTCGAGGAACTGTTGGCAACACCGCCAAACGCCGCGCCCAGCGAGTCCACCAGCAGCACGCGGTTGATGCCGGGGAGGTTCCCCTTCTCGTCGAGGAATTTGCCCTCGCCGCCGATGCCGACGACGGTGCCCATGGTGTCGAAGAAGTCGCTCAGCATGACGGAGAAGGTGACGAGCACAGCCGTCACTACGCCGAGCTTCGCAAAGAAGCCGAAGTCGATGCGGCCGAACGTCGAGAAGTCCGGCGATTGGAAGATGGCGGTCGGGATCTGCGCCCACCCGGGAACCGGGAAAGCCTTCCAGCCGGTGAAGGCGTTGAGGATGATGGCCACGACCGTCGTGAGCAAGATGCCCCAGAGCAGGGCGCCACGGGTCCGGCGGGCCATCAACCAAACACTCAGGATGAGGCCTACGCCAAAGGTGAGGACCGGGATGGTGTTCAGCGTCCCCAGGCCGACCGGCAACGCGCTGCTCGCCGGCTTTACGACGAACCCTGAGTTGAAGAAACCGATGAACGCGATAAACAGGCCGATGCCCACGCCGATGGCGCGTTTCAGCCCCATGGGAATGGCGTCCATGACGGCCTCGCGGAAGCGCGTGAGCACGAGCACTCCGATGATCACACCTTCGAGGAAGATGACCGTCATGGCCTGAGGCCAGGTCAGGCCGCGGCCGGCCACGAGCTCGAATGCCACGACGGCGTTGAGTCCCATGCCCGGTGCGAGGGCGAAGGGGTAATTGGACCACAGCCCCATCGCGATGGAAAGCAGACCCGCCGTCAGACACGTCACGGTCAGGGTGGCGGGAAACGGCAGCCCTCGTCCCTCCAACCCCTGGATGCCGCCGTAGCTGAGAATTAGCGGGTTCACAAAAATGATGTAGGCCATCACCATGAAGGTGGTGATGCCGGCGCGCACTTCCGTGTTGGTGTCAGTCGCGCGCTCGGAGAATCTGAAGTAGTCCGCCACACCTCCGCCGCGTCGCGCGGCTACTGCCCTCGCCAATGTGTCTCACCCCCGGCAGACGAATTGTTCGGTTCTTTCCTCAATTATCGCCCTGCTCCTTCCCTGGAACCCTGCGTGGGCGAAACTCGCCTTCCCGCATCTTCGATGGAAGACGAATGTTCGAGAAAGGGCTGTGGATATCCGGATCCCCCTGCCCTGCTACCGTGATGCGCCGTGCCCGCGCAGAACCTCCGCGATCTTCGTGTGACCAGCAACCTCGGCGCTCTTTAGCGCCGTCGCCGCCTGTTCGTTGCGTGAAACCGCGTGAATATCCGCACCGCGTTCGAGCAGGAGGCGGACCACTTCCATCTGCCCGGTGTACGCCGCCAGCTGGAGAGCGGTCCATCCGCTGCGGTCGAACGCGTTCAAGAGATCCGGATGGACGTCGAGGACCTCACGGAGCACGGCCACATCCCCGCTCCAGCCGGCTGCATTGAAGAAACGATCCGCGGGCACCTGTTGGAGCGCGCGCAAGTACTGGATCTGCCCGGCATGATAGACATCGTGCGTGAACATGTGCAGCAATCGCTGGGCGAGCGCACGCGGGGGCACGTCACGGTACCACGGTCGCGCCTGATCGAGATCTTCATCACTGATCTCTTCCAACCGCTGCCGAAACTCATTGGACATATCGTGAAGCTCCTTGACGTCCCGTTCCCATGCTCCCTGATCGCCACTGACCTCAGGCCAGTCACTATCGTTCATCCACTGATAATCGCGTGGGTCTCCGACCCACGCGGACAACACGCCGCGTTTCCAATGCAGGACGTGCCGCACGATCTGCCAGATGGAGTGCCGGCCGGGAGCAGGCTTCCATGCAGCCTGTTCGGCGGCGAGCCCGGCCACAGCCATTCCCAACGGCGGCTGCCATCCTTCCTTCTCAAACGTGTACTCGAGATGCTCGAGCAAGAGCTCCTTAGCTGTCGGCATGATACCCCCTCACCTTTCGCTGTGTTTGGACGGCGGGCGCTGCGTTCTCAGAGTTGCTTGCGTCGCGTGCGAAGGCCGCGGGCGGGATCCCAAACCATGATCTGCTGCCCGTTGCCGAACTTGACGAACGCGGCTCGGTCGATGTCGATCGAAAAGAGATGATACGACGGCTCATCAGGCGCCCAGTCGATGCGGGCCTTCATCGCCTCACGGAAGGTCTGTCGAAGTGATGCGTCGCGGATATCGACCGCGTGGCCGTAGAGTTTGAGATCGCCATCGCGTCCGTCGCGGTCACAGGTCACCGAGTGAACGACGACGCGGGAGTCCCGGAGCAGGTCGAGCGCCTTGACCGAGCGCCACATCATGCTCAGGAACAGGTGCCCGGCGGCGAGATCCACCTCGCACGGGCTGATGCGCGGCCAGCCGTCTTTGCGCAATGTACCCATGAACACCAGCTGGTCTCGCGTGAATCGCTCTTGCCCAAGGCTCCCCAGCTCGGGGCATGCCGAGACAAACTCTTCCCACCGCATCTCGCCACCCCCGCTTCGCGTTCGTCCGGGACTCCCTGCTGCATTTCGAGAACTGTTCACAGACCACCTCGGGAGCAATGGTGAGGGAGGACGCACACCATGGCAAAGCGCCGGCAGGCAGCAGGCCAAGCGACGCGCCCCCGGATGCCGGCGGAATACGGCATCCTCAGTCCACGAAAGGGCAAAGGCCTGCTTCCCTGGAGTTGGGCGGCGCACCGCCTCGCCAAATCGCGAGGCCACTGGATTGCGACCACGCGGCCGGACGGAAGTCCGCACGTGATGATCGTCTGGGGGGTCTGGCTGGAAGACGCCTTTTACTTCGGCACGTCCCGGAACTCACGGAAGGCGCGTAACCTTAGGACCAACCCGCATTGTGTGGTGTGCACCGAGCGGGCCGACGAAGCCGTCATCCTGGAGGGCGTGGCACAGGCCGTAAGCGACGCCGCCGCGATCAAACGCTTTGCTCAGGCATACCGGAAGAAATATGAAGAGGAGATCGATACTGAGCAATTCCCTGTCCATGCGGTCCGCCCTCGTACGGTGTTCGGTTTTGTTTCGACGGCCGAGGCATGGGCCGGCACCGCAACGCGGTGGCAGTTCAAGTAATCATCGTCCCCCGGTGGGGCGTGTCAACGGCGCAACCGTTCGCCCACGCTGCGAATCGCTGATCAGCGTCTCGAGGCGCCGGAGCCTGGTCTCTTCTTTCTTCGCGCTCAATACCCAATGGCCGGCGGCTCGCCGATACCAGGGAGGCTGCCTGTTGAAGAACCGCCACGCATCCCCGCTCGCCTTCAATCCCTTCAGGTATGCGGGGTTAAGCCCCTGACGCTTCTGTTCATACGAATACACACCTGACTTCTTTTCGCTCCTTGCCTGATATGCTTTGATACCCGCGGGCCGCATCCGCCCGAGCCTGGCGAGTGCCTTCGCGCGTTTGACGTTGACATTGCTCCAGATACTTCCCGATTTTCGCGGCGTAAACCGGATCGTGTAGCTGACGTCGTCAATCCGTTTGCGCACGCCATCGATCCATCCCACGGACAGGGCTTTATCCACGGCCTCCGGCCAGGTGATGCTGGGCTTCCCTGAACTCTTCTTGCGGAATCCCACCCAGAGCTCTTTGGCGGTCCCGTGGTGCGCATCAAACCACGCCCGCAAGTCGGATGGTGATCTGAAAAACCTGGCTTTCATCGAGGCTCTCTCTTTCCGCCCGCGTGGAGTCAGGGTAAGATTTGTGTACCCAGGTATGAGGAGGCACACCGCATGGACCAGCGCGGCACCCCAACCAGACCGAAAAACGCGGCAGCCAAACCGGACCGCGGAGACGCCATCGTGCAGGAGTTCCTCGATCGACTGGCAGGCGCGCTCACTCGCGGCGACGGCCGCACGGTCGCATCGATGTGGGCGGTCCCGGCCTTAGTGATAGGAGACGATGACATCAAAGCGGTGACCTCTCTCGATGAGGTCGAACGGTTCTTCTCGGGCGCAAAAGAGCAATACAACGCCCGGGGCATTACCGACACGCACGCGGACATCCAGAGGCTCGAGTGGGCCACGGATCGGATCGCGGTCGTCGATGTGCGGTGGCCGTACCTGGACAGCCGTGGCAACGAGATGGGCGAAGAAGCGTCAACGTATATCCTGAAGCGCGACGGTGCCGGCGACCTCAAGCTTCATGTCGCGCTGATGCGAGGCGCATCGACTCCGGCCTGACCCATCTCATCACCAACGCGCCAGCGCGCACTGCGTGTCGAGTTTACCTGCGCTTGCCGCGAGCAGGGCGAAATCTGGCTGGGGGAGGTCGCGTTCTCGAAAGTACAGACGCTCAGTGTACAGGTCCGACTCGCCACCTAACAGAGCGAAAAGTCCTGGAGCGCAGGCTCCGACGAGTTGAACGTTCACCCCTCCGTTTCATCATGACGGGCCCCTCTTTCGGCCTAACTGGTCAACGTCATCGGCACCGCGCAGTGGCTGTCGTCTGCAACCCAGTGTAGCCTCCTCTACGCCAATCCAAGTACAAGGAGCAAGAGAAGGATGGCAAAGAATATGCTTTGCCCGGAATGGGGAATCACTCCAAACCATGAACTGCGGAAATATCGGGTCGGAAGAGCAAAGAGCAGTATTCCCTCAATTGCACTAGTGAGCATGTTCCAAGGTGTGTGCACGTGATAAAAACCAAATAGCAACCCATTCATCACCCAATCCCATTTCCGAAATACTCCAGCCATTCGAGGCAACAATAACCCGCGAAACAAGAGTTCCTCCCCTAAGACCGTATTGAATAGTGCCGACAGCAAAAAGAGGCCCAAGAAGTCCCATGACCCCACCATTTGAGATCTAGTTTCTGGCGACTCGAGGGCACTCCCCAAAGCAAGTCCCTGCGGTTCTGCAAGGAATGGAAACACTGAAGTCCAAAGCTTGTCCAACATCCCGCCGACCTGCAACTCGTATATCGCCGTCAGAACAATGAGCGGAACAAGCCACCACCACAAACGACCACGTGGTTTCATGGTTTGTGGAGAGCGCGGCCTATTCAGCCAGAGGCGCTGCCGGATCGTTGACCAACGCAGGTTGCCTGCTTCTTGGTGGAGTAAAATCAATACCAGAACAAACTGCCATACCAATCCGACTGTAAGCATGGCGAGCCGTCGGGAATCTAGCTTCTGTGGGTCATGTGCCAGGGCCGGAGCCACAAGCCATCCCAAAATCCCCATGGGGATGGTTGCAGCTGCCCAAACCAACAGGGTTTTCTCCAAGCTGTATTGTGGTATGTCAAGATTGTTTTCCAAATTCGGCTCATGACTTTTCTCCACTTAGCTCTCGTACCCCTATCGGCGGACAAGCGCGGTGGTAGCAAGGAGAGTCTGCGTTCAGCTTGATGTGTTCTGTATGGATTCCCGCATCGGCTCGGTATTTCGCAATACATAGAGATCAGGATACAGCGCGCCCACTTTGCCAGTACGATCGTTGATAAACCCGTCCAGTGACAATGTCATTCCCAAAATGACTTTAGCCATAAAGCCTCCTAGAAGAAACTAAGTTCGAGAGAGTTGACTGTGCCCCGGGGACAGTGGATGATCTTCGAACTTGGCTGAGCATGCCGGTCAGGAACCTTTTCGCACTTTGTACAGCCCAATCCGCATTCTCGATACCTTCTTAGACTACTACTCAAGTTCGTGACATGTGTTAGGTAGTACTATGAACATTCGTGGGTGTACAATTAGTTTATGACCATGTTCCGTAAGAAGCAATTTCAATAGGAGGACCCTTAATGACTCAAAATATCAAACTTATCGTGTACCCAGTAGAGGACTTAGAAGGAGCAAAAACTTTATACGGCAAATTTTTCGGAGTTAAGCCCTATGTAGATGGGCCATATTACGTCGGGTATAAGCTCAATGACCTAGAAGTTGGCCTAGACCCCCACGGCCAAGCAGTAGTTGGCTATATAGATGTTGCCGATATCAAAAGTTATTTAAAGACCCTACTAGACGCTGGTGCGACGTCGCATCAAGACATCAAAGACGTTGGAGGAGGCATGCTAATTGCACAGGTCAAAGATGCTAATGGCAACGTACTAGGTCTTAGGCAGTCACCAAAATAAGCTGACCAACTTACACGGGCAAGAGCGGGAGTACCGAGCAGCGGCCCTAGCGGCGCTCCGAACCCGTTACGACGACGTGCGGAAGAAGAAAGATGTCCTCTTGGACCGTCACCTCGCCGGCGTAGTCCCGGACGAGGAGTACAAACGCAAATACGCCGCCCTCAAGGAAGAGCAGCTTGTGATCGAGACCGAGGTCCACGCCCTGGAGGTAGCTCAAGAGCGGTTTTTCGAGGAGGCCGAGTTGCTGCTCCAGCTAGCCGGTCGCCTGCGGCAGGTCTACGAAGTGGGGACCGACGAGCGCAAGCTAGCGGTCATAAAATTGGTCGCTTCGAACGCCACATTGAAAGACCGAAACGCCCGTCTGAACCTGTTTCCGCCGTTTGAAGTATTGGCAAAAGTGAGGGGTCATACACGATGGCTGGGGGAGGAGGATTCGAACCCCCGCTAACGGGTCCAGAGCCCGCCGTCCTACCACTAGACGATCCCCCAGCGGAAGACCATCCCTCATTATAGAAGTGACAGGGCCATTTGGGGAGTCCTAACCCGTTTTGATCACCGAACAGAACTAGGTCCGGACCGAGTTGAGAAGCTCCTGCAGCGTCTTTGCATCGTGAATGGCGGGCGCCCTGTGCGTCGTTGTTGAAATAGACCCAGCCGTCGTCAGCATTCCGCATCAAGCTGAGAATGT
>Ga0209853_1000327_pt1 | contig 13220 bp, 14 predicted proteins | sample GWRWS1_30_40_FD_187224 | JGI IMG/M metagenome (GOLD analysis project Ga0209853, IMG submission 187224) | Riverbed sediment microbial communities from areas with vegetation nearby in Columbia River, Washington, USA - GW-RW S1_30_40 (SPAdes)... | ecosystem: Environmental > Aquatic > Freshwater >...
GGTCTGCAAGGAGAACAGGTACGATGTTTCCGTTGCCACTCGAGGGCATCCGAGTCACTGACTTCACCAACGTCTACGCCGGGCCCTATGCCACGATGATCCTGGCTGACTTTGGTGCCGAGGTCATCCGTGTGGAATCGCTGCACTACTTCCCCAGTGCCACGCGTGGGTACGCGCCCCGTCCGTCCCCAGAACTTATGGCGACTGGCTCTCGCGTGGTCGTGGCATATGCGGATCGCACGCCTGGCGCGCGTCCGTGGAATCGCCACGCTATGTTTAACTGCCATGCCCGCAACAAGCTCAGCATGACAGTCGATGTGCGATGCCCCGAAGGGAAAGAGGTTGTGCGGCGTCTGGTGCAGTGTAGCGATGTGGTCGTTGATAACTTTTCTGCGGAAGTCATGGACCGCATGGGGTTGTCGTATGCAGTGCTACGCAGCTGGAAGTCGGACATCATCGTCATGACGATGCCGGCGTTTGGGCTTTCCGGTCCATATAAAACCACGCAGGCGTTTGGCATTGGGGTGGAAGGATTATGTGGGTTTACAGCCGTGCGCGGCTATGCAGACGATGTCGAACGCCTCCAGGTGCCGTCAGTCGTGCATATGGACACGGCCAGTGGCCCTGGTGCGGCTTTTGTGTTGCTCACGGCTCTGCATTATCGTGACCGCACAGGCGAGGGACAGTTTATTGAATTTGCGCAGTCCGAGAATATGTTGCCCCACCTGGGAGAGTTTTTCCTGGACGCGCAAATGAACCAGCGGGACGCCTGCCCGATGGGCAATCACCATCCCCGCATGGCGCCACATAATGTCTATCCGTGTGCTGGCAAGGACACCTGGGTCACCATTGCGGTGGCTGACGATGCAGAGTGGCAGCGCTTGTGTGAGGCACTCGGCCAGCCAGACTGGGCTATGCATGAACGTTTCCTGACCATCGCTGGTCGTCTGCAACACCAGGATGCACTTGACCAGGCCCTTGCAAGCTGGACGCGCCAGCTTACACCGACTGAAGTAGCGCACCAGCTCCAGGCGCATGGTGTGGCTAGCGGCCCAGTACTCTCAGCTGCCGCTGCCTATACGGACCCGCATCTCCAGGCGCGTGGCTTCTTTACCAGAGTGATGCACCCTGACGCAGGCACGCATGACTATCCGGGAGTCTTATGGCACATGTCCCACACGCCTGCCTCAATTCGCCGACCACCGTGTTGTCTGGGAGAGCATAATGCCTATGTGTACGGCGAACTGTTAGGCTATAATCCCGAAGAGATTGCCCAGCTCACAAGCGCTGGACATATCGGCGACACCTATGCCGAAGCGCAGCAAGCATGAAGACGAGGGGGAGAGTGGGGGAGGGGCGAGGGGGAGAAAAAAGCAAGCTGTGCTTCTCTCTCCCCCTCGCCCGCTCTAATTTTGGTCTGGACCCCGGCGCTGCTCACGCAGAAAACGCTCGAACTGCTCTGCCAGCTCTTCACCACTGACGGGCTTTTCGGTCCCAGCAACAGGACGTTGGGGTTGTTGGGACGTACGGCCAGCTTGACGTTCGAGGTTTTTGACGTGGGCTGCAATCTTGGGATCTTCGGCAATCGCTTCCGCTACACGTGTGTCAAACTCCCGGGCCTCTTCTTCCATCTCCGGCAAAAACGCTGATAGGCCTACAATCTCCAGACCACGGTGGACGACCGCGAGAATACCCTTAGGATTGGGCGTCGCTGAAATATAGTAGGGCATGTTGGCCCAGATGCTTGCTGAGGTGAACTGCTGACGGCGCAGCGCATCATGGAGCACACCCACCATGCCAGTGGGTCCTTCATAGCGCGAGCCACTGCCCAAACTCAGACGCGACGCCACTTGCGGATCAGTCGACGAGCCTGAGAACTGCACGGGTGCCGAATAGAGGACATCTGCCCAGAGCGCTCCCAGGGTATAGGTCTGATACACATCGCAGCGTTTGATAAAATCCATGAGGAGGCCGGTAAAGGTACGCCACTTGAGATGGGGCTCAATACCCACGGCGATGATGATGTCGTGTTCCAGGGTGGGTTGCCGGCTGGCAAAAAACTCGTTGGCCGGCCAGTTGACCTCACGCTCGCCCTGCTCATTGTAGCGCGCCTGTGGCCGCTGATCGGTAAAGCTGTAAAACTCCTCGGGATCAATCCAGGCAAAACGCTCGGCCTGCAGGTGCTGCACTAAAAAGCGCCCCGCAGCTGTCGCCACTCCAGCCGCATTGCTCCACCCGTCATAAGTCATCAGGAGATACGGATGACGGAGAGTTGGCATATCCTCAAAGCGTAGCGCATCCATACAACCCCCTTCTGTAAGCTATGGTGCAACGTGGTCGGCCATCAGCCGTCAGCTTGCAGCACACATACATGTTAGTCTGTTTCCTTCAAGAACACCCGCACAACCCCTAGGAACTCCTCCAATTGATCGTGATGCACCCAGTGACCGGCACGGGGTATATTCACGCAGCGCACATTGCAAAAGGCGCTCGCTCGTCCATCCAGCAGTGGATCCGTTGCCCAGCTCTCGGTCCCGCGCAGCAGCAGCGTGGGGCAAGTAATACGTTGCCAGATACTGCGCGCTTCTTCCACATTGAACTCATAGGGCGATTGAGAACGCACATAATTATCAAATTTCCAGGTATAGGTGCCATCCTCATTGCGGTAGATGCCATGCACAGTCAGATGGTGTGCCTGGGCAGCGGTGAGACGCTTGTTCGCCTCCTGCATGCGCTGCACCGCCTCTTCGAGGCTGGCGTAGCGACGTGCATGACGGCCGGCATAGGAACGCATTTGCGTAATCCACTTATGCATGCGCTCATGCGCCGGCCCATGTCGGGTGTGCCCCGGCGGCGGGCCAAGCCCTTCAATAGCCACAAGTTGTTTGACCCGCTTAGGATAGACACCGCTGTATTGACAGGCAATGCCGCCACCCAGGGAGTGCCCAATGATGGTAATGGGAAACATCTGCAACTGCTCGAGGAACTGCGCCACGTCCAGGACATAATCGATCATGGCGTACTGCCCACCCCGCGCCCACTCCGAGTCCCCATGCCCGCGTAGATCAGGGGCAATGATGTGATAGGCATCGCGCATGGACAAGGCTACCCAGTCCCAATTGCGGGCATGATCACGTCCACCATGGATGAGGAGCAATGGCGGGGCGTCAGGGTTGCCCCAGTCCACGTAGTGGAGTTTCAAGCGCTGAGAATAGTAGTAGTGCGACGTTGGCCCTACCACGTGCTCCGCCATGCCTGTGCTCCTTCTGTATGCCGTGCCTCGTCCTGGCCTATGCCAGGGCTTCGAGATGACTGATATCGTTCAGCGTGATGACTTCCCACTGCCCATCCTGGCAACTAAAAATGTTGACCGAGGCATTCGCGATGCGATACGGTGGCGGCTGCATCACATCAAGCCCCAAAATGTGTCGGATAAATAAATCAATCGCCAACCCGTGACTCACTCCCAGGACGGTTTCCCCCGCGTGCTGTACGGCCCATGCCTGCATCTGTGCGACCATACGCGCTTGTGTCTGGACTTGCGACTCCCCACCCTCCGGGACATGTGTTACCGGATGGGCGCCAATGGCGGCGAGATGCGCGTAGAATTCGTCGGCCATGCGATCAACCCAGTTGCCAATGTTCCATTCGCGGAGCCCAGCACAGAGCTGCACGGGGAGGCCCACGTGCTGACTCAGAATCGTGGCGGTTTCGTGAGCGCGCTGAATATCACTGCTGTAGAGCACAGTCGGACGTAACGACCGTACCCGCGGTCCCACCAGGATGGCCTGCTGACGCCCACGCGAGTTCAGTGGGACTGGAGAATAGCCTTGCAGCAGCCCCTGGGCATTATACTGAGTCTCACCATGTCTTACCAGAATCGCCTTCATCACGCCGTATCCTCTTGGGCTGCGGTGGGAGCAGCTTTGGCCGTACTTGCCAGCAGAGTCGCCACGTTCTGCCAGATACGTTCCTGCACGGTCGTCGGATCTGCAGAGGTGTCGATGCGTCTGAGGTACGGGAATTGCAGCGCAGCAAAGATGGCTGCCACCTGTTTCAGATAGTCTAGCCGCTCGAAGTGGCTCAGCGTCCCCCGTTGTTGGACACGTTGCAATCCTAATTCAGGCGTGACCTCGAGGAGGAACAAGAGATCAGGAGCCGGTGCAAATACCTCATTACGCGCGCGAAGCTCCTCTGGATCAAATTGGAGCGCCCCCTGATAGGCGATCGTGGAAAAGTAATAGCGGTCAAGCAACACAATCTGGCCACGCGCCAGCGCCGGTTGAATGTTGTGCTCGACATCCTCACGTCGGTCCTGGAGGAACCACTCCAGCTCAGTGACGGGCGACACCCGCTGTCGGCCATGCCGCGCCAATTGCCGCAACTTTTGCCCCCATGGTCCTGCGGTGGGTTCTTTCAGGCAGACCACGTCATACCCTTCCCGCCGCAGGCGCTCGTCTAAGAGGCGAACCTGGGTGGTTTTGCCAGCGCCATCGATGCCTTCAAACACGATCAACAGGCCGCGGGAGAGGCGGTAGCGTGGGAGAGTCATACGGCAGACGACCGAGAGCACACAGACGAATGCACAGAACACATACCCCTTGCGGTCTCATGTGCTAGTATGGGATACTGCTGTTTCACTGCCCTCTCCCGGAGGGGGGAGAAGAAAGAACCATACACCAAGGAGAAACGTTCGTGTCCCCCCCCACACGTAACATCTTTCTCAGCACTTGGCTTGTCTGTATCCTATATCTGTGCATTGCCTCTCCCAACGCCTGGAGCGACTCTGACAAAACCATTGTAGATCTGGAACGCGGTCGGCCTGAGGCGTCTTCACGCTATCACCGTCCTCGTGCTGAGCAGCGTTATCAATACGATAAAACCGAGGTTGACCTGGCGGTCCCCTTGACACAGCAACCTGCCGAAGAACAGCGCGCTTCGCAACGCCCTGCCACACCCACGCCACCTGCACCGGCACCAGCCAACCCACCCCAGCAGGCGCCACTCCCAGGCGGAGACCGCTGATGGGCAATTAGCGCGACAGGTCTAATGCCTCGCCAGCGGCGGCGCGCTGATAGCGCTCGAGGTCCTGTTGGAGGACCCGTGCGACCTCAACATCGCCATTCGCAGTCGCTAACATAACCCCTTCTTGCAAAGCGGCGATGGCTTTCTGAAGATCGCCTTTGCCCCAGGCCAGCCCGGCACGGCGTATAATGGTACTGTATTGTTTGCCCTTGCTCGTCATGCCTTCCCCATCTGCACCCGGCCGAGACGCACTGTCATGATGCCTGTGCCTTCTTAAGCGTCTCATTCATACTACCAGAACGAAAACCGGCCAGATCGAGCGTCACATAGGTATACCCGAATGCCTTAAAACGCTCCACCAGCTCACTACGTAGTGGTTCCGCCAGGAAACGCGGCATATCCTCAGGCAACACCTCAATACGCGCAATCGTCTCATGATGCCGTACACGAAAGACCCGGAAGCCACGGTTGCGTAAAAACTGTTCCGCGCGCTCAATGCTGCTCAGCTTCTCCAACGTCACCAATTGCCCGTATGGAATGCGCGACGAGAGACAGGCGAAGGACGGTTTACTCCAGGTCGGCAGGTCCCAACGCCGTGACAGCTCGCGAATCTCGTCCTTGCTGAGGTCAGCCTCATCCAGCGGTGCCCGCACCTGATACTCGCGCGCCGCCTGAGCCCCAGGCCGATGGTCACCCCGGTCGTCGAGCATGGCGCCGTACACCACATGCTTAAAACCAAACTCTGCTGCGAGAGGATGTAATTTCTCGAAGAGTTCGACTTTACAAAAATAGCAGCGATTGGTGGGATTGGCCACGTAGTTCGGATTCTCCATCTCGTCCGTATGCACTAGCTTATGCTGGATCCCGATGCGCTGGGCCACCTCTTGCGCCTCTGCCAACTCTGCCTCTGGCAAGGACGGCGACACGGCGGTCACCGCTATCGCCTTATCTTCCAACGCTTCGTACGCTGCCTTCGCCAGTAGTGAGCTGTCCACCCCACCCGAAAAGGCCACCACCACGCTCTCCATGGAGCGCAGAATGTCGAGCAGTTTTTCCAGTTTCTCTTCGACAGTTACGGTCGTCATCATAGGGTTACCTCTTTGGGCTGTACCAAGTGAGGGCAACAACATATTTAGAGCCCCTGCAAGAGCTGCCCCTGCTGGGGCACCGCCGCCTCCTGGGTCGCAGCATGATAGGAACTGCGCACCAGGGGCCCTGCCTCAACGTGCACAAAGCCAAGCCCCTCCCCCTGGCGCTTCAGCTCAGCAAATTCCTCAGGGCGATAATAACGCACGACTGGCAGATGCTGCGCCGAGGGACGCAGGTACTGCCCGATAGTCAGCAGGTCACACTGCGAAACGCGCAGATCCCGCATGCTCTCGACGACCTCCTCAGGTTCTTCCCCGAGGCCGACCATCAGCCCAGACTTGGTGCGCATCGTCGCGTCTAACGCTTTGACACGCCGCAACAGTTCTAGCGAGCGCTCGTACTTCGCCTGTGGACGGACTTTGTAGTAGAGGCGAGCGATGCTCTCCATATTGTGGTTCAGTACGTTCGGCTGCGCCTCGACCACCTCTGCCAGGGCCTCCCAGTTGCCCTTGAAATCGGGAATGAGCACCTCGACACGGCATTCCGGCACATTCCGCCGTACCGCTCGAATGGTCGCGGCAAAAATGTGACTGCCCCCGTCCAACACATCGTCGCGGTTCACCGAAGTGATAACGGCATAACGCAGGCCAAGCGTGGCCACAGCCTCTGCGACCCGCTCAGGCTCCTGCTCGTCAATCACCCCCGGGCGGCCGGTTTTCACCGCACAGAAGCCACAGCTACGCGTGCAGGTATCCCCCAGCAACATGAAGGTGGCACTGCGCTGATTCCAGCACTCACCGATGTTAGGACACATCGCCTCCTCACACACCGTGTGCAAACGATGCTCGCGCACCAAACGCTTTAGCGCAAAAAAAGTCTCCCCGGCGGGAAGTTTAACGCGCAGCCATGGGGGCTTGCGTTGTGGGGGAGTATCGAGTTGCACAAGAGCCACGAGCTGCTCCTCACACCTTAGCGGGACATCGCCACCGCCTCACGGCGCGTGTCATGGCTGCGCTTGCGCTGCGTGTATTGGACTTTGCCCAGCCGCCGCTCGCGGATGATTTCGGCCATGATGCTGATGCAGATCTCTTCAGGCGAATCCGCACCAATGTTCAGGCCAATCGGCGCGTGGACACGGTCCAGGTACTTGGGCGCAATGCCCTTGGCTTCGAGGCGCTGCCACATCTTGGAAATTTTACTTTTGCTACCGATCATACCGATATAACGCGCCTGGCAATCGTAGATCTGCTCCAGGATCCGCTGATCGTGCTGATGCCCACGCGTTACCAGCACCACATAATCGTCCTGTCCGAAGTCAAACGCCTCTCTGATATTGTCAAAATCCATCACGATAGCAGCATCCGCCTCCGGGAAGCGTTCTGTATTGGCAAAAGCCGGCCGGTCGTCAATCACTTTCACCTTAAAGCCGGCGAGCTTCGCGGCGCGCACGAGGAAGAAAGAAACATGCCCGCCGCCAAAAACATATACCGTTGGCGTAGGCAGTATCGGTTCCAGAAAGACCTGCAGCTCGGCTCCGTCCGCCGTCTGATAGGTCTCAATAGCAAACTTCTCGCCTTGCAAGATCTCTTGCCCTTTGCCCTCCACGAACGCTTCCAGCACGGCATCACCGAGTGAGCCCACCGTACTGCCATCATCACACACCAAAAATTTTCTCTGGCCTTCGAGATAACGTGGATGCTCGGTCAGAATCGTCGCCAGCGCCCCCCGATGCCCGGTATCCTTGAGCTGCAGCAAGGTGCGAAACAGCTCCTGGCCCTGTTCCGGGAGTGGCTCGGTGAGAATCTCGACGACGCCACCGCAGTTCAGGCCGCTTTCGCCAGCGTATTTCTCGGTCAGAATGAATTGCTGGATACTACTTTTGCCTTCTTCCATAACCCGCCGGGCTTCGGTCCAGACATCGGCTTCCAGGCATCCACCGCCTACCGTGCCGATAATTTTGCCTTCTGGCGTGACGAGCATTTTACTTTTTTCGCTCATCGGTAACGAGCCCTTCGACGAGATAATCGTCGACAGTGCCGCTTTTTCCTGTTTATCGAGAAGATCAATAGCAACTTTAAAGACATCTTCAATCACGGCTACGCCCTCCTTTCCCAAACCCAGCCAACCTGTTTGTACATACTACCGCAGCCTCACAGACCAATGCAAATGTGTTCAGGACGCTGCCAAGACTGGCAAAGCCAGCGCCCGGTCGTGTTCACGATGCAAACGCTGCATCTGGCGTTCACTCGCCAAAAAATCCCAAGGCAGGCTGGCCTGCTGAGAGAGTTCTGTACAGACAAACGCCTCGACATCGAAACCCAACCGGCGTGCTGCACGTGGCCAATCACCACGCTGGCCATGCGTTTCAATTAAAAAATCCCGTAGGCGCCGGTCACCACGTGCCAGGATCGCCTCTAGATAGTCATGTTTCAGATTCTCGTGCTTTAAACGGATATGGGATTCATGGCGGATCGCCTGCCGCAGAGTGTACAATTTTGCTTTAATCACGCGCGGCGGGGCCATGGCGCACCACTGCAGGGGCGTGGCCGGTTTGGGCACAAAGGGGTTCACGCTCAGCGTCAGGGTCCCCAGCGCGCCACGGGCGCGTCCATACTTTTTCATCAGGTCCCAGATTTTGCCGACCAGGGCGAGCAGCTCCCGGAGGTCCTCGTCGGTTTCCGTGGGCAGACCAATCATCGAATAGAGTTTCAGATCCCGCATGCCCTTCGCCAGGAGCATCTCCGCCCCCGCCAGGATGACGTCTTCGGTCATCTCTTTCCGAATGAGCTGCCGCAGCCGTTCTGAGCCAGCTTCAGGCGCCACGGTGCACGAGCGCACACCACTGCGCACCATACAATCAATTAACACCTCCGGCATGCGGTCCATACGCAACGACGAAATACCAATTGCCACACCAAGCTCCACCAGGCCCTGTGCCACCAGGGCCAGATCACGATAGTCTCCTGTGGCCGAGCTGATCAGGCCCACCTTCCCCACCGATGGGTGCCCAGCCGCACGATCACGCTGCTGCTGCGCTGCCACCAGGTCCAAAACGAGGGCTCCCGGCAGTTGCCGGAATTTGGGATAGACATACCCCACCGTGCAAAAACGGCACTTGAAGGGACACCCGCGCGTGATTTCGACCAACAGAGTATCGCTGAACTCCGTATCCTTGGTCAGCACAGAGGAATAGGCTGGCCACTGCGCCAAATCCGTAATTTTGCGCGGTGGTATGGGCGTGCTCATCGGGCTCTGGGCATGCAGCCTGGGGATATACAACCCGGCGAGATCAGCCGCCTGGCGCAGGTGCTCCTGGCGTGGCTGGCCGAGCGTATCGTGCAGCAGATCGAGATAGTCATGGATGGTTTCTTCACCATCGCCAATGACCATCAGATCGACGAAATCTGCCAGGGGTTCCGGATTGATATAGGTCACGGCCCCCCCTACCAGGATGAGAGGGTAGGACTCATCGCGCTCGGCCGCTAGCAGTGGGATGCGGGCGAGTGCGAGCATCTGCAACAGGTGCAGATAGTCATTCTCATAGGAAACAGAAAAGCCAATAACGTCAAAATTACCCAGCGGACGCTGCGTTTCGAGGGACAACAGTGGGGTTTTCCCCGCCTCGTACCACCGCCATTCCGCAGCTGCCGGCAAAAAGACCCGCTCGCACACCGTATCTGGCCGCTGATTGATCACGCGGTACATGGTCTGAAGACCCAGGTTGGACATGCCCACGAAATAGGTATTGGGATAGGCCAGCGCACAGCGGATACGGGCCTGGCCGGCTTCTTTGATAATCGTCCCGTGCTCTGCTTGCAGACGCTGGTAGAGAATCTGGCGTGCTTCCTGGAGCATGATAATTGCGTGGCACCTGGGCGAAGATTAGAGTTAGACAATGACCATGGACGTCAACACTTCAGACATTATACGGTATTTGCTCTGGCGGGTCATCTTGCTGTTACACCTGTGCTCGAGCCTCTTGCAACTCGGCCAGGCTGGCACGACGGAGCGCTGCCATCAAGAGCTGTACCAGGGGCGCTGCCTCGCGGCGCGTCTCCATCTGGTCTGCACGCTGCTCACCTCGTGCAACGCATGCCTGATGGTAGTCGCAAGGTGCGGTGCGATCGTTTGCATTTCTTCTCCGCCCATGCGAGGATGTCAGACCAAGGAACAATGCACGTCACCCACATGTCAAAGGAGAAACGTATGGCCAAGAAAAGCAACGGCATTTTCCTGGTGTATACCGATATTGACCCCAAGTATGACGAGGAATTCAACGCCTGGTACAACACCGAACATCTGGGAGATTTGTTGAGCCTGCCGGGCTTTCTCGATGCTGCTCGCTATGTGGCTGAGAAAGGTGGCCCGAAATATCTCGCTGTCTATGAGCTGACCAGTGCGGACGCGCTGCAAACCGCTGAGTTCCAGAAATTCCGCGCCAATCCCAGCCCCTGGAGTCGCCGCATATCTCCCACGGTCATCGGCAAAAACGCTACGCGCATTCTGGGACAGCAGATTTTCCCGACTGACCTGGAGCAGGCGGAGCGCGGCATGGCACCGGCTCTGCAGATCGGGCGCATGTCAGTGCCCGAGAGCGCCGATGCCGAATGGAACGCCTGGTACAACGGCGAGTACATCCCTGGCTATCGCAAGGTGCCTGGGGTGATTTACGCCCGGCGCTATCGCGTCGTCGACGGGGAAACGCGCTATACCACGGTGTACGAGTTCGAGCACGCGAAAGTGTCGGAATCGGCGCAGTGGAACCAGCAGCGGGAGACCTCTTCACCCAACTCGGGCCGCATGCGCGAGGTCATGACACACTCCTCCGGGTCGCCCGGGGTGTATCGTCGGATCTATCCGCAGTAAGCGTAGGTGGCTCACCACGCGTCAGGGTGTCTGGCCCTGGCGCGTACAGCAGACCAGCAGAGGAATCATCCATGAGTGTCCAGACGGCAAGCTACATTGAGGCCATCGAGCATTTGCCGAAGGGAGCGACCTTGCGTATCCCGGCGGTGCGTTGGGAAGACTACGAGCAGCTTCTCGCCGACCTTGGCGATGACTATCACGTGCGGGTGAGCTACAACTGTGGATATCTGGACATTATGAGTCCCTTACCAGAACATGGAAAATTTGGTGAGGTCGTGCTGGATATCGCGCGAGAAATCACCCGCGAGCTCGGGGTAAAACTGGAGGCATACGGCTCCATGACGATCCGGAGTGCATGGCAAAGCAAAGGCGCAGAGCCAGATACATGTTTCTACGTGCAGAGCGCCGAGCGCATCATCGGGAAGCGCCGCCTCGACTTCAACACTGACCCACCGCCTGACATCGTCGTTGAGATCGATCTCACCAACGCCTCACAGCACAAGTTTCCCATCTATGCTGCCCTGGGTGTCCCTGAAATCTGGCGCTACGATGGTAGCCAGGCGTATTTCTATCACCTCGTAGGCGGAGAATACGTTGCAGCATCGCACAGCCGGGCTTTCCCGTTTCTGCCCAGTGCAGTCCTGGCACAACTCATTGATCAGAGTGAAACCGCAGGCCAAGATGCAGCGCTAGACGCCACGCGTGCGTGGGTGCGAGCCAATAAACCGCAGGGCACGGAGGACAGGTAGAGGAAGGGCCCTAGGCAACCGGCACAGTGGCAAGATATGCCAGCAAGGTCTGCGCAGCAGTATCAGCACTATGGATACAATCAGGGATGCCCACGCCGTGATAGGCATTGCCGGCGAGTCCCAGCCCCGGATAGTGCGCGAGCAGCGCTTCGATGTGGGCCACATGGTCCAGGTGTCCGACGTGATATTGCGGCATCGCCTCCAGGTGGCGTGTGATACGCATGGCAAGGGGTGCACCAGTGAGACCAAGCAATTGCCGCAGGTCATCGGTGACGGCCCGTTGGATGTCCGCATCGGAGTATGCAAGCTGCTCCTGTTGTAAAGCGCCGCCGACAAAGGCGCGCAGGAGTACCCGGTCCTGGGGCGCGCGGCCAGCAAATTTGACGCTGCTAAAGGAGCAGGCAATCAAGGCACGTTTTTCAATGGCGGGAACGACAAATCCCATGCCGTTTAAGGAGTGGGCCACCTGATCACGGGTACAGACCAGGTTGACGATAGCTGAGGAAGCATAGGGTATACCCTGCAAGGCAGTGGCGAGGGCGTTGTCAACGTCGTGTAGAAGCTGGCCAGCCTGTGGGGCCGGGATACTCAGGCACACGGCATCCGCTTCCAGCGCTAGCTGTTGATCAAGATGGACGAGCCAACGCTCGGTCGCTGGTACCCGCTGGAGACGGCGCACAGGCGTGTGCAGACGCACGGTCTCGGCCGGCAGATGCTCTGTCAGGGTCTCGACCAGCGTCTGCATGCCCTGGCGGAACGACACAAACAGCCCGTAGCGCGCGCCACTCGTCCCCGGCGCTGCGGCTCTGGTATCGCGCTGTTTGTGCAGCATCGCGCGTATCAGGCTGCCGTGCTGCTGCTCCATCGCAACAAACTGCGGCATCGTCGCCTGCATACTCAGGTACTGCGGATCGGCGGTATAGATCCCGCCAACCATGGGCTGGGCCATGCGTTCCAGGGCCTCTCGCCCCAGACGGCGGGTCACGAACTGCGCCAGCGATTCGTCCTCCGTGGCGGTGCGACGTGGCACCACCAGATCGAGCGCCATACGCAACTTCCCGTGCCAGCTAAACACCGGCGTGGTGAGGAGAGACCGCCACGACCCGGGGGCCATCAGATAAAACCCCTGTGGGACCGGCACCAGTCGGCCACCACGCACGATAAAACTCTGGCGGTATTGTGTGGTGGTGCTGATGAGCTCGTCGCCCAGTCCCAGTTCCTCACACAAACGTACGCCCCAGGGCTTGGCCGACAGAAAACAGTCAGGCCCCTGTTCCATGAGCAGTTCGTGCTGATGGTGCGTCGCGATGGTCCCGCCCAGACGCCCACTGGCCTCCAACAGGACGACCTCCAGCGGGAGCCCACGCTCCTGGGCGGCCTGCGTGAGGCGATACGCGGTCGTCAGCCCAGTAATGCCCCCGCCAATCACCACCACCCGCTTGTGGGTGCTGTCCATACTACGTCCTCTGCCTCTAGGCGGCTTACCCTACT
>Ga0209853_1000329_pt1 | contig 13203 bp, 12 predicted proteins | sample GWRWS1_30_40_FD_187224 | JGI IMG/M metagenome (GOLD analysis project Ga0209853, IMG submission 187224) | Riverbed sediment microbial communities from areas with vegetation nearby in Columbia River, Washington, USA - GW-RW S1_30_40 (SPAdes)... | ecosystem: Environmental > Aquatic > Freshwater >...
CAGCATGGCGCAAGGCTAGCCCATGGGCATAGGGAATCGTGGAAGGCGGTTACCCTGGTAACCATGCGCCGCCACGGCATGTTCCCGTCGCCGGCCCCGGACCAGGACCGCCGCCCCATCCGGAAGCAGACGGTCCGCAGGGTGATCGCCACCTTCCGCCCGTACAGGGGGAAGGTGGCGCTCGTCGGCCTGGCCATCGTCGTGACCTCTGGCCTCGGGGTCGTGAACCCCCTCCTGATCAAGCGGATCTTCGACCACGCGTTGTTCGGGAACCCCCCGGGGCAGTGCGACGGCGGGTCGTGCCCCAACCTCCACACGCTGTACTGGAACGTGGGGCTGATGGTGGCGATCCCGATCGTCTCGGGGATCATCGGCATCGGCCAGACGTACCTGGCCAACCTGGTTGGCCTGCGCGTCATGCAGGACTTCCGCAACGCGCTGTACCGTCACCTCCAGTTCATGCCGCTCCGGTTCTTCACGGCGACCCGGACCGGCGAGATCCAGTCCCGTCTGGCCAACGACGTCGGCGGCGTGCAGTCGGTGGTCACCGACACCGCCTCGTCCATCCTGTCGAACGTCGTGGTCATCTCCAGCACGGTGATCGCCATGCTCATCCTGTCCTGGCAGCTCACCTTGCTGTCGCTGTTCATGCTGCCCTTCTTCATGTGGCTCACGTACAAGGTGGGCAAGGCCAGGCAGAAGGTCGCCACGGTCACCCAGCAGTCGCTGGCCGACCTGACGTCGATCACCGAGGAGACCCTGTCGGTCTCCGGCATCCTGTTGTCGAAGGCCTTCGGCCGCCAGCGCCACGAGATCGACCGCTTCCAGGGGGAGAACGAGCGGCTCACCGGCCTCCAGATCCGCCAGACCATGATCGGCCGGTCGTTCTTCGCCGTCGTGGGGACGGTCTTCTCCATCACGCCGGCGCTCGTGTACCTCGTGGCCGGCTGGGTCCTCGCGGGAGGCGTGACCACGACGGTGATCACAGCCGGGACGATCGTTGCGTTCACGACCCTCCAGTCGCGGCTGTTCTTCCCCATCGGCTCGATGCTACAGGTCTCGAGCGACATCCAGACCTCGATGGCGCTGTTCGACCGGATCTTCGAGTACCTGGACATGGACCACGACATCGCCGACGCGCCGGATGCGATCCCCCTGCCGCCCGAGCAGGTCCGGGGGCGGGTGCAGTTCAGCGACGTCTGGTTCAGGTACGAGACGCCGCCGCAGGGTGCCCCGCCGGTCTCCCCCTCCGACCTCGGCGATGGGCAGCGGGCTCCGCGAGAGTGGACCCTGGAAGGCGTCTCGCTCGATATCGAGCCGGGGCAGCTCGCGGCGCTCGTCGGGCCGAGCGGCGCCGGCAAGACCACCATGACCTACCTCGTCCCGCGGTTCTACGACGTGCAGGAGGGCGCGGTCCTGATCGACGGGGTGGACGTGCGGAAGCTGAAGCTCGAATCCCTCGGCGACCTGATCGGTATGGTCACCCAGGAGACGTATCTATTCCACACCACGGTCCGGCGGAACCTGCTGTACGGTAAGCCCGACGCCACCCAGGACGAGCTCGTGGCCGCGGCGAAGGCGGCCTTCATCCACGACCGGATCCAGGAGCTGCCCGAGGGCTTCGACACGATCGTCGGTGAGCGCGGGTACAAGCTCTCGGGTGGCGAGAAGCAGCGGCTGGCCATCGCCCGGGTGGTCCTCAAGGACCCGCGGGTCCTGATCCTGGACGAGGCCACCTCCAGCCTGGACACGACGTCGGAGCGCCTGGTGCAGGAGGCGCTCCGCCCGCTGATGCGGGGCCGTACCACCGTCGCCATCGCCCACCGGCTGTCCACGATCCTGTCGGCCGACGTCATCTTCGTGGTGGACCGGGGCCGAGTCGTCGAGCGGGGCACGCACCGGGAGCTGATCGAGCGGGGCGGACTGTACGCGCGGTTGTACGAGCAGCAGTTCCGGGGCGGCCTGGTCGAGGCGGAGTGCGAGGACGGCGTGGTGCTGTCGAGCGGTGAGGTGGTCCGCACCGCGAGCGGCCCCGGCGAGGGCTAGCACGGTCGTGGCCTGGCGGGTGCTGCTCGGCCTGGTCGCCGCCCTGGTGGTGGCATGGGCGGTGCTCGCCGTCTTCCTCTTCATCGCAAAGCCGAAGGGCTCGCTGGCGAAGGAGGTCGTTCGCCTGCTGCCCGACACGGTCCGGCTCCTCCGCCAGCTCGCTGCCGACCCGACGCTTCCGCGGGGAGTTCGCATCCGGCTGTGGTTGGCGTTCGCCTATCTGGTCTTCCCCATCGATCCGATCCCCGATTTCCTGCCGGTAATCGGATACGCCGACGATGCCATCGTCGTCGCGCTGGTCCTCCGGTCGGTCGCGCGACGAGCTGGCCCCGGTCCAGTACGCCGGCACTGGCCCGGCAGCGACGACGGTCTGGCCGTCCTGTGGCGGGTGGCGCGCCTTCCCGGCGCTTCCCAACCGGACGCAGGTGTCTAGGCGTCGAGACGCCTCTCGTAGCCGAGCAGGACGAAGCCGTCGGGGAAGACGCGGTCCTCCATCCGTTCGAAGCCGAGCGCCTCGTACATGGTCTGCGCCGCCCGCATGCGTTGCGTCGTATTGAGGGTCAGCCGACGCTTGCCTGCCCCGCGGGCTTCCTCGACGCTGGCGTCCATCAGCATCCGGGCGATGCCCCGGCGCCTGGCGTCCGGATGCACGCCCAGCATGCGGATGTGGGCCTCGTCCGGCGGGACCGGTGGCTCGCCCTCCTCGGTTCGACCTTCCAGCTCCAGCGTGGCCGAGCCCAGGATCCTGCCGTCCTCGATGGCGACAAGCACGACGGTCCGTTGGGCGCGGCCGCCGACGTCGGCGATCCGGTCCAAGTACTCGTTCCAGCCGGCGTCCTCGGTGCCAACGAACTCCCGGTAGGCCAGCGCGGTCACCCGTCCGGCCTCCTCGTATTCCTGGGGCAGCGCCGGGCGAACTTCGATGGCCATGGGTGGAGGCTATCGCCTCGGGCGAGATCCACGGTCAATCGGATTGACGGCCTGCGGTCATGTGGAGAGGATGGGGATGTGGCCGAACCCGACACCGTGCGACTGCTCCTGGAGGGCCACCGAGCCTTGGCGGCCGAGCTGCTGTCCAGCCTGGAGGAGCGGGGATATCCGGACGCCCGGCCGGCCCACGCCGCGGTGTTCATGAACATCGACCGGAGATCGGGGACCCGCCTGACCGAGCTCGCGCGCCGGGCCCGGATCACCAAGCAGGGCATGATGCTGATCGTCGACGACCTGGAGAACCGGGGCTACGTCCGGCGGGTGCCGGACGCGGAGGACGCGAGGGCCAAGGTCGTACGCCTGACGGCACGGGGCCGGCGGTACGTGGCCGAGGCCCGCCGGGCGGTGGCCGCTCTGGAGGCCCGGGCCCGTCGCGAGTTGGGCGATCGCCGATACGAGGCTCTCCGAAGTTCCCTCGAGCAGCTCGTGGGGATGGAGGGCGAGGTGACCGAAGAGTGAGCCGGCCGGGCGCTAGAGGCCGATGGTCACGTTCAGCAGCTTGCCCACCCCGAACGTGATCAGGGCCGCGCCTCCTCCGATCAGCAGCATGCGGAGGCCGGACGCGTAGAGCGTCCGGCCGGTGAGGAACGACATGCCGGCGCCGATCGCGAACAGGGCGATCAGGGCGAGCACCGCCGACGTCACCACGGCGGCGTTCCCGCTTCCCAACAGGAACGGGATGAGTGGGATCGCGGCGCCGACGGAGAAGGTCGCGAAGGACGAGCCGGCCGCCGCCCACGGGGATCCCAGGCCCTCCTGGGGGTCGAGGCCGAGCTCCTCCCGGGCGTGGGTGTCGAGCGCAACCTGCGGGTCGCGCATGAGCTCCTCGGCCAGCCGTGCGGCGAGGTCCTTCGAGATGCCCTTGCGTTCGTAGAGCAGTTCCAACTCCTTGCGCTCCGCCTCCGCATCGGAGCCGATCTCGTGCGCCTCCAGGTGGATCAGTCGCTCGAACACCTCGCGTTGCACGCGCATCGAGACGTACTCGCCCGCGGCCATGGAGAAGGCGCCGGCGAGCAGGCCCGCCACGCCGGCCACGATGATCACCTTGTTCGACACGCCCGCGCCGGCCACACCCATGATCAGCGACACGCTGGAGACGAGCCCGTCGTTCGCTCCGAAGATGGCGGCGCGCAGCGCGCCGGACTTACCTCCGGCGCGCTGCTCCGCGCTGATCGGGCCGGGGTGGGGGACGATCGTCCACCGCCGGCCCCGCATCCGACGGACGATCGACGACAGGAGCGAGAGATGGGCTTTGGTCTTCAGGTCTTCCGGCGACAGGCTGGAGCCCATGCGAACAGGCTACGAGATGGGCAGAAGCGGGGTCGAATGCGTGCTTCGTGCCCCACCGTCGGCTACGGTTGCGCGAGAGGGGTCTGGGGGAAGGGGGTACTCCATTCGAACTCGACGAACTCAAGAGACCTCGATGTTCGGGGCCATCACCGGCGTCTGGTGGCTGTTCCTCATCACCGGCATCGCCTGGCTGATCATCGCCCTGATCGTGCTGCGGTTCGACACCACGTCGATCGCCACCGTCGGCGCGCTGTTGGGAATCGTGTTCCTCGTCGCGGGGCTGAACGAGTGGATGATCGCCATCGTGCGGCCGAGCTGGAAGTGGGCGCACATCGCGCTCGGCATCCTGTTCGTGATCGGCGGATTCACCGCGTTCGCCAGGCCGTACAACGCATTCTGGGCGCTCGCGTCGCTCCTCGGCTTCCTGTTGGTGCTGAAGGGCAGCCTGGACGTCATCGTCTCGGCGATGACCAAGGACGTCAACGAGTTCTGGTGGCTTGGCCTGGTGGCCGGCATCCTGGAGCTCTTGCTGGGCTTCTGGGCATCCCAGCAGTTCTTCCCGGCGCGAGCGACGCTGATCCTGATCTGGGTGGGGTTCGCAGCGATGTTCCGGGGCATCACCGAGATCGCGCTGGCGTTCCAGATCCGCCGCCTGAACAAGGCCCTCGCCGGGTAGCGCTACCCGGCGAGCGACGCCCTGGTCGAGACGAACCGCTTGAGGGGGACGGGCGGGGGGTCTCCCGTGGCCAGGTCGGCCAGGATCCGGCCCACGAGCGGCGTGAACTTGAATCCGTGGCCGCTGCACGGCGAGCCGATCACGACCGGTCCTCGCCGGTCCAGCACGAAGTCCTCGTCCGGCGTGTTCGTGTAGAGGCACGTGTCGGTGGCTCCGGTCGGCCGGTGCGGCGCGAAGCGATCTCGCGCGTAGTCGATGACCTTGGCCACCCGCTCCGGATCCGGGTCGAAGGACCGCGCCTCGGGGTCCACCGCCGGCCCGGACATGTGCAGGGCCACCTTGAAATGCCCGGGTTCCTCGGGGTTGGGGACGACGTACGGGGTCCGCACCCGATCCCCGGTCCAGTCGATGACGGTCGGAAGCGGCGACGGCTCGTCCAAGGCGAAGTAGGTCACCTGCTCGAAGCTCGGGACGAGACGAAGGGGGAGGCCGGCGTCGGTCAGAAGTCCGCCGGCCCACGGCCCAGCGGCGATGACCGCGACCGGCGCGCGATACGTTGCGCCCTCGGTGTGAACCTCCACGCCGGCCGGGTGGACCGTGACCCGCTCGACCTTCGTGTGCTGAAGGATCGTGGCACCGCCCTCGGCGGCGAGGCGGGCTTGAGCCCTCACCGTGCGCTCGGCCATGCACACGCCGCCGTCCTCCTGGTGCAAGATCTCCGAGTCCGGCTGGAATCGCAAGGACGGCCATCGCTCCCGGACAGCCGGGGGCTTCAGGTATTCGAAGCGCTCACCCGCGGCCTCGAGCGCGTTCGCCGTCTCCCTGCCGCCCGGTCCCACGTCGAGGCCGCCCGTCGAGACCAGCAGGGTCTCGCCGGCCTTCGCCTCCAGGTCCCGCCACTCCTCCAGTGCGAGCCGGGCCATGCGCACGTAGTCCGGATGGTGGTAGGAGATCCGGAAGATCCGGGTGGGGCCACCCGAGCTCCCTCTCGCGTGGCCGATCTCGAACCGCTCGAGCAGCAGGACGCTCCGCCCCCGCTCGGTGAGGGAGCGGCCGGAGGACGTTCCCGTGGTCCCGCCCCCCACGACGATCGCGTCGAAATCCTGGCGCACGGCGGCGAGCTTATCCGGCCTGGATGGTCTGGATCCTGGCGGGACCGATGGTCGCGGCCTTTCCGGCCACCCGCTCCTTAACCGAGCGCTCGGCGGACGGGTTCCACAGGCGGACCTCGAGGATCCCATCTTTCCGCCGAACGTTCGACAGCACCGCGTCCCCCCACACGTCAAGGAGTGTTCCGGAAGCCGGCAGCGTGCCCCCTCCCATCGTCGGGACCTCGAGCAGGGGGAGGGCGAAGCGTTCCCAGTCCGCCATCAGCTCGGAGTGCCTCGCCCCCCGCTGAAGGCCGAGCTCGAACCTCGTCGTCCCGAGCATCTGGGCGTCGGGGGTCGGCACGTCCGGCCCGGCGGCGAACGGGCGCGTCGCCAGGTGCTGCCTGCTGATCGTCCCGACGCACCGAAGGAGCGTGATCGCGAGCTCGCCGTCCGCCACCTCGTACTCGAAGACCCCCTCGTGGAAGGCGGCGATGCCACCGGCCAGGACGAAGTGGCGGGCGGGCCAGGTGGGCGAGGGAGCTTCCAGCTCCCCGCCCTCGGACAGCAGGCCCCGCGCGACGAACTCGAAGGGGGACCCGGCCAGGGAGCCTTCGGCCGGCTCGGCCAGCCGGACGTGGATGCGGAGGCGATGATCGGGCCGCCGGTTGTCGATCTCGCCCGACAGCCGGATGAACGGCTCGCCTTCCCTCCGAGCGAGGCCGATCCGTACTCGGACGCCGTCGTCGAAGAACGCTTCGACCTCGTTGCCTTCGGCCGTCGCCAACCACGCCGGCATCTGGGCTCGTTGGCCTTCCTCCTCGTAGCAGAAGTTGTACAGGTCGCCGACGTCGGGCTCGTCTCGAACGGTGAAGGCGATCCCGTCCGCCATCACCCATCCCTCGCGCTCCTCCGCCTCGACCCGCTCGAGCGAGGCCGCCGGCCCGGTTTCCACTCGCCATCCAAGGCGGGGTACGCCCTCGCGCTCGAACGGCGACGGGTTGAACCGCAGCGTGCCGGCCTGGGCTGTTGCGGCCCCCAGCTTCCCGAGCGCCCGTCCGACGATCGCCTCCCCGATGGCGCGCGCCTCCGCGTATCGCGCGTCCACGTCGCGTGCCACCTGGTCGTGCGAGCATCCGCAGGCCGAATCGTGCGCCCCGTTCCACAACAGCAATGTCCACGCCCGGTCCAGCTCCTCGGCTGGCCAGTCGAACCCGGGGACGAGGGCAGCGAGCGGCTCGACGTACCGCTCCACCAGCGCCTCCACCCTGCCCCGCTCGCTCTTCTGAGGCACGCGGGCCGAGTACACGTTCGGGAGGAGGTGCGCCCGGGCCGACGAGCGAAGCTCGCCCCGCCACCAGGGGAGGCCGTCGGGCGGTTCCCCGTCGAGATGCTCGAGAAGGGAGCCGACCCGAACCGTCATCCCCGGAAGGCGTTCCTCCGCGGATGCCAGCCGTTCCGGGAGCGTCGCGTCCGGCCCCGTGTGATCGGCTCCCACGGTGATCAGCATCCGCTCGGATGCCAGGAACGGCGCCACGTGCTCTGCCTTGCGCCGCAAGGAAGCCGCCAGCTCCTCCGGGTCCTGTCTCTGCTCGACGTCCCATCCGAGCGAGTACCCGAACGCGAGGTACTCGGCTAGCACCCGGCTCCCGTCCGGCGCCTCCCACCAGAACTGGGTCCGATCGATCTCCTTCGGGACACCTCGCCATACGACCGCCCGGTCGATCCCCGCCTGGGCCAGGATCTGCGGCATCTGCCCGACGTGGCCGAATTGATCGGGCAGGTATCCGACCATCAGGGGAACCCCCAGCTCTTCAGCCCGGGCCAGCCCTCGCTCCAGGTTGCGGACGTGCGACTCGCCCGAGACGAGGAACTCGTCTACCTGGGTCACCCACGGTCCCAGGGACAGCTTGCCTTCCTCGGCCAGCCGCCGGATGTCGCCCTCGCGCTCGGGGCGGACGGCGAGGTAGTCGTCGACCATCGCGGTCTGTCCGTCGAGGTGGAAGTGAGGGAACCCGGCGTTGCCCAACTCGATCAGCGTGTCCATCATCGCCACCAGGCGCTCCCGGAACTCATCGAACGGCGCGTACCATTCGCGGTCCCAATGCGTGTGCGGGACGAGCGTGATCCTGGTCGGGTCCACGGTGCGAGGGTGTCCCACGGGGTCCGCCCCCGGGGAGCTCAGCCCTCTCCCGAAGCTCCGCGTCGTCTGATCCTAGCGAGGAGGTCCATCCGCTTCTGCCTCGCCCGCGGTGGCACATTGGGCTCGGGTCCCATCGTGAGCTCGGTCTCCACGACCTCGTGCCGCGTGAGATAGCTCGACACCGTGGCCTGGATGACGGCCGCCGCGGGAAGCGCCATGAACGCGCCCAGCACACCCGAGATAGCGGCGCCCGCCAGCGCAGCGAAGAAGGCCACCGCGGGGTGCAGCTGCATGGTCCGGGCCGTGATGCGGGGGCTCAGCAGGTAGTTCTCGATCTGCTGGTAGGCGACCACGTAGATCAGGAAGATGAGCGCGGACCAGGGGTCGGACAGGAGAGCCACCAGGAGTGGGACTGCCGCGCCGATGTAGGTCCCCACGACCGGGATGAACTGCGACACGAGTCCCATCCACAGCGCGAGCGGAAGCGCGAAGGGCACCCCCAGGAGCACGAGCGCGATGCCGGCGAAGAACGCCGAGATCGCGGCGAGCAGCAGGCGCGAGTACAGGAACCCCCCGGTCTTGTCGATCGCGATCTCCCAGGCGTCCAGGATCTCTCGCTGCCGCCGAGGGGGAAGGACCGAGCACACGGCGCGCCGCACGCGGGGCCCGTCGGCCACGAGATAGAACGTGAACAGCCCGATCGTGAGGACCTGGAACAGCAGGCTGAGCATGAACGCCCCCACCGAGGCCAGGCTGGACGCGATGCGGCTCACGGCCAGGTCCGCGTTCCGGAGACGGTCCAGGATCTCGCTGCCGGTGAGCTCGATGTTGAACCATCGTTTGGTGTAGACGCTCGCTTCTACGAGCCATTGGGGCACCCTCGTGACCAGCTGCTGCACCTGGTTGATGACGAGCGGCACCATCGCGGCGACCGTGACCAGGAGGATGGCCGCCAATCCAAACAGCACGACGCTTGTCGCAGCGCCCCTCGGCCATCCCCGCTTCCTCACCAGCCAGTTCACCGCGGGCTCCAGCGCGAATGAGAGGAACAGCGCGGTCACGAGCCAGAAGATGACATCGCGCAGCTTGCGAACCAGCAGGAAGGCGGCATACGCGGCGAATGCAGTCAAGACGATGAGGAGGAGCAGCCGAGGGATCCAGGGGGGCATCCGTTCGGATCGGGCCTCCGCGCCAGGCGGTACCTCGCCGGGGGCCGGCGTGTCCTGGACCTTGGTGCGGGTGGCCAAAATGCATCAGCTCCCGGAGCGGGCTTCGAATCCAGGGTATCGGCCGAACGGCGCCCATGCACGCGACTCGGCCGGTCCACTTCCGAGCGGCCGGGCTACGATGGCTCCATGCGCCCCGAAACACAGGGCAAGACCGGGCGGCCGACGCCCAGGCGGAACAAGCCGAGGCGCCCCCGGGACGAGCTCGGCCGGCCCCAACCCTGGGATGCGGAGAACCGCCTGGACCTGGAGGACTTCGACAGCCTCCCCCTGGAGAAGAACCATCGCCTGGGCCGGGAGCACTTCAACGCCGGAAGGTTCTTCCCAGCCCACGAGGCGTGGGAGACGGCATGGAAGCAGGCCCGCGAGACCGGCGACGCCGAGTTCTTCAAGGGCCTCTCGCAGCTTGGGGCGGGTTACGTCCACCTCCTGCGGGGGAACCGCCACGGGACGATGCAGCTCCTGCGCCGGGCGGCCCGGCGGATCGCCCGCTATCCCGGAGGCCACTTCGGGGTTGACACCGCCCGGGTCAGCCGGAAGGCCGAGGCCGACGCCGAGGCGGTCGAGCGAGGCGACATCGAGCCTGGTGAGAAGGCCCGATTCAGCGCACCCCGGGTCTAGCGCTGGTTGACTGGCGCTCCCCGGTCTGCGCACCATTAGCCCGGATATGACCGGTGCCGCCTCGGACGAGGCCCCCCAGGAGATGGAGTGGAAGGGCCGAACCGGTCCGTTCACGATCCGGGTGAACCCCGGCGTCTTCGCCCCCACCCACACCAGCCGATCGATCGCCGACGCCCTGGAGATAACGCCGGGAGAGACCGTGATCGACGTCGGCTGCGGGAGCGGGGTGCTCTCCTTCGTCGCCGCCCGGCTCGGCGCCGGCAGGGTGATCGGATGCGATCTGTCCGAGCCCGCGGTCGAGGTGGCCGGGGACAACGCCGAGCGCCTGGGGCTCCAGGACCGGGTGGAGTTCCGCGCGGGGAACCTCCTCGAGCCGGTTCGCGGCGAGCAGGCGGACGTCATCATCGGCGACGTCTCCGGGATCCCCGACGAGATCGCTCAAGTCGCGGGGTGGTTCCCGGACGGGCGAGCCGGCGGGCCGACCGGGGCCGAGTTGCCGGCGGCGATGCTCGAGAGCATCCGGGACACCGGCTGCCTGGCGCCGGGCGGCCGGCTGTACCTGCCGACGGGAACGATCCAGGCGGAGAACCGGATCCTGGAGGTGGCCCGGAGGATCTTCGGCGCGGCCAACCTTCAGGCCATCATCTCGCGTGAGATGCCCCTCCCGGACGTGGTAGCCAAGTCCAAGGCCGTGGCCCGGATGATGAAGGAGGGGATCCTCGACCTCCACGCCCGGGGCAGCCGATTGCTGTGGCAGCTGCGCGTGTGGCGGTGCGTGCTCCCCCCCAGCGGCTCCGCCGAGTCGATCTCCAGCTAGTCGCCGCCCTCGTCACTGCCCGGCCGGGCCCGTTCGCCCGTCTCGACGTCGACCACCGACTTCACCCAGTACCCCGCATCGCGCAGGCGCCCCCCGCCACCCCGGTCGATGGCAAGGACCACGATGCCGATCTGGCACCCCGCCGCCTCGAGCGCTCTGGCCGCCCGGAGCACCTGCGTGCCGGTGGTGGACACGTCCTCGATCAGGCCGACCTGTGCGCCGGGTGGCGCGTGGCCCTCCACCTGCGACATCGTCCCGTAGGGCTTCGGTTCCTTGCGCACCACGGCGAGCGGCAGGTGGGTCTGGAGCGCCACGGCGGCCACGAGCAGCGTGGCGGCTCCTTCCGGCGCGGCCAGGTGGGTGATGCCTTCCGGGAGCAGCCCCGCAACCTCGTGCGCCAGCTCCTTCAGGAGCGGCGGATCGGTGAGGAACCGGAACTTGTCGAAATAGACCGCCGAGCGTTTGCCCGAGGACAGGACGAAGTCGCCGTGCAGCTCGGACGCCGCGAGCAGCTTCTCCGCGAGGTCGTCGGACATCGCGGGTAGCATAGGCGCCCGATGGGCCTGTACCGGGCGGTGGCCCGCCCCCTGTTCTTCGCGCTCCCACCCGAGGCCGCCCATCGATTGGCCCAGACGCTCCTTTGCCTTCCGCTTCCGTGGGAGCGGATCGGTGGAGCGCCGGGCGATGCGGCGCTTCGAACGTCGCTTGCCGGGATCGAGCTGTCGAACCCGGTCGGCCTGGCCGCCGGGTTCGACAAGTCCTGCCGCCATCTGGATGCGCTCGGGCGCCTGGGGTTCGGGTACGTGATCGGCGGGACCATCACCCGCGATCCCCGTCCCGGGAACGCCAAGCCCCGGATCGCCCGATACCCACGGCGGGCCTCGTTGACGAACGCCATGGGCCTGCCCAATCCGGGCGCGGAGTCGGCCGCGCGCAACCTGGCTCGATCCCCTCGATCCGGGCCGCGACTCGCCAGTATCGCCGACCAAGACCCGGCCGCCGTCATCGCCACCCATGTGCTGCTCGAGCCCCTTGTCGACGGGATCGAGCTCAACGCGAGCTGCCCTAACGTCTCCTGGGGCCGGGACCGGAACAACGAGGCCCACCTCGCCCTGCTCCTGCGAGAGCTCCGGGCGCGGCGAACGACGCCGCTGTTCGTGAAGCTCCCACCGTTTCGGAGCATCGTGGAGCGCGAGGTTGTGCTGGCGCTCGCGCGCATCGCCCAGGACGGCGGCGCCGACGGCCTGACCTGTTCCAACACTCGGTCCGTGGCCGACCGACGTCTGTCGACGGGGGGCGGTGGGCTCTCCGGGCGCGAGCTGTCCCCCGACACCGTCCGGATCGTGGCCGAGGTCCGGAGGGCGACCGCCGGAACGCTCCCCATCAACGCCTGCGGCGGCGTCTTCACCGCGGCCGACGCGCTCGCCTGCCTCGAGGCGGGCGCCTCGACCGTCCAGGTCTACACGGGGTTCATCTACCATGGTCCGCGGGTGGTCCGCGACATGGTGACGGGGTTGTCCCGGGCCCCGAGCGGCCGGTACCTTGCCCCCGCGTCCCCTCCCGGTCAAGATGGCACGCGTCCCGGCGGGTTTCGGAGGGAGTTTGGCGCAACCGCAGGCGCAGGTGAACGACGTCCGGGCCCCACGAGGGGCTCGGGCGGCCGTCCGGCTGCAGGGGGTCCGCAAGCGCTTCGGTGAGGTCGTGGCCGTCGAGGGCGTCGATCTCGAGGTCGCCGAGGGCGAGTTCTTCTCCATCCTCGGGCCATCCGGTTCGGGGAAGACCACGTGCCTGCGGATGATCGCCGGCTTCGAGGCCCCCACCGAGGGCCGCGTGTGGCTCGGCGGCACGGACGTGACAGGCCTGCCTCCCTACGACCGGGACGTGAACACGGTCTTCCAGGACTACGCGCTGTTCCCTCACATGACGGTGGGGGAGAACGTCGAGTATGGCCTGCGGGTCAAGAAGGTCCCCCGGGAAGAGCGGGCGAAGCGGAGGGCCGACGCCCTGCGCATGGTTCGCCTGGAGGGCTTCGATCGCCGCAAGCCGGTCCAGCTCTCGGGCGGCCAGCGCCAGCGCGTCGCGTTGGCCAGGGCACTGGTGAACCGGCCCAAGGTGCTGCTACTCGACGAGCCGCTCGGGGCGCTCGACCTCAAGCTTCGGCAAGCCATGCAGATCGAGCTGAAGCAGATCCAGCAGCAGGTGGGGTTGACCTTCATCTACGTGACCCACGACCAGGAGGAGGCGCTGACCATGAGCGACCGCCTGGCCGTCATGAACGCAGGGCGAGTGGAACAGGTCGGCACCCC
>Ga0209853_1000331_pt1 | contig 13201 bp, 16 predicted proteins | sample GWRWS1_30_40_FD_187224 | JGI IMG/M metagenome (GOLD analysis project Ga0209853, IMG submission 187224) | Riverbed sediment microbial communities from areas with vegetation nearby in Columbia River, Washington, USA - GW-RW S1_30_40 (SPAdes)... | ecosystem: Environmental > Aquatic > Freshwater >...
AAAGGATCAAGGGACGTGTTCGTCCTCTACCTGGCCAGCCAGGCGTTCCAGAAGTAGAGACGCGGTGCCGTGCGGAAGTCGCCGCGCAGCTCTCGCCGCGCCACGTCCAGGGTGAAGTAGTCGCCGAGCTTCACGTGGCCCACGTCGTCATAGAAGATTGCCTGGATACGATCGACGATGGCCTTGCGTTTCTTCACGTCGCTCTCCAGCCGGAGGTCGGCCAGCAGCTTCTCCTTCTCCTCGTTGCACCACCAGCCCTGGAAGGTGCAACGCAGCGAGATGTGGTTCGCGGGGTCGGCCGAGAACACGAGCCCGGTCGAGAAGACCTCCCACAGCTCCGGCTTCTCGGTGCGGCTGTTCAGGGTTGCCCAGTCGACGACCTGAAGATCGACCACGAAGCCCACGTCCTCCATCTGTTGCTTGGCCACCAGGGCGTTCTTGTACATGAAGTCGTATTCCTTGGTGGTGATCCAGCGTACCGGCTGCTTGACGTAGCCGGCTTCCTTCAGAAGGCGCCGCGCCTTCTCAGGGTCCTTCTGGTTGTACAGGTTCGCGCTCACGGCGGAGTGCCAGGGTTGCTCGGGGAAGAAGAGGCCGGGATCGAGCCGGTAGAACGTCTTGGAGCCGAAGCCGGCGGCCATGATGGGCTCCATGTCCAGCGCTGCCTGGAAAGCCTGGCGGAGCTTCTTGCTCGTCATCAGGCCCGCCTTGTGGTTAGGGGCAGCGGTGGCCCACCCCCGCGGCTTCACGATGCGCGGATCGAGCTGAGCCAACGACCGGATCCGGTCGTACTGATCCTGCTTGACGAACATGCCGTGGTGATATTCACCGGTTTCGACCCCGGCCAAGCGGACGGCGGTGTCGGGGACGGGAATGAACAGGATCTCGTCGAAGTAGGCGGTGCGCTTGCCGCCGAACCCGCTTGGCGGTTCGGCCCGCGCCGCGTAGTCCTTGAAGCGAGCGAGCTTGATATGGCGGTCGGCCCTGTGCTCGACGAGGCGGTAGGGCCCGGTCCCGACGAACTCCTTGAGCTGGCCCTCGCCCGCGGCCTCGACGCGACAATCCTGACGGACGACTACTCGATCCAGAACGTCGCGTCCCGCCTCGGAATCCCGTACGAGCGCGTCGTCGAACGGGGGATCCGCGAGGTCGTCGTGTGGCGGTACCGATGCATGGGATGCGGGCGGTTCTTCGAGGAGCCGACGAGGGAGTGCCCCGTGTGCGGGTCGAAGGTGAGGACGACGCGGGCCGACCCGAGGCGTCCGAGAGTTACCTCTAAGTAGAGGTAACAGCCGGTCGCGGACGCAAGTCCCGGCGCCCACCTCACGCGCCGTACCGCCGCTGCCGCTGCTGGTACGACCGGATCGCCCGCAGGAAGTCGATCTTCCGGAACCCGGGCCAGTACACGTCCACGAAGTACAGCTCCGAGTACGCGAGCTGCCACAGGAGGAAGTTCGAGATCCGCTCCTCCCCGCTCGTCCGCAGGACGAGGTCGGGGTCCGGGAGGTCCGCGGTGTACAGCCGCTTCGAGAAGAACTTCTCGTCGATCTCCTCCGGCTTCACGCGCCCCTCCTGGGCCTCCCGCACGACGTCCCGGATCGCGTCGAGGATCTCCTCCCGCCCGCCGTACGCGACGGCGAGGTTGAACCGGTAGTGGTCGTACCCCTTCGTCCGCCCCTCCGCGTACGCGATCGCCTCCTTCACGTCCTCGGGGAGGAGGTCGCGGTCCCCGAACACCTGGACCCGGATCTTGTGGCGGTGGACCCGCTCGTCGTCCCCGACCTTCCGGAAGTTCTCCGCGAACAGCCGCATCAGGTCCCGGATCTCCTCCGTGGGCCGCGTGAGGTTCTCCGTGGAGAACGCGTACACGGTGAGGATGCGGACCCCGATGTCTAGGCACCACTGGAGGACCTCCTCGAGCTTGTCCCGCCCCTTCTCGTGCCCCTGGGCGGGGTTCCCGAGCCCGAGCTCCTGCGCGAACCGCCGGTTCCCGTCCATGATGATCGCGACGTGGTGCGGGACGACCCCCGCCCGGACCTGCGCGAGGAGCCGGCGCTCGTACGCCTGGTACGCCGCGTCGCTGATGATCCTCGAGATGTCCGTGGGCATCGGGCGGGCCGTCCCATCCCCGGCGGCGTATTTAGGTGCTCCCGTCCCCGCTTCCCCCGCGGCGGAGGTGCCTCCGCACGACGAGCCTCACGCCGTATTCCGTCCCGGAGAACGTCAGGGTCTTGTTGTCGACGAGGTCCGTGCGGAGGGCGATGGCGAGGACGTCCTGGAACGTCACGTCCCGGCCGAGGGCCTCCATCGCGGTCTTCTTCGGGATCACGACCCAGAGAAAGCCGTCCTCCTCGATCAAGGCCCGGAACCGCCGGAGGTCTCCGGGGAGCGTCGCCCGCCGCCTCGGCCGGAACAAGACCCCGCGGACCTTCCCGCCCTTCCGCGGCCGTTCGAGGACGGTCGCCCCCGCCGCGAAGGCCCTCAGGTCCACCTCCGGGACGAGGAGGAGGTCCCCGGGCCTCCCGCCAAGCTTCCGGAGGAAGTCCGGGGCCCCCATCCGCCCGCCATCCCCGTGGCGGGCATCAACCTTCGCGGCCCTCCATAGGCCCGTGGTCCGTTTCGCCGCACCCAACCCGCAAGCTTTAAGGGAAACCCGCCTTTCTGTCATCCCATAACGCGCCTAGCGACGGGCTTTTTCCGATGAAGCTTAAGGAGTACAGGGACCTCTACGACCACCTCGCGACTCCCGAGGACATCGACTTTCTCGCGGAGAACTTCGGGTACGACAAGGAGCTCCTCCTGGTGGTCTACACACAGCGGGTCGTCCGGGACACGACGAAGCGGTTCTACCGGGTGAAAGACCAGGCGAAGAAGATGGCCTGGTCGTGGCAGCACGGGAAGAGCTTCGTGCAGATCGCCCGGGAGTTCGACTTCCCGCCGATCCTCACGGCCCTGATGATCCTGGAGCAGCGGAAGGTGAACCGGAAGATGTTCTGGAAGATGCTCTCCGACCTGGACCGGGTCCAGGACCGCCGGTTGCGGGCGGAGCTCGCGGAGGCGGCGAAGGTGGACATCGTGTACTCCCAGGAGGGCACGGCCCGCCAGTACGCGCGGGGCCGCTGGGGGGAGGCGAAGCTCGGGGCGTGGCTGAAGGCCAAGGGGCTCGAGTACCGGACGGAGAAGGACCTGCGGGCGGAGTACGACAAGACCCCGGACGTCCTCCTCCACAAGCCGATCGATGTGGACGGCTCCAAGAAATACTGGATCGAGTCGAAGGCGACCTTCGGAGATCCCGTCGAGATCAAGCGGCACATCAAGAAGCAGCTCGAGCCATACACGGAGCTGTTCGGGGACGGGATGGTCGTGTACTGGTTCGGCTTCGTGGACGACGTCGAGCTCCCGATGCCGGAGGGGGTGAGCGTCGTGGACGCGAACTTCTTCGAGTCCCCGCCCGTGCCGTACGAGTACGTCCCCGTGAACCACGAGAAGGTCCCCGCCCAGGCCCAGGAGCGCGGGACCGAGATCGACCTCGCCGAGTGAGGTCCGGATCCCGCGAGGACCGGCGCCCCTTTATCCCGGCCTGCGTTCCCGGGCGCGAGTGGCGGGTCCCTCCCTCCTCCTAGATTTCGCCGTCGTCCTGATCGTCGCCGAGGTGGGGGGGACCCTTTTCCGGTTCCTCCATCTTCCCCGCGTCGTCGGGATGGTGGTCGCGGGGATCGTGATCGGTCCCTTCACGCCGGGGATCGTGGTCGACCAGGTCGCGCTCGCGGACCTCGCCCTCCTCGGCGCCGTGTTCCTGATGTTCTCCATCGGCCTGTCCTTCGACATCCGGATGTTCCGGAAACTGGGATGGCGGCCGTTCCTCCTCGCGGGCCTCGGGGTCGGGGCCTCGTTCGGGCTGGGCCTCGGGCTCGGCATCGCGATCGGATGGGGGATGCTCACATCGATGTTCCTCGGCCTCGTCCTCACGTCGACGAGCTCGACGCTGGGCCTGAAGTTCCTCGCGGACTTCGACCTCACCGACACGCCGGGCGTGGAGCTCGTCACCGCCGCGATCCTGATCGACGACATCATGGCCCTCGTCTTGATGACGATCGCTGTCGGGGTCGCGTCTCCCACCGCCCCGTCCGCCGTCGCGCTCCTCACGGGCCTCGGGATCCTCTTCGGCCTCGCGCTCCTCCTCGTCTGGCTCGGGAGCCACGCGCTTCCCCGGATTCTGAAGGCGACGGACCGCTTCTCCCCGAGCAGCACGATGATGGTCGCGGTCTCCGCGGCCCTCTTGGTCAGCTTCGCGTTCGCGGTCCTCGGGCTCCCGCCCCTCGTCGGGGCATTCTTCGCGGGGAGCATCGTCGGGAGCACGGAGTACGGGGCGCGGGTGAGCCGCCAGCTGAGCCCCGTGACGGCGATCTTCACGGGGGTGTTCTTCACGAGCATCGGGTTCCTGATCGACCCGGGGAAGATCCTCGGGGTGCTCGGCCTCTCCCTTGCCGCGATCGGGGTCGCCGTTGTCGGGAAGGTCGTCCCGGGGGTCCTCGCTCTCCCCCGCCTGGCGGGCGTGGACCGCACGGGGGCGTGGAAGCTCTCCGCGGTCCTCGTCCCCCGGGCGGAGATCTCCCTGATCATCGCCCAGTACGGAATCCTGATCGGGGCGAGCACCGAGCTCCTGCCCCTCGCGATGATGGTGATGCTGGGGACCGCCCTGCTCCCTGGCCTCCTCGTCCGGTTTCCCCGACGGGCCGGGCCCGCGTCGGCCGTCGATAGCGGTCCTCCCGGGAGTCCCCCGCCGGGCGACCCGAAACGCTAATACGACCTCCGGGGATGGGCCGAGACGTGCCCCAGGAAGAGGTCGTCCGGGTCCGCCTCCCGTCCACGAGAGACGGCGAGATCTTCGCGGTCGCGGACCAGCTCCTCGGGGCGTCCCGGATCCGCGTGATGTGCGCGGACGGGAAGTCCCGCCTCGGGAGGATCCCGGGGAAACTGAAGAAGCGGATGTGGATCCGCGAGGGGGACCTCCTGATCGTGAAGCCGTGGGACTTCCAGGACGAGAAGTCCGACATCCGCCACCGGTACACGAAGACGGAGTCCACGTACCTGAGCCGGCGGGGGATCCTCCCGAAGTCGGTCGACATCTTCCGGTAGGCCCGCTCCCGGCGGGCCGTTCTCAGCCGCGATAACAGTGTCGGCACGGTTATCCCGCCCCGCCCTCTCGGCGGTCGCGGATCCCATGTTCAAGCCCGAGAACCGGAAGGAGAACCTGTCCCTGATCTTCGGGATCGTCCTCCTCCTCGTCGGGGTCGGACTCCTCCTCACGGGCTTCTCGATCGCGTTCCGGATCGTCTCGAACCCGGCCGGCTACATCCAGTCCCAGATCCCGCCGACCGTCCAGGAGAACGCGAGCGCGGGACCGAGGGCCTCGTTCACGTACGCGGTCGCGAACTTGACGGTCACGTTCGCGGACGGCTCCCAGTCGGGGGACTCCCCGATCGCGACGTGGGACTGGGACTTCGGGGACGGCTCCCGCTCGAACCAGCAGAGCCCGCAGCACACGTATTCGACGAACTTCAGCGGCTTCGTCCGCCTCACGGTCCGGGACGGGAACGACAAGCAGAACGCCGCCATCGGGAACGTGCAGGCGTTCCCCGGGGCGAACACCCAGGGGAACAGCACGGTGGACCCGGGGGACATCGCGGGGAGCCTGGACTTCGGGGCCGTGTTCCGGCCGATCCTCGGGATCCTCGTCGCCGTCGCCGCGGTCGCGGCGACGTTCTTCATGCTCATCATCATGTGGCTCGTCGGCGCCTCGATCACGAAGGCGGGATGGAACCTGATCCGCCCGAGGCCAGAGACGATTCGGATCCGGGTGAAGCCGAAGCATCTCGAGGCGGAGCCCGTGTACGCCGCCCAGGTGGTCCCCGGTGCGGAGCACGCGTCCTTCCCGCCGCCTCCCTGAAGGCTTTATCTCCCCCGACCCCGTTTCCCGAGTCATGGTCGCCACGCGCGGGGCCTCGTGGAGAGGCGTCGCGATTGCGCTGCTCCTCCTCGTCGTGCTCGGGATCAACGCGCCTCCGGTGGCCGCGTACCACACAGGAACGACGAAGTCCGTCTCCCTCCAAATTTCGGAGACGGTCACGCTCCACATGAACAACTATGCGGTGTACACGTTCTCCATCGGGAGCGGGGACACGCTGACGTACAACATCGCGGTCACGTCCGGCGCGCCGATCGACATGTATGTCGTGCCCGCCGACGGGCTCGTGGACTACGAGAGCGAGTCCGCGCAGTCCTTCGTCCTGTACCGGCGTGTCGAGAACCAGATGACGATCGCGGGTACATTCGTCGGGACCTCCCAGAACTCCGGGACGGACTCCGTGATCGTGGACAACGTGGACTTCACCGGGGCCGTGCCCTCGGGGGACGTCACGGTGACCGTGGACCTGACGCGGGCGCTCCCGACGGGCCCCTCCCTCGTCGTCCTCGGGGGGATCGCGCTCGTCGTGATCATCGTGATCGCGCTCGTCGCGGTCCTCACTCTGCGGGCTCGGGAGAAGCGGGCGATGGCGCCGCCGCCGATGGCTCCCCCCGCGTATCCGGGGCCGCCGGGCCCGTACGCGCCGCCCCCATATTACCCGCCCCAGCAGCCCCCGCAGGGGCCGTATCCGCCCCCGCCGCCATCGCCCTGATGGGCAGGGAACGTGCGCGGGGCGACGATCGAGGCGCAGGGTCGACTCGAGGCGGGGGCGTCTCGACCGGACTGCCCTTGTTGTGCCCTCGGAGAACTGCGCGCGACACCTTTTAGAGACGGCCCCGCATGGGGAGTCGATCATGCTCGATGACCATGCCCTCCAGCAGCTCGAGAGGAAGATCGACTCCTGGCGGTCGAGGGTCCGGGACGCCGACGAACGCAAGACGTACGACGAGGTGTTCGACCAGCAGACCCTCCTCCTGATCGCGAAACTGATCAACGACGGGGTCCTGTCGACCGTGGACTACCCCGTCTCCACGGGGAAGGAGGGGAACGTGTTCCACGCGACCGCGAAGGACGGCAGCGCCCTCGCGATGAAAATCTACCGGGTCGGGAACGCGGGCTTCAAGAACATCGCGAACTACATCATCGGGGACTCGCGGTTCCGGAACGTCCGGCGCACCCGCAAGGACATCATCTACGCGTGGGCCCAGAAGGAGTACAAGAACCTCCTCGGGATGGCCGCGGCGGGAGCGCGGGTCCCGAAGGCGATTGAGCAGCAGAGGAACATCCTCGTGATGTCGTACGTCGGCGACGAGACGCGGCCCGCGCCCCTCCTGCGGGAGGTCCGGCTCGACGACCCCGCGGCAGCGCTCGAGGACCTCGTCGGGACGATGCGGGCGATCCGCAAGGCGGGGCTCGTCCACGGGGACCTCAGCGAGTACAACGTCCTCGTGTGGGATGGCGAGCTCTGGGTGATCGACTGCGGGCAGGCCGTGCCCCTGGCCCACGGACATGCGGACGAGTGGTTCACGCGGGACTGCGGGAACGTCGCGCGGTATTTCCACCGGCTGGGCGTGGACGTGACGGCGAAGGGCCTCGAGGAGCGGGTCCTCTCCGAGTAGTGCTACGCGACCTTCGGGGTCTCGACGATCCTGTTCGGCGGGGGCTGCGCCGCGAGGAGGGTGAACGCGCCCTCGAGCACCGCGATGGACCGGCGGAACTCCTCCACCTCGAGGCTCTCCGCGTCCGTGTGGTCGAGATGGGAGTCCCCGGGGCCGTACGCCGCGGCGGGGCAGTCCCACGCGGGCACCGCGAGGTTCATGTCCGAGGTCCCGAGCTTCCTAAGGAGGGTCGGCTGCGCGCCCTCCCGTCGGATCCCCGCGCAGAGCGCGCGGACGACGACGTTCCGCGGGTCCACCTCCACGGCCTCGGATCGGTCCACGACCTCGGTCCGGCCCGCGAGGCCGTTCTCCTCGAGGAACGCGACGATCTCGCCCGTCGCCACCCCGGGCGGGAGCCTCAGGTTCACCCCGATCTCGACGTGCTCCGAGCTCCCCTCCCGCCGCGTGTCGATCGAGTGGACCTTCATCGTGAGGGACCGGAACCCGCTCTCGTCCCGCCGCTCCGCGACGAACTCGCGGAGGCGGTCGAGGAACGCGAGGGCGTTCTCCACGGTCGTCGGCGCGGGCGAGGAGAGGTGCGTCCGCTCCCCCTCGAACCGGACGAGGAGGGCGAGGTTCCCCTTGTAGCCGATCGTGACCCCGGACCAGCCGCTCGGCTCCCCGACGATCAGGAAGTCCGGGCGGTGGCGGGGAATGAGGTGGCGTGCGCCCCGGGAGTCCCGCTCCTCCCCGACGGCCGCGGCGACGAGGACCTCCCCCGGTCCCGCGTGGCGGGAGGCGGCGACGAGGGCCGCGGCCAGGGCGCCCTTCGCGTCGCACGCGCCCCGGCCCGTGATCCTCCCGCCATCGAGCCGGACGGGGAGCCTCCCCTCCACGGTGTCGATGTGCCCCAGGAACATCACCTTCGGCCGGCCGACGCCGACCCTCGCGATCCCGTTCCCCGCGCGGTCCACGTGCGCGGAGAGCCCGAGGGAGCGCGCGGCACCGAGGAACGCACGGACCGCGGCGCCCTCGTCGCCCGACGGGCTGTACGTCTCGAGGAGCGTGCGGAGGACCTCGACCTCATCCATCGCGGAGGGCCCTCCCGAGCGCGTCGATCGCGAAGGACCACTGGGCCTCCGGGATCACGAGGGGCGGGAGGAGCCGGACGACGCTTGACCCGCCCCCGATCGCGATCACGCGGTCCTCCTGCAGGGCCTGCAGCACGGGGGCCGCCTTCCCGCGGAGCTCGATCCCGATGATGAGCCCGAGGCCGCGGACCTCCCGGACGGAGGGCGCGCCAAGGCCCCGGAGCTCCTCCATCGCCTCCGTCCCGAGTCGCTCCGCGCGCTCCCACAGCCGGTCCCGCACGGTGACCTCGAGGGCGGCGGTGCCCGCGGCGCACGCGAGCGCGTTCCCGCCGAACGTGGAGTTGTGGCTCCCCTGGAACCGCTCCTCGACGGCCTCCGTAGTGAGGGTCGCCCCGATCGGGACGCCGCCCGCCAGGGACTTCGCGAGGGTGACGATGTCGGGCTCGACGGCCCACCGCTCGATCGCGAACATCCTCCCCGTGCGGCCCATCCCCGTCTGGACCTCGTCAAGGATCAGGAGCGCTCCCGACGCGTCGCAGATCTCCCGCGCGGCGGGGAGGTACTCCGGGGACGCGACGTGGACTCCGCCCTCTCCCTGGACGGCCTCGAGGATCACGGCGGCGGTGTCCGCATCGACGGCCTTCCGCAGCGCATCGACGTCGTTGAACGGGACGTGCCCGAACCCGGGGACGAGGGGCTCGAAGGGCTCCCGGAACTCCCGCCGCCACGTCGCGCTCAGCGCGCCCATCGTGCGGCCGTGGAATCCCCGCATCGCGGCGACGACCTTCTTCCGCCCCGTCGCGGCCCTCGCGAACTTGATCGCGGCCTCGACGCCCTCGGAGCCGGAGTTGCTGAGGAACACCCGCCGGAGATTCCGCGGGGCGACGGAGAGGAGCCTCCGCGTGAACTCTGCCTTCGCGTCCGTCCCGAACGTGGGACCGACGTGGATTAGCTCCCCCGCCTGCTCCGTGATCGCGGCCACGATCTCCGGGTGGCAGTGCCCGAGGTTCCCGACGCCGAAGGAGGCGCCGCAGTCGATGTACTCCGTGCCTGCATCGTCCCACAGGGTCGCACCGGAGCCCCGCACGAACGTCGGGGCCCGCTTCGGAGAGCACGCGAACTCCACGGCCCTCGCGTCCACCGCGCTCAGGCGATCACCGTGCCCATCCCCTCGAGCGCGCGCTCGACGGGGTCCGCGGGCTGGGAGGACGCGATCACGACCCGCTTCACGCCGCCGTCCAGGGCCTCCTGCGCGGCGATGAGCTTCTTTTTCATCCTCCCGTACGCGAAGTTCATGAAGTACGAGAGCCGCTCCCGAGGGACCTCCGGGATCAGCGTGGAGGGGTCGCTCGGCTCCCGCAGGAGCCCGGGGACGTTCGTGAACAGGACCAAGGTCTCCGCCTTCAGCCCCGCCGCGACGAGGGCCGCGACCCGGTCCGCGTCCGTGTTGATCAGCTCGCCCCGCGGCGTCACCCCCGGAGGGCAGATGACGGGCACATACCCCGCGTCGAACAGGAGCTGGACGAGCCCCGCGTTCACCTCGTCGACCGTCCCGGAGTGGTCGTCCTTCACGAGGAGGACCCGGCCGTTGTCCACACACCGCACGGCCTCCTTCCGGTGGCCCCGGATGAGGCCGCCGTCGACCCCGCTCAGGCCGATCGCGGGCGCGCCGAGGGACTGGAGCCGCGCGACGATCGCGGTGTTCATCTTCCCGGCGAGGGCCATCGTGAAGACCTCCATCGTCTCCTTGTCCGTGTACCTCGAGACGACCCCGCTCGGGGACGTGATGTACCGCGTGGGGCGCCCTAGCGCCTCCGCGAGCCGGTCCACCTCGTTCGAGCCCCCATGGACGAGGACGTAGTCCCGCCTCGGGGCTAGGTCGATCAGGACGTTGTCGATGTCGTTGCCTTCCGCGCCGCCTACCTTGACTACCATCATTTACGCCTTGTCACCTCAGATCGGATGCAAGCCGAGGAAATCAAGTCCCGTCGCCTCCGGGTAGCCGGCGACGAGGTTCATGGACTGGACCGCGGCCCCCGCGGCCCCCTTCATCAGGTTGTCGAGGGCGGACACCACGACGACGCGGCCGGTGTGCTCATCGAGCGCGAAGCCGACGTCGCAGTAGTTCGTCCCGGAGAGGATCTTTGGCTCCGGGAGGCGGTACAGGCCCTGGGACTCCTTCACGATCCGGACGAAGGGTTCCTTGCCGTACGCGTCGCGGTACACCCGCCAGAGATCCTTCTCCGTGGCGGGGGCCGTCAGAAACGTGTGACACGTCGCGAGGATCCCCCGCACCGCCTCCACGGCGTGGCAGGAGAGCGCGACCTTCACGCCCGCCTCCTGCTCGATCTCCGCGGTGTGGCGGTGGTTCACAGGGGCGTACGCCCGGATCACTCCGGAGCGCTCCGCGTGGGCCGACGCGGGCCCGCCGTCCGCGCCTCCGGCGGAGGATCCCGTCTTCGCGTCGACGACGACGCGCTCCGTGTCGATGAGCCCCGCCTCCGCGAGCGGGCGGATCGCGAGGATCGCGGCGGTGGCGATGCACCCGGGTCCCGAGACGAGGGTCGCATCCCGGATCTCCTCCCGGTGGACCTCGGGGAGGCCGTACACGGACTTCGCGAGGAGCTCCGGGTGCGGGTGCTCCACGTCGTAGTACGTCGGGTACTGCGCGGGGTCCTTCAGGCGGAAGTCCGCGCTGAGGTCGATCACCTTCCCCGCGCGGGCGAGGAACTCCGGCATCCGCTCCATCGCGCGCCCGTGGGGCATCGCGAGGAACAGGAGGTCGCACGGATCCAGCTCGGCGTGCGGCGTGAACATGAGGTCCGTGACCTTCCGGAGGTTCGGATGGGCCCGGCCCACGGGCTTCCCCGCCATGGAGTCCGACGTCACCTGCGTGACGTGGACCTTCGGGTGTCGGAGGAGGAGCCGCAGGAGCTCGCCCCCCGTGTACCCGGACCCGCCGACGATCGCGACCCTCATCGCGTCGCGACCTCCACGACGTACTCGACGATCTTGTCCGCGACGTCGATCCCCGTGGCCCCCGTCAGGGCCTTGAACTCCGGCGTCGGGTTCACCTCGTGGACGACGAGGCCGTTCGGGCCCTCCATGAGGTCCACCGCGAGCACGCCCCCGCCGACGGCCTCCGCCGCCTTCAGGGCGAGCTCGGCGAGCTCCGGCGTCGGCGAGAGGGACTCCGCGGTCCCGCCGCGCGCGGCGTTCGTCCGCCAGTCCTTCGAGTACCGGTACATCGCGGCGACGATCGCGTCTCCGACGATGAAGACCCGGAGGTCCCGCTCCGGCTTCTCGATGTACTCCTGCACGTAGAAGATCGAGTGGTTCGTGGAACCGAGGGCGGTCTTGTGCTCGATGATCTGCTCCGCCTCCTCGCGGTCGTCCACCTTCGCCATCAGGCGGCCCCAGGAGCCCACGGGGGGCTTCAGGACCGCGGGGTAGCCGATCTCGTCGAGCGCCAGCAGCGCGGCCTCCGGCGTGAGGGCGACGACGGTCCGCGGCGTCGGCACGCCCGCCTCCGCGAGCCGGAGGGAGGTGAGGACCTTGTCCCCGCACAGGTTCACGACGTCGTACGGGTTCACCGTCGGCACGCCGTAGTGCTCGAAGAACCGCAGCGCGTACAGGGAGCGGCTGTGGCTCACGCTCCGGTTCAGCACGAGGTCCGCCTTGAATCCGTTCCGGACGAGGGGGAACGTGATCTCCTCGTCGTGGAGCCGCTCCACGGGGATCCCGCGGTTCGCGGCGGCCTCGAGGATCCACTTCTCCTCGGGCCGGATCACGGTGTAGAACATGCCGAGCGTGAACGCGTCACTCACCCCAGTCTTCTGCTTCGCGCGGAGCCTGGTCCACCTTGAACGGCTCGAGGGAGGTGACCTCCAGCTCGATCCCGCAGTCCGGGCAGGGGAAGATCTCCCCCTCGATCAGGTCGCGCCGCTCGATCGCCTTGCCGCACTCCGGGCATTCGCTCATTCAGGATTCCTCCTTCAGGATCCGGTCGACGAGTTCCACGCTCTCCGCGTGCTTCGATTGGGAGTACCGCTCGAGCCCGACGGTATCGTGGGCCCGCGCGATTTGCGCCTTCACGGCGTCGGGGGAGGGCCCGCCATGGGTCGTGCGCCGGGCGAGGGACGCGCGGACGTCGAGGATCCCCGCCACGTCGTCGCCGAACCGCGGGTCGAAGGCCCGCAGGGACTTCGCGTCCGCCTTCTCGGTGGATTGGAAGAATCGGGCCACGGTCTCGTGCGCCTCCCGGAACGGCACCCCCCGGGAGACGAGGTACTCCGCGAGGTCTCCCGCCAGGATGCGCGGATCGGATGCCGCCTTCTCGAGGCGGGCCTCGTCGAACTCGAGCGCGGAGACCGCGGAGGCGAATGCATCCAAGGTCGCGAGGACATGCTCCACCGCGTCGAAGACGGGGGCCTTGTCCTCCTGGAGGTCCCGGTTGTACGCGAGCGGGAGGGACTTCAGGGTCGCGAGGAGGGAGACGAGGTCCCCGATCACACGGCCCGCCTTCCCTCGCGCGAGCTCCGCGA
>Ga0209853_1000332_pt1 | contig 13199 bp, 12 predicted proteins | sample GWRWS1_30_40_FD_187224 | JGI IMG/M metagenome (GOLD analysis project Ga0209853, IMG submission 187224) | Riverbed sediment microbial communities from areas with vegetation nearby in Columbia River, Washington, USA - GW-RW S1_30_40 (SPAdes)... | ecosystem: Environmental > Aquatic > Freshwater >...
GCCGGTCTTCGCCAGCACTTTTCGCGTCGCAGGCGCGGGGCCCAGGCCCATGATCCGCGGCGCGACCCCCGCGGATGCGGCCGCGAGGACGCGCGCGCGGAGTCTGAGCCCGTGCTTCTTCGCCGCCGTCTCGGAGGCGAGGACGAGCGCGCACGCGCCGTCATTCACGCCCGACGCGTTGCCTGCGGTCACGGTCCCGTCCGGCCGCACCACGCCTTTCAGCTTCGCGAGCGTGTCCAGGGTCGTGTCCGGTCGCGGGTGCTCGTCGGTGTCGAACGCCTTTGGCTCGCCCTTCCGCTGCGCGAGCGTCACGGGGACGATCTCCGCCTCGAAGAAGCCCGCGCTTTGCGCCGCGGCCCACCGCTGCTGGCTGCGCAGGGCGAACGCGTCCTGATCGGCGCGCGCCACCTTGAAGTCCTGCGCGACGTTCTCGGCCGTCTCGGGCATCGAGTCGATCCCGTAGCGCTCCTTCATCAGCGGGTTCACGAACCGCCAGCCGATCGTCGTGTCCTCGATCTTCGCCGCGCGCGAGAACGCGCTGTCGGCTTTCGCCAGTACGAACGGCGCGCGGGTCATGCTCTCGACTCCGCCGGCGATCACGAGCTCCGCCTCGCCGGACTTGATCGCGCGCGCCGCGATCCCCACGGCGTCGAGGCTCGAGCCGCACAGGCGGTTCACCGTCGCGCCCGGGACCTCCTTCGGCAGTCCGGCGAGCAGGAGCGCCATGCGCGCGACGTTGCGGTTGTCCTCGCCCGCCTGGTTCGCGCAGCCGTACACGACGTCGTCGAGCGCGCTCCAGTCGGCCTCGCGGTTGCGCTCGACGAGCGCCTTGAGCGGGAGCGCGGCGAGATCGTCCGTGCGGACCGTGGCGAGCGCGCCGCCATAGCGGCCGAACGGCGTGCGGATCGCATCGCAGATGAAGGCTTCGGACATGGCGATTTCTCCTGACGACGGCAGGTTCGAGAATACCCCAAGCGTGCGGCCGGCCTCCGCACCGGGGCGCTCTGCTGTCAGAATAGCCGTCCCTTCTACTCGAACACCCGCCAAGAAGGGCGAGCCGACGCTGAACGACGAAAGCCCGCAAACGGAGGTCATCATGGACGAGCCACTGCGCAAGAGCGCGCTCGAGTATCACCGCCTGCCGACGCCGGGCAAGATCTCGATCTCGCCGACGAAAGGCCTCACCAACCAGCGCGACCTGGCGCTCGCCTACTCGCCCGGAGTCGCCTACGCCTGCCTCGAGATCAAGGACCACCCCAAGGAAGCGGCCAGCCTCACTTCGCGCGCGAACCTCGTCGGCGTCGTGACCAACGGCACCGCGGTCCTCGGCCTCGGCAACATCGGACCGCTCGCGGCCAAGCCGGTGATGGAGGGCAAGGCGTGCCTGTTCAAGAAGTTCGCCGGCATCGATGTCTTCGACATCGAGCTCGCGGAAACCGACGCCGACCAGCTGATCGCGCACGTGGCCGCGCTCGAGCCGACGCTCGGCGGCGTGAATCTCGAGGACATCAAGGCGCCCGAGTGCTTCTACATCGAGCAGAAGCTCCGCGAGCGCCTCGACATCCCGGTCTTCCACGACGACCAGCACGGCACGGCGATCATTTCCGCCGCGGCGCTCCTGAACGCGATGAAGATCGTCGGCAAGCGGCTCGAGGACATCAAGCTCGTCTGCTCGGGCGCCGGCGCCGCGGCGATCGCCTGCCTGGATCTCTTCGTCCGGCTCGGCGTCAAACGCCAGAACATCTTCGTCACCGACTCGAAGGGCGTGATCTACGAGGGCCGCGAGCCGAACATGGAGCCGAACAAGGCGCGCTACGCGCAGAAGACCAAAGCGCGCACGCTCGGCGACATCATTGAGGGCGCCGACGTCTTCCTCGGCGTCTCCACCAAAGGCGTCCTCACCAAAGACATGGTGAAGCGCATGGCGCCGAAGCCTGTGATCCTCGCGCTCGCGAACCCGGACCCAGAGATCACGCCCGAGAACGCGAAAGCGGCGCGCCCCGACGTCATCATCGCTACCGGGCGCTCCGACTACCCGAACCAGGTCAACAACGTCCTCTGCTTCCCGTTCATCTTCCGCGGCGCGCTCGACGTCGGTGCGACCAAGATCACCGACGAGATGAAGCTCGCGTGCGTGCGCGCGCTCGCCGAGCTGGCGCAGGCCGAGCAGTCCGACATCGTCGCGATCGCCTACGGCGGGGAGGCGCTCTCGTTCGGCCCCGACTACATCATCCCGCGCCCGTTCGATCCGCGGCTCATCCTCAGGATCGCGCCGGCGGTCGCGAAGGCGGCGATGGACTCGGGCGTGGCGACGCGCCCGATCGCGGACTTCGACGCGTACCGCCAGCAGCTGAACGCCTTCGTCTACCACTCGGGCACGATCATGGCGCCGGTGTTCGCGGCGGCGAAGCAGGCGCCGAAGCGCGTGATCTACGCCGAGGGCGAGGAAGAGCAGGTGCTCCGCGCGGTGCAGGTCGTCGTCGACGAGGGCCTGGCGAAGCCGATCCTCATCGGCCGGCCCGAGGTCATCGAGATGCGCATCAAGCGGTTCGGGCTGAGGCTCGCCGCGGGACGCGACTTCGAGGTCGTGAACCCCGAGAGCGATCAGCGGTACCGGGAGGTGTGGACCGGCTACCACAAGCTGATGGCCCGGCACGGCGTCACGCCCGACATCGCCCGGGAGCAGGTCCGGCAGTACCCGACGCTGATCGGCGCGATGCTGATGCGGCGCGGCGACGCCGACGCGATGCTGTGCGGCATGGTCGGCCGCTACGCGGACCACCTGCACCACGTCGCGAACGTGCTCGGCCGGGAAGCGGGCGCGAAGATGTTCGCGGCCATGAACGTGCTCCTCCTCGAGCGGCGCACGCTCTTCATCTGCGACACCTACGTGAACGAGAACCCGACCGCCGAGCAGATCGCCGAGATGGCGCTCATGGCGACCGAGGAGATGCGCCGCTTCGGGATCACGCCGAAAGTGGCGCTGCTTTCGCACTCCAACTTCGGCAGCGCCGACTCGCCGGCCGCCCGCAAGATGGCCGAGGCCGCTCAGATCCTCGCGAAGATGGCGCCGGACCTCGAAGTGGAGGGGGAGATGCACGGCGATGCGGCGCTCTCCGAGGAGATCCGCACGCGGGCGTTCCCGGAGTCGCGGCTCAAGGGCGAGGCGAACCTCCTCGTCATGCCGAACCTCGACGCGGCCAACATCGCCTTCAACCTGCTGAAGGTCACCGGCGGCCAAGGCATCACCGTCGGCCCGATCCTGCTCGGCGCGGCGCGGCCGGTGCACATCCTCACCCCCAGCGCGACCGTGCGCCGGCTGGTGAACATGACGGCGCTGGTGGTCGTCGAAGCCGCCGATCAGCGGCAGCAGGTCGACTGGTGAGCGCGCAGCGCGCTTGCCGGTGAGCCTGACTTCACGTCTTCAGTCGAGCCGAGCCGGCGCCGGCGGTCGCCGCCGCGATCCGTCCGAAAGCCGGCGATCACGGGCCGGCACGCGTGAGACAATTGGGCTCATCAGCCTGACAGCCGTACGCGGAGGGGACAACAGCCATGTATCGCGCCACCAAGGACATCAAGCTTCCGACCACGATCACCGGCTCGCTGCCGCGCCCGAGCTGGTACACCGAGAACCTGGGCACGCGATCCTTCCTCGACGCGATGGTGAGCTCGACCTTCCGCGAGCAATATGTCGATGCGGTCTCGGTCTATGTGCGCGAGCAGGAGGTCGCCGGTCTCGACATCGTCACCGACGGCGACGCTCATTTCGACCAGGATGTCGGCGGCCAGAGCTGGACCGCCTATCCGACGCGCCACATGGCGGGCTTCGAACGGGGCAACCCGCGCCCGACGCCCGCCGGCAAGGGCGGCCTCTGGTTCCCGCCCGGCCACATCCTGCACGACTACCTGGAAGCGCGCGTCATGTCGAACGTCATCGGCCCGATCGGACGCGGCGACCTGCAATACACCCCGATGTGGAAGTCCGCCCAGCGGCTGACCAAGAAGCCGGTCAAGTTCGGCACCATTTTGCCCGAGCTCGTGGCGTTCGCGGTCGCGGACCGTCACTATAAGAACGTCAAGGACCGCATCTATGCCATCAGCGAGGCCTTGAACGAGGAATTGCACGAGCTCGCCGACGCCGGCTGCGCGGTGATCCAGCTGGAGGAGCCGCAGATCCACCTGCTCGCCGCGCGCAACATCGTGGATGCGGTGATCAACCCCCAGCTAAGCGTCGATGTGTTCAACAACACGGTGAAAGGCCTGCGCGCGAAGACCGAGGTGTGGTGCCACAGCTGCTGGGGCAACCCCTCACAGCAGCGCATGTTCGCGGCCGTGCAGAGCTACAAGCCGGCGCTCGAGATGTTCAACAAGGTCGACGCCGACGTCATCACCTTCGAATCCTGCAGCGCCGGCGGCATGGATCTCGAAGCCTTCGGCAAGGTCATCGCCGACAAGAAGATCGCCATCGGCGTCATCGATCACCACACGCTCCAGGTCGAGCGGCCGGAAGAGATCGCCGACCACATTCGCCGGGCGCTCAAGCACATTCCGGCCGAGCGCCTGGTCATCAGCTCGGACTGCGGCATGGGCCGCGAGGGCATGAGCCGACGCCACGCCTTCTACAAGATGACGGCGCTGGTGCAGGGGACGAACATCGTGCGGCGCGAGCTCGGGCTGCCGGAAGCGGAGTGCCTGGCCGCCGACGAACGCTATTCGCTGGTCGTGCCGGTCAAGTAATCGGGGCGAAAAGCCTCGATTTTGAGGTGGCCGGCCAGGGTGACGGTTCACGACCGTGCAGCCAGCCGGCGTCGACACAACAGCCACTGCGGGCAGGGCAAGAGGACAGTAACTGACTATTCCGGAGTGAAAAAATGATCAACGCCGCCATCGTCGGGCTTGGCTGGTGGGGCAAGACGCTCGTGGAATCGCTGGCGGGCGGCGGCGATGCGATCCGCTTCGTCGCCGGTGCCACGCGGACGATGTCGGCCGAGGCGGAAGCCTTCGCCAAGCAGCACGGGCTGCGCCTTGCCGCGAGTTACGAGGCGCTTCTCGCCGACCCGAAAATCGATGCGGTCGTGCTGGCGACGCCGCCGTTGGGGCACACGGCGCAAGTGACCGCGGCGGCGGTGGCCGGAAAGCACGTCTTCTGCGAGAAGCCGTTCACCCTCGGCAGGCAGGACGCCGAGGCCGCCGTGGAAGCGGTGCGCAAGGCGGGCGTCACGCTCGCGCTGGGCTACAGCCGTCGCTTTCACCCGGAGATGACGAAATTGCGCGAGCACGTCCGCTCGGGCGGTCTCGGCACCATCATGCACGTCGAGGCAACGATGACGGTTCCGAACGCCCTGTTTCTCAAGCCTTCGGCATGGCGCGCCAACCGGGCGGAAGCGCCCTGCGGCGGTCTGACGCCGCTCGGGGTGCACGCGATCGACGGGATGATCGATTTGTGCGGGGAGATCGACCAGCTCTACTGTCAGAGCTTCCGGCGCGCGGTCGAGGTCGAGACCGACGACACCACGTCGGTGCTGTTCCACATGAAGAGCGGCGCCTCCGGCTATCTCGGCACGATGATGGCGACCGGCCCCGGATTCAGTTTTCAGGTGTTCGGCTCCAAGGGGTGGATCCGCCTCGAGGGGATGACGCACGTCGCCGGCGCCTCGTCCGAGGAGCGGCGCACGCGCCTGTTCGGAGCCTGCAAGTTCCAGCCGGTCAAGGGCGATGCGGAAGTCTGGCAGGCCGACAAGCTCGATATCACCCGCGCGTGCCTCGAGGCTTTCGCAAGGGCGGCGTCTGGCGGCCCGGCTTTCCCGATCTCACACGGGGAGATGATCCACGGGGCTGCCGTGACCGAAGCCGTCGTGCGTTCCGCTGCCTCCGGCAGGGTGGAACGCGTCGGCTGAGCGGCTGCGCACGCACGTCAAATCGGGAGTTGGCGAATGAATCTCGGCAACGGCCTCGGACACCTGACCTATTCGACGCTGGTCCACCCGGGCGACACCTGGGCGGACATGTGGACGAGCCTCACGACCTACGTTCCGAAGGTCAAGACGCGGGTTGCCCCCAACGAACCGTTCGGCGTGTCGCTGCGCCTGTCGGCGAAGTCCGCGGAGACCCTGGTCAACAGCCGGTCCGAGCGCGACAAGCTCAAGGGCTTCCTCGGCGACAACGACATGTATCTCTACACCGTGAACGCGTTTCCCTACGGGGATTTCAAGGGGCAGAGGGTCAAGGAACAGGTCTACGAACCGGATTGGCGCACGGAGCAGCGCGTCCGCTACACGATGAACGTGGCCGACGTCCTGGCCGAGGTCGCCCCGCTGGACGTGATGCCGTCGATTCAAAGCCCGCCGCTCGGGTTCAAGCCGCGCGTGACGGGACCGGACGTGGTCGCCGAATTCACGCGCCAGGTGTTGCGGGTCGCCGCGCACCTGGTCGAGCTGGCGCAGCGGACGGGCAAGACCGTGACGCTCGCGTTGGAGCCGGAGCCTTGCTGCTTCCTCGAGACGACCGATGAGACGGTCCGGTATTTCGCCGATCACCTCTACACGGGACAGTCCGCATCGGCGCTCGCGAAAATGACCGGCCTTCCCATCTCGGAGGCTCACAGTGCTTTGCGCAAACATATCGGCGTCGTCTTCGACATCTGCCACCAGGCCGTGCAATACGAAAACATCGCCGAGGCGCTGCAGAAGCTCGTCGATGCCGGCATCCCGATCTTCAAGCTGCAGGAAGCCGCGGCGCTGCGGGTGCCGAACGTCACCCAGGCGATCGTCGACACGCTGGCGCGCTACGCCGACAGCATCTATCTCACGCAAACGGTGGAGAAAAAAGACGGCCGCCTCACGCGCTTCCTGAATCTGGAGGACGCATTCAAAGCTTGGCAGGCCGACCCGAGTGTGCGCGAGTGGCGCACCCATTTCCACGTCCCGGTCTTCCTGGATGATCTCGGAGAGCTCAAGACCACGCGCTTTGCAATCGAGGACGCGCTCAAGTTCCACCGGGTGAAGCCGCTGTCACGCCAGCTCGAGATCGAGACCTATACCTGGGACGTCCTGCCGGACAGCATGAAGACCGGCGACATCGTGGACTATGTCTGCCGCGAAATCGAATGGGTCCGCTCGCAGTTGACGTAACTTGAAACGGGATCCGCCATGAACGTCGGTTTTATCGGACTGGGACGTATGGGCCGGGGGATGGCCGGCCGCCTCCTCGCGGCGGGTCATGATCTCGCCGTCTACAACCGAACGCGGGCCAAGGCCGATGCATTGGGCGAGGCCGGTGCGAAGGTCGTCGCGTCGATCGCCGAGCTGGTCCGGCACGGCAACGTGACCATCACCATGCTCGCCGACGACCCGGCGCTGGAGGCGGTCGCGTTGCACCACGGCGGCCTCGTGCAAGAACTGCCCAAAGGCGCGATCCACATGGTGATGGGCACGCACGGCGTCGACGTCATCCGCCGGATCGGCGCGTTCCACGCCGCGGCGGGGCAGATTCTCGTCGCCGCGCCGGTGCTTGGTCGCCCTGATGTGGCCGCCGCCGGTCAGCTAGGCATCGTAGTCGCCGGACCATCGGCGGCGGTCGATCGCTGTCGGCCATTGCTCGCGGCGATGGGTCGGCGCAGCTTCGAGGCCGGAACCGATCCGGTTGCGGCAACTTCGATCAAGATCACCAATAACTTCGTGCTGGGCTGCGCGATCGAGGCGATGGGCGAGGCCTTTTCGCTCGTGCGCAAGTACGGCGTCGCCCCAGAGGTTTTTTATGAAGTAATGACCGACGGCTTGTTCTCGGCTCCGGCCTACAAGACCTACGGCAAGATCATCGTCGAGCAGAGTTATGATCGGGTCGGCCAAAAAGCGTTGCTGGGATTGAAGGATGCCAATCTGGCGCTCGCCGCCGGCGAGGCGGTCGGGGTGCCGCTTCCGAGTTGCAACGTCTGGCGCGACCGGCTGGTCGGCGCCGCCGCGCACGGCGACGGCGACAAGGATTGGGCGGTGATGGCCCTCGAGCAGGCGCGCGCCAGCGGGCTCGCCTGAAACTCAACCCAAGGACGCCGAGAGGACATGCTCATGCTGTTCGTCATCTTCTGTATCGACCGCGCCGGCACCGAGGAGAAGCGGAAGCAGACGATCAAGAGGCACATCGAGTACCTCGCGACCAATCCGATCAAGGTGGTCATGTCCGGCCCGCTCGTCACCGACGACGGTGCGAGAGCCATCGGCAGCCTGTTCCTGGTTGACGCTGCAAGCCGCGCCGAGGTCGAGGCGTTCCAGCGCGCCGATCCCTTCTTCAACGCCGAGATCTGGGAAACCGTCGAGGTCCGCGCGTTCAACAAGCGCGTCGGGTAACCGGCGGGCGGCGCCGTCATTTCACCAGTTGGAGGAGAGAACCATGGATCTGGGATTGAAGGGAAAGAACGCCGCGGTCACGGGATCGAGCCAGGGGATCGGGCACGCGATCGCCATGGCGCTCGCCACCGAAGGCTGCAACGTCGCGCTGTCCGCCCGCGGCAAGGAGCGGCTCGACAAGGCGGTAGCCGCAGTCGCCGCGAAAGACGTCAAGGCGATGGGGGTCGTGTGCGACCTGTCGACGAGCGCAGGCTGCAAGAAGTTCATCGACGAGGCCGCCGCCGGGCTGGGCGGCATCGACATCCTGGTGAACAACGTGGGCGGCATGGTGCCCGGCACCGTCGACAGCGTCACCGACGAGCAGTGGGCTCAGTTCCTGAACACGAGCCTGCTCTCCTACGTGTGGGCGACGCGATACGCGATCCCCCACCTGAAGAAGTCGAAGGGCGGCCGGATCCTGAACGTCTCGGGGATCTCGGGAACGCAACTGCTTCCGGGCGCGCTGACGACCACCCTCGCCAACACCGGGATCATCGGGTTCTCCAAGCAGATGGCTGCCGCGTTGGGCGCCGACGGAATCACGGTGAACAACATCTGCCCCGGCCTGACCAACACGGAATCCTGGGGACCGCGCGCGGAGGCGATGGCCAAGGTCCGCAACATCACCGCGGACGAGGTCCGCAAGGGAATTTCGGCCCAGACGATGCTCGGCCGCTGGGCCGAGCCGAGCGAGATCGGCGCGCTGGCCGCTTTCCTGGTCTCCGCGCAGAACTCCTACATGACCGGGACGACGGTCGAGGTCTGCGGCGGCCTCACGAAGTACATCTGAGCCGAAAGACCGGCGGGGCGACGGCTCGCACGCTCGCCCGCTCCGGCCCCGGCGGCCTGATCCGGCTCGCGGGTGCAGGTAACCCGGCCCGTGCACGACTCCCGGCTCAAGGTCGAGGCGAACCTGCTCATCATGCCGAACCTCGACGCGGCGAACTTCGCCTTCAACCTGCTGAAGGTCACCGGCAGCGAGGGCATCACCGTCGGCCCAATGCTGCTCGGATCACGATCCGGTCCGACGCCAGGTCCCGTCCGGCTGGCAGACGCGGTCGCCGATGACCGACCCAGGCGGGTAGTACTGGCCGTTGAACTGGCAGGCGAACGCGGACGTCGCGTAGGCCGTGAAGAGGATGAGGGCTAGAAGGGATTGGAAGACACGTTTCATGACGTCTCTCCTGAGTCATCGTTCACAACTTAGCCGCCTGCCCTGCGCTCATATGGGCGGTGCAAGTAGACGCGGGCGCTTGCGTCGGTCGCCACGGTCCCGGACAGCTGCAGCGTGCTCCAGTCGGCTGGGTTCACTTCGACGATGTTTCGCAGCTCGGGGCACCGCCGGATCTTGGTCGCCACGACGTAGATCCCGTCCTTCTCATCGTGCGTGAAAAACTCGATGAACTTGCTCTGCAGCTGCTCCGCGTCATGCTCGCAGATCACCGCCTCGCCGCGGGCGATCTGCGGCGGGTTGGACAGCATGAGCGTGACTTTCCGGTCCCGCGGCTCGAACGGTGGCTTGTTCTTGTGCGACAACTCGCGCAGCTCGCCGACCAGGCTGTGCCCGGCATCGAGCTGCCTCAGTGCACGGGTGACTGCTTCGGTCTCTTCATAGGTCTTGCTGATCTCGTAGTAGCCATGCGCCTTGAGCAAGTTGCGCACCTGCAACCGGGTCTCGTCGTCCTTGAACAGCGCCTTCACGTGGTCTTGGAGTGTCAGGGCCAGTTTGATTTCCCAGACGTCGTTCGTATAGGACACGCTCGAGCCATTCAACAGCACGACAAGCAGCACGACGTTCGCCGCCAGGGAGACCGGCAGCGCGTTTTCCTTGATCCATCCCCAGATCCGAGTCAGATCGATCGTCATGCAACCCTCCTTTCCGCTTGAATCCTTTCTCAAGCGCTGCGGGTTACGTCTCGCCGGCCCCGTCTTGCTTGTGCGCGCCCGATGGCACGCTACGCTTGCGCTCGGGCGCGTTCAATCTGCATCAGGGCCTAGTCCGTACACCCGTTTGACGAGCAGGGCATCTTCCGGCGGGATTCCGACCGCCAGGAGCAGGCGCGCAAGGATCTCGCAGGCCTAGGCCATTTGGGCGATTCAATTCCCGCCGACGTGACCTATGCGTTGTTCGGGAGGGGACACGTTGATCGTCCGTCCTCCTCGATCCGCGCACCGAAGCCGCTCGTCGACGCCGCCGATCTGCAGCAGCACGCCGACGGGTGAGCTTCGCGACGGGCCGCAGGCAGGCCGCTTACTTCAGGTGCCGGGCGAGGAAGTCCATCGTCCTGCGCCACGCCAGCTCCGCGGCCGCGGGGTTGTATTCGGTGATCGGCAGCTTCTTGTCGCCGACCTGGGTCTCGTTGGCGAAGGCGTGCTTCGCCTGATAGCGGTGAAACTCGAAGCGCACGTTCGCCTGCCGCAGCTTCTGCTCCAGAGTGTCGACGGTGGCGATCGGAAAGGGCACGTCCTCGATCGCGAAGTGCCCGAGCAGCGGCGCCTTGATCTTCGTCGCATCGATGGATTCGAGGGGCGGAAAGCCGTACCAGACCACGGCGGCGTCCACCTCGGGCACGTTCACCGCGGCGCGCAGCGTCAACGCCCCGCCCATGCAAAACCCAGTGACGCCGACCTTGGCGCTTTTCCCCTTCAGGTGCTGGACGGCGCCGCGCACGTCCTGGCCTGCGGCGTCAGCGAAGTTGAGGTTGGTCATCAGATGCTCGGCTTCCTTCGCTTCGACCGCGACCTTTCCGCGGTACAGGTCCGGCACCAGCGCCCGGTATCCGGCCGCCGCGAGCCGGTCCGCGACGCCCTTGATCTGGGCGTTCAGCCCCCACCATTCCTGGATGACCACCAGGCCCGGCGCCCCGGCGCCCGCCGCGGGCTCCGCGAGGTAGCCCTGCACGCTCTGTCCGTCCGGCCGCTTGAAGCTGATCATTTGACCCATGATTCGTCCTCCTCAGGAAAGACTCCGCGATCCTACGCCGCATCGAACAGCGCGATGGTGCGGGCCTCGATGCTCTTCCGGACCTTGGCGCCTGCCGGCGAGGTCGGATCGGCGAAGGCGGTATGCGCGCTCGACCTCACGCCGTCGCGCGCGACCTCCGCTCGGCGCCTCCTCGCTCAGGCGGGGCCGGTGCCGTGCTTGCGGAGGATGATACTGAGATTGTTGGCCGGCATCTCGACGACTTCGGCAAGCTCCAGCCTGGCCGTACCGGCTAGCTCGACGACGGCTTCGAGATCGCGCAGGCCCCACGCGGGATCGTGGGCGCGCAGCTGAGCGTCGAACGCCCCGTTGCTCGGGGCGGTATGGCGGCCGAAACGACGATAGGGTCCGTACAGGAACAGCACGCCGCCGTCGGGCAGCACATCCTTTGCGCCGCTGAGCAACGCCGCCGTTGCCGCCCACGGTGCGACGTGGATCATGTTGATGCAGAGCACCGCATCGCCACGAGCCACCGGCCAAGGGAGCCTGCAGACATCCAGGTCCACGGGCGCGCGGACGTTATCGAGCTGCTCCCGAGTGGTCCATTCCTGGACCGACTTGCGAAACTCGACGTCCGGATCGCTGGGTTGCCACGTCAGGTGCGGGAGCGCCCTCGCGAAATGCGCGACTTGTTGTCCGGTCCCGCTCCCAATCTCCAGAACGAACCCCGTCCGGGGCAGAACGCGCTCAAGGACCGCGAGGATCGGACCCTTGTTCCGGTCCGCGGAAGCAATGAACCAGCGGCCGTCCTCGAGCCTGTCTCCAACGACCTTGAGCATGCAGCGACCGCGCGGCTCAGGGCTTCGTCGCTGCCGTGAGCATCGCCGGCATCGGCACCTCGTAGCCGCTCGCGGTTCTGAACTGCGCGAGCGCCGTCAGGATCGCGTCGTTGATGGCGCGCAGCGCCTCGGGCCGCTGTCTCACGAGCGTCCCTCGGGTGCGTACAGTTCCCGTCGTCATGAAGTCCAGGATCTGCTCGCCCGAGGAAGAGCGCCAGGTCTGCGGGACCTTGATCACGACGCACTCTTTGAAGCCGGCCTCCGACATGGCCTGTCGGCACCGGTCCGGGTCGCTGAACAGGAACATGTTCGGGCCCGCCGGCAGCCCGACATCTAGCGAACCGTGTGTCTGGATCGCCCCGAGGACGGCGCCGAACAGCTTCGTCTCCTGCGGGACATCCCAGACCGTGAACGCGAAGCGCCCTCCGCTCCGCAGCACGCGAAACGCTTCGCGAAAGAACACCTCGGGATCGGGAAAGTGCAGCACCCCGTAGTTGCACACCACCGCATCGAAGGTCCCGGCCTCGAACGGCAGGGCGCCGGCGTCGCACTCGCGAAAGCTCGCGGCCGGGTACCGCTGCCCGGCCAGTCGCACCTGCTCGGCCGAGAAGTCGGCGCCGATCACGTCGGCGCCCCGCTCCAGAGCGCTACCCGCGACGTAACCGGCCCCGGTTGCGACGTCCAGGACGCGGCTCCGCGCGCTGACGCCCGCCGCGTCGAGCAGAGCTCCGATCGATTGGCTGGTGAGGCTCGAGAAGTGATCGTGGTAGCTGGCGCACACCTCCTTGTCCGCCCAGCCGGCGTGCTCGAAGTCGCGAAATGACTCGGTCATTGGCCGCCTCCTCGCGTTGGCGCGTCGGGGGATGATCTCACGTCGCCCCGCCCCCGGCTGCCGCAGCGGCCGAGAGTCCGCCGGTCGCGGGCGCGGCGAGCTGATCCCAAAGCTGCCGGAGCCGCGGTGCGAGCCCGGCTGAAGCCCGCGGCGCTGCGGGCGCGTGGAGCGCTCTACCGTGCCGTGGGCGACGCGCTCAAGCTGATCGACGACGCCACCGGCCG
>Ga0209853_1000333_pt1 | contig 13161 bp, 15 predicted proteins | sample GWRWS1_30_40_FD_187224 | JGI IMG/M metagenome (GOLD analysis project Ga0209853, IMG submission 187224) | Riverbed sediment microbial communities from areas with vegetation nearby in Columbia River, Washington, USA - GW-RW S1_30_40 (SPAdes)... | ecosystem: Environmental > Aquatic > Freshwater >...
GATCGTGCAGCGGCTGGGTCGCTACAAGGTGCCGATGCTTGTCGGCTACGTGATCTCCATTATCGGATTTCTGCTGCTTTCCGCGATGGATGCGTCGGTCACCCGCTCCGGCGTGACGTGGCGGATGATCGTGCTCGGCCTTGGCCTGGGGCCGACGATGCCGCTGCTAACGCTGGTTGTCCAGAACGCCGTGTCCTATGACAGAGTCGGCGCGGTCACGGCAGGTCGCCAGTTTTTCATGCAGATCGGATCCGCGGTCGGCATTGCTGTGTTCGGCGTGGTGCTGACCGGCGCCCTCACTTCCGAATTCCGCTCGCGCGTCGGCCCGCAATTGGCGCAGCTGCCGCCTGAGGTGCGGGCGCAACTCGACCTTGAACAGCTGCGCAGTGGCCAAGGCGGCCGCAGCGCCGGGCTGCTGGCACAAATGGATTTACAGTCGCCGCTGCGCCGCGCAACGCGCGAAGCGTTCGCAAAGAGCGTGACACGAGTGTATCGTTACGCCGTGTTTCTTGCCGCCGCTTCGCTGCTGGTGATCCTCGCCTTGCCGGAAGTCCCGCTTCGTACAACCAATCTCCCGCGGGCAGGACCGCCGGTCGCCGCCGAGTAACTCATGGCCACCTGGAAGGATGCGGCGACATGGTTCGACGATCCGTACGCTCCAGCCGGGAGGACTCGAGTGGCCAAACCGAAGAGCAAGCCGCGTGTCGCGAAGAAAGACGAAATTCTTGCCTGGATCATCCGCCGTTGCGATGAGACGTACCGGCGCGGCAATTGGTCTGGTCCCGGCGTAGGGAAAGCGCTCAAGGGCGTGACCCCTGAAGAGGCGCATTGGCAGCCGCAACAAGACCAGCACCACATCGCAGAGCTCGTGCTGCACATGGCCTACTGGAAGGATGCGGCCACCGCGATCCTGGCGGGACAGCCGTGGAAATATGACGATGCGCAGAACTGGCGTACCGTGCCCGACACTGCAGAGGGATGGGTTCAGGCGCGGGCCGAACTGGACCGCGCCCACGGCCGCTTGATGAGGACCCTGCGCGGACTGCCTCGCGCCCGTCTGATGAAGACGATTCATCGGTCCGTGCGTGGGATCGATTTTGCGGTGGACATTGCCACACACGATACGTATCACAGCGCGCAGATCTTCGTGCTGCGCCGGTTGTACAGTGGCCGAGCGCCCCGCACCCTTGGAGCTTGACTCTGGACATGACCCGCGACGACGCGTGGAGCTTAGTCTGCGAATGGATCACGAACCCGAATCTGCGCAAGCATCTGCTGGCAGCCGAGGCCGCGATGCGAGCCTACGCTCGAAAATTCGAGGAGGACGAGGAAGCGTGGGGGGCCGTCGGTCTCCTCCACGATCTCGATTATGAGCGGTGTCCTTCGCAGGACGCCGGCCATCCTTTTGTCGGTGTGGAGGAGTTGCGCAAACGGGGCGTCCCCGACGCGTGGCCGCGCGCGATTCTGTCTCATGCTGACTATTCCGACGTGCCGCGTCAATCGTTGATGGAAAAGACGCTTTACGCGGTCGATGAACTCGTCGGCTTCATCATTGCGGTCGCCAAGGTGAAACCGGGCAAGACGCTGGTTGAAGTGGATGTTCCATCGGTCCGGAAAAAGATGAAGGATAAGGCGTTCGCCCGAGGGGTCAAGCGCGAGGACGTGATCAAGGGCGCTGACGAACTCGGGATCCCGCTGGACGAGCACATCGAATTCGTGATCGGAGCCCTGCAAAAGTCTGCCTCTCAATTGGGGCTCTGATAGGAAAATTTTTGCGCGTCGTGGAAACTTTGACGCGCCGGAAGTTCAGAGACTGTCTCAAATTGGGGCTGCGCGGCGATGACCTTTCAGGATCGCCGGGAAGCCGGTCGGCAGTTGGCTGTCGCGCTCGCCGCGTACCGCGACCGGCGGCCGTTTGTATTGGCCATCCCGCGGGGCGGCGTCATCGTGGGTTACGAGGTGGCGAAAGCGCTCGGCGCTCCGCTGGACGTGGTCGTCCCGCGCAAGTTGCGTGCCCCGTTTAATCCGGAGCTCGCCGTCGGCGCGGTCGCGCATGACGGCAGCGTCTATCTCGACTCCCCATTGGTGAGCCATCTGGATGTCACTGAGGAGTACGTGCGCGAGGAGACCGCGCGCCAACTCGAGGAGATTCGCCGGCGCATGCAGATCTACCGCGGCGATCGCCCGCCTGCGGTGCTCGAGGGGACGACCTCGATCGTCGTCGACGACGGAATCGCGACAGGATCGACGATGATCGCGGCCCTGCGTGCGACGCGGGCGGCGCGTCCGGCGCACCTGGTCGCCGCGATCCCCGTGGCTCCTGCGGAAGGAGTGGCGATGCTGCGCCGCGAGGCTGACGACGTCGTCTGCCTGTACACGCCACCGATGTTCTACGCGGTCGGTCAGTTCTATGTCGATTTCGCGCAAACGGACGATGCGGAAGTCGTTGAGCTGCTTAGGCGCCGCGACGAGGAGCTGAAAGGCGACTAAGTAGTTCGAGATATGGCCATCAATCAACTCAAGCGCACAAGCCTCTACGACGTGCACGTTGCCGCCGGCGCGCGGATGGTCGAATTTGGCGGGTGGCATATGCCGGTGCAGTATTCTGGCATCGTCGACGAGCACCGCGCCGTGCGTTCCGCGGCGGGATTGTTCGACGTCTCCCACATGGGCGAGGTCGAGGTCGCGGGCCCGGGAGCACTGGAGTCCGTGCAACGCGTGGTAACAAACGACGCAGCGAAACTCTCCGTCGGGCAGGTCCTGTACTCTCCGATGTGCACCCCGTCGGGTGGCATTATCGACGACGTGACCGTCTTCAGGCTGGGCGAAGCGCGCTACCTCTTTATCGTCAATGCTTCTACCACGGCCAAGGATCTCGCCTGGATCGGAGAGCATACACGTGGGGCGCAGACCCTCGACCGATCCAGCGAGTTTGCGCTGCTGGCGCTGCAGGGACCGCAGGCGCAGCCGATCCTGCAGCGGCTGACGAGGACGGACCTGTCAGCGCTGAAATCTTTCCATATCGCGGCAGAGGTGAATGTTGCCGGCGTGCGGTGCCTGGTCTCCCGCACCGGGTACACCGGAGAGGATGGGTTTGAAATTGCTCCGCCGTGGGACGAGGCGCCGCAGGTCTGGGAGGGATTGATGGAGACCGGGCGGCGCGAAGGACTGATGCCGGTCGGTCTCGGCGCCCGCGATACCCTACGTCTCGAAGCGGGCTTCATGCTGTACGGCAACGACATCGATGAGACCACCAGCCCGCTCGAGGCGCCGCTCGGGTGGACGGTGAGATTCGACAAGGGCTCGTTCATCGGGCGTGAGATCTTACTGGCGCAGAAGGAACAAGGAGTCACCCGGAAACTTGCAGGGTTCGAAATGACCGAGCGCGCGATTCCCCGGCATGGATACCCGTTACGAGTAGGGGACGAAGAGATTGGACGCGTGACCAGCGGAACCTTTGGCCCCTGGGTGAACAAGAGCATAGGGATGGGCTACGTGCCCAAAGCGCTAACGAAGAGCGGAACACCGGTGGACGTGGACATCCGAGGCAAGGCAGCCCGCGCGACAATCGTGAAGCTTCCATTTTACAAGAGAACTGCGGGATAAAGGGATAGTGGAATAAGGGGATAAGGTAAGTGCCTGTGCATGCAGTACATCGTTTGCATTATCCCTTTATCCCCGTATCCCTTATCCTGTAGTTCCGCGAGGAGCGTGGTAATGTATCCCAAGGAACTCCGGTACTCGACGGAACACGAGTGGGCCAAGGTAGAGGGAAAACGAGTCCGGGTCGGGATCACGAAATTTGCCGCGGAGAAACTCACCGACGTTGTCTTCGTCGACCTTCCACAGAAAGGCGTGAAAGTCGGGTACATGCAGCCGTTTGGCGTCATCGAGTCTGTGAAAGCCGTCTCCGATCTCTACTCGCCGATCAGCGGCACCGTGGTCGACGTCAACACGAAGCTGGTCGATGCCCCGGAGGTCGTCAACACGGATCCCTACGGGGAGGGCTGGATGATTCTCGTACAGCCTGAAGATTCGAAAGAACTGGACAAGCTGATGACCGCCGATCAGTACGCCACGATGATCGGAGAATCCGGATCGTGACGGCCCGGCGCAAGGGGGTGGAAGTCGAACGCCGCGTTCAGCATAAGTACGTCCCAGCCACTGACGCCGAGCGGGAAGAGATGCTTCGGGCCATCGGCGTCGGCTCCGTTGAAGCATTGTTCGCGGACATCCCCGAGGCAGTGCGGCTCGATCGGCCGCTGGCCCTCCCCCCTGCCCTCAGCGACCCGGAGCTCATCGCGCAACTCCGCGCCCTCGCCCAGGTAAATCTGGATTGCGACCGCGCGACCTCCTTCCTGGGTGCCGGGGCGTACGACCACTACGTGCCGAGCGTCGTGTGGCACCTCGCGGGGCGCGGGGAATTCCTCACGGCCTACACGCCTTATCAGGCGGAGTTGATGCAGGGCGAGTTGCAGGCCGGCTACGAGTACCAGAGCATGCTGTGTGAGCTTACGGGGATGGACGTGGCCAACGCTTCTATGTACGACGGCGCGTCCGCGACCGCCGAGGCGGCCGTCATGGCAAAGGATCTCACGAAGCGTCCTGAAGTTCTGGTCAGCACCGCCGTCCACCCTGAATACCGCCAGGTCACCCGAACGTACGTGGCGCCGCTGGGGGTTCAGGTGACGGACGTTCCCTACCGCAACGGAGTTACCGATCTCAATGCTGTCGAAGCGGCCCTCTCGGAGCGCACTGCGGCCGTTATCATTCAGCACCCCAACTTTTTCGGCTCGTTGGAAGACGCACGAGCGCTCGCGGACCTCGCGCACCGCGCCGGCGCACTCCTGATTTGCGCGATCGCCGAACCGCTGTCTCTTGGCATCCTCAAGCCGCCGGGCGCATGGGGCGCCGACATCGTTGCCGGCGAAGGCCAACCGCTCGGCAACAACCTGAACTTCGGCGGACCATACCTGGGGATGCTCGCGACGCGGATGGAGTTTGTACGCCGTATCCCCGGCCGCCTCGTGGGAGCGACGGTAGACACCGAGGGGCGCCGCGGCTTCGTGCTCACCCTGCAGACACGTGAGCAGCACATCCGGCGTGAGAAGGCAAGCAGCAACATTTGTACCAACGAAGCTCTGCTCGCGCTGGCGGCGGCGATCTACATGGCCACGCTCGGGAAGCAGGGCCTGCAGCGGGTCGCCGAGCTGAATCTGCGCAAGGCGGCCTATGCCAAGGACGCCATCGGCAGTATCCGTGGGTTTGAGATCGCCTTTGACGCGCCCACGTTCCACGAGTTCGTGGTCCGTACGCCGCTGCAGCCTGACAAGCTGAATCGCAGGCTGCTTCAGCACAACATTCTCGGCGGCGCTTCGCTCGGCCGCTGGTATCCAGAACTGCGCGACGCGTGGCTGCTGTGCGTGACCGAGCAGCGCACGCGGGAAGAGATCGACCGGCTCGTCGAGGTCCTGGAGGGAATCCGGTGACCGTGCCCAGCCAGCGGGATTTCCCGGTGATTTTCGAGTTCAGCACCCCCGGCCGCGTAGGATCATCCTTCCCTGCCCCGGATGTGCCTGAGCTGGCATTGGATGCGTTGGTGCCCTCAGAGCACCTGCGCGAGGAACCGGCCGCGCTGCCTGAGGTCAGCGAGCTCGACGTCGTGCGCCACTACACCCGTCTCAGTCACCGGAACTTCAGCATCGACGAAGGATTCTACCCGCTTGGGTCGTGCACGATGAAGTACAATCCGAAAATTCACGAGGACGTCGCGCGGTTGCCGGGTTTCAGCCGGCTGCATCCGTACACGCCGCCCGAGCAGGCACAGGGCGCGCTGCAATTGTTGTGGGAGCTCGAGCGCCTGCTGGCCGAGATCAGCGGGATGGATCGAGTCACATTTCAGCCGGCCGCCGGCGCGCACGGCGAGCTGACCGGCCTGCTGATGATCCGAGCATACTTTGAGTCGCGCGGCGAGCGGCAGCGCACGAAGGTAGTAGTTCCGGACTCGGCGCACGGCACCAACCCTGCTACCGCGGCAATGGCCGGTTACCAGGTCATCACGGTGAAGTCCGACGCGCGGGGCAACATGGATGTCGACGCGCTGCGCGCTGCCATGGACAATACGGTCGCCGCAATCATGCTCACCAATCCCAATACGTTGGGGCTCTTTGAGGAGCGAATCACCGAGGTCGAGGAGATCGTTCATGGAAGCGGCGCCCAGATGTACATGGACGGCGCCAACTTCAACGCGATCCTCGGCGTCACCAGGCCGGGCGATCAGGGCTTCGACGTTATGCACTTCAACCTGCACAAGACGTTCACGACACCGCATGGTGGCGGCGGTCCGGGCGCCGGGGCTGTGGGCGTGAAGTCGCATCTTGTGCCGTTTCTCCCCGTGCCGGTCGTGGAGCGCGACGGCGACCGGTTCCGGTTGGACACAAACCGGCCCAAATCGATCGGGAAGATCCGCGCGTTCTACGGGAATTTCGGGAACCTGGTGCGCGCCTACGCCTACCTGCGCTCGATGGGCAGCGAAGGCATGCGTCAGATCGCGGAGACCGCGGTGCTCAATGCGAATTACATGCTCGCGCGTTTGCGCTCAGCCTTTGATCGGCCATACGATCGCCTGTGCAAACACGAGTTTGTTCTTTCCGGTACGCGACAGAAGCGGCAGTACGGCGTGACGACGAAGGACATCGCGAAACGCATCCTGGATTACGGCTTTCATGCGCCCACGATCTACTTCCCGCTCATCGTCGACGAAGCCATCATGATCGAGCCGACGGAGACGGAGAGCAAACGTACGATGGATGAATTCATCGAGGCGCTCCTGGCGATCACCCGGGAGGCGAAAGAGAATCCGGACCTCGTGCGCACCGCGCCGCACACTACGCCGGTAAAGCGCCTCGACGAGGTCCGGGCGGCACGCCAGCCCGACCTGCGGTGGAAGAAACCAGGGCCTAGGGCTTAGGGCCTAGTCTCTGATCAGTTACCAAAGCCCTAAGCCCAAAGCCCCAAGCCCTAGCTTGACTGAAGCCCGATGACTTCCAAGAAGATAGAATCCATCGTAACGCTATCCGAGATTTATGAGGCGCGTGAGCGTATCGCGCCGTATGTGCATCGCACTCCCCTGCTCTCTATGTCCGGCGGCCTCTACCTCAAGTGTGAGAACCTGCAGGTCACGGGTGCATTCAAAGCCCGGGGGGCGTTTAATCACGTCCTCGCTCACCGCGCCGAGTGCGAACGAGGGATCGTGACCGCATCTTCAGGCAACCACGGCAATGCGGTCGCCTACGTCGCAAAGACCCTCGGACTGCGCGCCGTTGTCGTCGTCCCGGAGGATGTCGTCGCCGCGAAAGCCGACGCGATCATGGACTCCGGCGCAGAGCTCATTCGCTTTGGCCGGTACTCCGAAGAGCGAGTCCCCCATGCGAAAGAATTGAGCGAGCGCCGGGGCCTGCACTACGTTCCTCCCTACGACGACCCGCTCATCATCGCCGGTCAAGGGACGGCGGGTCTGGAGCTCGTCGAACAATTTCCGCATGTGGAGACCGTTGCCGTGCCGGTGAGTGGTGGTGGCCTGATCTCGGGTATTGCGATCGCGGTCAAAGAGCTGCGGCCGCAGGCAAAGGTGATCGGGGTCGAGCCCGAGGGTGCCAGGCGGTTCGCACAATCACGCGCGGCCGGCAGGCCGGTTGTTCTCGAAAAGGCCGAGACGATCGCCGACGGGCTCCGCGTCCTGACGCCAGGCGCCTTGACGTGGGAGGTGACGTCGCGCTACGTCGACGAGTTCGTGGGCATTTCGGACCGTCAGATCGAAACTGCGATGCGCAAGATTCTGCTCGACGCCCACGTGCTTGCTGAGCCGTCAGGTGCCATCGCAGCCGCGTGGGCGCTCTCTGCTCCGCAACCTGCCTGCGTGGCGGTGCTCAGCGGAGGGAATGCAAGCCCCGACCTCCTCCGCCATTTGCTGGCTTAACCCCCGACTGCTGCGGTCCCCTCCAGGCAGGAGGTACCTGTCACCGCTACCCGTTCGCCCCCTCTGAGAACGCGAAAAAACGCGAAATCACGAGTAATAACGAGATATCGCGAGCGTAGAGTGTATACGCACAAACGTTCGGTCTACTGGAGACCCCCGTCCCTATGCCCGGCAGTTGATGTTCGTATGTTTGTTCGCCATACAATTAGAGCGGAGGTGTACCCATGACTCCGCTCACAGATCGGCAGCGTCAGGTCCTAGAACATATCGCAACGTCCATCCGCCGCAGTGGCATCGTTCCATCGGTGCGAGAGATCGGCCACGCGCTCGGCATGCGCTCTCCTTCCACCGTCCATCAACACCTGACCGCTCTGGCGCGGAAGGGGTACATCAAGCGCTACGGCGACCGAATGCGCGTCCTGGAGGTGCTCGACCGGCGCATCCTTCCAGACAGCGATGACGTGATTCATGTGCCGCTCGTCGGGCGCGTCTCCGCGGGCGTGCCGATTCTGGCGCACGAGAACATTGAGGAGATGATTCCCGTGCCTCGCAAGATGGTGGGCTGGCACGATGAGAATTGTTTCCTCTTGACCGTCCGCGGGGACAGCATGATTCACGCCGGGATTTTTGAGGGTGACATTGTAATCGTCCGCTCCCAGCCACAGGCCGACCCGGGGGAGATTGTGGTGGCGCTGCTGGGTGAGGAGGCCACCGTCAAGCGACTCGCCGTCGACGGGCGCCGCCCGTATCTACTTCCAGAAAACCCGCGCTATGGGCCGATCTACGACGAGTTTGAGGTCATCGGCAAAGTCGTCGGACTCATGCGGCGCTATGCGGGAGGGAGCCCGGCATGAGTGTCCGCGCCATTGCGGTCCACGATCACAAGAATCACCGTCTGCGTGTCGTCCCTCGCCGCGTCCTTCCTCCGCGAGTGATAGACCGCAGGCAACGATGGGTAAACACTGCTCAGACTGAGCGGGCGCCTGGGATTCGCGCTCAGTTTCGCGATGACGAGCGCCTGGTACGGCTCAAACTAATCATGCTGGGAGGGATTGTTGTCCTGGCGGCGCTGTTGGAGACGCCACTGTAAAACGTGTGGAATGATACTTGACCTCTACACCAGCACTGCAGCACGACATGGACGCGTCGCCGCGGGCGTCGTCATCCGCGATGCGGAGGGACGCACGCTTCGTGTCACGGCGCGTTCGCTGGAGACCACCTCTCGTGAGGAGGCTACGTATCGTGCGCTGTTGCACGGACTGTGGCGCGCGCGGGGCATGGGGGCTCGGCGCGTTCGGGTTTACTGCGACGATGCGACTGTCCTCGCGCAGCTCGAAGGGGAGGTAGAAGTCCCCGCTGAGCTGGTCGGCCTCTACCTGCAAACCAAAGCGATGCTGAACGCGTACCGCTGGAGCGCGGTGGCACTAGTCGAACGAGATCGCAATGCAGAGGCGGCGCTCGCGGCGCTTGACGCGCTCGAGCAAGAGCCAGATCCTCAGGGGCTCGAGATTGAGGAGACCGAGTCGATGCCCCTATGGCAAGGCGCCAAAGCGGACCGAGTCGGCACGCGTACCTGATTTCAGGTTTCTAAGAAACATGTTCCTAGAGGGCCCCGTGCGGGGGGCGCTCTTTTTTCTTTGAGATCCCAGGGGCGCACTCGTCTGGGAGCGAAACGTTGTCTGTCCCATGGGCGAAGCAGAGGCCAAGCCATTTCTCGAAGAAGGTGAGCGCCACCTTCAGGGCGGTGAATACGAAGCTGCAGAACGCGCATTTACCAAGGCCGTCGCAGCTGCCCCCCACTCCGCGGTGGCGCACAGCAAGCTCGGTGTTGCGCTGGCCAATCAGCGTCGCTACGAGGCAGCCATCTCACACTTCAACCAGGCCGTTGCACTTCAACCTGGCTACGCGCCCGCGTACAGCAACATGGGCAATGCTTATCGAGAAAAAGGTATGCAGAACGAAGCCGTCATGGCATACGAGCGCGCGCTCGCCATCGACCCTGACTATTGGGTCGCGCATCAGAACCTCGGCGCGCTGTACAAAGAGATGGGTCGAATGGGAGAGGCGGTAGCGCACTTCAAGAAAGCGATGCGGCTCTCGACCCGGCGATCGTCGAAGCCGGGTGAGCGCGAGCGACGGATCGGCTGCCTTCCGGCGGCGCAAGCGCTGCTACTGGTAGGAGTAGCTGCTGCCTTCGCCGCGCGGGCAATCCTCTGAGCATCGCAGGGGAACGTCGGCGAAAGGGGAACGAGAGCCATACCGACATGCCTACCCGGCTTCACACACGATTCTTGAGCAGGCGCGAGTTTCTCCGTGCCGTGGCAGTCGCCGCGGCGACGATCGGAGGAGGCGCACGTGTTCTTCCCTGGTGGCTGAGGAGCAAACATCCCGAGGTCGTGCACGCAGCCCAGGGCGTCCGGGAGCCGCTCGAGGAAATCTATGCGGGCAACTGGCAGACGTGGGTCTTACGTTCTGGCCGAGAAATTAGCCTCCCGCGTCCCGCGGCAGCGGGAAGCTCCGAGCAAGCCAGAGAGCTCGCCCAGCTCAGGCGGGCGCAGCTCGAGCGGACCGAAGAGCAGTTGGCTGCCGCGCGCTTCTGGGACGCAGGTCCGGCTACCAGGCGGTGGACTGAGATCCAGTTGGACATGATCAAGACGCACAGGCCGAATCCGCCGCGTGCCTCACGCGGACTCGCGCTCATGCATATTGCCATGTACGACGCGTTGATCGCGGCCTGGCACGCGAAGTATCTGTTCAATCATCTTTCTCCCAGCACGGCGGATCCCACGTTGATGCCTGCGGTACGGCCCCGAGACAACCCATCCTACCCATCCGAGCACGCCGTGGCCGCGGGGGCCGCTTCCCGGGTACTTTCATCCTTGTTCCCGCAGCAGCGGCCGGAATGGTTCGAGGCGAAGGCCCACGAAGCTGCGATGTCGCGCATCTGGGCTGGCGCTGACTGGCCCAGTGCTGTCGAGCAGGGCCTCGCCCTTGGCCGTGCCGTGGCCGAGAGGGTCCTTGCGCGCGCCGCTACAGATGGTTCTGGCTCTTCATGGGACGGGAAGCGCTTAACGGGTGTGTGCTACTGGAAACCCACGCCGCCCGGCGCTGTGTTCCCTCCACTTGAACCCTCGTGGGGGAGGGTCAAACCCTGGCTCCTGGCTAACCCCGACCAACTCCGCCCCGGCCCTCCACCTCTGTGCGGCTCCGCAGAGGAACGAGAGCAGTTTCTAGAGGTGTATCGAACTGTCATCGGCCTCACTGAAGACCAGAAGAGAATTGCCACTTTCTGGAACGACGGCCCGGGCACGTTCACTCCGCCCGGCCACTGGTATGAAATCGCGCTCGGCCTCGTACAGCGATACAACACCAGCACCATGCGCACAGCACGAATCTTTGGCTATCTTGGTGCGGTCGTGATGGCCGCGGGCATCTGTGTGTGGGACGCCAAATATGCGTATTGGAGCCTGCGGCCCGTCACATACATTCAGGATTATGTTGACCTCAAGTGGACGAGCTTCATCCCGACACCGCCCTTCCCCGGTTATGTATCCGGACACTCAGGCTTCTCCGGAGGCGCGGCAGAGTTGCTGGGATATGCATTCCCCCAGGACAGGACGGCTCTCCGATCGATGGCGGCCGAGGCGGCGATGTCTCGACTCTACGGCGGTATCCACGTCCGGATCGACAACGAAGTGGGATTGGCCATGGGTAACCTCATCGGTGCGGTCGCCAGTGCTCGCGCCTTGACTGACGATGTCGAGGATCTGGTCGGCAGGGGAGTGTTGGATCGGCGCCAGGGAGATGCATTGAGCGCAAAGCTCGGGGCAGCTGTAGCGAAGGTGAATCAGAGGAACTTGAAGGGGGCGATCGGCGAACTCCAGGCGTTCGTAAGTGAGGTGGGTGCTGCACTCAGGCCGGCAGACCGCGACCCCCTAATTTCTGCGGCCCGTGAGATTGTCGCCCAACTCGCCGTCACGAATTAGCCTTGGTCTGCGAGGTCAGTGTCGCGTCTTCACCTGAATCGTCCAGACAAGCTCCTGGTAGCCTAGGCTCGGGTCTGCGGCGACCTGTTTCAGCTTGCCGCCGACGGGCTTGATGAAGATATCGCCTTCCTTGAAGGTCCGCTTTGACCCGTCGGCCATCGTATAGGTCACGCTGCCCTTTTCGACGATGCAAAGGTCGGCATGGTCGTGGGAGGCCATCTCACCTTTCAATGTAGCGCCGGGCGCCATCGTCATCCGCCGGAGTTCGATCGTACGCACGCTGCCTAGTTTGGCCGCTGAGCCGTCAAAGTGTTTCAGGAGCTTGTCCGTGACCTTCCCCGTAACCTTAACCTTGCCCATCGCACCGTGTTGCGCCGGCGCGGGGCTCATCGTAAGCTGCAACAGCACACCGAGACCTGCGAGGACTGCGAGTACGACGAAACCTCGATGGTATCTGCCGGTCATGACAAGACCTCCTCAGCAGCCGAACATTAGATCCTGAAGATCACCGGGGCGAAAGATGAGGACCGCCTGAACGGTGTCGTTGTGTAAGAAGAACGCGAGCCCGCTTTTGTCATAGGCGAGAACAGTGACGATTCCACCCAGGGCAAACAGATCGCCCTCCAGTGCCGGCTCCCCGTACGCGGCGAGCACGGTTTTCTTGGACGCCCCAATGCCGGCACCGCGCGGGAGGGTGTAATCACGCCCGGCATACACTGCGAGATACTCGGTACGCTTTCTGTCGTTGGTTCCGGCAGCGAATCCGAGACTGTCCCATGCGTACCACGTGGCGCTGGGCATGAACGTGGACATGATCGAAGGCCGGCTCGTGGGCTGCCCGTTCGTACGCAGAAGATCAGGGATGGCCGTGTCCAACGTCCACTTGCCGATGCGCACACCGGGAATGACGGCCTTGTCGTCCGCAACCTGAGATGCTGCCGGTGATGCCCCGAAGAGCAGCACGACCAGCAGCACAGGTACGAATCTCATCGAGTCACCTCCTAAGGCTGAAGCGCCCTACTCTGATCACGCCACCTGTATTTCCGCCCAGCGTCTTTGTGAACGCAGGCACCTTCAGAATAAGCCAGCCCTTCCCGGGGCCGCCCAGACCGACGCTGGCTGTAAAAGGAACGTCGTTGATGAGCTGTACTGCCGCGTTATTCATGCCGGGTACGAGCACTACGGTGGCTTTTCCTG
>Ga0209853_1000335_pt1 | contig 13132 bp, 12 predicted proteins | sample GWRWS1_30_40_FD_187224 | JGI IMG/M metagenome (GOLD analysis project Ga0209853, IMG submission 187224) | Riverbed sediment microbial communities from areas with vegetation nearby in Columbia River, Washington, USA - GW-RW S1_30_40 (SPAdes)... | ecosystem: Environmental > Aquatic > Freshwater >...
GATCGCGCGGGGGCTCGCGGCGGCGCGCCCGGAGCGCTGAGCATGGAAGCGATCGAGCACCCTCCGATCTTCCGCCTGCCGGGCATCCCTGACCACGTGACGTACACGTGGCTCGTGATGGTAATCCTGGCGGCGGTGACCTTCGCCGCGTCGCGCAACCTGCAGCTCGTCCCCCGGGGTATCCAGAACTTCCTGGAGGTCGTACTCGAGCAGTTCGTACAGATGATCGACGATGTCATGGGCCACGAAGGCCGGCGCTACCTGCCGCTCCTGGCGACCCTCGGGCTGTTCATCCTCGCCGGCAATCTCATGAGCCTGGTGCCGGGGTTGGCCGGCCCGACCGGCAACCTCAACACCACCGCCGCCTGTGCCATCGTCGTGTTCGTGGCCTACCATTGGATCGGCGTGCGCAAGCAGGGCCTGCTGGCGTATCTCAAGCACTTCGCGGGGCCCGTTCCGCTCCCGCTCAAGCCGCTCATGTTCGTGATCGAGCTGATCAGTCATCTTGCCCGCCCCCTCTCGCTGACGCTCCGACTCTTCGGCAACATGGTCGGGGGCCACATCCTGCTCGGCGTCATCTTCCTCCTGATGGGCCTGGACGGCCTGATCGGCTGGGCGCTGTCGGGCAGCGTGGTGGGCGCCGTCGTCGGCGGGATCGGTGGCGTGGTCACGATCGTCTTCACGGTCGGGTTCCTCTACCCCCTGAAGATCCTGGTGGCCTTTCTGCAGGCGTTCATCTTCGTGATGCTGACGATGCTCTACATTTCAGGAGCGATCGAAGAGGCCGATCACCATTCCGAGCACCACTAGCAGATCACACGCATAGAGGAGGGAGTCGTGCGACGTTCACTGATTCTGGGAGGTGTGGCGGTTCTGGTGTTCCCGACCGCGGCGCTGGCGGCTGACGGCGCGAGCGGCGGTTGGATCGGTCCGTTCGCCGTCATCGCCGCGGGCATCGGCATGGCGATCGCGGCGGGCTTGTGCGGGCTCGGTCAGGGCAGGGCGGTTGCATCGGCCGTCGACGCGATGGCCCGGCAGCCGGGGGCCGCGGCGCGGATCCAAACCGCGATGATCATCGGGCTGGCGTTGATCGAGTCCCTCGCGATCTACACGCTCGTCATCGCGTTGATCCTCCTGTTCGTGAAAGGCATCCAGTTTTCGTGACGTCCAGCGGATAAGGGGATCGGCGCGCCGCCCGCGCCCCGCGCGCGGCGCGCCGCACGATGAGGCCACGCGCGAACGCCCGTTTTCCGAAGATCCCGGAGATGACGATCCGTCGTCTCTCGGTCTACACTCGGTGCCTCCTGCAGCTCGAGGAGGACGGGATCAAGACCGTGTCCTCCCAGGAGCTGGCGGAGCGGTTCAACCTCAACTCGGCGCAGGTCCGGAAGGACCTCGCCTATTTCGGTGAGTTCGGCGTACGCGGCATCGGCTACTACGTCTCGGGCCTGAAGGCCGAGCTCCAGCGGATCCTCGGCCTCGATCGCGAGTGGGCGGTGGCGCTGGTCGGCTTCGGCAATCTCGGCTCGGCGCTCTTCCACTACAGAGGGTTCGCCCGCCAGGGGTTCAGGATCGCGGCGATCTTCGACGAGGACCCGCGCAAGGTGGCGCGCGAGATCGACTCGACACCCATCTTCCCGAGCCGTGATCTCGGCCGCGAAGTGAAGGCGCGCGGGATCCAGATTGCGATTGTCGCGGTGCCGTCGGATGCGGCCCAGTCCGTCGCCGATCAGCTGGTGGCCGCGGGCATCAAGGCCATCTTGAATTTCGCACCGGCGCGGATCAAAGTCCCCAAAGACGTGCGGCTCAAGCACGTCGATCTCTCGATCGAGCTCGAAACCCTCTCCTTCTATCTCGCCAAGTCCTCCCGCTAACGGGCCGGGGCTGGGGCTGGGGGGTCACGGGAAGGGTCGCGACGACCACGCGGCACGCGCCCGCAAACCCTTCGCGGCTGGGCTCCATCCGGACACGTCGCGCCCGTCGTCGCTCAGCGGGAACGGGTCGCTGCGACCCTTCCCGTGACCCCCCAGCCCCAGCCCCGGCCCTGAGCGCTACGTCTAGCAGCCAGCATCATCGATCCCGGCGCCTCCAAGGGTCGACGAGATTGTAGGCCGCGCACGAGCGACGGGCCGGCGGGGGGCGCTCGGGAGGGAGCAGTAGGCGTCGACCGGACCCGTTCCCGCAACGTGGCGACGGGCGCGGCGCGTCCGGATGGAGCCCAGCCGCCCGGGGATAGCGCACGCGTGCCGCGTGGTCCGGCGGCCCCTACTGCTCCCTCCCGAGCGCCCCCACCGGCCCGCCTCCAAGTGTCGTGGTACGGTAGAGTGCTCGGTTCGATGTTGAGAGAGTGGCCGGCTTTTGAAGCGCTGACGAAATCCTTCGCCGAGGGAGATCCTTGCCTGCGCATCGCCGGCCTCACCGGCGCGGCGCGCGCCCTCGCTGTTGCCGAGCTCCTGCAGGCCCATCCGCGTCCCGCCCTCGTCGTGGTCGGCGGCGTGGCCGACGCGCACCGCTGGACGCAGGACCTGAGGCTCTTCGGAACCGCCGCGCTCGAGTTTCCCTCGCCGGAGCCCCGGCTCTGGCGCGGCGGCCATCATCGGGAGGCGGACGCCGAGCGGGCGATGATCGCGCGGCGGCTCACGGTGGCCGACCCAGTGACCGTCGTCGCCACGCCCGCGGCGCTGACCGCGCCGCTCTTGAGTCGCGCCGAGTTTGCCGAGCGTACGCTCCGGCTCACGACCGGCGACCGCCTCGACCGCGAGCTCCTGCTCGAGGCGCTCGAGCGGTGCTGCTACGAGCGGGTCGAGACGGTCGTCGCGGTAGGGCAGTGGAGTGTGCGCGGTGGTATCGTCGACGTGTTCTCCCCCAGCCAGGCGAGCCCGGCGCGGCTCGAGTTCTCCGGCGACGACGTCGAGTCGATCCGTCTCTTCGACCCCACGTCCCAGCGCTCAGTCGTGTCGCTCGACGAACTGCTCGTCCTGCCGCTCGCCCCCGAGGACGGCGGGTACGAGCACAGCGCGCGACTGCTCGACTATCTGCCGGCGGCGGCGCCGATCGTGGTCGACGTGCCGAAATTGCTCGACGGGCCGACCGAAGAGGCTCCGGCGGATCCGCCACTTCGCGAACGGCTCGCCGGCCGTCAGCTCGTCGAGCTGAGCCTGGTCGCCGGCACCTCCAGCGCGGCGGCCGGGGTGTCCGCGGCGACCGAGTTCACGCTGGAGACTCACGAGGTGCCGCGCTTCACCGGGCGCTTCAATCAGCTCACGGTGGAGCTCAGACGCTGGCGCGACGAGGGCTTTCGCGTCCGGCTGACCGCCGCCGACGACCGCCAGGCGGAGCACCTGCGCCAGATCCTGCGCGAGCACGGGGTCGAGGCCGTGGTCGCGGCGTCGCTCGAGGGGTCGGAGTCGCTGGCGGTCGTCGTGGGCGAGTGTTCGGCCGGGTTCGCGATCCCCGCCCTCGGCGTCATCGTGCTCACCGAGGGGGAGGTCTTCGGCTCTCGACGGCGGTCGCTGCGCCGGCCGAAATACCAGCGCGGCGCCGCCCTCACGGCGTTCACCGATCTCGCGATCGGCGACATCGTCGTCCACGAGGACCACGGGCTCGGGCGCTACCTCGGCCTGCAGACGATGAGGATCGGCGACCGCGAGGGCGACTTCCTCCTGCTCGAGTACTCGGAGGGCAACCGGCTCTACCTGCCGGTCCAGCGCCTCGACCTCATCTCGAAGTACCTCGGCGGAGACGCTGGCGCCGCGCGGCTCGACCGCCTCGGTGGCGCGTCCTGGCAGCGCGTAAAGGAGTCCGTCCGCGCCGCGCTGCGCGAGATGGCCGAGGGGCTGCTCCGACTCTACGCGCAACGAGCCGTGGCCGACGGCCACGCGTTCGCATCGGACACGCCCTGGCAGCGTGAGTTCGAGACGGCGTTCAGGTTCGAGGAGACGGCGGATCAGCTCCGAGCGATCGAGGACGCCAAGCGCGACATGGAATCCGATCGCCCGATGGACCGGCTCGTCGCGGGCGACGTGGGGTACGGCAAGACGGAGGTGGCGCTTCGCGCCGCCTTCAAGGCGGTGGCCGACGGTACGCAGGTCGCGGTCCTGGTGCCGACCACGGTGCTGGCCCAGCAGCACTGGTCCACGTTCGCCGACCGATTCGCACCGTTTCCGGCCCGGGTCGAGCTGCTGTCGCGCTTCCGCGCGCCCAAGGAGCAGCGCGCAGTCGTCGAGGGGTTGCGCCACGGCACCGTGGACGTCGTGATCGGTACGCATCGGCTCCTGTCGAAAGACGTCGCGTTCAAGAACCTGGGTCTTCTGGTCGTCGACGAAGAGCACCGGTTCGGCGTCGCCCACAAGGAGCGGATGAAGCAGCTGCGCGCCTCCGTGGACGTGCTGGCGCTCACGGCCACCCCGATTCCCCGGACCCTGTACATGTCGCTCTCCGGCGTCCGGGACATGTCGGTGATCGAGACCGCGCCGCTCGACCGACTGCCCGTCGAGACGGTCATCCGCCGCTTCAGCCGGGGCGTCATCAAGGAGGCGCTCGAGCGTGAGCTGGAGCGCGGCGGCCAGGTGTTCTTCGTCCACAACCGCGTCCAGTCGTTGCCCTCGATGGCGAAGTTCGTCCAGGAGCTGGTTCCCGACGCGCGCGTCATCATGGGCCACGGCCAGATGAAGGAGCGCGAGCTCGAAGCCACGATGGTGAAGTTCGTCACCGGCCAGGCGGATGTGCTGGTCTCCACGGCCATCGTCGAGTCGGGGCTGGATATCCCCGCGTCCAACACCATCATCGTCAACCGCGCGGATCGCTTCGGGCTCGCCCAGCTCTACCAGCTCCGGGGACGGGTCGGGCGCGAGCGCCAGCAGGCGTACGCCTACCTACTTGTGCCCGCGGACGGCCGGGTGGACGAGCAGGCGCAGCGCCGGCTCCGAGCCCTCCAGGAGCTGACCGAGCTCGGCTCGGGATTCAAGCTTGCCCTGCGGGACCTCGAGATCCGGGGCGCCGGCAACCTCCTGGGCGCCCAGCAGCACGGCCACATCGCCGCCGTGGGCTACGATCTTTATTCGAAGCTCCTCGCAGAAGCCGTGCGAGAATTGGCGGGCCGACCGACCGCCACCACGGTCGAACCGGTGATCAGCGTGACCGTGGAAGGATTCTTACCCGACGACTATGTGCCAGAGGTCAATCAACGGCTCGCTCTCTACAAGCGCCTCGCCGGCGCCGCCGGCGACTCGGAGGTTGCCGACCTCCGCGCGGAGCTGGCCGACCGGTTCGGCCCTTTGCCCGCCGCCGCCGGGCAGCTTCTCGACATCGTGCGCATCCGCGTCGCCGCGCGCACGGTGGGTGTCGAGAAGATCGAGGCAGGCGACGGCAAGGCGCTCGTCACCTTCTCCCCCGCGACCCCGCTCGAGCCCGAGCGGCTCGTCCGCGCCATCGAGCGGAGCCATGGTCGACTCAAGATGAAACGCGAGTTCACGCTCGAAGCGACGATCGCGCGTGGAGAGTGGCCGCGCGTCCGGGACTCGCTTCTCGGCCTTCTCGACGGTCTGAGCCGCTCGTGAGCCGTCGATTCGCGGTCGCGACGCTCCTGGTGCTGGTACTCGGCGGCTGCGCAGTGCCCCGATGGATGCCGTTCATCGGCGACGGGCCGGCCAAGGGGCCGGAGCCCCCGAAGCCGGCCACCGCGGCGACCTCAACCGTGCCGATGCGGCTCGCCGCCGCCGGCAGGCCCGCGTCGCCGCCCGACGCGGGCGTGACCGACCGCGTGCTGGCCGTCGTCAACAACGACGCGATCACGCTCTCGGAGCTCCAGGAAGCCATTGCGGTCTACCAGTACGAGAATCGTGAGCGGGCGCCGGAGGCGTCGAGCGAGCTGGCCCAGCAGTTCCTCACCCGGATGATCGACACCCGGCTCCAGATCCAGGAGGCCGAGCGCGAAAAAATCGTCATCGAGGACGCGGAGGTCGAAGAGGAGCTGGCGGAGCGGCTCAAGAAGATGAACGTGAAGGGCCGCGACGAGTTCGAAGCCCTGCTCAAGGCGCAGGGACTCTCGATGGAGTCGGTCAAGCGGCGGATCGGCGACGAGCTCCGACGGGGCCGGATCGTGGGCCGGAGGGTGAGGCTCCGCGTGTCGGTGATGGAGTCCGAGGTCACGCAGTACCTCGAGGCCAACCGCGCGAAGCTCGAGACGGGGCTGACCTACCATGCGCGGCACATCTTGGTCCTGCCCGATGCGGGTGTCGCCGACGCGGCCTGGGAGAACGCCCGTATCCGTGCAGAGCTCCTCAGGGCCCAGTTGCTGAGCGGTGCCGACTTCGCCGAGCTCGCCCAACAGAACTCGCGGGATGCGAGCGCTCGGGACGGCGGCGATCTTGGAACGCTCAAGCGCGGCGAGCTCGCCCAGGACATCGAGACGCAGATCCTCAGCCTCGCGGCCGGCGAGGTCTCATTACCCTTTCGCTCCGCGCTCGGGTACCACATCTTCCGGCTCGAGTCCAAAGACAGCCTCGAGGGCGAGGGGTTGACGCGGGTCAAAGCTCAGATCCGCGAAATCCTCTTCCGCGAGAAGTTCGACGCTCGGCTCGACACCTGGCTCAAGGAGATCAAGCAACGCGCGATCATCGACGTGCGCCTGGACGGGCAGCCCTGAAAAATCGTTGACAATGCGGCCCCGAAATGGCAGGATAATTTGCGGCGTTAGCTTTCCAACCCCGCAGTAGACCTAGGCAAACGGCTAACCGACTCACTTGCTTGCGGCGCCAGCCGCCCGGAGCCCTTTGATGAGTGCCCGCCGAGAAAGAGGTCAAGGAAGCCCGACCCAGAACTCCGAAGTGAACGGGATGAACCTTTCCGAGCTGAAGGAAAAGAGCATCTCGGACCTGAACGTGATCGCCCGCGATCTGAACGTCCAGAACATGGGCGGGCTGCGCAAGCAGGAACTGATCTTCAAGATCCTACAATCGCAGGCGGAGAAGGACGGTCTGATCTTCGCCGCGGGCGTCCTCGAGGTCCTCCCGGACGGGTTCGGCTTCCTGCGGGCGCCTGATTACAACTACCTGCCGGGTCCGGACGATATCTACGTTTCCCCGTCTCAGATACGACGGTTCGACCTCCGGACGGGCGATACCATCTCCGGCCAGGTGCGGCCGCCAAAGGATACGGAGCGGTACTTCGCGCTGCTCAAGGTCGAGGCGATCAATTTCGAGACGCCGGAGCAGGCGCGCGAGAAGATCTTCTTCGACAACCTCACGCCGCTGTATCCGATGGAGCGGCTCCGTCTCGAGCACGACACCGAGAATCTGACGACCCGGGTGATGGATCTCCTGTGCCCGATCGGCAAGGGCCAGCGGGGCATGATCGTGGCCGCGCCGCGGACGGGCAAGACGATGATGCTCCAGTCCATCGCCCATGCGATCGCCACGAACCATCCGGAGGTCTACCTCATCGTGCTCCTCATCGACGAGCGGCCCGAGGAGGTCACCGACATGCAGCGGTCGGTGAAGGGCGAGGTGATCTCGTCCACCTTCGACGAGCCGCCCCAGCGGCACATCCAGGTCGCCGACATGGTCATCGAGAAGGCCAAGCGGCTGGTGGAGCACAAGCGGGACGTCGTGATCCTGCTCGACTCGCTCACCCGCTTCGCCCGCGCGCACAACGCGGTCATCCCGTCGTCCGGGAAGGTCCTGTCGGGCGGTCTCGACGCCAATGCGCTCCAACGCCCGCGGCGCTTCTTCGCGACGGCGCGGAACATCGAGGAAGGTGGCTCGCTGACCATCATGGCGACGGCCATCGTCGACACCGGGAGCCGGATGGACGACGTCATCTTCGAGGAGTTCAAGGGCACCGGGAACATGGAGGTCCATCTCGATCGCCGGCTGATGGACAAGCGGATCTTCCCGACGATCAACATCGAGCAGTCGGGCACGCGGAAGGAAGAGCTGCTCCTGGAAAAGGACGAGCTCCAGAAGGTCTGGCTCCTTCGCAAGGCGCTGTCCCAGCTCAACCCCGTGGAGGGGATGGAGCTCCTCCTGGACAAGCTCAAGCTGACGAAGACGAACAAGGAGTTCCTGGCCTCGATGCACTCGATGGGGTAGGGCGGAAGTCCCTAATTTTGCGTGTTCCGACCAGGGCTGGTATGCTTGAGAGCCCTGAGGGGGTGGACGAAGTGAAGGTGGGCATTCATCCGGACTATGTGGACACGACCATCACGTGCGCGTGCGGAGAGGTGGTTCGCACCCGCTCCACCAAGCCCAACATCCACGTGGAGGTCTGCTCGAAGTGCCATCCCTTCTATACCGGGAAGCACAAGCTCATGGACACCGCGGGCCGTGTCGAGCGCTTCCAGCGGAAGTACAAGCGTCAGACCGCGACCGCGTAGCTCGCGCGCCGAGGCCGGCAGGGTTGGACCCTCGCCGGCTTTTTGTTTGCCCACCGTGTCGCGCCGCGGCCCAGGCGCGCTGAGCCGCGATGCTGTTTGACAAGCTCCGTCAGATCGAAGAGCGGTCCAACGAGATCGCGCGCGTGCTTTCCGATCCGGCGATCTTCGGTCAGCCCGCCGAGTACGCCCGGCTCCGCAAGGAGCACGCCGACACCGTGGAAATCGTCGAGCGGTTCACCGAGTATCGCGACGTCCTTCGGCGAATCGGCGAAGCGCGCCACATCCTCGCCGAAGGCGGCGACCGCGAGCTCGCCGAGCTCGCGCAAGCGGAGGTCGACGAGCTGACGGCCAAGCAGGCGGTGCTCGAGGAGGAGCTGAAGCGGCTCCTGCTGCCCCGCGATCCGAACGACGACAAGAACGTCTTCGTCGAGATCCGCGCGGGCGCCGGCGGTGACGAAGCCGCCCTCTTCGCCGCCGATCTCACCCGCATGTACACGAAGTACGCCGAGCGCCAGCGGTGGCGCGTCGAGGTCATGGACGCCAGCGCCACGGGGGTCGGCGGGTTCAAGGACGTGATCCTGTTCGTCCACGGCCGTGGGGCATGGAGCCGGCTGAAGTTCGAGCGGGGCGTGCATCGGGTGCAGCGCGTGCCCGTCACCGAGTCGAGCGGCCGGATCCACACCTCGACCGTCACCGTCGCCGTGCTGCCGGAAGCCGAGGACGTCGACGTCAAGGTCGAGGAAAAGGACCTCCGGGTCGATGTGTATCGGTCGTCGGGGCCCGGCGGGCAAGGCGTCAACACGACCGACTCGGCGGTGCGGATCACCCATTTGCCGACCGGGCTCGTCGTGACCTGCCAGGACGAGCGCTCCCAGATCAAGAACCGGGCGAAGGCGATGCGCGTCCTCAAGGCCCGGCTGCTGGAGCGCGCCCAGGAAGAGCAGGCAGCGGCGATCGCGGCGGACCGCCGCAGCCAGGTCGGCACGGGAGAGCGCAGCGAGCGGATCCGCACCTACAATTTCCCGCAGACGCGCGTCACCGACCATCGCATCGGTCTCACGATCCATCGGCTGTCGGCCGTGCTGGAGGGCGATCTCGACGAGCTCATCGACGCCCTCGTCGCGGCCGAGGAGTCCGAGCGCCTGCAGCGGGTGGAGCACTGATGGGTCCCGCCGCGACGTTCGGTGCCCAGCTCGACGCCGCCACGACCACCCTGGCCGCGGCCGGGGTCGAGAGCGCGCGGGTCGACGCCGAGTGGCTGCTCGCCGGTCTGCTCGGTGTCGGCCGCCTCGACGTCCGGCTCGATCCGGCGCGCGTCGTGCCGGGACCGCTTGCCGAGCGGTATGCCGACGCCGTCCGCCGGCGCGCCCGCCGTGAGCCGCTCCAGCGGATTCTCGGCTGGGAAGGGTTCCGCGGCCTGCGCATCCGCCTCACCGAGGCCGTACTCGTGCCGCGGCCCGAGACCGAGACGCTCGTGGACTGGGCGCTGGCGCTCTTGCCGCCACCGGTCGACAGCCGTCGCCGACTGGCCGTCGATCTCGGCACGGGCTCGGGGTGCATCGCGTGCGCGCTGGCCGCCGAGCGGCCGGACCTCGACGTCGTCGCCATCGACGTGGCGCCGGCCGCGGCGGCCGTGGCGCGGGAGAATGCTCGCGCGCTCGACCTGGCGTCGCGCGTGCGGGTGATCGCGGCGGATCTGCTCGACGGCGTCCGCGCCCTCGGCGCCGATCTCATCGTGAGCAATCCGCCATACCTGCCGACCGCGCTCGTGCCCGAGCTTTCGCCCGAGGTGAGGACCCACGACCCCGGGATCGCGCTGGACGGCGGCGCTGACGGTCTGGCGTTGATCAGGCGGATCGCCGCCGTCGCGCGCCGCGGCCTCCGTCCGTCCGGCGCCCTCGTCGTGGAGACCGCCGGCGGCGACCAGGCGACGGCGACCGCGGCGCTCTTCCGGGGAACCGGTTGGAGCGAGGTGGCCGTGCGCGACGACCTCGCCGGCGTCGGCCGCTTCGTGGCCGGGAGGGTCTGATGCCCGCGCGGCTCGCCCGCATCGAGCGGCGCACATGAAGGACCGACTCACGCTCGCCCTGCCGAAGGGGCGTCTGCTCGACGGCGCCCTCGAGCTCCTGCGCGAGCTCGGCGTCGACGGCATCGATCAGGACTCGCGGAAACTGATCTTCACCGACGCTCGGCGCGAGCTCCGCATGCTCTTGCTCAAGCCGGTCGACGTCCCCGCCTACGTCCTGTACGGCGCCGCCGATCTGGGGATCGTCGGCAAGGATATCCTCCTCGAGCAGGAACCCGACGTGTACGAGCCCCTCGACCTCGGGTTCGGGTTCTGCCGTCTCGTCGTCGCCGAGCCCCGCGAGCTCTGGGAGCGTGACGATCCGGCGAAGTGGTCGTGGGTGCGCGTCGCGACGAAGTATCCGCGGCTGGCCGAGCGGTACTTCACCGAGCGGGGCATCCAGGTGGAGCTCGTCCGTCTCGACGGGTCGGTCGAGCTGGCGCCGCTCGTCGGGCTGGCCGAGCGCATCGTCGACCTGGTCCAGTCGGGCGAGACCCTGAGGGCGAACGGCCTGGTCGAGGTCGCCGAGATCACCCGGTCCACTGCGCGTCTCATTGTGAACCGCGCGTCGATGAAGACGGAGCACGCGGCGGTCAGCGGGCTCGTCGACGAGATGAAGGCCGCGCTGCGGAGCGAGCCGGCGCTGCGGAGCCCGCGACCATGATTCGGAGCCTCGACGCTCGCTCGGGGATGGACGCCGTCGTGAGCGCGCTCGAGCGTTCTCCCGAGGCGGTGCCGCCCGATATCCACCGGACGGTCGACGCGATCCTCGCCGCGGTGCGCGCCCGCGGCGATGCCGCGCTCAGGGAGTACACGGCGCGGCTCGACGGCTTCAGCCCTGCCACGGCGGCCGAGCTCGCGCTGACGCCCGCGGACTTCGAGGCCGCGGAGCGCGACCTGTCTGCCGACGTGCGGGCCGCGCTCGAATACGCCGCCGACCGTATCGAGCGCTATCACGCGGCCGCGATGCCGAAGTCGTGGCGCATGACCGACGAGCACGGCTCCGTGCTGGGCCAGGAGATCCGGCCGCTCGACCGCATCGGCGTCTACGTTCCCGGCGGCCGAGCCGCCTACCCCTCGACGGTGCTGATGACCGTCATCCCGGCGCGCGTGGCGGGCGTGCGGGAGATCGTGCTGGTCACGCCGCCCGGGCCCGGCGGCCGGATCGAGCCGGTGGTGCTCGCCGCCGCGCGGATCGCCGGTGTCACCGAGGGCTACCGGATCGGCGGCGCCCAGGCGATCGCCGCGCTCGCCTACGGCACGGCGACGATCCGCCGGGTCGACAAGATCGTCGGGCCGGGCAACGTCTACGTCGCGCTCGCGAAGTCGCGCGTCTTCGGCGAGGTGGGGATCGACATGGTCGCCGGGCCCAGCGAGGTGGTCGTGGTTGCGGATGCGACCGCGGATCCGGACTGGATCGCCGCGGACATGCTCGCTCAGGCCGAGCACGATCCAATGGCCCGCGCGCTCCTCGTCACCGACGCGGCCGAGCTCCTCCCGCGCGTCGCCGCGGCGCTCGAGCGCCAGCTGGCCACGCTGCCGCGCCGCGCGATCGCCGAGCAAGCCCTCGAGGCGAACGGCGCGCTGGTCCGCGTGGCCAACCTCGACGAGGCGGTGGCGCTCGCCAACCGCCTGGCACCCGAGCACCTGGAGCTGCTGGTCGCCGTGCCCGCGGCGCTTCTGCCGCGGGTAAAGCACGCCGGCGCCGTGTTCATGGGCCGCCACACGCCCGAGGTCGTGGGCGACTACGTCGCCGGTCCCAACCACGTCCTGCCGACGGCGGGCACGGCGCGGTTCGCGTCGCCGCTCTCCACGGAGGATTTCGTGAAGCGCTCGAGCGTCATCGAGTATTCGCCGAGCGGGCTGCGGGCCGCGGCGCCCCACCTCGACACGCTGACGCGCGTCGAGGGACTCGCCGGCCACGGCAGCGCGGCCGCCGTGCGACTGGCCGGGGATGGAGGGAAGAGCGAATGAGTGCCGAGGCCACGGGTCGACAGGCGCGCGTCGAGCGCAAGACGAAGGAGACTGAGATCACGCTGCACCTCAACCTCGACGGCACCGGCGCCTCGAAGGTCGCCACACCGATTCCGTTCTTCAGCCACATGCTGGAAGCGTGGTCGAAGCACGGGCTGATGGACCTTGCGGTCGACGCGCAGGGGGACGTCGAGGTCGACCAGCATCACACCGTCGAGGACGTGGGCATCGTCCTCGGCCAGGCCCTCCGTCAGGCGCTCGGTGACAAACGCGGCATCGTGCGGTACGGCACGGCGTCGATCCCCATGGACGAGGCGCTGATCTCGGCGTCCGTAGATCTCTCGGGCCGGCCGTTTCTCGTCTTCAACGTGCCGGTGGCGCGGGCGCGGGTGTCGAACTTCGACCTCGACCTGCTCCAGGAGTTCTTCCGGGCCCTCGCGTTCAACGCCGAGATGACGCTCCACGTGACCATGCACTACGGCCACAACCTCCACCACGTCACGGAGGCCGTGTTCAAGGCCGTCGGGCGCGCGCTCGCCGACGCGACGCGGCTCAATCCGAGAATCGCCGGGGTCCTCCCTTCGACGAAGGGAACCCTGTGATCGCGGTTATCGACTACGGCCGCGGTAACCTCGGGTCCGTCGAGAAGGCGTTCCGGCGTGTCGGGAGCCCCGCCGTGATCACCGACGACCCGCGGGCCGTCGACGACGCGGAGGCGG
>Ga0209853_1000336_pt1 | contig 13128 bp, 17 predicted proteins | sample GWRWS1_30_40_FD_187224 | JGI IMG/M metagenome (GOLD analysis project Ga0209853, IMG submission 187224) | Riverbed sediment microbial communities from areas with vegetation nearby in Columbia River, Washington, USA - GW-RW S1_30_40 (SPAdes)... | ecosystem: Environmental > Aquatic > Freshwater >...
CGTCACACGTTCGCGACCGAAGCGAGACGCTCCGGTGCTCTCAGCTTAGCCGCACTACGGGATATACTCGGGCACGCCAACATCGCAACGACGGACATCTACGACAACGACGAGGTTGACGTGGAGCGGTTCAAGCGTCGGTTCGGGAAGGGACGATCGTGAGGCGCGCAGTCGGCCTGATCCTGCTCGCGCTGGTCGTGTACACGCTCGGGGTGCTGCAGGGGCGGGCGATGGAGGACCGGCCGGCCAGCGCGCCGCCGTCCGTGCAGACGCCCGTGGCCAGCTATCAGAACCCGCTGTGTGCCGCGCTCCGGGACCACCCGGACGAGGTCGTGCGCCGGCGGGCTTGCGAGAAGTAGGGCGGCGGCCGGGCACTCTCGAGGGAGGTCTCGAGGGCCCGTCCCAGGCGCGGCCCGGCCGCTCACCCCGTCTCGGGAAGCTACACGTCCTGCCGGATGGTCCCCCGCCGGCGCTTGGGCGCGACAGGCTTGTCGCCGGCGACGATCGTTGTGGCGGCGCCGCGGCCGGCGTCGGCGACGCCCTCACCGGCGATGTAGGCGATCACGGCGATGGTGGCCAGCCGGGCGGCTTCCTTCCAGGTAACCTCGCCGGTCAAGCCGGCAGTCAGGAACGGCGCCAGGAACCCGACGACACCGGCGAGCAGCTTCTTCTTCCCCTCCAGGAACCCCATCAGCTTCCTCCTAGCTGGGTGGCTTGCCGCAGTCGATCCCGCCGGCGGGGACCTCCCGGAGCCACCGCTTCCACAGGGCCCGCTCGTCGGGGTCGCCGACGCTGGCGATTTCCTTTAGGAACGACCGCGACCGGACGGCCTGGGTGTTGCGGGCGACGCATTCCCGGTAGCTCGCACGCCGGTCGGCGGCCCGGTCGTGCTCGCTGCGTGCGAGCGCGACGCCGTTCCCGATTGCGAGGATGGCGAGAGCGGCACCGACAAGGAGCTTGAACCGCATGGGCGGAGTCACCGCTGCCCGCCTTGAAGCAGGCCGGCCAGCAGCATCGCAGCGGCGGCGCCGAGCACGATCAGGGACCGCCAGTAGCGACGTCCGAAGGCTTCGATTGGGGCCCACCTCCCTCCCGTCTGTCGTCCAGGCGGATGACCGGGACGCCGAGAAGGAGGGTCAGCGACCCTCCCATGATGAGGTAGTTCGGCTGGTCGGCGAGGAAGACCTGGTTGAGAAATCCGGCGGATCCCAGAACCAGGAGCCACACGTCCCGAAGCTGCTTGTAGTCCACGCACTAGCCCGGCGGCCGCGGCGCGGTCCGCGCGGCGAGCTCGTCGATGGCGGCCTTGCCGACCGAGACCGGGTCGGCGCCCTGGATGCGCTCCAGGAGGTCGACGATCTGCTGGAGGCCGCCGACGAGCTTCCCGAGGTCGGACTCGACGGCGGTAAGGCGGGACGCCTGCGCGGCGACCTGGCCGAACAGGTAGCCCTGGCTGGCGCGGACGGTCGCGTTCTCGGAGCCGGGCACCATGCCGCCGAAGCCGGCGCGGAGCAGCTCTAACACCTGCTTGTCGACCGCGCCGGCGACCTTCCTGATGTCCTCGTCGGTGAGTGGCACGTCCTCCTCCTCCAGTCCCCACTGGCCGTAGTCGGCGGCCAGGGCTTGATCCAGGTCGATCTGCCCGCCGCAGCGGGTCACGCCGTTGCGGTACTGCTGCAGGACCGCCTTCGCGGACCAGCGGCCACCCGACCAGGCGTAGGTCTGCCAGCCCCACGGCGCCCACGCGGGCACGAGCTCCTCGATCCCGCGGAAGCCGGCGTACACGCCGGTGGCGGCCTTGCCGTGGACAGTGGCGGCGCCGTCGAGGTAGTCCATGACCGCGCGCCACTGCTGGACGCTGAGGTTGTTGGGGTCGATGTCCAGGGCGTAGTAGTGCGGCCGGCCGTCCGGCATCCCGCAGGCTCGTGCGAGCTCGACGGACGCGCGGGCCGCGGCGACGCCGGCGGCGTGCCCGCCGAGCATGTGCCCGGCGGTCTCCTCGAACACGGTGACCACGGCCAGGCCGGCGGCGGCGAGCGAGCGGACCTCCTCGGGGCTCATGTTCTTGCCGCTGGACCCGATGGAGGTGTAGCGAACCGCGAAGCGGATCCCGGAGCCGTGCAGGCACGCGGGGTCGGGCCGGGAGAAGCTGTAATCGCAGCCCTGCGCGATGGCCACCACGTCCTCCTCCGTGTACACGGGCCGTCCACGTCAGTCTACTCACACGTTGGTTGGGGGCGGCACCCACGGCGTCGCGATGAACGCCTGCTCAAGCTGGGCGGCGTCGACCCCGAACGCGGCAAACCCGGCGGTCACCACGACCTTGACGGTGAGGAACAGCAGCACCGTGCGGGTGTCATAGTTGAAGTCCTCCAGGGTCAGCGGGAGCCACTGCCCGGTCGATCCGACGCCGAGCGCGAACGTCGCGGAGGTGTCGGTCTGGATGAGGGTGTTGGCGGCATCCCACGCCTCGACGGCGAGCTGGAAGCTCATGTTGTCGGCGTACGGCCGGACCATCACGCTCGCGGAGAGCGGCTGACCTTTGCGGAGTACCGGGTTCCACGGGACCTGCTGGTGCGGCGCCGGCCCGCGGATCCCGTCGCTGTTGCTGTCAGGGGTGACCTTCACAAACGACGTCGCCCCAGGCGTCCACGGCTGGAGGGTGGTCTCCTTGGCCAGTGTCACCCCGGTCCCGACGATCTCGAAGACGTCACCGACCGCGAGGGTGATCGGGACGGCGCCGAAGCTGGCGACCGGGAGCGGCAACAGGTTACGGCGGTCGGGTTCGATGTTGGCGAGCTTCACCGCGATCAGCCCACCCTGGCCCTTGTCGGTGTTGTTGAGGGTCCGCCGGACCATCTGACCGACGCGAGCACGATGCACGTGCCCGTCGTAGCGGCTCGCTGGGGTCTGCACCCACACCGGCCGGCCGGTCACCCGCATTCCCTCGAGCTGCTCCGACAGCCGCCACCAGTAGTCCTCGGCGGCGTGCTCGAACAGATCGCCGTTGTTCTTCTCCATGTCGGCGTACGCGAGGATCTTCATGTGGTGGACGAGCGCCGGCGGGCGGGCCATGAGCGCGCCGACACCGAGTTTGGTGAGCGTCGGTGTGCTGGTGGGGGTACCGGGGGCGATCAGCTTGGCGCGCAGCGCCAGCTTCGCGGACTGGACCCCAAGCGGCACGATCAGGCTCGACATACCCGGGTGCAGGGCAGCCAGCAGCGTCCACGTCGCGGTCGAGCTCGCAGGGTCATCGGCGGTCCAATAGAGCTCGATCTTCTGCCCGGCAGCCAGCGACAGGCAGGCAGCCTCGACCTTGTTCCACAGCTTCGGCGCGTCGACGTTGAGGTCGATGATGCTTGTGTCGATGATGCCGTCCGCGAGGTAGTCGGTGGCTGATTCGCTGATGACTTTGAAGGCGCCGGACTGCTTGATCCCGAACGCGATGCGGCCCTTGTATTGGCTCACCCAGATCGGCGCGGTGGCGGTCTCCACGGTGGGCGGGAGCAGCAGGTGGGAGACGGTCCCGTTGACGATGTCGTAGGCGTCGACGCCGACGCCGCCGGGATGGTTCGGGTCAATCGCTCCCGGGAAGATCACATGCCGGCCGACGCTCACGAACGACTCTCGCGCGGCGTTGAATTTCGTGAACTGCTCGGGATACTCGAACACGATGCGGGCGTTGGAGAGCTGGGTGCCGTTGACGTCGACGAGGTAAAGGACGCCGCGGATGTTCTGGTTGGCGTCCATCCGGCGGACAAAGATGAGCACCTGGGCGCCGCCGAGGATCGGGTGCATCCCGAGGATCTCCTCGCCCTTGGGCAGTGTCAGCACGCGGTTGGGTGCGTTCGTGCCGTCGTAGCCGTAGATGATTCCCGGGCCGATCGGGTCCAGGGCGTAGCTCGGGAAGGGGTTGAAGGCGAACAGGACCAGCGCGCCGGCTTCCTTCACGTCGGCGCCGACCAGACCGGGGCCCGGGTTGAGCTTCAGTGTCGCCGTGATCGTGCCCTCCAGCGGCACTTCGTAGATCGAGTAGTTGTTGGTGGTTGGTCCATTGTGGCCGATGATGAAGATGCGCTGCTTCGCGACGCAGATCCGGAACGCCGCCGGCGGGCCGGTCAGGTGCGCGGTGATCGACGTCCCGGTGGTGACCTTGAAGATGCCCTCTTCCGAGGCGATGTAGCAGGTGTCATCCGGGGCGACCGCGAGATGGTAGAAGTCCTTGTTGGTCACCACCCGCGTTTTCGTCGTGAACGTCGAGAAATCGTAGTGGGTGACCGACTGCTGGCTGCCTGAGTTCTCGCTGATGAACCAGAAACCGTTGAAAGCGGCATCGGCGGAGAACCGCGACGGGCTGAACGTGGACGGCGCCGCCGCGACGGTCTTACGGGCCAGGACCAGGCCGCCGGTGCGGCGCGGGTCGACACCGCGGGACTCCCAATAGGCGCTGTCGTCGGACACATCCGGCACGTCGAAGCGGCGCTGGGAAATCCCTCCACGGAAATCCCGCATCGTGCGCCAGAATTCGTTTTCGTTGAGCTTGTTCTCAGAAATCTTGTCCGAGGTCGACGTTTGCGAAATACCGATTTCCTCAGATTGGGCTTCGTAGCCGGCGGCGTCCTGGGAGCCGAGGCTGTTGTAGAAGCCGCCTTCGCCGGCCCAGTCCAGGATCAGCGGGAGGCCGTCGATGGCGGCGTCGTAGCCTTCACCGATCTCGCGGACGGGGAGGAGCTGCGGCCGCTTGTCGGTCGGCGCGGCAAAGACCATCGCTCAGCCCTGCCAGTAGACAGGCTGGCGGGCGCCCTCCCAGTCCTGCATGTACCCGCTCTGCAACGACAGGAACTCCTGCATCACGTCCCGGGAGGCTTCGCGGGTGAGGGACTGCGACTGGCCGGCCTTGTTCTCGGCGCGCTGGGCGTGCGCTGAGTCGAAGGTGGCCCGCTTGGAATACTTCGCGCCCAGGAGGGCCGCGGCGGCGCCGGCGGCGAGCATGTCGACCCCGAACGCCCAATCGGTCGGGAGGGCATCGCTGTCGGCCGCCAGGGCCGCCCAGGCGGCCGTGTAGGTCACGTAGGCGGTGTAGCCGGGTGGGGCGAGGTCGAACAGCTTGACGCCCTTCCCCGTCGATGCGATCGAGGTTGGGTACGCGCGTGGTGCGGCGTAGCGGAGCTCGGCGAGCTCGTTGAAGCCGGACGGCTTCCAGTTGACCTCCAGGACGTTCAGGGCGGCCGCGGGCACGGCGATGATGTTGCCGGTCGCCTGGAAGGTCTGGGATGCGTCCTGGAGGACGCGGGGGAGCTTCTGCGGCACCCACTCCGTCAGGGCCCGGTTGATCGCCCGGATCCGCTTCCACCGGGGGTACTTCGGATTCTGGAAGACCGCCGCGCCCGTGGTGTGGGTGGCCGCGGTGGAGCCATCGACGCCGCGGAGGACCGTGTACACGTCGTTGCCGCCGGAGCGGGCGAAGCCGCGGACCCGCATGAGCTCGTTGTCCACCTCCAGCGTCGCGCCCACCGGGACCGGGTTGGGGAGCTGCACAGCCGTGACCGACGTCGACGTCGTGTCGGTGATATCAGCGGCCAGGGCAGTCACCTGGTCGGGCAGCTCGAGATGGCCGCCGCCCATCGCGACCAGGACATCGCCGAGAGTGGTCATCGGACGACCTCGACGGTCTCCGGCGCGCGGCCCTCCAGCGGCGCCGGCGCCAGCTCGAGCTGGCCGCCGCCGTCGCCCCAGTCCTTCCCGGGGTCCAGCGGCGCCGTCGCGGCGTTGTAGGGCTCATCGCGGTAGCGGCTCTTGGCCAAGGCGTCCTGGATGTCGGGCCAGCGTGTCCCGCGGGGCTGGAGGCCCTGCCGGCGGGCGTCGCGGTAGCCCTTGATCTCGGCCTCGGCCATCAGGTTCCGGATGATCTCCCGCTCGCCGGCCTCGCTGGTCGCCCAGTTGGCCAGCCCGATCGAACCCCACCGGCACGGCGCACAGCCTTCCACGAAGACCGGGTGCGTACGCGCGTGGATACTCACTAGCCCACCGCGATCATCGACGCCTTGAAGGTGGTCGTGTTGGCCACCGTCACGGCCAGCCGCATCCGCACGAACGGGGCGGCAAGCTGCACGATGGTCGGGACCGCCGGGCCGTTCGCGCCGGCGGCGCCGCCGGCGGAGGTGCGGTCCTGCGTGGTTCCGTCGAAGGACTCATCCACGTTCGGCGTGATGGTGGCGCCACCGGCGGAGACCCACTCGACCGCGACCTTGGAGAATCCCTCGACCTTGACCCACGGGCCGGTGTAGCTCGATCCGTTGTTCACGTTCGCGAGGTTGCGGTCGAGCTCGCCCAGCCGCGCCTGCCCTCCGATGCTTTCAGCCACCTGGTCCTCCTTCGTCGACAGGAGTGTAAACGGTCGCGGCCGGCGTCAATAGGCGGCGACCTCGGCCCACGCCAGCTCAACCATGAGGTCCGCGGTCCCAGCCGCGCCGAACACGGTCGTCGGGCCACGGACGATGACGCCCTCATTCTGCGCGAGGATGATCGGGTGGACGCCGTCGCCGGCGTCGGTGTCGAGCTGCTTCTCGCTCACGGCCGAGTTGACGTTGGTGATGGTGTGGACGTGGCCGAGCTCCACAATCGGCTCGGCATCCAGGGTCCGGGTGCCCACGGTTAGACCGGCCGCGACGGCCGACTTGCGGATGTCGGTCACGAGGGTGGTTGCGTGGCTGGTCCGCTTCTTCATGTTGTTGCCGGTCAGGGTGATCGCGGTCCCCACCGAATCCGACACGGTGAAGCCGCGGGCGATGAACGCCTGGTAGCGCTCGCTCAAGGTGGCGGTCGCCGCGGCGGTCTGGAGCACGGCCAGGCGGAGCTTCTGAATGACGCACAGCCGGGTTACGTCACCCCACCGGAACGAGAACAGCGTGCCGTTGGCGGCCTGGGTGGCGACCAACGCGACGGTCGTGGCAAGCCGGTAGTGGCCGAGCGAGCCATGATCGATCGGTTTGGGAACGGTCCGCAGGGCGCGGAAGGTGGCGCCGTCGACGTCGGCGACGACGCCGGCGTTGCCTTGTAGCTGAATGGCCATCGTGTCCTCCTAGCTCCATCTCCAGGCGACTTTCCAGACGCCGTACAGGCGGGTGCCGTAGCCGCCGGCGGGCGCCCGGACCCGGTCGCGGTCTTCGGTGAGTGGCTCGTTGGTCGCTGGGCTGTGGACGCCGTAGATGGTGAAGCCGGTCCCCGCGACGATGTTGCCGGCGATCACCTGGAGCTCCTCAACGAGATGTTCGTCGGCGGTGTGGTCGGCGGTTGCGACCGGCCGGATCCACGCCTGCACGATCGAGCCGGCAACGATGCTGGTCTGGCCGGTCACGTCCACCGAGGCGTCGCTCTTGCCGGGGAACGCCCCGAAGTCCAGATCGGCGGTGCCGGTGGTGCCGCCGCCTCCCCCACCGGCCGCAGCGATGGTGACGTCGACCTCGCCGCCGGCGGCGTCGTCGGCGACGGTCAGGGTGACGTTGGTCCCTTCGATCAGGTTCAGCCGTGGACGGGTGCCGACGTCGGCGCCGCTGTTCTTGCGGACTGTGACCCTGCTGGCCGAGGTGTGGTCGGTGTCGGTGTGGGCCTGGGTGTGGTGCTGGTCGGCCGTAACGCTGCTCAGGGCAGTGTGAGCCAGGGTGCCCGTGTGGTCGGCGCCGCCGATGGCGTGTGCCTGGGGGTGGTGGCTGTTCGGCAGGGCCGCGTGGGTGCCGATGTCGCCGGCCACCTCGGCGGCCGTGTGGTAGGTCGGATGCGGGTCGCCAGCGGCCTCGTGGGCGGTGACCTTGGCTGCGGCCTCCGCGCTGGTCTCGTACTGCGGGTGGTCGTCGTCGCCCAGGCCCGTCAGCAGACCGTGGTCGGTGACACCGTGGCTGGTGCCGGCGTGGGCGGTCAGCTCCGCGTCGGTGGCTAGCCCGAGCGCGTCGTGGGTGGCGAGGTCCGGGTGCGCGCCCCCGCCGGCGGCGGCCTCCAGGTGGGCGAGGAGCCGGGAGATGTCCTCGCGGTTGACGCCGAGCACGTACGGTTCGGCTTCGGGATGGACGATGCCGCTGGTGCCGAGCTGGCCACGCACGATCGTGTGCTGATCACCAACGATGGCGTCGACCCGGACGATCTCGCGGTGGGTGGTCGATTCCCCCAGCGTCACGTAGAACGGGAAGGTAGCCGGCCAGGTGCCGTCGTCGGTAACCACCCGGGCGCTCGTCGCGCTGGAGCTGATGTCGCCGAGGAGATGCCCGCTGGTGGAGTCCAGGAGGTTCTGGCGGTTCGGCATGGCCGTTTACACGGTGAGGGCGTCGAGGGTCTGCTGGGCGTGGTTGCGGGCCGCGACGAAGCGCGCCTGGAAGTCTGCGGCGCGCTGCTCGAGCCGGTGGACGTTGGCGCGGAGCCCGTCGACGGCGGCGCGGTCGTCGCGGGCGGCCTGAAGGGCAGCCTGGGCCTGCGCCTGCGCGCTGGAGGCTTGCGCGCGGGCGTTGTCGCGGTCGACTCGGAGCGCGTCCATCTGCGCGACCTCCCGCTCCAGGTGCGCCTGCACCTGGCGGGCCTGCTGAGCGGCGGCGGCGGCTGACTGCTCCGCGGCGGTCGCGCGCTGCTCCAGCTCGGTCCGTCCGGCCTTCTGGCGGGCGAGGTCGTGGGTGAGGTCGCGGACCCGCTCCTCGAGCTGCTGGTGGGTGAGCTGCCCCAGTCCGTCGCCTGGCATCTACGACCAGCCCACCCAGACCGGCTCCCAGTTGGACAGCGTGGCGGGGGTGATTGCCTGCGCGGCGGTCACGCCGGTCGCGGCGTCCCGGGCGGCGCGGATCTCCGTGGCAGGGACGGCGAACTGGACCTGCGCGCTGCTGGAGACGCCGCAGCGGAACAGCGGCGGGGTGGTGCCCACGCTGAGCAGGCACACCCAGACGAACCCCTTGGGGCCTGGGTCGACGAGGAGCGGACCGCCGGCCAGCGGCATGATCTTCCCGCCGGTGGAGTTCCACGTGCCGGACTGGTCGCCGGTCACACTGTTGGCGATCAGCGTGCCGTCCGGGTTGCACAGCCACGCAAGATTCTGCCCGGCGGTGAGGACGGAACCAGCGGTCTGCACCCACGCAAGGAGGTTGGTCACCAGCGAGCGGCGCTTCATCGGCAGCTTGATAGCCAGCACCCGGCCGGTCGCCTGGGTGGTCGCGTTGTTCAGCGACCCGACGCACAGGTCCCAGGACCATCCTTTGATGCCGCCACCGTGCAGCGTCCCCGGATCACTGACGCCGGCCTCCAGCCGGGAGAACAGGTCCAGGAGGTCGTCGCGGTCCAGCCCGGCGGTGATGGCGGCGCCGTAGGGGTGCGCGACTGCGGCGGTGCCGAACTGGCCACGCGCGACCGTCCAGACCCCGGTGGAGGAGATCCCGTCGACGCGGATGCGTTCCTCCCGCGGGGTGCCTTGCTCGAGGTAGGCGAAGAACGGCGTCTCCGGGGTGCTGGCGCCGTCCAGCACGACGGCGGTGAAGGTGGTCGCAGCGTTGGACAGGTCGGTGCCGACCGGGCCGGCCACGTTCGCCTGCAGCAGCGGAATGAGGATCTGGGGCATCAGGGCGCTCCTCAGAAGGTCGGCCGGGTGGGGTTGAAGTACGGATCGGCGCCGACCGTCGCCATCGCGGCCTGCGCCTCCGGGGAGGTGTGGATGTACCGCTCGCAGAAGGTCGGCGGGCCGGCGTGGAAGTAGAACATCGCCTTGATCCTGGGCAGGTTCGTCTGCATGGAGGAGAGCATCTCGAGGAACCACGTCGCCTTCGTCGGGCTGAGGGCGTCGTGTTCGTTGGTGCCGGTCTCCCCCACCATCAGCGGCTTCCCGGGCCAGTTGATCCCGGTGTGGTCGTAGAACGAGAAGTTGCCGATCAGGGACTGGTCGGCGCGCTCCTCGAAGGTGTGCCAGGTCTGGTTGGTGCAGCCGTAGTTGTTGTACGGGTCGTAGCCGAGCCAGTCGATGATGTCATCGCCTGGCCACATGCTGTCCCCGGTCCCGGAGGGGTCGTAGGCGGCGGTCCCGACCGGCTGGAACTGGCCGCCGATCATCTTCCAGACCCAGATCACGTTGGTCGCGCCCGCCGCGCGGAAGCGTTCCACGACGCGGCGGTAGGCGGCCCGGTATTCGGCGGGGGTGCCGGAGGCGGGCACGTTGTTCTCGGGCTCGTGGTGGAAGGCCATGAGGCAGCGTTTGCCCCACGCGACGAACCGGGCCGCGCAGGCGTCGATGACGGCGTCCTGGGCACCGGAGGCGATGGCCGCCCACCCGGGGTTGCCCTTCCAGTTGAAGAACACGATCCGGCCGCCGATGTCGGTGAGGGTCTGCTGCGCGGCGGTCGGGAACACGTCGGTCCACTGCTGGAATTCCTGGTCCTCGACGAGCCGGCCGACGCGGGCCTCGTACTGGGTGAGGGTCTCGAAGTTGTGGCAGACCCCGAACCACGCGCCAGCGTCAGGGACGAGGAGGGGGCTTGGGCCGCCACCGCCGCCAGTGGTGGACGCGACGATCGGGATCTCGCGGACCTCCCAGCCGACCGGGCTGGAGCCGCCGGCTTCCTGCTCCTTGAGCAGCAACGTGAGCCCGAAGCCGGCGCCGCTGTTGAAGCCGGTCGCGGCCTTGGGCCCGAACGTCGTCGCCGCGCCACCGATCGACCCGTTCGAGTCGTAGAGGGCGATGCCGGTCGCGCCAGCGCCGGCGTTGAGTTGCTCCTGGAGCTTGGTGAGGCCGGAGGGGGTGGAGAAGGTAGTCGGGTCGGTGCCGCGGGTGCCGTAGATCACGAGCGCCCAATCGCCGGCGACGGTGGAGAGACCAGCCGGCGCGTTGTAGTTCACGTCGCTGGCGGCCTTGCTCTCGTAGTCCTCGTCGTCGAGGAAGGCGTCGTCGAAGCCGACGCTGGAGTGGCCGATGTGGCCGACCGCGCTGATCTTGTTGCTGGCGTCCGGGGTGATCGTGACGGTCTGCCCGGAGTCGGCGGCCATGAGCTTGACCCGCCAGGCGTAGGCGCGGGCGTTGGTGCCGCCCTGCTTGGGGTAGCCAGGCAGCAGCGTGGGGGTGTTGACCGTGCCGCTGATCGAGGTGAAGGTGCGGGCGTCGGAGCACTCGGCGACGATGGTGAGGGCGTCGCCGTTGGCGACAGCGGGCAGGACAAGCTGGAGGCTGCCGCTGCTCCGCTTGTCGGAAACGGAGCCGACCCGCGAGATCGTCATGTCAGTCGACCGTGTACACGACGGTGACGCTGAGGTCGCTGCCGGGGGTGGTGGGCCCGACCTGGTCGATGTCGGCGGTGAGGTACTCCCCGGCGCCCACAGCCGAGACGTTGATGGCGTCGGCGAGGTCGGTGAACGTGGCTGCGGCGATGGTGGGCCGGTTCGACTGGGTCGTGAAGATGGTCACGCCGTTCTTGTGGACGTCGGCGATGACGCTGCCGCCGACCGGGGCGCTCCCGACCGACGCGCGGACGGCGATGATGGTGATGGCCCGCCCGGGGTACCAGCGCAGCGCTCCGGTGATCGGCGCCGAGAGGACACCCGTGCGGGTGAAGGTGATCTCCTGGCTATGCTTGGGCGGGGTGCCGTGCTGATGGTCGCTGCGGGCCAGGGTGGACGCCGAACCGTTGGCGGTGGCGATGGCGTAGGTGATGGCCGCCTGGACGGCGGCGAACGCCTCCCGCTGGTGGCGGTGGTCGGCGCGGGCGTTGGTCGTGGCCACGCCGTCGTTGCCGGTGTCCCCCACGCCCGAGGCGACGGGGGAACCGTAGGCTTCCCGGGCGTGCCGGTGGTCGCTGCGGGAGGGGGTGGCCGCGGCACCGGCCGCGCCGGTGTCCCCCACCGCGGACGCGGCCGGGGTGCCGCCGAACACCTCGCGGCCGTGGAGGTGGTCGGCCTTCGCTGGCGCGGTCGCGGTGCCGTTGGCGGCCGCATCGCCAACCGCCGAGGTCGTGGGGGCGGCCGCCGAGAGGGTCGGGGAGCCGTGGGTGTGGTCCTCCCGGGAAAAGTCCGGGTCGACGCCGGCGGTGGCCGACAGGCCGTAGGTGGTCTCGGAGACGACGGTGTTCCCGGGGGTGCCACTCCCGCCGGAGATGAGCTGCTCCAGGCGGGCCAGGAGCCGCGCGACATCCTGGCGGGTGAGGCTGAGATGGACCGAGGCGTCGGCCTTGTGCGCGACGGCGGTGGTGCCCTGCTGGCCACGGACGATCGTGTGGGTCTGCCCGGCGGTGTTGTCGACCCGGACGATCTCCCACCGGTCGGTGCCTTCCTCGATCGACAGGTAGTACGGGAACTCGGTTGGCCACGGGCCATCGGCGCCGACCGTGACCATCGTCAGCGCGCCCGAGGTGATGTCGAGCGCAAGGCGTGCGGTGATGGCGTGGAACATCCCACCGCGGGCTCCGCTGGCCACCTGGCTACCCTCCCAGCTCGTTCAAGGCTTCACGGATCCGGGCGCGGGCATGGCCGAGCTGGCGGGCCAGCTCGTCGGCGCGAGCCTTCTCCTCCTTGGCTGCCTGCTGGTAGTTCGCGCGGTCCTGCAACGCGGAGTCCCGGGCTTCCCGCATCCCGCGGTGCTCGTCGGCGGTCTGGGCGAGCGCGCGGCGGAGCTCGTCGTTCTCGGTCTGGAGCTCCTCGGCGGTCTTCACGGCCCGACCCCGCTGATGTGGGCGCCGTACCCGGCGGCCTCCAAAACGCTCTTCTCGCCTGGGGTGAGCTCGTAGATGCCGCCGCCGAGGTATGCCTTCCCGCCGCCGGCCTGGACCTGGTTGACCTCGTTCACGTTGACCTCTTGACGGCCGGGGTAGGGCGTGACCTGCCCGGTCGCCGGTTCGGGGTTCAGCACCGTCCGGCCGCGTGGGTACGTCACCCTGCTCCAGAGCCGGTCCTGGCCGGTCTCGTCATGGGGGAGCTGGAACGTCGGCGGCCGGAAGTAGTCGGCCATCGGCTACCCGCTCGCCACCAGGGCATTCCAGGCGTCGTAGTCGCCTGCCGCGGGCGCGGGCGCGGCGTCGGCGCGGACGATCACCTGCGGGGTCCACTTCACGACATGCTCGCGGCCGTCGATGATCTCGGCGTACATGCTCTCGTCGAGGATGCGGGCGTCCTCGGGTGGCG
>Ga0209853_1000338_pt1 | contig 13086 bp, 10 predicted proteins | sample GWRWS1_30_40_FD_187224 | JGI IMG/M metagenome (GOLD analysis project Ga0209853, IMG submission 187224) | Riverbed sediment microbial communities from areas with vegetation nearby in Columbia River, Washington, USA - GW-RW S1_30_40 (SPAdes)... | ecosystem: Environmental > Aquatic > Freshwater >...
CATGGAGATGCCCTTGAGCGCGGGCTTGTCCCCGTACCAGAAGGACAGATGCTCGACCTCCACCATCGGCGTCTCCATGAGGGACGCCGCCCGCGCGGCTGGGTTGAGGCTCGCGGTCACCTGCACGTTGCCGGCCATGATTCTCTCCCAGACGGCCCCTATACGGCTGAGGTTGCGTACTTGCGACGCAGCCGGTTACGCATCCGGATGGCGAACATGTTCAGGAGCCCGACGATCAGCAGCAGGAGCACGGTCGTCGCAAAGACCATGGGGCGCGCGGCGTCCACGTTGGGCGACTGAAAGCCCACGTCGTAGATGTGGAAGCCGAGGTGCATGAACTTTCGCTCCAGGTGGACGAACGGCCAGAAGCCGTCGATCGGGAGGGACGGGGCCAGCTTGACGACGCCCGTGATCATGAGGGGGGCGACCTCGCCGGCTGCCCGGGCCATGGCGAGGATGAGACCCGTCAGGATGGAGGGCATCACGGCGGGCAGGACCACACGCAGCGTCGTCTCGAGCTTCGTCGCGCTGAGCGCGAGCGACGCCTCGCGCATCCCGGCGGGGATGGCCGCCAGGCCCTCCTCGGTGGCGACGATCACGACCGGGACCGTGAGGAGGGCGAGCGTCAGGGACGCCCAGAGGATCCCACCCGTTCCGAAGGTCGGTGTCGGCAGGGCCTCGGGGTAGACGAGCCGGTCGATCGATCCCCCGACGAAGTAGATGAAGAAGCCCACTCCGAAGACGCCGAAGACGATGGACGGCACCCCCGCGAGGTTGTTGACGGCGATGCGCACGGCGCTCACGAACGGGCCCTGCCTCGCGTACTCGCGCAGGTAGAACGCCGCCAGCACGCCGAGCGGCGTCACCAGCACGCTCATGATCATCACCATCATAACGGTGCCGAAGATCGCCGGGAAGACGCCACCCTCGGTGTTCGCCTCCCGAGGGTCGTCGGACACGAATTCCGAGATCTTGGCGGCGTAGTGCCCCGCCTTGGTCGCCAACCCCATCCGGTTCGGGAAGTAGATATCCACGATCTGCGAGAGCGGAAGATCCTTTTCCTTGCCGTCGTCGGCCGTGATCAGCGCGCTGCCCACCTGACGCCGTCGCAGCTCGGCGAGACGTGCTTCCTGCTGCTTGTACCGTTCCTCAAGAGCCGCGAGCTCCTGCTGGACCGCCGCGACCTCGGGACCAGTCGCGACCCCCCGGAGCTCCAGCCGTCTCAGCTTCAAGCGGATCTGCTCCTGAGCGTAGTTGATCCCGCCGATCTCCCCGGTCTCGATCCTCTTGATCTCTTTCCGGACGCGGATGGCCTCCGGGAGCCGCTTCTGGATCGCTGCCCAACCCGCCTGGGGCCCCGTGGCCGCCCCCTGCCCGCCGTCGCGCACCTCCTTGATCGTCCCGATCAGGAGGCCCCACTCCGTCCGCTCGATCACTGCGAGATCCGGGGGATGCTCGCGCTTGACGATCTGGCTCTCGTCGACCCACTGGAAGTCGGCGCCATAGAGGTCGCGGTTCGCCACGCGCAGCTTGATCCGGTACTGCCCGGGCGTGCCGGGGATCGGCTCCCGGTCGGCCACCTGACCGGTCATGACCTTGCCGTCGGCCAGCGTGACCCGGAGAACGTGCTTGGGCCAGAAGAAGCCGAGCCCGTTGTACAGGATGAGCCCGACGAGCCCGGCGACCATCAGCAGGGCGAGCGCCAGCGCCCCACCCGTGAGCCAGATGAACGGCTCCCCGCTCCGCCAGAGCTTCCTCATAGGTATCGGTACTTCCTTCTCAGCCTAAGGCGCACCAGCTCGGCCGCGGTGTTCACCATGAACGTCAAACAAAAGAGGAGGAACGCGGCCAGGAACAGCACGCGGAAGAGCGTGCCGCCCTCCGGGGCCTCCGGCAGCTCCACCGCGATGTTGGCCGAGAGGGCCCGGAAGCCGTTGAAGATGCTCCAGTCCATCACCGGCGTGTTGCCGGTCGCCATCAGCACGATCATGGTCTCGCCCACGGCACGTCCGAACCCGATCATGATGGCCGAGAAGATGCCGGGGCTGGCGGTCGGCAGCACGATTCGGAGCGCGGTCTGCCATCGCGTGGCGCCGAGGGCCAGCGATCCCGCCCGGAGGTGCGAGGGCACGTTCGCGAGCGAGTCCTCGGCGATCGTGAAGATGATCGGAATCACCGCAAACCCCATGGCCACGCCGACGACCAGGGAGTTCCGCTGATCGTACGTCAGGCCGAGGGCCGAGAGGAGCCAGCCGCGGTAGTTCCCACCCAGAAGTTGGGCCTCGACCAGGCCGCCCAGGAGGATGGCGATCCAAGCTCCGGCTGCGACCGCGGGCAGCAGCAGGAACGCCTCGGTGCCGCTCTTGAAGCGGGCCCGCACCGCAAGCGGCACGCACTGCCAGAGCAGTAGGGCGGCCAGGATGCACACTGCCAGGACGAGCGGCATGAGAAAGAGGGCCGGCACGATCCGCTCCACGACCGGGGCGAGCCAGAGGCCGGCTAGGAAGCCGAGGACGACGCTCGGCAGGGCGGCCATGATCTCGACGACCGGCTTCACATACCCCTTGATGGTCGGGTGCATGAACTCGCTCACGTAGACCGCCGCGAGCAGCGCGAGCGGCATCGCGATGAGGAGGGCATAAAAGGTGCCCTTCAGCGTGCCGTAGATGAGCGGGGTCAGACTGAACTTGGCCTCGAAGTCATCCGTGCCCCCTGTCGATTGCCACACGTACTCGGGCTCGGAGTAGCCTTCGTACCAGAGCTTGCCGAAGAGCGTCTTCAGGGTTACCTCGGGATGCGGGTTGTGGAGCCGCCAATGAGATACCCCGCCCCGGTCGTCCGCGGCGACCAGCCCGTCCGCCTTCGGGGCGAACACGACGGCGCGCAGGGCGCCTCCCTGCGGGACATCCGCCTGCACGGAGAGGAGGGTCTCGCCCGAGGTGCCGTAGTTCAGGTTCACCCGGCCGGTCGGATCCGCCGTGGCGAACCCCTTGTCACGCCTCGAGCCACTGACGGCGACGACAGGGGCGGCGTGGCTCTGGAACCGGTAGATCCGGGTCAGCCGGCGCTCCCCGCCTCCGGGCGGCGGGATGACCTGCCAGGTGGAGACGCCGCCGGTCTGGTCGCCGACGACCAGCGTCCGGTCCCCGATGAGGAAGCCGAGCGCGGTCACGGGGGCGCCGCGCGTCTGGCTCGCCTCGGTTGTCTCCACGCGGGTTGGGTTTGCGCGGTCCCGCAGGTCGTAGCGAACGACCTGACCCCGTGAGGTGCCCACGAACAGGTCCTCCCCGCGTCCGTCGAGCGCCAGGCGGGTGATCTCGCCCTCGATCGGGACGACGAGTGACCGGAGCGACTCCTGCTTGGTGCTCGGTCCGATCAGCGCCTTGCGCTCGACGACCGTCTGGACAACCAGCTCCATCGGCCCCACCTGGGCCACAGTGACGGGCCCCGACTCGGGGGCGGCGAACGCGACGTTTCGAACGGGACGCCTGCCCGACGGGTCGAGGAGGGCGAGTGCTCCGAAGACCGGCTGGGGTGTCACCGTCCGCGTGTTCCCGCTGAAGGCGATGTCGAGCTTCATTTCCAGTGGAACGACCCGACCGTCGGATGTGCCGATCAGATAGCCCTCCGAGGACGCCACGGCGGTGACCGTGGCGCCGTTCAGGCCCGGGACCGGAACGGGCGGCAGGGAGCGGCCGTCTTTGAGGGACAGGAGCTGGAGCATTCCGCGCTCGTCGACCGCGAAGGCGACCTCGCGGTACTCGTCAACCCCGAGGCTCGCGGCCCCGGCGGGCAGCCAGGTCGAGGTCCCGTCCGACGCCGTGTGCCTGAGAAGTAAGTCCGCCGTCGGCGTCTTGAAGAGCGGGTACACCTCGGCCGCGATGACGACGAGGATCGCCAGAATCGCCGCGATGATGATGATGCCGCCCATCACGACGAGGCGTGAGGCCCACCGGTCCACGACGATCCGGCGGGCCGTACGGGTCCGGGAAACAACCAGCGGGCGGGCCGGTGCTCCCGGCCCGCCCGGGGCCGGGGTTTCCGCGTTGACGGCCACCTACTGGACCTTGTTGAGCTCTTCCTTGGCGATGGAGGCCGGGATGGGGAAGTAGCCGTCCTTGACCACCGCCTCCTGACCTTCCTTCGACACCATCAGCTTCACGAACTCCCGCGTGACGGGATCGAGCGACTTGCCGGGGGCTTTGTTGATGTAGACGTAGAGGAACCGCGCCAGCGGGTACTCGCCCGAGTAGGCGTTCTCGGCGGTGGCCTCGACGCACTTCCCGCCTTCCTTCTCGGCGAGCGGGACGGCCCGCACGCCCGCCGTCACGTAGCCGATGCCGCTATAGCCCATCGCGAACCGGTCGACGGTGATCCCCTGGACGACGGAAGCCGAGCCGGGCTGCTCCTTGACCTCGTCCTTGTAGTCGCCGTTCTTCAGGATGTGCTCCTTGAAGAAGCCGTAGGTGCCGGAGGCCGAGTTGCGACCGTAGAGGCTGATGGGCCGGCTCGCCCAATCAGCGGTCAGGCCGACCTGGCCCCAGGTCTTGATGTCCTCCTTGTAGCCGGCGCGGCGCGCCTTGGAGAAGATCGCGTCCACTTGGGCCACGGGCAGGCACTTGATCGGATTGTCCTTGTTCACGAAGACTCCGATCGCGTCGACCGAGGTCCGGATTGCCGTGGGCTTGTAGCCGTACTTCTTCTCGAAGGCGTCGACTTCCGTGCCCTTCATAGGCCGGGACATGGGGCCGAACTGGGCCGTTCCGGCGATCAGCGCCGGGGGCGCCGTCGAGGAGCCCTTGCCCTCGATCTGGATCTTCGCATTCGGATAGAACTTGTTGAACGTCTCGGCCCACAGCGTCATCAGGTTGTTGAGCGTGTCGGAGCCGACGCTCGAGACGTTGCCGCTGACGCCGCTCACCGCCTTGTAGGAGGGCAGGGCAGGATCTAGCTGTACCTGGGCGGCCGCCGAGCCGGCCAGCAGGGTGGTGGCCGTCGCGACGGCGACGAGAACTCGCTGGGTCTTCATGCGCTTCTCCTCCGGAGTTGTGGCTCTAGGGTCGGTCTCATTACCGAAACGCAACACGGCGTTACGAAGGCTCCCTCCCGGGCTCCCGAAAGCGGTAACCCACGCCGCGGACAGTATCGATGCCCGGCGCCGGGAGGCTGGCCGCGGTGAACTTGGCCCGCAGCCGGGCCACGTGGACGTCCACCGTGCGGGGCTCCACGAACCCGTCCTGGCCCCAGACGAGGTCGAGGAGCTCGTCCCGGCCGAAGACCCGACCCGGCTCTCCGACGAGCGTCGCGAGCAGCTCGAACTCTTTCGGCGTGAGCTCCACGGGCTGCCCGGCCATCGTCACTTCGAAGCGGTGGCGGTCGATCGCCAGATCCCCCGCCTTCAAACGGCGCTTCTTCTCGTGGTTCTCGACCGACCGGCTCCGACGGGCCACGGCGCGGATCCGCGCGACCAGCTCGCGCGTCGAGAAGGGCTTGGTGACGTAGTCGTCGGCGCCCAGCTCGAAGCCCAACACCTTGTCCCCTTCCTCGGTGCGCGCGGTCACCATGATGACTGGGATCGCGCGCGTGACGGGGTCCAGCTTGAGCCGGCGGCACAACTCCCAACCGTTGAGCTGAGGGATCATGAGATCCAGGAGGACCAGGTCGGGTCGGAGTTCGCGCGCGTGCCTGAGGGCGTCGGTCCCGTTTGGAGCCAGGAGGACCTCGTAGCCTTCCTTGGTCAGGGTGTAGCGAATCAGCTCGGCGACGTCTCGCTCATCCTCCGCGATCAGGATGCGGCCGCTCGTCTGGCGGCTGGCGCCACTCGCGGGCTCCGCTGTGCGACGCCGACTTCCCGCTGCCTGACTGACATCTCCGCTCGCCTTCATCCGGAGATAAGTGTCGCCCATCGGGGTTACGGGGCGATGACGGCGCGGTAAATTCTCGGTGAACGCGCGCGCGGCATGGTTGCGGCCGGAAACGAGTTGGTCAGGCGGCGGCGGACGGAGTAAGCTCACTGTGGCATGTACGACGTCGATCTCCTCTGCATCGGCAGCGGACCGGCTGGTCAGCGCGCTGCGGTCCAGGCCGCGAAGCTGGGCAAGCGCGCGGCCGTCATTGAGGTGGCGTCGTGCATCGGAGGCTCGAAGGGCCTCGCGCGCCGAGTCGCCCACCCGAAGACGGCGCGTCTGACCTTGCCCCAAAGGGCAGGGCTAGGGTGCTCCTACCGGCACCGCGTCGCACGGAGGCCCGCTACCGGATCTACGGGGACGGGGCCCCGGGTGCACAACCTACCCAATATATTGTTGCTAGGGAATAGGGAATACGCAAGTATTGGGTTACTCCCAGGCCTGGTCGATCAACGCCGTTGGCGGTGGTGGATAGCCGGGAAGCGTCACAATCGTGTAATTTGACCCTGATGCCGGAGAGCCGGAATACTCACGCTATGTCCGAGGTGATCGCCTTCCTGGACCTCGGTTCCAACGCGGCCCGATTCCTTCTGGCGCGCGTGACGCCGGGGGTGGGATTCCGCGTCCTTCAGGAAGAGCGGGTTCAGACCCGCCTGGGCGGCGGTCGCCCGAGGACGCTGCCCCGTGACGCCGTCGACGAGACGCTGGAGGCCGTCCATCGTTTCCTCCGCCGTGTGCGGAACGGAAACGGCCAGGGGCCTCGTGTTCTCGCCGTGGCCACTTCGGCCGTTCGGGACGCGGTCAATCGTGAGCGGCTCCTCGGGCCGCTCCGGCGTGACGAAGGGGTCGAGGTGCAGATTCTCAGCGGGTCGCAGGAGGCGCGGCTCGGCGCGCTGGCGGCGCTCCGGAGTCTGCCCTTCAAGGACGGCGTGGTCGCCGACCTGGGTGGTGGCAGCCTGCAGCTGACCCGGGTCCGGGGCGGCCGGATCGTCTCCACCGCCAGCCTGCCCCTGGGCGCCGTCCGCACCACGCGGGCCTTCTTGCGCCACGATCCTGCGGCGCCCCGGGAGCTACGCGCGCTCCGGCGCGAGATTCGCGATCAGCTGCTGGGCGCGCTGCCTCCGGCCCAGCGCGGCGAGGAGGTCGTAGGGCTCGGCGGCACGGTCCGCACGCTCGCGCGCATCCATCTCGTCGCCCATGGTCACCCTGGCCGCTCGCGTCACGGGCTGCGACTGCTGCAGTCCGACGTCACGGCCATCCGCGAGCGCCTGGAGGCTCTGCCGGAGCGGAAGCGCCGGAGGATCCCCGGGCTCAAGCGCGAGCGCGCCGACGTCGTCCTGGCGGGCGCCATCGTGATCGAAGAGGTAATGATTCTGGGCGGGTACCTCACGCTCATCGTGTGCACGCACGGGGTCCGTGACGGCCTTCTCCTCCGCGAAACCTCACCGGCGACGCCTAGGCGATCGACGCCGACGCCTGAGCGGTGACCTATGACGTCTGACGCGTTCGTCAACCGAGAGCTCTCGTGGCTCGAGTTCAACCGCCGGGTGCTCGAGGAGGCGCAGGACCCGAGCGTCCCGCTGCTCGAGCGGGTGAAGTTCCTGGCGATTTTCAGCTCCAACCTGGACGAGTTCTTCATGGTCCGGGTCGCGGCGCTGAAGCGGCAGCTCCACACGCGCGATCAGGGGGCGGCCGACGGGCTCACGCCCGCGGAGACGCTCGCGGCTGTCTCGCGTCGGATGCATCAGCTCGTCGAGGAGCAGCACCGCTGTTTTCTCGAAGACGTCCAGCCGCTCCTCGCCGCCGAGGGTGTCCGCCTGGTCCGGCCGAAGGACGTTGCCGAGGATCAGGCCCGCTACCTCGAGGAGTATTTCCGTCGCACCCTCCTCCCGGTCGTCACGCCGTTGGCGATCGACCCCGGCCATCCGTTCCCCCATCTGGTCAACCGCGCCCTCTGTCTGGTCGTGTCGCTCAGGCCGTCGAGTCCCTCGCCGCTCCCGCACGCGTCGCTTGCGGTGGTCCACATCCCGGCCCCGGTCGTCCCGCGCTTCGTCCCCCTCCCGGCGCCGAGCGGCCAGTACGCCTTCATGCTGCTCGAGGACGTGATCCGCCTCAACCTGCCGCGCCTCTATCACGGATACGAGATTCTCTCGTGTCAGGCGATTCGCGTGACGCGCGATGCGGACATCGAGCTCCCCCGGGGAACGACCGAGGATCTGCTCACCGCCATCGAAGAGAGCCTGAGGGAGCGCCGGATGGGCAACGCGGTACGGCTCCAGTACGACCCCGACCTCCCACCCGACGTGCTCGCCCGGCTCGTGGACGAGCTCGAGCTCCAGCCCGAGGACCTCTATCCGGGCGAGGGGTTCACCGCGTTCTCCGATCTCGCGCAGCTCTACTCGGCCGTCGACCTCCCGCGGCTCAAGGATCGGCCGCTCGTGCCTCACCCGGTCCGGGCCTTCGAGGCCGCCCCCGACGTCTGGAGCGCGATTCGGAGCGGCGACATCCTGGTTCACCACCCGTACCACACGTTCGACGCGGTCACCCGGTTCGTGCACGAGGCGGCAACCGATCCGAGGGTCCTGGCGATCAACATGACGCTCTATCGGGTGAGCCCGACGTCGCCGATCGCCAAGTCGCTGACGCTGGCGGCGGAGGCCGGGAAGGAGGTCGCGGTCCTGGTCGAGCTCCAGGCGCGCTTCGACGAGGAAGCGAACATCGGCTGGGCTCGGGCTCTCGAGGAGGTGGGCGCGCACGTCGTGTACGGGCTGGTCGGCTACAAGACGCACTGCAAGGCGTGCCTCGTCGTACGGCGGGAGGGCGACGGCATCCGACGCTACTGCCACCTTGCCACCGGCAACTACAATGTCCGAACGGGGCGAGTCTACTCGGACCTGGGACTCTTCACCTGCCGGGAGACGTTCGGAGAGGACCTGACCGAGCTGTTCAACCTGCTGACGGGCTACACGCGGCCGCTCAAGTTCAACCATCTCCTGCTGGCCCCGACCGAGCTCCGGGACGGCTTCCTGGCGCGAATCCGGCGCGAAGCGGAGCATGCCCGGGCGGGTCGTCCCGCGCGGCTCATCGCCAAGGTGAACAGCCTGGTGGACCGGCGCCTGATCGAGGAGCTGTACGCGGCGAGTCAGGCCGGTGTCCAGATCGACCTGATCGTCCGGGGAATGTGCTGCCTGCGCCCCGGCGTGCCTGGGCTGTCGGACCGCATTCGCGCGATCTCGATCGTCGACCGCTACCTCGAGCACGCGCGCATCTTCTACTTCGAGAATGGTGGCGCGCCGGAGTACTGGCTGGCTTCGGCCGACTGGATGCCGCGCAACCTCGACCACCGCGTCGAGGTCGCGTTCCCCATCCTTGACCCGCCGCTCCAGGATCGGATCTCGGACATTCTGACCATCCAGCTCGCAGATACGGTCAAGGCCCGGCGGATCCTCCCCGACGGAACATCAGAGCGCGTCCGCGCCGACGCCGGGCCGTCCGTGCGCTCCCAGGAGCGCCTGTATGAGATCTGGCGGGAGCCGGGCGGGCACAGCTGACCAGGACCGCGGCCCGCCGCGCGCGATGCGGCTCCTGATCATCCGCCACGCCATCGCCGTGCCCCGCGGGACGCCGGGGATCCCGGATGACGAGCGGCCCCTGACGCCGGCCGGGCGGAAGCGGTTTCAGACGGCGGCGCGCGGGCTCGCGCGGGTCGCGCGACGTCCGGACGTGCTGCTCACCAGCCCCCTGCCGCGCGCGCTCGCGACTGCCGAGATCGCGGCCGCGGCGTGGGGGCGTGTCCGGCCGAGGAAGGCGCCGGCCCTCGCCACGGGGAGCGTCAAGCGCGTTCTCACCGTGCTAACAGCGCAGCCGGCCGACGCCACGGTGGCCGTGGTGGGTCACGAGCCGAGCCTCTCGGCACTTCTGGCGCACCTGGTGAGCGCCTCGCGGAGCGAGCGGCTCACGTTCCGCAAGGGTGGGGCGGCCCTGGTCGAGCTCGCGGAGTCACCCGCGAAGGGGGGCCGTCTCCTCTGGTACCTGCCACCGAAGATCCTCCGACGCCTCGGCCGTCGCTGACGCGCGGCCGACTCCGTCACGGAGATATGACGAGGACGTCACCGAACCGCAACATCGGGTCGGTACGATCAGGTTCGGGCATGACGACCCTGAGCCGCGTCTTCGTCGACCTGATGCTGTTCGCGGCCATGGCCGTCGCTTTCCTTGCCCCGATTCAGCTGTTCCTCAAGTATCGGGTCCGGCGGGCCTATCAGCGAGGAGACGCGCGAGTCTACGTTCCCCATGCGGACCCCTGGCTGCCAGCCGTCGTGGCGCTCACAGGGGCGGTTTTGATTGCTCTCCTCGGCATGATCAGCTAGCGACTTCCGGTCCCTACGGGACCGTAGTCGGCCGGACTCCTGAGCCCATTGCTCCCGAGCGATGGCACGTCAGGGTCACCGGAGATACACTGGCCGCAATGGGTCGAGACACGCCGACTCCCCTGACGGCGGCTCGTGGACGGTGCTAGCCGTGAAGGAGACCCTCGAGCGTGAGCTGAAGCTGAGCGCCGATCGAGCCTTTCGCCTGCCCAAGCTTCCCGGGCAGCCGCTCGAGTCGCGGATCTTCACCTCCACGTACTACGACACCGCAGATTTTCGGCTGGTCCGCTACGGCGTCACGCTGAGGCGACGGGTCGAGCGGGGCCGGGGCCTCTGGCAGCTCAAGCTGCCGCGCGGGCCGGCGCGCCTCGAGCTCGAGCTGCGGGGCGGCCCGTCCCGCCCCCCGGAGGCGCTCCGTGACCTCCTCCTCGCGCACACTCGCGGCCGCGACCTGGTCCCCATCGCGAAGCTCCGGTCGCGTCGCGCCGGTGTGCGCGTGCGGGACGTCGAGGGTCCGCTGGCTGACGTCGTCGTGGACTCGGTGGCCGTCCTCGAGGGCCGGCGCGTCGCTCGGCGCCTTCACGAGGTCGAGGTCGAGCTGACCGGCGGCGACGAGAAGGCGCTGCGCCGGATCGAGCGAGCGCTGCGCGCCGCCGGCGCCGCCGACGGAGACGGGCGCCCGAAGCTGTTCCAAGCGCTCGGCCTTGAGCCTCCCCCGTCCCCCGGTCCGGTCTCACCGGCGGCGTTCCCCGTCGACCATCTCAAGGCGATGCTCCAGGGCCAGGTCGCGGCGCTTCTCGCCCACGACCCGGGCACGCGGCATGGAACCGATCCCGAAGAGCTCCACCAGATGCGCGTGGCGAACCGTCGCCTCCGGGCGTTGCTCCGCGCCGCCCGGCCCATGCTCGACCCGGAATGGGTCGCGGCGCTCCGCACCGAGCTCGGCTGGCTCGGGAGCGTACTCGGACCTGTCCGCGACCTCGACGTGCTGGTCGCGCACCTCCGGAGCGAGGCCGCCTCCCTCGACGCGCCTGAGCGGCGCGCCTTCGAGCGACTCCTCGGGCGCCTCGCCGCGGAGCGGGCCGAGGCACGTGCGACGATGCTCGAGGCGCTCCGGAGCGAGCGCTACCTCCGCCTGCTCGATGGGCTCGAGGATGCCGTCCGCGAGCCGCGAGTGGTTACCCCCGACATTTCGCTCCACGACCTCGCCGCCGGCGAGTTCAAGAAGCTGCGCCGGGCCGTCCGGGCGCTGGGCGACGAGCCGAGCGACGAGGAGCTTCACGCCGTGCGGATCAGGGGCAAGCGGGCACGCTACGCGGCGGAGCTCGCCGAGGCGACGGCCGGGAAGCCGGCCTCGCGCTTCATCCGCAGGGCGAAGGCGTTTCAGGACCTCCTGGGCGAGCACCAGGACGCGGTCGTTGCCGAGGAGAGGATCCGACAGCTGGTGAGCCGAGTGCGCGGGCTCCGGACCGCGTTCGCGGCAGGCCGGCTCGTCGAGCGCCAACGCGCCCGCTGGCAGGCCGCGCGGGCGGCGTTCGCGGAGACGTGGGAGAGGCTCGAGCAGCGAGGGCGCAGGGCCTGGACCTGAGCGCGATCGTGCGGGCGGCGGGCGGTGTCGTCTTCCGGCAGAACGAGCGCGGGGAGCTGGAGGTGCTGCTCGTCCACCGCCCCCACCACGAGGACTGGACCTTCCCAAAGGGCAAGGTCGACCCGGGTGAGTCGGCCGAGGCCTGCGCCCTGCGAGAGGTCGAGGAGGAAACGAGCCTTCGGTGCGCGCTCGAGGCCGAGCTGCCCCGGACGTCGTACCGCGACAAAGCGGGTCACTGGAAAGTCGTCCGCTACTGGGCCATGCGTCCGGTCGCCGGCGTCGCCGCCCCGCGGAACGAGATCGATGCCGTGCGCTGGGTGACGCTGAGCGCCGCATCCGAGATCCTCACGTATGCGCGCGACCGGGAGCTCCTCGCCGTCTTCGCCGCGCGGCGCGAGCCTAGACCAGGTTGTGGAAGTGGAGAACAGCGCGGCTGAGGGCCGCATCCAAGGCGAGGAGGATCTGAAACATCAGCCCGCAATGAGCGGCACCGAAATCAAGGCCAGCAGAATGCCGATACTTTGAAGTCGGGTCAACCGCTCCCGCAGTATCCACAGGGCTAACATCACCGTCGTGGCCGGATACAGGGAGGCCAGGACACCGGCTACGTCCAGTCGTCCCGCTTGTTCCGATAGGACAAAGAAGGCGTTGCCGCCAGCGTCCATCGCGCCGGCCAGCACGATGAGCAGTAGGGCGCTTCTCGCGGGCAGAGTCAGCCGCCAGCTGGGCAGCGCCAGAATCAGCAGAAAGGCAATCGAAGCCGAACGGGCCGCCACGAGTGGCCAGAAAACCGCGTGGGTCTGGACCTGGGCAATACAGATGAGAAAGCCACCGAACCCCAACCCGGCTACAATCGCCAAACCCAATCCAGCGGGACGTCCCACGCCATCCTGCGGCCGCGCAATAGACCAGATGCCGGTCAGCGCCAAAAGGAACCCAAGCAGATGTCGGAGATCGGGCAGGCCTTGGGTGAAAGCGCCGACAACTACTGGCAAGCTGGCCGAGAGGACGCCTGTCACCGACGCAGCGATGCCCATCTGCCCAATCGCCATCGCCCGATACAGACCCATCAAGCCGACCAGTCCCACCAGGCCGGCCAGGCTGCCCCAGATGGCATCACTGGCTGCCAACCGATTCTCGGCCCGGGCCAGGGCCAGGCATACTAAGAGCATCAGCCCGGTGATTTGCGAAAGCAGTGTGACAGTCAGGACCGGAGTGCGCC
>Ga0209853_1000339_pt1 | contig 13086 bp, 12 predicted proteins | sample GWRWS1_30_40_FD_187224 | JGI IMG/M metagenome (GOLD analysis project Ga0209853, IMG submission 187224) | Riverbed sediment microbial communities from areas with vegetation nearby in Columbia River, Washington, USA - GW-RW S1_30_40 (SPAdes)... | ecosystem: Environmental > Aquatic > Freshwater >...
CCCAGCGGTTGTCGAACCGCGACCACGCGGTCACGCAGTGGAAGTCGGCGGTGACCTGGACCTTCGGAAGCGCGAGGAGCTGCTCCCACGTGAGCGTGGCGGGCGTCTCCACGGCCCCGTCGATCCGGAGGCTCCACACCTTCGGATCGAAGCGGGGGATGATGCCGAGATCGAGGCGGGGCCAGCCCGCGGTCGCTCTCTGCCCGGGGGGAAGGCGGGGGTTCGGCATCCGATGCTTACAAACGCGCCCCCGGATATGAACCGTCGCCTGAGAGTCTGCGGATTCGGAGACGATGGCAGGCGTCCGAAGACTGCGCGGACGCAGCGAAGAAAGGTTTTATTAGGAGGGGTCTTTAGGCAGCCGATGGCATTATTGGACGATTACGTCCCCGTCGTCCTGTTCATTATCGTGGCCCTGTCGTTCCCCCTCGTCACGTTCTTCGCGACCCGCCTCTTCCGCCCCACGCACCCCACCCCGCTGAAGGACCTCACGTACGAATGCGGCGAGCTGCCCGAAGGGGAGGCGGCAATCCAGTTCCACTTCCAGTACTACATGTTCGCGCTGATTTTCGTCGTGTTCGACGTCGCGGCGGTGTTCCTCGTCCTGTGGGCGTTCATGATCTACGGCACCGCGAGCGACCTCGGCCCCGCGGCCTCCGCCGCGGACCGGCTCGCGCGGTTCGGTCCGGTCCTCGCGCCGATGCTCCTCGGATTCATCCCCATCCTGTTCGTCGCGACCCAATACGCCCTGAAGAAGGAGTCCGTCATCCATATCTGAGCCCCCGGCGCGGCTCGGGACCGGTGCCACACGTGAGCGGGACGGAAGAGGACCTGATGAAGCGGCTCCGGGAGAGGTTCCCGAAGGCGTTCACGGAGCTCGGGATTCCGAGGCCCCGGGTCGTGCGGGGCGTGATCGACCGAAAGGACCTCGTCGAGGTGTGCTTCTACCTGAAGGAGGAGCTCGGGTACGAGCACCTCTCCTGCATCACCGCCGTGGACTGGAAGGACCACTTCGAGTCCGTGTACCACCTGTACAGCTACACGACCGGGACGACCGCCCAGCTCAACGCGATCATCCCCCACGATGACCCGAAGATTGACAGCCTCGTGAAACTGTGGAACGCGGCGCACTACCACGAGCGGGAGGCGTGGGACCTCATGGGGGTCGTGTACGAGGGGAACCCAAAGCTCGAGCGGATCCTCCTCCCGAAGGACTTCCAGTACCACCCGTTGCGCAAGGACTTCCCCCAGGAGACGGAGCGCCAGTACATCAGCCGCCGGAAGCTGAAGACGGGAGGGCGCTGAGATGGCGGAGTTCTGGGTGAACATGGGGCCGCAGCACCCGATGACCCACGGGCTGTGGAACATGAAGGTGAAGATCGACGGGGAGACGATCACGGACGCGGCCCCGGAGATCGGGTACCTCCACCGCGGGTACGAGAAGATCATGGAGGTCCGCGAGTTCCAGAAGAACGTCGTCCTCACGGACCGCCTCTGCTACGTCTCGAGCATCACGTGGTCCCACGCGTACGCCCTCGCGTGCGAGAAGATGATGGACATCACGGTCCCGCCGCGGGGGCAGTGGATCCGGGTGATCTCCCTGGAGCTCCAGCGGATCGCCTCCCACCTGATGTGGCTCGCGGCGTACGGCCCGGACCTCGGGCTCCTCACGGGGCTCCTGTGGGCCCTCCGGGAGCGGGAGCTGTTCCTGGACCTCATCCAGCTCCTCTCCGGCGCCCGGATGAACCAGAACTTCCCGAGGATCGGCGGGGTCCGGAACGACCTCCCGCCGGACTTCGACAAGTACTGCGCGAAGATCACGAAGCACTTCCGCGAGAAGCTCAAGGAGTATCACCGCCTCTTCCACGAATCCAAGATCTTCCTGATGCGGACCCAGGGCGTCGGGCGGATCTCCCTCGCGGACGCGATCAACTGGGGGGTCACGGGCCCGAACCTCCGCGCGTGCGGACTCGATGTGGACCTCCGGCGCCTGGAGCCGTACGAGACGTACGAGGAGGTGGACTTCGAACCCCAGGTCTGGAAGGGCGGGGATGGCGGGGACTCGTACGCCCGCTTCATGTGCCGCTTCAACGAACTCGAGGAGAGCTGCCGGATCATCGAGCAGGCGATCAAGAAAGTCCCCTCCGGGGCGTACCGCGCGAAGGCCCCGCGGCGGGCGGAGGGGGAGGGGTTCGCGCGCACCGAGGACAGCCGCGGGGAGGCGTTGTTCTACGTAATCGGCGACGGCGATGACCGCCCGTACCGGGTGAAGATCCGGAGCCCCGTGTTCTGCACGATGGCCGCGACCCCGCTGATGCTCCGCGGGAACAAGATGGCGGACGTCGTCTCGATCCTCGGGAGCGTCGACGTCTGCGTCGGGGAGATGGACAAGTGAGCGGCGCCCTCGTCTCCCCGGACCTCTTCACGCTATGCAAGGTCCTCATCACGGGGATCATGAAGATCCAATCAGACGCGATCCTCGCGGGCGCGCCGGTCGGGAGCCCCGTCGAGCCCCTCCGCGGCCTCGCATACTTCCTCATGGAGGACTGGTTCCTCACGTTCAACGCGTGGATGATCGCGATCACGATCATGGTCACGTGGGCGGCAGCGATCCAGCTCCTGACGATGATGTGGATCGAGCGGAAGTTCTACTCCCGCCTGCAGGACCGGTACGGGATCATGATCAGCATCTGGTCCCTGCCGTTCTGGCCCTTCTCCTGGTGGGCGAAGCGGAGGAACAAGCCGACCCACCGCGGCCTCGGGTATCTGCAGAACGTCGCGGACGGGGTGAAGCTCCTCCAGAAAGAGAACATCACGCCCGCGAACGCGGACTCCGCGATGTTCCACACGGCCCCCGTCCTCATCGCGTCCTCGACCGTGATGATCTTCGCGGCCCTCCCGTTCAGCGAGGGCTTCGTGATCGCGAACATGCCGATGAGCCTCCTGTTCATCCTCGCCGCGTTCTCCCTCGCGCCTCTCGGGATCCTGATCGCGGGGTGGGCGTCGAACAACAAGTACACACTGATCGGCGGGATGCGGGCCGCCGCGCAGCTGATGGCGTACGAGATCCCGCTCCTCCTCGCCGTCGTCGCCCTCCTGATGTACGCGGGGAGCCTGAACGTGATCGACATCGTCCACAAGCAGGAGGCGCTCCTAGTGATGCTCGGGCCCATCCCGATCCCCGCCTGGAACGTGTTCTCGATCCCGCAGTTCATCGGGTTCGCGGTGTTCCTCGTCGCGATCATGGCGGAGATGGAGCGGATCCCGTTCGACATCCCCGAGGCGGAGGCGGAGCTCGTGGAGGGGTGGCTCACGGAGTACTCCGGGATGCGCTTTGGACTCCTCTTCGGATTCAAGTGGCTCCGGGCCCTCGCGGGCTCCGCCCTCGTCGTGATCCTGTACCTCGGCGGGTGGTCCGGCCCCGTGTTCGTGACCCTGACGCCCGCCGTCGGCGCCACGGTGATCCCGATCCCGATCATCCCCCATGAGGTCTGGTTCCTCCTGAAAGTGTACCTCCTGTTCCTCCTGTTCGTGTGGGTCTCGTGGTCCGTCCCGCGGGTCCGGATCGACCAGATCCTGAACATCGGCTGGAAGCGGCTGATCCCGCTCTCCCTCCTCGCGATCCTCCTCGCGGCGTACCTCGCCGCCCTCGGCCCCGCCCTGGGAGGCATCCGTTGAAGGAGGCGGCCCCGTGGCGGTAGACTGGCAGCTCGCCGCGTTCCTGATCCTGTCCGTCCTGGAGATCGGCGGCTCGATCATGGTAGTCACCGCGAAGAAGCTCGTCCACGCGGTGTTCTGGCTCGCCCTCACCCTCGTCACGATCGGCGGCATCTATCTCCTCTTCCTCTCCGAGTTCCTGTTTCTGATCCAGATCCTCGTGTACGCGGGGGCGGTCCCCGTCCTCTTTCTGTTCGGGATCATGCTGACCCGGCGGAAGATCATGGAGGAGGTCACCCCGGGCGAGGTCCTGGAGGGCCCGGGGGAGGCGCCGAGGGAGGGCCTCCCGTGAACCCGCGGAACCTACTCGTCGGGATCACCCTCGGCTTCTTCCTCGTCCTCCTCTCCCTCTTCTTCGTCGGCGTCCCGTGGGCGAGCGAGACCCACGAGGTCCCCCTCTTCGACCCGTCCGGCCCGGCGGTCGCGAACGAGCAGTTCACGACGTACATGGTCACGCTGATCCTGATCGCCCTCCTCCTCTCGAGCGCGATGATCGGCGGGGTGTACCTGGCGAAGCGGGAGGAGAAGACGTGATCCCCGTCGAGTACGAGCTGATCCTCTCCACGGCCCTGTTCTGCATCGGGCTGTACGGGGTCATGGTCCGGAAGAACGCGATTATCGTCCTGATGTCGATCGAGATCCTCCTGAACGCCGCGATCCTGAACTTCGTTGCGTTCTCCTCATACGCGCCGCCCGCAGGCGACCCCGCCGGGCAGGTGTTCGCGCTCCTCGCGATCGCGATCGCGGCGGGGGAGGCCGCAATCGGCCTCGCAATCTTCCTCGCCCTGTACGAGACCCACGGCACGACGGAGCTCGACAAGATCCGCCTCCTGAGGTGGTGACGTGCTGGAGAACGCGTGGCTCGCCTGGATGATCCTGGGCTCGCCCCTGATTGCGTTCGTTGTCGTCGGGCTCATCGGCCGCCGCCTTCCGGAGGGCGGGGCCCACGTCGTCGTAGGTTCCCTCGCCGCCTCCCTCGTGATCGCGCTATACTTCCTGGTCCAGGTCCTCCAGCAGGGGGCGATCGGGAACCCGACCGCCACGACGGTCCCCGGGTTCACGTGGATCCCCGGAGACCCCGCCACGGGGGAGGGTGCGATCGGGATGAACCTCCTGATCGACAACCTGAGCGCGTTCCTCCTCGTCCTCGTGTCCTTCCTCTCCCTCCTCATCGCGATCTTCTCGATCGGCTACATGCACGAGGAGGCGGGGAAGCCGCGGTACTACGCGGAGATCGCCCTCTTCGTCGCGGGGATGCTCGGGACCGTGAGCGCGGACAACTTCCTCCAGCTCCTGATCTTCTGGGAGATCATGGGGCTGTGCTCGTACCTCCTCATCGGCTTCTGGTACCACAAGCCGGAGGCGGCGAGCGCGGCGAAGAAGGCGTTCCTCGTGACCCGGGTCGGGGACGTCCTGTTCCTCGCGGGAATCCTCGTGATCTGGAACGTGTTCCACTCCTTCCGGTTCGAGGAGATCGTGCAGAAGATCCCGGTCCTGTGGGGCGGGGCGTACACCCCGCAGCTCGCCCTCCTGATCCCGCTCTTCCTCTTCGGGGGGGCCGTCGGGAAGTCCGCACAGTTCCCGCTCCACGCGTGGCTCCCGGACGCGATGGAAGGGCCGACGACGGTCTCCGCCTTGATCCACGCCGCGACGATGGTGAAGGCGGGCGTTTACCTGACCGCACGGTCGTTCATCTTCCTGGTCCCGATCGCAACGGGTGGCGGGATCCTCGTCCAGGCGGTCCCGTGGAACGCGATCCTCGTAATCGCGGGGATCGGCGCGTTCACGGCGGTGTTCGCCGGCTCGATGGCCCTCGCGAACTACGACATCAAGCGGGTCCTCGCGTTCTCCACGATCAGCCAGCTCGCGTACATGTTCCTCGGCCTCGGGGCCGGCGCGTACCTGATGGCCTCGGAGGCCGCGCACGGGAGCACGGAGGTCGCGACGGCGGGGTACAGCGCGGCGCTCTTCCACCTCACGAACCACGCGTTCTTCAAAGCCCTGCTCTTCCTCGCCGCGGGCTCCGTGATCCACGCGGTCCACACGAACGACGTGCGGGCGATGGGCGGCCTGGGGAAGCTCATGCCCTGGACGTCGAAGACGATGCTGATGGGGGCGCTCGCGCTCTCCGGGATCATCCCGTTCAGCGGGTTCTTCTCGAAGGACGACATCCTCGCGGTCACGTTCGAGACGGGGGCCTCGAACCCGCTGTTCTACCTGATGTGGGTCGCGGGGATCGGGACCGCCTTCATGACCGCGTTCTACACGTTCCGGATGTGGCTGATGACGTTCCACGGGGAGTTCCGGGGGCACGGCCATCCGCACGAGTCCCCGCGGGTGATGACCTCCGTCCTCATCGTCCTCAGCGTCTTCACGATCGCGAGCGGGGCCATCGCGTTCCTGACGAACGGGTTCGGGAACCTGATCTTCTACGAGGAGCCCCACGCGGCGCTCCCCCTCATCACGCCCCTTCTCGAGGGGAACGTCGTCGAACTCGCCCTCACGGGCCTCTCCCTCGCCCTCGCGCTGGCCGGCGTGGGCCTCGCGTGGGCCGTGTACGGGAAGCGGGTGATCTCTCCCTCCACGTTCACGAAGACGCCGACCCGGGCGTTCCTGCACTCGATGCTCGTGAACCGATACTGGATCGACGACTGGTACAACGCGTTCGGGTCCCGGACGGTGGCGGGGTTCGCGAGGGCCGTGGACTGGTTCGACCGGAACGTCGTGGACGGCATCGTGAACGCTCTCGGCCGCGGAGGCGTCGTCGTCGGGGCCCTCTCGGACCTGTTCGACCGGAAGGTGATCGACGGGGCCGTGAACAGCATCAGCCTCGAGACGATCCGCTCGAGCCTCGCCCTGCGCACCCGCCAGACCGGCCAGGTCCAGAACTACACCTGGGTGATCGTCCTCGGGATCGTCGCGATCCTCGTCCTCGCGGTCCTCCTCGGAATCCTGCCGCGAATCCTCGGGAGGCCGTGAGATGGGGATCTTCCTCTCCCTCCTGCTGATCGTGCCCCTCGCGGGGTTCGGGGCGGTCCTCGCGGGCGGCGGCACCCTGAAACGCGCGCGCACGATCGCCCTTGCGTTCTCCGTCGCGGACACGGTCATCGCCACCGTGCTCCTCCTCTCGTTCCTGGGGCCGTGGTTCGAGGGCCTCGTCGGCGCGAGGACCCCGTACGCGACCCCCGCCGGCTCGTACCCGCTGTACTACTTGGAGCGGTATCCGTGGATCCCGCCCCTAGGGATGAACTACATCATCGCCGCGGACGGGCTCGCCGCCCCGCTGATCTTCCTCACCCCACTCCTCACGACCCTGTCGATCGTCTTCAGCTGGAACAAGGACGTCCGTCCCCGCCAGTTCTTCGCCCTCCTCCTCCTGATGGAGTTCTCGATCTCCGGCGTGTTCCTCGCGATGGACTTCTTCCTGTTCTTCGTCTTCTGGGAGATCGTCCTCATCCCGATGTTCTTCCTGATCGGGATCTGGGGCGGGCCGAACCGACAGTACGCGTCGATCAAGTTCCTGATCTACACCCACGTCGGGTCCGTGATCATGCTCCTCTCGATCTTCGCCCTGTACTGGAACGGCTCCGAGGGCCTGAACCGGTACGTGTACGGGACGACCGCGCGGACGTTCGACATGACCGTGTTCCTGATCGGTGCGACGAACGGGCCGGCGTACCTCGCGATCCTCCCGCTGGCGACGCAGATCCCGATCTTCGTCGCGTTCTTCTTCGGCTTCGGCGTGAAGCTGCCGATGGTCCCGTTCCACACGTGGCTGCCGGACGCCCACGTGGAGGCGCCGACCGCGGGCTCCGTGATCCTGGCGGGCCTGCTCCTGAAGATGGGCGGGTACGGCGTGTTCCGGATCGGCCTCGGGATGCTCCCCGCCGCGGCGAAGGACATGTGGTGGATCCTCGCGATCTTCGGGACCGTCTCCATGGTGTACGCGAGCTTCGTGTGCCTCGCGCAGGTGGACCTGAAGCGTCTCGTGGCGTACTCGAGCGTCGGCCACATGGGGTTCGTCCTCCTGGGGGCCTCCAGCCTCTCCGCGATCGGGATCGCAGGGGGGATCTACCAGCTCTTCACGCACGGCCTGATCACCGCGGTCCTGTTCATGCTCGCGGGGACGATCAAGCACGCCGCGGGCACCCGGGACATCACCGCCCTCTCGGGCCTGGGCCGCCAGATGCCGATGTACTCCACGGTCCTGATCGTCGCGTTCCTGGCCTCCGTCGGGCTCCCGGGGCTCGCCTCGTTCTGGTCCGAGTTCTTCGTGTTCGCGGGCTGGTTCAACGGGCTCGCGACGGGCCCGTGGCGGGCGTTGATCATCGTCCCCCTCCTGTCCCTCGCGATCACCGCGGCGTACTACCTCTGGACCCTCCAGAAGGTGGTCCTGGGGGAGCCGAGGCGGGAGCTCGGCCACCTCCACGACCTGAACGAGCACGAGCAGATCTCGTACACGGTCCTCCTCGGGCTCATCGTCTTCGCGGGTCTCTTCCCCCTCCCGTTCTTCGGGATGATCCTGGACTACGCGCGCACCCTCGCCGCGATCATGGGGGTGCCGTGAGTGGTCCTCGACCTCCCGATCCTCTCGATCATGCTCCTCGCGCCCGCCCTCGGGGCGATCGTCGTCTACCTCGGTGGGAAGAACGACGAGACGGCCCGGATCATCGCGCTCGCGATCTCGTTCATCCCCCTCGTCTTCTCCATCGTCCTCCTCCTCGGCTTCTTCCCCGTCACCGGGGTGGAGCTCCGGGGCTTCCGGGAGCCGGGGGGCGCGTTCATGTATCGTGCGTATGAGTCCGCCCCGTGGTTCCCGACCGTCTCGATCTCGTATTCCGTGGGCGTGGACGAGCTCTCCGTGCCCCTCGTGTTCCTCACGTGCCTCCTGACGACGCTCGCCCTCGTGATCAACTGGGACGAGAAGCACCGGGTGCGAGAGTTCTACGCGATGTTCCTGTTCATGGAGACGACGATCCTCGGGGTGTTCGTCTCCCTGGACTTCTTCCTCTTCTTCCTCTTCTGGGAGGTCGGCCTCGTCCCGATGTACTTCATCATCGCGGTCTGGGGCGGGCCGAGGAAGCAGTACGCGGCATTGAAGTTCTTCCTCTTCACGTTCGCCGCGAGCATCCCCGTACTGATCGGGATCTTCGCGTTCTATGCGTACGGAAGCACGTTCAGCATGACGCAGCTGATCGAGAGTGCCCGCACCGGGGGCCTCGTCCCCGCGGGGACGGCGCAGAACCTCCTCTTCGTCGCGCTGTTGGCGGGGTTCGGGACGAAGCTCCCGACGTGGCCGCTCCACACCTGGCTGCCGGACGCGCACGTGGAGGCGCCGACGGGGGGCTCTGTGATCCTCGCGGGCGTCCTCCTGAAGCTCGGGGGCTACGCCCTGATCCGCGTGAACGTCCAGATGCTCCCGCAGGGCGCCCAAGACGTGTACTGGGTCGCCGCGATCCTCGGCGCGATCAGCATCGTGTACGGGGCCGTCGTCTGCTTGGCCCAGGACGACCTGAAGCGCCTCGTCGCGTACTCGAGTGTCAGCCACATGGGGTTCGTGACCCTGGGCATCGCGGCGGGGGTCGCCGCGGCCCGGTCCCCCGCCACCGCGGGGGGCGCGCTCCTCGGGATGAGCGGGGCGATCTTCCAGATGTTCGCCCACGGGATCGTCTCCGCGGCCCTGTTCATGGTCGCGGGCTCGATCGGTCACAAGGCAGGGACCCGGAACATCTCCGAGCTCGGGGGCATCGCCGCGGTCACGCCCCGGATCTCCGCCTTCATGATGATCGCGTTCCTCGCCTCCCTGGGCCTCCCCGGCCTTGTGGGGTTCGTCGCGGAGCTCTCCGTGTTCCTCGGGACCTATGCCGCCTTCGGACTCCTCGTCCTAATCCCACTCCTCACGGTCGTGTTCACCGCCGCGTACTACATCTGGACGATGCAGCGCGCGATCTTCGGCCCGCTGAACCCGCGATGGAAAGGGCTCGAGGACGCGCACTCGTACGAGAGCGTGCCCCTCGCCGTCCTCACAATCCTATTCGCGGTCTTCGGCATCCTTCCGTTCCTCCTCCTCGACATGACGGTCGCGTGGGCGGGGCGGGTCCTGGGGGTGCCGTGAGTGGGCTCGTTGCTCGTCCTCCTCCCGGAGATCGTCCTCGTCATCGGCGCGCTGATGTCCGCGATCCTCGGGTTCCTCGTGGGGAAGCGGACCCAGATCCTCTGGATGTGGGCGATGGCGATCATCGTCGTCGCGATGGTCCTCACCCTGGACATGATGGGGCTCGGCTTCACCCGCCTCGCGGGCCTGAACCCGTACGAGGTGCCCGTCAGCGGGGTGCCGGGCGGGAGCGGCGACCTCGCGACGGGCTGGAAGCTGCGGGTGGACACGTTCGCCCTGTTCTTCCACATGGTGTTCATGTTCGTCGCGTTCCTCGCGATCCTCGCGTCCCGGTCCTTCATCAAGCCGGAGGAGCCCCACCAGGGGGAGTACTACTGCCTCCTGTTCCTCGCGGTCGTCGGGATGATGTTCACCGCCGCGGCGACGGACCTCTTCGTGCTCTACCTCGCGTTCGAGATCAGCTCGATCAGCACGTTCGCCCTTGTCGCGTTCCGGAAGAAGGACAAGCAGGCGACGGAGGCCGCGCTGAAGTTCTTCATCATCGGTTCCGTGTCGAGCGCGATCATCCTCTTCGGGATCTCCATCGTGTACGGCGTGGCGGGCTCGAGCTCCATCGCGGGCTTCGGAGAGTCCCTGACGGACCTGAGCGTCCTGAGGGGCGGGCTCCAGCGGGCGGTCCCCGCCATGGAGGCGCCCCTGATCGTGGCGATCGTGTTCCTCCTGGCGGGGTTCGGGTTCAAGGTCGCGGTCGTCCCGTTCCACATGTGGGCCCCGGACGTGTACCAGGGCTCCCCGACGACGATCTCCACGTTCCTGGCGGCGGGCTCGAAGAAGGTGGGCATCGTCGCCCTCTTCAAGGTCTTCCTTATCGGATTGCTGGCGATTCAAGTCGACTGGATCGCGGCGATCGCGGTGATCGCGATCGTGACGCAGACCGTCGGGAACCTGTTCGCGATCCCGCAGCGGAACATCAAGCGGATGCTCGCGTACTCGAGCATCGCACAGGTCGGCTACATCCTGATCGCGATCCCAGTGGGCGCGCTTGCGATCTACGCCAACACCCCGGGTCCCACCGGGGATGCGGCGAAGGTGGCGGCCGCAGCGGGCCTCCTCGGGGGCATGTACCACGTCCTCACACACGCGGTCATGAAGGGCGGGGCCTTCCTCGTGGTCGCAGCGACCGCGACCGCGGGGGTCGGGGAAGAGATCGGGGACTACAAGGGCCTCGGGAAGCGGATGCCGTTCATGGCCGCGGCGATGGCGATTTTCCTGCTGAGTTTGGCGGGGATCCCGCCGCTCGGGGGGTTCGTGAGCAAGTTCCTGCTCTTCTCGAGCGCCGTGAGCGCGATGCCCTTCAACCCGTGGTTCCTCGCCCTCGCCGTCTCGGGAGTCTTGAACAGCGCGCTCTCCCTGTACTACTACGCGCGGGTCATCTGGTACATGTGGATCTTGGATGCGCCGGCCGGAACGCAGGTGGTGTCCCCTGGCCGCTCCCTCACCGCCGCGGTCGGGCTCTCTTTCGTGCTCATCATCCTAACCGGGCTCGCGGCGCTTCCGTTCATCGACTACCTGCAGGGCGCAGCCCGCACGTTCTTCGGGTTCTGAGCGGGCGCTCCGTGGTCGTGGACCCGGCGCCCTTTGTTGTGGTCCTCCCGTCACGTTGGTCAGGCGAGGACCGACTACGACATCGGCGAAGCACCGAACCTCGTCGAAAACACGGTCGACTCGCCCCAGTATATACAGTTAGTGGGGTGGGTTAATGGCGGACGTCCGGCCTCTTACGTGCGCGTGAGGTACCGCAGTGGGCCCCTTCGTTATCGCTGTGCTGTTCGCGATGACCGTCTTCTCGGGTGCGGGAGTCGCGCCGATCGCACCCTCGGATGCGAGCCTGTCTGAACCCCAGAGCGTCTGCGTTTGGGAAGTCGTTCCGAGTCCGAACGCAAGCCCGGAGCGGAATCTCCTTCGCGACGTGGTCGTCGTCGGCACCGAGGCCTGGGCGGTCGGGGACTACGACGTAGACACTGACCCCGCCGTCGTGAGTCCGCACACCCTCACGATGCACTGGGACGGGATCGCGTGGTCAATCGTCTCGAGTCCTAACGTTGGCATCGGATGGAACGTCCTCGAGGGCGTCACCGCAATCGGCCCGCGTGACCTGTGGGCGGCAGGGTACTCCGCGCCAACCACGAGCGGCGGGACGCCTCAGACGTTGATCCTCCACGGGGACGGTCAGACTTGGCAGGTCGTAGACAGTCCGGTGGTCACGGGGGGCTCGGAGTTGAACGCAATCGACTCGCAGGGCGGCGAGATCTGGGCGGTCGGCGACCGGGCGGGGCCGGGGAACGCGAGCACGAGCGTTGCGTCCCTGGCCGCCCGCCAAGCGGGGTCCTCGTGGGAAGTCGTTCCGACCCCGAATCCGGGCAACGTTCGGAATCACCTGTACGCCGTCGATGTCGTCGGACCCGGAGATGCGTGGGCCGTCGGCCGATGGCGGGATATCGGCGCCACCTCCCATGCGTTCGCGATCCATTGGGACGGCTCGTCCTGGACCCATGTGCCGACGCCGACGCTTGGCACGGACGAAACCCTGTGGGACGTCGAGGGCGCCTCCTCCGACAACGTGTGGTCGGTGGGCTCTTTCTTCAACGGGAATGAATACGAGATCACGACCCTGCACTGGGACGGCTCCGCCTGGACCACCGTCGCAAACTCTGGGGGAGGGAACGCGCTCGCTGTCGTCGCGGGCAACGATGCGTGGGCCATCGGAGGAAACTTCACGCATTGGGACGGGTCCGCCTGGGTCCCTGTTCCCACGCCGGCCGGAGGCGGCGACCTCGGTGCCGCGAGCGTTGCGGGCCCGTGCAGCGGCTGGGCCGTGGGTCGCGTCATCGACGACATGGGGGTGTTCACGACCCTCACTTGGCGGCTCACAGGGACGCCGACTGCCGCAGTCGGGTCGACCGGGCCGACCCTGAGCACGGACGGTCCGGTGATGATGGGAGGGGGCGGTTCCAAACTTGAGCAGGGGATCATGCCTTGGTCGCGACCGGCGGAGGCTCGCGACCTCCGGTGACCGAGCCCCCCGCCATGAGACCTGAGGCCGTTGCGGCGATGAGCGCGGCAATGCGCCTCCCTACCCCGCTACACTCGGGGTGATGAACGCGATGTCTGTACTCATCGCGGAGGCGGGCGGATCAGTCCCTTTGACATCGCGAAGCCGACCTGGCGTTGCGCCCGGCGGATGATCTGGGTCG